>Ga0206130_10003785_pt1 | contig 19299 bp, 16 predicted proteins | sample Helgoland_Spring_9_FD_148637 | JGI IMG/M metagenome (GOLD analysis project Ga0206130, IMG submission 148637) | Pelagic subsurface seawater microbial communities from Kabeltonne, Helgoland, North Sea - Helgoland_Spring_Bloom_20160512_1 | ecosystem: Environmental > Aquatic > Marine > Epipelagic ... | reverse complement strand
GTGCAAAAATGATCGCTGCTGGAATCTTTGCCAGTCTGCTCTATCCTTCTCTTGCTAGACGTCTCTTAAAAGGAGACGACTCCTCAGAAGCAACAGCATTAGAATCTGATGTGGACACTGCCCACGCCTAAGAAACACCTATGCTCTCATTCTTAAGGTTCCATAGTTCACGCTCAAGTTCAAGTTCAACACTGCTCTATTTATCGTAATCTTCTAAGAGTTACTCATTACTGGACAGCCAACGACTCAAGGAATCATGAAAGTGTTCAACACCCCTCTCTTGATCGTGTAACGAATGCTCTGACAAACTAGATTCTTGTAGTCCTTGTTGAATCTGTGCATATACTTTGACGTCTTCATACAAAATATAGCGACTTGCCAGCCAAGATGCGTAGACTCTTGCGCGCTCAATCTTTCCAGGACTGCGTCTTTGACAAAATCGATATCTCATAATGCAATCGGTCGGACCATTTGGAAAAAACTGCATGATGGTCAAATGATATGGCAATACGTTGATGACCAGATTGGGAAACACAAAATACTTGTGCAAACTCGACAGCTCATGATCAGAATACATGCGGTGACGAGCACAGTGTCTATCTAGTTTTGCTCTCCAACCATATGGAGCAATATACAGAGTTTGCAAGGAATGCCATCCCAACGCAGTAAAGGTTGGTTCCGCATCTACATGAGCCCCTATAGTCTTGGGATGAACAGTCGATACATGATAATAATCCAACGCATTTTCCAACGAAATCTTCCAATTCACGGGAAAATGAAAATCTCGTGCCTCTATCGGCTCCATCTCATCCAATTGATAATGTCGAACAGCATCCGATATTGGAGCAAACAACTCTTTCGCCGACATACTCGGCTCTTTCAGAGACACCCAAATAAAACCAGCATCTTCAAAAACAGCATACTGCTTCAGATGAGTTTCGGAACACTGGATTCCTGTTGGCTTAGGAATGTGCTGGATGGCTCCACGAAAATTGTATTTCCAACCGTGATAGCCACACTGAACCTGCTCAACGGGGATCCCTTTCCAAGAATTTCGCCCCTTTTGGGGAGAATATATCTGTGTTCCTCGATGCAAACAACTGTTTTCAAATGCTCGAACAACACCCGTTTCGTCTCGCGTCAACAAGACTGTTTGATTCGACATCTGTGCCACCCATAGAGTAGATGGAGACGGTAATTGACTGGACAATGCTGCCAGAGTCCAACCATCAAAAAGCATCCGCTCCCGTTGAGCATGTACACTATCGTAATAAACCTGTGATGAAACGGTGGTCATGTTATGGTTTTAACCGACTGTACGAATTATGCGCGTACAAATAAGACTTTTTGATTGCTCCCACCCAAAGACGCTCTCATGTTCTCCTCTCGAATATCCATCGTTCTCTTGCTTGGTGTCATCGGACTCCTGTTGGCATGGTTGGGAAATCCAATCTTTATACCAGATTCTTATGAACAAGCCATTGTCGCCGAATGTTGGCGGGATGGTACTTCAATGCGAATCGATTGCGATTCAATATTCCCATGGTTTCGACCGCCTTTGCCTAGCATACTAATCACCCTTGGACTCCACTGGATAGACAGCATCACTATGCTACTCATCCTTTGCTGGATAGCAACCGTAGCCACCTGTGGCATTGTCTTTCATCGGATTCAAACTGATTTTGGAACAACAGAATGTGGATCTAGGGTGGGTCTAATCGTATTGACTACCCTTTCAGGTGCTGGATTGATACAGGAATTGGGTCTACTAGCAGACTCAAAAATCATAGCACTCCCCTTTATTTTTGGAGCCAGTGGCTTACTTCTTTCAACAAGAATCTCTCGATGGAAATCCTTTGGAATTGGCATCTTACTCGGACTTTCTTTTTTGACACGATTTGAGAACTTGTTGTTGATCACGTCAGGTATCGGAATGGTCTTCATATTCTCGAAGCAACGTTGGAAAAACAGCCTACTCTACTTTGCTGGTTGTGGACCGTTTGTAATCGCATGGATGTGGATACTCCAGAGAGAAAGCAATCGATGGACACTCTCTCCTCGATATTGGGAGCAATGGATTGTCTTACTGATGGACGAACTGCCTTTGCGTTGGGTTCAAGAGTTGTACGGTATGGGAATTTGGAATCCACCGTTGCGGTCGCTGGCTCTACTCAGTACAATTGACAGTCAATCCAATGGACTGTTACAGTCGTTCTCGATTCTAGAATGGTTGGCGTGGCTGAATATCCATGTTGTCAGTTTGTTTCACCCGATTGTGGTCACTGTCATTGTTCTGAACACCTTTCTCTGGCGACACAACAAACGGTTACGAAAATGGATGCTGATACTGATATGGGTTTCATTACCCTCTCTTGCTGTCACAATTCTACCTCAAGGTAGAGAGGAAGTGTTTCCCGTTGCATACGTTTTGCCACTATGGTGTGCCGTATGGATATGGATTGGCCTAAGCACTTCTTTGATCATTGTCAGAGTAGAGCGAATGTGGCAGAAAACAATCCTTGTGCTTGGTCTACTCGGATTGACCCAGCTGCCCACATCTATTGATCGACCACCAAATTTAGAATTCAGTCCTGCTGCCATGACTGTACAGCACTGGTTTCAGACATACACCGCCAAAAACAGCATCGTCTTATCTTCATTTGAAAGTGCCCCCATCGTTTGGCTAGCAAAACGACAATGGCAAGAGTGGCCCAGTCCTTGGGAAGCCAACCATCGAATTCCAACAGTACAACAACAAGCCCCTTTATATGGATTGGTATGGGTATTTGATCACCACGCCTGGTACAGCCTTGCCTTTGAAGAACGATATTATGAACCAGAAGCTTATATTTACACAACAGAATCGTCTTTTCTTATTTTTGACCTGTCTGAATAGTCGATTGAATCCAAGTATCAAAGTCAATCGTCAATACCGCACCCTCGACAAACAAACTCCCTAGACCATCTGCATTCGAGCCTTCAATGTAATTCTTTGGAATAACATTCTGGTGTGGATACTGTTTATCCCCCAAGCATTGAGCAAGTAACGCATACTGATTCTTCTCCCACAGAGTACGTGGCTGAGACTTGGGATACTGTGCCAACAATTCAGGATATGCACACAAGAAATGCAACGATTCTATCTGTCTGCGCTCCTCAATCTGCGAGAGAAATGACGTACCTTCAAATTGTTCTGGAGGAAGATGCTCAATTCTTCCACTAGACTGCTGCAGCCATTGTTGAAGAAAACGACCCAAACCACCATTGTTTTGTTGATACACAAACGAGGGCAACAAATATTCAAAACGCCATATGGTACCTGCATCTCGAAAGGATTTTGATCCAACACAATTGGACACCAATAAAAAGTGCTTAGGATCTTTAGACAATTCCTCTGAAAATTCAGTAGTATACATACATGAATCACTCGAAAAATAGACATCTACCGAGAGATTGTTGTCGATCGACATCAGAGACGTCGACTGTAATATCAGTAAACTCAGACCACCTATTAGCAGTGTGATTCCAACACAGACAGACCACCATTTCATCACAACACAACAAAATGACTGGAGATTTGCTGCACCCCTTTTCCAAGTCGTTTAATATCAGACCATCCACGAATCGTAGAGGTCAACTCTCCGACTTTGTAAGGACGCACATAAAACCGCCAATAGGCTTTGAGCAACCACTGTACAATCTGTGCTTGGGTAAATCCATTTGGTACATAGGCCAATCCATTCAGGCTGGCAGAGGTCTCTTCCCATGAGCCAGATACTGTCCCCAATTCTTGCCAATCATTGTGTTCGAAGAATGCCCTAGCTTGATGAAATTGAGCGTACGTAGGATTTAAGCGACAAGCAAAATCAATGGTTTCCACAATCCGCTCCGGTGTCTCCAAAGGCAATCCAATAATGAATGAGGCCACCGTATCAATCCCAATATCCCGACACCAACGAACAAATTGCTGTGTCTGTGCCAGTTGAATCCCCTTTTGAGTACGTGCCAGTACTTCATCATTTCCACTTTCCACTCCAAACAAAATAGAACGACAACCAGCCTGATACAGTTGCTGCAACAACTCTCTGTCCCACAAATCTGTTCTCGAAAAACAGGTCCATTCCACAGGGTTTTCAAGATTTTTTAACGCAGCACACAATGCCTCAACATGGTCCCGACGCACTCCAAATGTTGGGTCATAAAACTCGATTGACTGTACACCAAACTCTTTCTGCAGCCACTTCACTTCAGCGACGATGTCAGCCACTGGCCTCAACGAATGCGTATCGGAACTGTGGTACAACATATGAGGACAAAAGTCACAACCAAATGGACAGGATCTACTCGCAAACATCGGCAATACAGGTGCTTTACGATACCGATGAGCCGAAGGAACATACCGTTTGAGATGAAACAATTCCCATGCAGGTGGCCCCACCAATGTCCAATCAACCTGCTGAATGGGATCGTATTCTACGATTTCATTGTCCTTCCACAAAAACAATCCTCCACCTTCCCATAAATTGTCACGACAAACAGAATCTACGCAAGCCTCAGAATCTCCAAATACAGCAAAATCCAACTGCTTTTGTCGTACTGCATCCCGACTTTCATCACTGTGCAACGGACAATTGAGTAAGCCGAACCGCACTGTGGGTAAATTCTCACGACATTCCGCAATCAATTGTAAGGACGGTTCAATCGGCATTTCACGACGATATTCAAATGGCACCACACCAACCCAATCTGGTCGAATACACTGTAAATGCTCAATTACCGACTCTGTTGTCAGGTCACTCACGCCCATATCCATGACAAATACTCGGGCACCAGTACGTTTCGCCACCCCTGCTAACGTTGCAGTTATGATCGGATGATGGGACGGAATCAATCGACCACGCTTCTGTAAATGCGGTGGAATAATAAAAACCACTGTTGAAAAGGATGAATTAGTCACCATTCCACACCCACAAACTTTGATGAAACACTCTGGGCTCCAAAATTGAGACTCCCGAAACAAGTTGTAATGGAATATTCAACAATCGAGTTGGTATTTGATAATATCGACTTTCCAATTGCTGGTGGGAAGAAAAGTCTTCCTTCAAAAATTCATATAACGGATCTGATGCTGTGTAGGTATAATCATACACATCTTCTACAAGTGAACGATCCGTACACCGAGCATCTCCTAAGCGTATGGGCATGTGAGCACCTCTACCGTCACCACCACGAAGCCAAGAGAACTCCTGACGCAACCAATCCACCTCCTCTGCAGGAAGTTCCACTCGACGACCTCGATGTACAAACTGAACGCGACTCAAATCATGTTTGGAAAATCCAATGGGGGCAAAACAAGATTGCAAAGCCTCTGGAAATGTGGATTGTTGTAAGGATACAAAATAACAAAAGGATTCAAAGTGCAATCGACTCAAGTCACTTTTCGAAACATTCGGCAACAACGACTCAATCTTACGAACAGAATACCGTCTGGATGGATCCGTGACCACGACTGGAATACTGGCTTCCCCCTCTACTTTTATACTTTCTAATATCAGTTGACGAGTCCAATTCGTATGCTTAGACTGCTCATACCAAAGGCGCTGAGACCAATTCCAAGTACCACCACAGACATTCCAAAGCCCCATAAACAACAACAACACACCCATATATCGAACCCATAAACGTTCTCGTTGACTGGATTGAAATGCCCTCCAAGACCACAACAACATTCCTGGCATCAACGATAAAAACAACCTGGACGCCAAATCTTCTCGTAAGTTCGATGATGTCAGAACCACAAAGCCAAACAAAGCAATCAACAAACCACCACGCCAGGCCATCTCCTGTTCAAATCGATCTGTGCTTTTCAAAATAGAATAGAGTCCATAAACCAACAACCCCACTGTCAATATCGATACGTACAGCGGTCGAGAATAATACCGAGTTTCATAGTGGTTAATTTCCATCATTGGCGCCCAAATAGAGAAGCACAACCACAGAACTAAAAACCACGAACGCCATCTCATCCAACGACACAATATCAAAACAAGACCGCCTTCCGTCCACAAAGCCATAAATTGCCATGTTGTAATCCCCAAGACAGGCAGTCGTTCAGTCAAACTTAGACCACCAGCAGAGGACTGCAGTTTCCCCCCAATGACAGCGCTGCTTCCAAACAACCATAGTCCAATCAGACCGACAATAATCACACTGCATCGTTGAAGAGAAAGAGTCCAACCAGTTTCACGCCATCTCAACCCCAACTGAGGCAACACAAAACACAGCCAAATAAAGCAGGCCGATTCTTTCAAAAATACAATACAAAAGCCGACACAAGCAAACCATCCCCATCGAATGTTTTGTTGAGATATCATCCAAGAAGAGCATAAAATCAGGCCAGCCGCAAACCCATCAAACTCTGAATAGTTATACGCAGAGAACATGGCTGGTTCCGCGACCATACATAGCACCGACAACACTGTCGCCTCTGCTCTATCTACCCATTGTTGAAGCCACAACCAAGCTCCCAACCCAAAGACCCAAGCAAACAACCCTGATTTGAGGCCTATAAGCCATGCTGGCATGTCCAAAGAACCTTCCGTAAGCAATAGAGTACCTTTCATCATAGCAATCGATAGCGGTCGAAATACGAAGTCCTGCATGGGATGTGGCAAGGGTACAGGTCTATGGATATCAGACCACGAAACACCATCGGCAAACTCCAACACCCAAATAGAGACGTCATCTACGCCCCCAACCGAGCACAGAACTCCAATACACACAGCAACAATGGTTAAAACAAAAATAGAACGCATCATGACACTCTTAGATAACCGTTCTTGAAAAATGAGTTCCTGTCCAGTCTATACTCTCTTTCTTTATTCTTCTGCGTTATCTTGATCAAAGATTCCGATATCCAATCTAGACTCCCTTTCAAACAACCAATTATGACAACTCCCGAACCACATGTTGATGTCGAACAAGTACGACAAACCATTTCAAAAGGGCTTCGAACCGGAAGCCTTTGGATTGCTGGAGTATTGGTATTTTTACTCTTGCTTTCTCACAACCTTACCCAGGAAAGTTGGACCTTCTCCATGGAGAATCTTAATTGGTCAATGTTATTGCTCGGATGGGGGTGCATGGTGGCTACCATGTTGATATTGGGCTTGCGATGGCGAATATTGCTCAAGAATACCACCGTATCAAGGCTGTTTTTTGGTGCTACGTTGTCTGCCGGATTGTTGATAAACTATGCCTTACCCGGACCCATGGGAGAGATCATGGGTGGATGGCTGCTAAAACGGGAAGACAATACACCCATTGTCGAGGGATTGACAGCCAGTACGTTGGCTCGACTCATCGGATTGTTTACTGCGGCAATCGGCTCCGTTGGTCTTTGGTGGTTTGTCGATGTTGATATTCCTGAAGTTGAAAACATGATGCGTGTACTGTTAGTTGGAATTGGATTCGGAGCCATCGTGTTGATCGTACTCAGTGTCCAAGCAGAGAAAATTGCCAAACGATTTGAAGACAAAGAAGAGCACCATCCTCTTCGTCTTGTTGGCAAAGCACTCATGCAGGTTCAAAACCTGTCGGCCACGCAACTCTTATGGGCATTGTTTTATTCAACAATCGGTCATAGCATGGCATTTGTGGGCGTTTGGTTATCTCTCTTGGCTCTGGGAAGTTCTCCAAGTCCCATTGACATTGCATTTGTCTATTTGGTTGGAACCTGTTGTGGTACCGTTGCCTTTTTATTTCCAGGCTCGCAGTTCACATGGGATGCCATCTTTACTGGTTTACTGATGTCTGTGGCAGGCTATATCAGCGGAGATGCCCTGTTGGCAGTTGGAGTACTGAGAATAGAACAAATAGCCATGATGCTCTTTGGAGCAGGTCCTCTGTTGTGGATCTTATGGAAACAAGAACGACAATCTGAGCCAGAGCAACATTCATCAAACACAATCGATCCAGAAACCCTACCAACTAACGATTGATGACACCGTCACCACAAATCATCGGGCCTTCGAGTGAAGTTGCAACCAAAGATGCCACACAAATTTCACCCTGGTCTCCATCCCAATCGCATTTTAATGTGCACGTACTTCCAGCCAATACTTCTTTTGGAGTATCAAAACTCTTCAAAGGCGGTACATCCAACGCGAAATTTTTGGAATCAACTGTAAATATTTCTTCGTCCGCACAAGAGACTGTCCAAGTTCCTTGCATTGGTTCTGAATGCCCGAAAGCAGACAATACATTCAGATTCTGGGGCAGAGTACAATCCGACTGATAAACGCCTTCTGTGGGTGTTTCCATTGTGATTTCAAACACACCTGCCCAGTCTTTCACTGAAGATCTTGGGGTCGTAGATACCGTTGTTGTGATCTTGATATCTTGGGCACTGCCTTCTTGAAGTTGGACTTCAAACATCCACAACTCTGCTCCTGGAAATGCAAATGCTGTGTTTTCAGGCAATTCAAACCAATTAAATCCTTTAAACAACGTTCCTGCACTTTGAGACAAATCAACTCCAACGACCTCATATATCGGAACGGTGGATACACCATCACCAAGTTCAGCACAATTCATCCATTGATTGGGAGCCACGTTTACGGTATCAGATTGAACCCCTTGCATTCGAATAAACCGCACATCATCACTCGCATTGAACTGCAGACTGGTCATCCCCACATCCAACGTTGGCATCTCTTGAAAATAACAATACTTTTCGACTCCAGCCTCTACTTTAGGAGATGGCAACCGAATGTCTATCGTTCCTTCCTTGATACTCAGATTGCTGGCAACCCCTTTTGTATCGTCTTTAGAAGGTACTTCTGCCTTGGGCTTGTTGCTTGGAGCCTCTTCAGAAATTGGCTTAACTTCTGTCTCTTGAGATGTGCAAGCAGTAACAATAAAAATGGAAAACAACATGAAAGTACTCCTCCTCGTAGCTTCTACGGCTGTGCTGACGTAGTAAAAATTGTATTCTGCTGCTGTTGTAACGCTTGAGCATAGGCTTGTGCAAGTACTTGATTTCCTTGGTTGTTCCAGTGGTATTCACCAGGTATTTGATACTCGGACTCACCCAACAGCAACCTGGACCACGTCTTATCCAAATCAATCCACCGTGTCGAATGTTGCTGTACCAACGTATGAACCGCAGGCAATGTCGGTTCAAATGCACGATATACATGATGATCCATCAACAAAGCAAACACAATCGGCACATCGTGTTCTTTCCCTATTTTCTCGATAGTTTTAATATTAGAAACAACTTCTACCGTTATTTGTTCTGGGGTTAGATTGGGGTGCTCTGATAGCACTGCGCCCAACCCCAGCAAGCCCCAACGACAAGTGTGACACCAACGCATCAGTGGCATCTGCCAATCTGTACTTTCGGAAAGCATACACTCTCCAGGAGGTTCATGAAAGTCATTGATAAACAGATTGACCAAAATGACATCGGGATCGTACACCATCAACCGTTGAACATCTGATGCAATTTGATAGAAGTTTCGACCAGGTACGCCAAAGTTCCAGATTTGATACCCATCCCCCAGATCTTGATTGACCAAATGGGGCAACGAGTACTCAATGTTGACACCTTGACCATAGGTAAAAGAATCTCCCAGCATAAACACTTTTGTCTTATCTATTTGTTTTTTATTGGGATTTACAAAACCCCTAGAGGTTAACCCATCACTTTGCATATGTGTTGAGTCTACTTTTCGATACCATCCAGTGTAGGTCAAACTTCGATTTTGTCCCAGCACCATACACAATTCTTCATCGTCTACACGCTCCACCAATGCAGATTGCGCATAGTTTCCAAAAAGAATTCTAGAACACACCTCTAAAGCCACTACCAAGACCACAATCGCAACGACCCATTGACGAGTCTTCTTTGAGAATGTCACTCTATTGTCCACACGTTGTGTACCCCAATGCCATGAGTCGCTGACACTCTTCATCTGAGATTTGACGTTTTCTAGGACTTTGAGTTTGCCACTGCGTGTAAGAATCTATCAGGCTTCGATACACGTCCTTTGAATCTTTCAATACAGAAGGTATCTCGACCAATGAAACTTGTTCGGATGGGTCTTGATGCAAGTTGTACACCAGTTCCTCTTTCAACCCATGAATCCATTTATGATTCTGAGTTCTGGATGCAAACTGAGGACTTGGCATCCATGGATCCGTAATCGAGTACACGATATCTGAAGAGGGAATCGTTATATCGGCAATCAAATCTTGTCTCGAAACCCCCATAAAACGCTTGTCTTTCGGCAACCCTGCCATATCCAACACCGTCGGCAAGACATCGATCAAACCAATCTGTGGGTCCACAAGAATCTTTTCCTTGATGTCACCACCACCGATAAGCAATGGAACGTGGGTTACTTCGTCCCACAATCCAGCACGATGATTGAAATAATAATCGTGTGAAAAAGATTCTCCATGATCAGAAGTCACCACAACAATCGTATTTTCATCTGCCAATTCTAACAGTGGTGCAATCTTGGCATCCAGTTCTGTTATTTCAGCATCATAGAGTGCCAACACATGTTCAACATCTCTGGCACTGGGCTTCTTTTGACCATCTCGATACGGACGCAACACAGCGTCTGTACCATCAATCACACCTGTATATTCGGGATCATACAGATTCTTAGTTGGTGTATATGGAAAGTGCGCATCAAAATAATGGGCAAATGCAAAGTACTTTGAACCCTTTTGCTGTTGAATCCATGCCTTTGTACGTTCAGTGACTTCAGTACCATCTCTGGACATATCTTCAAATGAAAAGGTAAATTGATCATCGTACACATCAAAAGACCGTCCAAAACCACTCGCTTGGTCGGTCATTGTTACGCCACCAATGAACCCTCCTGTTGCGTACTCCTTAAACTTTGCAATGTCTGCCAACGTTGGCCCCGTGTATATCGAACCCCCATTGGCAGGAACATTCCCATGCACTTCGGGCAACACGGATGACATCATAGTCCAGTGAGACAGGGCCGTCTCTGGAAAGTGGCTAATCGCTTCGTTAAATTGAACGGCTCGATAAGTGAAGTCATTCAAGTTGGGGACTTGTGCTGGGCCTCCATAAATAGACATGCGTTTTGCATGGACTGTGTCTAAAGAAATCCAAATAATGGATTTCGAGTTTTCGACATTTAGAGATTCATCAACCCAATCAAACGCAACCGTTGCATGAAACGGTTCTGGTTGTTTCATTTGAGCAGTTCCATTTGGTCCTCCCCCTTGAGAAGGCAAACCGGGTGCACCCATCTTCCCATTGGGAGGAGGACCTTTGGGACCATTTCCGGCACGTGGCCCATTTTGACCATTTTGATCATGTTGACCATTTTGATCATGTTGACTAGGCGACTTCTGTTGTCCCGAACGACCAACAGCAGGTTTCTGATTCTGTGCGTTATCACCAGAACCTCTGTCTACAGAAGGTGCCTGCGTAGTCTGAACGCCTTTGGTACTTGACTGACTGTCTTTGTTTTCTGAACAGCCTAGAATGAGCCACAAGAGCATTATTGGACCTCCAAAGAGGCATAATACACTTCATTGTATCCACGCACACCTTGATTCCACACAACGTGAAAGTTTCCTTTTGAATCTACTGACAACGATGCCAATCCTGGTTTACCCCAATCTACGTCTGCAATTTTTTTAGGAGCACTCCAACCATCACCACGATTTAAACTGTACACCATCTCAGCATCTTGACCGGCATCCCACCCCCAAACCAAACAGAGAACACCATCTTTATTGATTTCAATTTCTGGATCAAAATGAAAACCACCATATCCCTGTGAAGGCTCTTCTACATCACCCCATTTATTGGACTCCACTTTGTGTGAACGTACATAAATGTGTTTTGGCTGACCAGACTCCTTGTGAAACCACGTGACGTAATCTGTATCTGCAGCAAAGGCAAAATGTGGACGTTCGCCAGGTTCTCCTGTTTCCGTAATATTCTGCAGCTCTCCAAAAGCACCGTCTCTACCTTCCACAAAATACAGGGTCGTCGCTGCACCCCCCGTACCAATATCAAATCCAGCGACCACACTACCATCCGGTCGACGCTCAACATTGGTGTGCCACGCATCATCCGTTCCATCAGAGAAGGACTGGGTTTCGGACCAGTCACCATTTCTGTACCATCTCCACTTTGCTTGGAAGCGGTATGCCTCACCCAACGGCTTCCCAATGAACACATAAGCCAAGTCTTCTCCAACAGCATCGGCAACATGCCCTGAACCAATCTCGCCACCATCATCTGGAGTTAAGGGTTGGGGATCAGACCAGCTTCCCCCAGTCGGATCAAATGTCGTCACGTAGCCCCGTGAACGAAAATCGGGCATTGCATGATCATACACTACCACCACACTCTCATCGGGACGTACAATGATATCTGGGCCCCAATTGCGTTCACTGTCGTGACCCAAACTTTGTGGAGGACTCCATTTCTTACCATCTCGGGACATCCGATGACGAATGATGTCTCCTTCGTCGGTTCTATCATAATAAACAACATGATAGAGATCATCGTTGGAAACAGCAATCTGAGCACGGTAGCCACCAGTGGGTTTTTGGGTCAACTGAACCGTTTCACTCCAAGTACCCATCGCATCAATAGCCGGACCTTCTGGAGCTTTCCAATCGTGAAAGGGAGGAAATCCTGACGGGTCTTGAAATGCACCGCCCGAACCATTCGCTACTTGTCCTCCTTTCATATTCGGAGGTGGACCTTTCGGACCAATATTGGATCCTGGACCTCCTGCCTGTCCACCCTTCATATTGGGGGGACCTTTCGGACCATTACCAACACTCTGTGCATTCTTTGACACTGCTGGATTCTGCATTGTGGACTGACCAGTCATTTTAGACATTCCAGAATTGTCCACCGATGGTACCCCTTCTGCATCCTGATTGGCCACAACATCCTTCGTTGTGCCCTCTTGATCACCACACGCCATCCACATCCATACCAACATTTGTAGCATTTATCCCTCCTACTGAGTCCTTATTTCACTATATCGGTTCTCTATCCACAGGGGTATAATTTCACGAAACTCCAGTGTTCTAAAAACAAAAAGCCCTCGAACAACTCAAGGGCTTTGTAGTGAATGGTCTTGTAGTGTTTAAAGAAACACGATGGCATCATACAATTGCGGGATTGTATTCCGAGTGGATTACTCTTCGGTGTAGACACCTTCGCATTCTGAAGGGATACCACTACTAAAGTCTTCACAAGACATCGCTTCCATCGCAGCCAAACACTCTTTGGCAACATCTTTATTGTACACAAAGTCAGATGCTGCTGTGTCTTCTGTACCTTCTGCATCATCCGAGGCTTCGCTCAAAATCTCTACACATTCTGCGGCATCCGCGCCGAAAAACCAAAACCCTGCCTCTTCTGCAGCGGCAATGTCTTCTTCTGCAGTACATTCAAACGTCTTTTCGCAGGTTAATTCAAGTGTTGCAGTTTCAAATTTGTCTTCTGATGGTGTGCAGGCAGCCAATACAAGAAACATGGGTGCAAATTTTTTCATACTATCTCCATTTTTTGTTGTAAACAGGATTGCTCTGGCAATATTACTCTAGCAATCCATTCACAACACCTCTAATAACTTCCAAGTAATTAGACAAGGATATCTAGTGTTCGACCTCTCCAATTTCCACATCTTTGTCTAAGCACCCTCGATCGAGAATATCCCACGGCGCTGAACGCTGAAACCAAGAGCCATCAGCATACTCAGCAAAGGACACATCTCCAAGATTCAACAGATTCCAGACACCGTCGATTGAACAATCCAATCCACCCAGCAATCTCCAGTCTCGAATCTGACCATCCACCTCCAACAATCTGTACGATGGTTCAGAATCTCCAGGATGCCAGCCAAAAGTGACCCGAACCTCCTGACCAAGGCCCATTCTGACAGCTCGCAACGCCAAGTATCGAGACATCAACCCACCCACTCTATCAATCTTGTGTGGATCTTTTCCCGACCAAGCACCACCACCAATACTGACGTGGGGGCCATAGGCATCAACAACCAACTTCTTTCCAGAAAGCCCGTTGTCTCCCCAGGGACCACCCACATCGAAATCTCCACCACCGTTGATCGTGAGTTTTTCAGGATCGGTCAATCCAATGTGTTGAGCAACCTCCCACGCCATTCGATAAATATCTTTGCGATCTGTATTTCGATGATGGTGCAGAGAAATCGATACCTGCTCTATCGTATCGCCGTCACAGGTCACAATCACTTTTCCATCTGGCCCCAAATCATAACGGTTTCGAATCGCCAACATGTGCTGACCTGCCAAATAGGCCAGTCGATGTGCCATGGGAAGATATCGGTGTTCTTTTTTTCCACCAGCATACCCCACACAAATGGCTTGATCATCAGAAATACTGCGCAACCCACGAAGATCGTCATCCAATTCCTCCAATCGCAAATCATGATCAATCCGTAAAGAGTCTGTCGACAACCATGATTCGTCATACCCAGCATCGCGAAATACCTGCCGAACGATTTCATTGACTTCCGATAGAGTCATCGCAGGAACAGTTGTAATACAACCAGTGACCAAGACAACTTGTTGATGCAATGCCACTTCCACCCCCACCAATGATTTGGGGTCTCTACTGCATGCGGCATCGACCAAACAATCTGCAATCCTATCACACAGTTTGTCTGGGTGACCGGGCAAAATAAACTCTGCAATTTGACGATGTGGAACGATGGATGTTGATATTTTTTTCATATTTTTACCTATTTTTTGTTTAAATTCAAATGGTTATAAAGATTTTAAGACTTCAGTATATCGAGACACGAGTTCAACATCCCTTGCTGTTCCATCCGGAGTCAACAGAACTTGAATGTTCGATTCATTCTTTAGATTGGCAAATGGTCCCGAAACAGGTCCCAAATATCCATCGGTTAGTACTACTGCTGAGAGAAACTTGTTCTCGTCAATGTGCTTCCACACGATATCGCCATCCGTCCCACCTGTCGTACGGTACTTCTGCTTTCGAAAATCCACCATCTCTATTTCTTCTACGACGGTCGAAAATACAAATACCCGAACCTTAATTTTACGATGAACTGCATTCACAGCCGTCAATAAATATTTTGGGTAATCACTCATAGACCCAGAAACATCAAGATAAATGGCAACTTCATTGTGTGTAAAGACAACCTTGGGAATCTCTCCAACATACAACGGTACCAATCCCCCAACCTGCTGCATCGCAAAGGCTCTGCGATCTCGAGACGGCATACATTGTTGAACTCGAATCGATTCAAAACTCGCCAATCCACCCTTGTCAGTACCTTGAATTTGAACCGATCGAATAATCGCCTGGGCTATTTGTTCGACAACGCCATTGGATATTGTTCGCTTAGAAAACGAAACCGTATTCAACACATCGTTCAATGAACGCCCCCTTATTGGATCAGGAGGTTGTGGCCACTCTCCTACGATCTCTCGTACGATATCAAACAAATCCAAATCATCTTGTTGCTCAAGACCACGCTCGTCATCATCGTGTGTTCCCAATAAGTCTTCTGCTATCTCGCCATCAATAGAAATAATGAATCCAGAGTCGCCTCCCTCCTCACCATCGTCAGAAGCATCTCCAATCAAACCCTTCGTTTCCGAGGACACCGTAACTATTTTGACCGATACGATCTTAACAAGTAAGTCAAACACATCAAAAAATGTTCCTTCACTGCTGTAGTACAACGTTTGAATTATCGATTGAATATGTTCTGGCATCCCTGTAGGAAACGATGGCTCCAATGGAAAACCTGCAGGTGGCCTAAGCAAACACTCGGGAAAACGATTTTTAGAATAACTGTCCCGAAACAATGCTGTCCATTCTGGCTCGGGTCTAGCACGACACAGCAGTGCATTGATGATGGCATCAAAGGCAATATTATGCTGAAGAGTCGTTCTTTTAAACAATCGAGTATGCCCCAACAACAGATGGTGCAACTCATGTTGAATAAGCATAAACAGCTTCTGATCAGTCTCACAGTTTTGTTCTACGTACTCTGGGTTGACGATGATCTTGGGTCGACCACCGATTGGTACACACGCTGTTTTAATATCGGTAGACTCCTCAATATCCATCAAGGACAACATCTTCTCCAATCCATAAGGCATCGCGACAATCATATTGTGTATTCGACCAATAATACTCATGAATCCCCCTCAATAGGAATCATATTCAAGTGACTCAACACAGCCGGGTCGGATAGTTTTATCCCCTTTCTCATTCGTTCAAGGGTATACATTGGTTTCGCATGAAGCTGAAACAAAACTCCAGAGGTTCGAGCCAACAAAGCAATCGTCACGAGTGGTTGCAATCGATGTGTTGTCTTAATATCACCATTTGTCATCACAAAGAATGGTGGAAGTCCAGACAACACGTTGTCTGCCTTATGCATCATCTCATCCCAATCAGACAAACCACAATACTCTAGCGTCTTTTGTCTCCAGTCACTATTGCTATGCATGATACCAGGAACCCAAACGCGGGCAACCTTGCGATTCTTTCTATTGGGAGCGACTTGGACACTGGATCGTGGGGGTGCACTCATATTGTGCAACCATTGTGTGGGTTCTATATAGTGTTGGGACATTATTTAGACTCCCAACTTTTTCAAATTAAAATTGGTTTGTGTACAAAAAGACACGGTCTCTCTGATTTGAGTCGGTGTATCAAAGAACCGTTCCTCAAATCCAACCCACAACACATCTTCTATCCACTCTTGTCCTTTGCTCAATGTTGCCGTTATAGCGACAATCTTTTGTGAGATCTTGTACAATACGGAGTGTGTTGGAATGGGTGTATTCTTTGAATGCAAGGAATGAACCTTGGCAACCCCTTCAGACAGTTGAGACAATACAATGGCTGGAGTCTTCGGATACTTTTCTACCAGAATAGGAAACAATTGTACTGCCAGTACCAGCCTTTCGATTGGCCTCAAGGAAGCATAAGAGTCCAACACCGTTGCGGTAATCAAATCTGGTTGACCACATTGCAGGGCCAAAACAATCCTCTTAATCGGGTCTTCTTCTTCGAGCAGCCGCTTTCGAATATCCAAAATATCTAGAGATTTAACTTTCAACGCCATCGACACCAACGGTTGAATATCTCGACCACCAATGTCTCTTTTGGTACTTTGTGGAAGACTGTACAACACTGTTCGATACAAAGCATCCGATATTGTCGGGTAATACCCAGTGGCAATCATGGCTATGGCATTCTCATACATCATACGAATACGACGATGTGATACCTTCCAATCACGTCTTTTCAGAATGCTGTACAACGCATCAAAGAACAAGGCAACATTCGACCCGAAGACTTCTTCAACCAAATTCATCTTTCCTTTTATTTCGCGGAGAAGATTGTTGAGTATGATGGGTGCACCTTCAGATACGGTCGTGCCTTTGATGATCTTCAACCGTTGTTCCGATGACAATTGATGTGGCACACGAAGAATCCAGTCGTATCGATCGGCAAATGCATCGTCCAATTCAAAGGATCCAAAGTATCGATTTGGATCGTCCTCTGTGGGAGGAGGATTCATTGCTGACCATCGATACTTTAGTTTTTCCAATGTGGTACCTTGAAGCTTACGCTCATACACCAATGGAAACAATCGATTTTGCATATCTGGACGACAACGAGAAATCTCGTCGATAAAAATGGCTTCTGCATCCCACGCATCCAAGTCTGAGCGTAGATATTGGATTCGACCAGTTGTGGTATCTGGTGCAGGAAACCCAATGAGATCATCAAAATTCAAAATACTGGCATTGTAATGACGAAAGTTTACGCCCAACGCGGCTGCAAGACGCTCCAACACCATAGACTTGGCCGTTCCATGTTCACCAATCAGCAACAATGGTTTCTCTCGAACAATTGCAGATAAAATCGGCGCTTCCAAGTGGTCCCACCCCACGACGCCCAAGGATTTTAACAATATTGGAGCATTGACTTTTGTTGTTTGGCTCATGTAATTCTCACTGTTGGAATAAAAATTAAACACAATGAGACAATCTAAAAAGGTCAGAAGACACTTTTGTCGATTTAGCCCATTGTTTTTTGTGGCGGCAAGTTGACTGTAAATCACCACATTTTTCGATGTACTGCTATAACGATTCCAATTTTATTTTTCGGACAGACTTCTTTTATTTTTTATTCTGCCATTTCTGAATTTAGATTTTTACCAACGGTAGAATTTCATCGGTTATAGAAAGTACATGATGTTACACCTTGCTTTACTATGGACCAATCTAGGTCATGCCGAAACAGCCTCTTTCTCAACTGTTGTCTTTTCAATGGGTTCTGGCGAAACCCCTGATGAAACACCAATACGAAAAGTCACACTCAGTCCGTATCAAATAGACTTAACAGAAGTCAGCATTCAAGAGTTTGAACGTTTTGTGGCATCTGGATGGGAACAAGACACTTTCTGGACTGCCGAAGGCATACAATGGAGAACAAACAATCCTGAGGGTGCCGGCGCAACACATCGTCGTGCTGGACGAGATGAAGATCACCCTGTTGTAGCGGTAAGTTGGTTTGAGGCCGATGCATACTGTCGCTGGAAAGGTGGACATTTACCCACCGAAGCGCAGTGGGAACAAGCAGCGTGTCGTGGACAAAAAGAAGGACGGTTTGCATGGGGAGATGACGAGATGGTTGAAGCGCCTTGGTACTCTGCTGGAAAATATGGGCATCTCCAAAGTGTCCTAACGAAATCTATTTCCGATGCACCAGACACACAACAAACCCAAGATGGCCTCTACCACACAACTGGAAACGTCTGGGAGTGGACTGCTGATTGGTATCACTCTCAACACTATCAAACTGGTGACGTACAAAATCCAACGGGACCAAATACTGGAACCTGGAAAACCCTTCGTGGAGGATCTTTTATGAACCTTCCCTCTTATTGTACCTGCACACATCGCGAGCCTGCTCGACCAACACGAGTAGCCTACACAACTGGTTTTAGATGCGCGTACAGTGACAACACCAAAGAGGTGTCAAAATGATGTGGTTGTGGTTGTGGTTGTGGGGATTGGGCTGTACATCCAACAGTTCTACAGAGGAAGCAGTAGAGTCTGATGCGATAGAAGCAAACGATACTCCAGAAACAGTTCCTGTAACCGTTGCTACCATCGATACCCCTCCAGATAGTCCTGTTGTATCAAACAATGAGGCAGTATTAGATGGAATGGTCAAAA
>Ga0206130_10003783_pt1 | contig 19311 bp, 23 predicted proteins | sample Helgoland_Spring_9_FD_148637 | JGI IMG/M metagenome (GOLD analysis project Ga0206130, IMG submission 148637) | Pelagic subsurface seawater microbial communities from Kabeltonne, Helgoland, North Sea - Helgoland_Spring_Bloom_20160512_1 | ecosystem: Environmental > Aquatic > Marine > Epipelagic ... | reverse complement strand
TAAGAGCTGTTAGCGCGTCTTTTGCGAGATCCTCATCGCTTTCCACCGCGACAACCGCTTGCGCAATATGCGCCATCACGGCTGCAGAATATCCGTAGCCAGAACCGATCTCGAGCACGAGTTCATCGTTCTGCAGGTCCAATGCATCCAGCATCTTGGCCAGTGTGCGCGGCTCTAGCACAACACGGTTCGCGCCAAGTGTGATGTTGCCATCCACATAAGCGGCATCGCGCCGCTCACGCGGCACAAAATTTTCGCGCGCCACGTTTAGCATCGCATCGATGATCGGAAATTTGGTGACATCTGAGGGCCGGACCTGTGTGTCCACCATCATAATACGCCGTGCTGCAAAATCAGACATTGGCTAAACTCGCTCGTTCAGAATCCTTTGATCTTTAGTGCCACATAAAGTGTCTCTCCACAACGGTCAGATATGCCTAGACCTTACGAGAAATAGAGAGAATTCACATCTCTTGGTACTTGCAGCGATTTGTCAGATCGGCTATCTGCCCGATATCACTGGCTGGCGAGTTGGTAGAGTGGTTATGCAGCGGATTGCAAATCCGTGTACACCGGTTCGATTCCGGTACTCGCCTCCATTTAAAATCAACCACTTAGAGTATTCCTTCCCATGCTTGGGGCCCACCGTTTACAGGGGCGTTTACATTTTCTTGTCTTGAGACAGTGATTTTGCCCGATTGAGCTTGCACAAAACTGCATCGCTTTCGTCCGGGCTAACCTGCGCATAATGTTCGATAACCTGCGCCGCATAGCGCACTGACCACCCCATTAGGACCGCGATTTGGCGCAAAGATAAGTCTGCATTCAGCAATCTTGTCGCAGCTGTCCCACGGGTATCGGACAAAGTCTTCTCGCGACCATCGATCCATGGCGGAATTTGTGCCTCACGCCGCCACTTTGTGATCTGGTTTGACGCCCAACGAGCTGTCAGAGGCCTACCGAGCTCAGAAACTAGCAGTACTTCCTGCTCCTCCGGCGTCTCCGAGATCAGCTGCTCAAGCGCTGAAGTGGCCGGGATATAGGCGATCTGCCCGCGCTTGCTGGTGCGAAAGCGAAGGCGTTTGCCGTGCGGCGTGTCTTCGAATTGGTCCATTTTGACCTGAACCAGATCCGCTGCGCGCAAGCCAGTTTCACATCCTGCAGCCAAGATCCTCTTGACCCACTTTGGCGCATGCTTGTTAAACAGGGCGATATCCCCGTTCGTCCAGATGATTTCAGTGCGGTTCGATTGATAGAGTTTCTTGAGCTTGTGGCAGTGGTGCTCCTTAAGTTTTCCCTCTTCGACCGCCCAATTCAAAAGGCGGGTCGCATGCGTGCCCGCCATGTCATGCTGTTTGGGCGAGTGGAGCCATTTCTTGCGCCAAGAGTTGACCTCGCCTCTTGAGGCGCGTTCTTCGAACATCGCAACGGGATCCGCTTCAAACTCCTGGCGAAAGAATTCCAACCACTTGCGAATATCTGCTTTGGAACGCTCCGCCTTGGGTAATGATGCGCTGGAGAGAAAGTCGTCAACCAAATGGGTCGTCAGGTATTCAGCTGGACTGATCGGCATGCCACACTGTGAAAAAGCATGGAAAAATTCAGGCTCTTTGGGGTTTGGTTCTGTTCCTTCCCAGAATTTTGGACCACCCCGCCATGCATAGAAGTGATAACGAACACCGGATACGACTTTACGCCTCACGCGATGAACCCCTTTGGGTAAGTTACTTCTGGGCACGGCGCGCTCTCCGCTGTGTGACTAGGCTCGGCTGCAAAGCCTCCTCGCGCTCAGCCTCGCTTATCCCCTGAACAGCATCCAATCGCGCCCGAATAAGTTTTGGATCATACCACCCCCGTCGCCCTGGCACTGGAACGATGCCCGTCCTACGGCAGAAGTCGTAGAAGGACGCGCTCGGCTCACTGTATCCGGACAAAAGTGCCAGTTTCGGGGTTGGAATTAGCTGAATTTGGCTTGGGCTCATTTCTCAGCCCCCGGACATGAGGAATCCTGTCGCAACATGGCCGCCCGCAGGCAGGTCACAACTTGCGCTCCCTGCGAACGCAGGTTCCGCACCGCTTCCTCTTCAAGCCAGGCTTTGACGTCCGCTGGCAGGTTAAGCTTGAACTGGGTTGTCTTCATATCTACACCTCAGAATCTGGACATTAAATGTCCATATCATTGGGGACAAATATTGTCCATACTGGAATCATGAAAGATGAAGCGTTACTCCAATTCAAACTCTTGCTTCCCGCCGCGCTCAAAAAGCGGCTGGAAACGCATGCCGCGCTCAATCGGCGCAGCATGTCTCAAGAAATCGTTGTCGCACTAGAAGAGAAATATCCTGCCGGAGAACCCGATGCGAGGTCTGACCCCGCCGCGCGCCTTCTGTTCTGGCTTGCCAAACGGATTCGCCGAAGAAATCCTAAACCCGGCTCACCCAGAGACAAGCAAGCTGCGCTATACGAGCGTATTGCAGGGGATATCGCGGAACGCATGAAGGACATCGGGGAATAACCCTAGTAGGCCACCCACTCGTATCCGTGGTTGCCTTCGTGATCTTCCCATTCCACGCCAACCCCGCGCCGCCAATTCGATGACGTGCAACGACGCGATGGCAGAACCCACTGTGGGGCGGCCGCTGGTGTCGTGCGCTGCCAGCCAAATTCACCCTGCGCGCCATAGGTCCCGAGCCGCATATTGTGGCGTTCTGAGCAATTGTCGTCGCGGCCACGTTCTCGATGGCTGTAATGCCGAACATCCCAAACGCGGATCGAGCGTACGAATTCGAACTCCAGGCCGCTGATGTCGATATCGGCGCTGCCTTCCACCACTTGCGCCAAGATAAATCGGCCAAGAGGTGGGCCAATTTGGTCGTTGGCGCTCCAAACTTTGGGTGCCGTACTTTGCAACGGACCTCGGTCGGCCACCCCCATCGGACAGCGCCAAATTTGTAACGGCGGCTCAATTGGCCACGGCGTGATCCGCCGGATGAACACAGCGCGCGCATAGGTGCATTCGGCCGAGGCTGGCCAGCCGCCTGCGAGGCAAAGGAGGATCGCACAATCGACCGGATAGGCCTGGGCGGGTTGCGTGGTTACCAAGGACGCCAGCGAAAGCGTGGCCGCCCTTAGTAATTTGTGGATCAAGCCCTTCACCATAAGAAATCCCTCCCGCACTCAATACAATAATATTGCGTCATTGTTCTTCAGCCTTCCTTCTAAGGACCGTTCGAGCAAGAGGTTGGACTGCGGTGCCATCATTTTGTTGAATATATTCCGTAGAGTGCAGGGGTTGTTTCGGTCGAAATCGGCGCATGAATGCAACCGAACTCATCGGGTTAAATATCCAAAACCTCAGGTAATCGCGCAAGTGGAGCCAGGAACGCCTTGCGGCTGAGGCTGGCATCGATCGAAGCTATGTGAGCCTGATCGAACACGGGCAGTCGTCCCCGACGGCAAAAAAACTGGAACAGATCGCAAAGGCGCTCGGTGTTAGCGTCCAAGCGCTTCATCACGAGCGAGGTGTAAACGTGCCAATTTCTCATGAACAGCGGCTCGAGGCAGAGCCCGTCGCGAAGCTGATTTGCCCCAAAACCGGCGTCAAGATGGGTGAAGTTTATGTTTGGGACAACGGAGAGCATCAGTTGTCTGTCCGCCCTGAGTTCGAAGAGCGGTTCTTCCCCAAAGAGGGCATGTAAGGCTGCGCACTACTCACTCCCCTAGCAATTCCAGCATCCGCGAATAGGCCTCGGTGGCCCGCTGCGCCTCGAAGAACGCGCGGTTTCGCTCTTGATCAAGACAGTGGAAGTAAGCGTTTGCATCCGCGAAGTAGGTCTCGAAGTCTGCGCGCAGAATGTCGGCATAAATGCGGGTATCAACCGGATCAAAAGGCAAAAACGGCACAGCGGGTGCCACGCAGCCCTGCGCAAATCCCGGCGTGATCGATACCATTATCCAGACCGCCAATTTCCATGTTCTCATTGCTGTCGTCATGACTTGGTTTTTTGGATCCGCTGCAGTATTATTCTTTGAATGCATGAAGGCCGTGTTGCGCTGCAATATCACGCTTGATTGCAGGATTATAATATTGTAGTGCTTGGCCTGTCCATGAGAGACAGCCGGGCGCTCCGTTAATTTATGGAGGCCCGGATCACATGAACTGGATGCAAGACGCCCCAAATGTTGTCAGCGAAGACGGACTGCGTAAATTCCTTGGTGAGGGCCACAGCTGCGATGTGCTGTGCCGGGTCACGCCCGAGCGCACGTCGGCACAATGGTCTGGCGTCTGGACTGTGCATTGCGGTGCCCCCGATGGCGAACGCCGCCTCTTGGTTACGGCCCGTAACAACATGGTCGCGCGCGAGTTCAAGACGATCAACGGGCTCACAAGCTTCGTGGCCAGCCTTGGCTTTGATCTGGTCTCGATTCCGATGGTCGAAGGCAAAGTCGCATCGCACACGCTTTCCAAGGACAAGTAATTCCCTCGCACTTCTAACTTGTACTGCCCTACTGATCTCCTCCCCGGCAGATGCAGAGGGCTTTGTGCTCGCTATGGCTTCAGATGGTCAACTGGCAGCACAATCCCCGCAAGTAGGGTTTGCACAAAGCTATGTCGCGGGTCGACCGGCAAACATCAGCGGCCCCGTAATATTTGGCGATGACGCTGGAGATGCTGATGATCCGCAGATCGCACCTGTATCTATCACAGCATCGATCCCGCAGCCCGCGATCCTCACCGCCCTGCAAGAAACAGCGTTGCGCTACGGCAGCCATGCCGCCCTGCGCCAGTCCGGGCTTTCGGTTTCTGACTGGCTGACGCTGTTTCAGGCCAATATCGAGGTCGAGAGCGCGTATCGCCCCACTGCGGTCAGTTCCGCGGGGGCCATCGGTCTGGGCCAGCTCATGCCGGGGACAGCTCGAGATCTCGGCGTCGATCCCCATGACACTGCCCAGAACCTCGACGGATCTGCGCGCTATCTCCTCGCCATGCTGGCCCGGTTCGGGACGCCCGAACTGGCGCTCGCCGCGTATAATGCTGGACCCGATGCTGTCGCGCGACATGGCGGCATTCCACCCTTTACCGAGACACAAAATCACGTTCGCCGCGTCATGGCCGTGCGTGACCGCTTGATTGGAGCCTCCTGATGCCATCCCAAATCCGTCTATTCGTAGGGCTGGCGCTGGCCAGTCTTATGGTCGCCTCGCCCGCGCTTGCGCAAAGCATCGATCTCTCCCCGGTGCAGAACCTGCTGCAGGGGATCGTGGATACGATCACCGGCCCGCTCGGTATCGTGATCGGCACCTTGGCCCTGATCGGCGTGTTCTTGTCATGGCTCTTTGGCATTCTGGATTTCCGCCAAGCCCTTTGGGTGCTGGTCGCAATCGCGGACATTGCCGCAGCGCCGACCATCGTGACGGCCATCTGGGGCGCGTGAGGCAGGTATGGCGGAAGACACCCGATTATTTCTGGGCCTCATCCGCCCGCCCAAGCTCATTGGCCTGCCAATCATGTATGCGATGGTCTGGCTCTTTGGCTTTGTGCTGGTGTTTCTCTGGGTGCAAAGCTGGCCCGTCATTATCTTGGCAGGGCTTGCTTACCCCGCGCTCTGGAAAGCCGCTGATTGGGACCCGGCCTTTCTAGAGGTCGTGGTCACATCGCTGCAGGAGACGCCGCCGACAGCCAATCGACAGATCCACGGGGGCGACAGCTATGCGCCCTGAGCCGACAGCAGGTTTCAACGAAGATCGGGCGGATGATCTCACTGGCCTACCGGTTTGGGCGGGCCGCGAGCGGCCCATGGCGGCAATGCTGCCCTATGTCAGTCTCGTGAATGACGTAACAATCCGCACCCGCGGCAATGCACTGTTTCAGTGCATCCGGCTGGAAGGCGTCAACAGCATGACCAGCGAGGACGCGCATCTCGAGAAGACCCGCGCACGGCTTGCGGCCATCATTGCGCAGATCGGACCTGAGTATGGGTTCTACGTTCATAAAGTTTCCAAAGCGATCGATATAGATTTGCCGGTGGTCGAGGGCGACGGTTTCGCCAACGCGGTCGACACACGCTGGCGCGCGGGGCTCGACAAGGCAGGTCTGCGTGACAAAACCCTGACACTTACGGTTATGAAGCGCCCTCCATTCGGTACCCGCCTCCCCTTCCGCGCGGACGCCTCACTCAAGCAGTTAAAGGCCAAGACCGCCAAGCAACTGCGCAAACTCGACGAAGTTGTTGGGTTCTTGATGTCGAGTTTCGCCGAGATGCGGCCACGCCTGCTGGGGGCCACAAGCGGCGATCTGCTCGGCTTTCTCGGCGGGTTGAACATCGGCGTGGAACGCCCATCATTTCCCAAATCGCGATTTGGCATCGTCGCCGAAGACGTGGCCAACACCCGCGTCACTTTCCAGGGCCGGACCTTCGTTCTCGACGACGGCACAGCAGGCCGCCGCGTTGGCACAAGCTTTGCCATCAAAACCTACCCAGCCAAAACGCGCTGCACCATGTTCGACGAGCTGAGCCTACCCGTCGATATGGTCGTCACCCATTCCTTCACGCCCATCAACAGCAACATGATGGCGGGCCGGATCAAGCGCCAACAGCGGCTGATGAAGGCCAGCGATGACGGTGCGATCTCCCTGAGCGAAGAACTGGTCGAAGCCCTCGATGATCTGGAATCCAAGCGCCTGAGCTTTGGCGAACATCACATGACCGTCACCGTTTTTGCCAAGACCGAGGACAAGCTCGACGCCATCGCGGCCGAGATCCGCAATATCGCCGCCAGTGAGGGCGTCACGCTGGTGAGCGAGGGGTTTGCCGCGCGGACGCATTATTTCGGGCAGCATCCGGGCAATGGCCAGATGCGCAGCCGTAAGGCCGCCATCACCAATCTCAATTTTGCGGACCTGGCAGCCCTCCACCGCAGCCCTGGCAAAACCGGCGATCAGGTCCCCTGGGGCAAGCCCATCGCGCTCTTCCCCACGCCGGAACGCTCAGGATATCTTTTCAACTACCACGAGACCGGCAGCCCCGAGAAAGAACCAACGGGTGGCCACACGCTGATCCTCGGTCGTCCCGGCTCGGGCAAATCGGTGCTCTCGGCCTTCTTGATGACGCAAGCCCGGCGCTGTGGCGCGCGGGTCTTCGTCTTTGACTATCGGGCTGGCATGGAAATGGCCGTGCGCGCGAATGGAGGGCGTTTCAGCGCCATCAAAGCGGGCGAAGCCACAGGCCTCAATCCCCTGCGCACCGAGATCGACCGGCGCGGACAAGCCTGGCTTGCCGATTGGCTGGCCACGCTCCTGCACCGCAGCGACAAGCCGCTGAGTCCCGTACAGATCAACCGCATTCAAGACGTGGTGCGCCAGAACGCGACTGCCTCCGATCCCGCGCTGCGCAACTGGCAGGACCTGGCGTCCCTGTTCGTGGCGGGCGCTGATGACGGTGATCTTTTCGAGCGCATCCAGGAATGGACCGCTGACGGGCGCTACGGCTGGATCTTCGGGCAAAGTGCCGAGGACACGTTCTCATTGGCGGGCGATGTCGTGGGCTTCGATCTCACCGGCATTCTCGACAGCGAAAGCGAGAAGGAACGCATGGCCGTCTTGTCCTATCTCTTCCGCCGTATCGAGCGGGTGATCGAGGATCGCAAGCCCACGTTGATCATCATCGATGAGGCCTGGAAGGCGCTGGACAATCCATACTTCGCGGAGCGGCTCAGCAATTGGCTTGTGACAGCGCGTAAGCAAAACGCCGTCGTTGTCATGATGACGCAATATGCCAGCCAGCTCGAGAACAGCCGCACGGGCAAAACCATTGTAGAAGCCGTGCCGACACAATTGCTCCTGCCCAATATCCGCGCTTCAGCCAGCGATTACGCCATGCTTGGCCTGACCGCCAAGGAGCTCGACGTCCTCCTTGGCACGGGCAGCAATTCCCGATTGGCGCTGGTGCGCGATGACCAAGGCTCGGTCGTGATCGATGCTGATCTCAGCGTGCTCGGACCTTGCCTCACCATCCTCGGCGGCATGGAAAAGGGTGAGGCGCTTGTTGGTGCCGATTACCGTGACCGCTCGGATTTCTGGAGAATGATATGAGCCGCTTGTTTCCCCGTAGTTTGCTGATTGGCCTCGCTCTGATGCTCTCAGCTTGCGCGCAATATCAGCCCTCTGAAGCGGAGTGTTTCAACAGTTTCGCCGAAGTGGCGCGCAGCAATTGCACCTTTGATCTGCTGCGCCCAATCGATCCTTCAGGCGCATATAATGGCTAATCGTACCCCGCATATTCTCTGCGTCGTTTTTGCGGTTGGCACGGCGACCGCGGCCACCGCGCAAGGCGTGCCAACCTTCGATGCAGGGGCCTTTTTGGCGCGTGAACGTTTGCTGGGGCAAGGCGCGCAGGACCTCGCCTTGCAGCGCGACCGGCTCAGCCGTGAGGAAGAACTGGCGGCCTTGGAAGCAGATCAGCATGCCGCGCTGGAAAATCTGCTGGAAGCGTCCACTATTGCCCCTTCGACCGCCAGCACGCTCCAAAGCCTTGAGGCTGGCCGTTCAGACCAAAGCGCCGCCGCCACGCTCTTCGGGCCCACCGACCCCAATCCGGCTGCGTCGCAAATGTTCGGCGATGCAGCGGGCTCGATCGAGGCGCTCATCATCCGTGCGGCGCGCGAGACCCATAGTCTGTCCGGCGTCGGCCGCGCGGGGCTGTCTCTTGTGCAATGGCGCTGTCTGATCCAGGCGCTGATCTGGCAGGAAAGCCGGTTCCAGGTCGGTGCGCGCTCGCCCGTGGGAGCCTTTGGCCTGACCCAGATCAGCGCCTGCCACCGCCGGTGATCTCGGTATCAATCCAGCCTATTTCGACGACCCTTATATTCAGGTGACCGGTGGCGCGCGTTACCTCGCACAGATGCTGAACATGTTCGACGGCAACGTCATCCACGCGCTGGCCGCCTACAACGCGGGTCCTGGCAATGTGCAGCGCTATGGCGGCGTGCCGCCCTTTGCCGAGACGCAGCACTACGTTCAGGTCATCCCCGAACGCTACAATCTTTACCTCACCCGCGTAGGCGGCATCGACGCACTTGGCACCATTGATCCGGTCCTGCTCGCGAACGCCTCCATGAGCCTCAGCGCCCATGGGTCTGGCATTTATGGCGATTATTCCCTGATCTCAGTGTGGGCCGCCGCTCTGCGCATTCAGGACATCATCACCCGCATCGCAGAAACGGAGGATATCCATGCCGCCATGTCCCTCAATACCTATGCCCGCGCAGAGCTTGCCCGGCTTATGGCCATTCGAACCCGCCTCAAGGCGGCCCAAACACGGCCCCTCAGCGCGCAAGCCCTCGCGATGGCCGCCGCCCAAGCACGCGAGCAGGCATTTATGCAGTTTGATTTGGAGGTTCTACCATGAGGCACCCCGCACGACAGTTTTTTACCACAGTGGCAACCTGCGCGATGCTGGCAGCACCACCTGCGTTTGCGCAGGGCGTGCCTACAATAGATACGCGCAACATCGCCCAGGAAATCCGGCAGCTGCAGCAAATGCTGGAAGATTTCGGAATCCAGTCCGATCAACTCGACGCGGCTCTCGACCAAATCAACCTCATCCAAGACCAGCTCGACACGCTCAACCAGACCTACGATGCGCTCACCGGTGCCAGCGACATCCTCGAGATGGCCATGGGCGGCGACCTCGACGGGCTGCTAGATCAGGAGTTCGGCGACCTGCTTGGCGTGATCCGTCAGATCCAGACCGGCGATTTCTCCGGTCTCATTGGCAATGCGGGCCCCGAGATGGAAGGCCGCATGACCCAGGCACTGGAAGACGCGGGCTTCGATCACGACACGCTGTCCACAATGGCGACCAGTGGCAATGCAGGTGCTGAGCGGACCGCCTCCCAGGCCAGCACCGGTGCCGTGATGTCAGCTGCCGCGCAGAACAGCTACGCCGAGGCCGCGCAGTCGCTTGAGCGCGTCGACCAGCTTGTTGATCTCATCCCGGATATGGAGACCCTCAAGGAAGCGGTGGATCACAATACCCGCGTCACCGCAGAGCTTGCCATCGCCATGACCCGCATGTGGGAACTCGAAGCGATCCAAACCGTGGGCGCAGGCCAGGCCGGGGTCGCCGATGCCGCAACGCTCGCCGAAGAACGCCGGTATATGGATTTCACAATGCCGGATTTGCGGTGACGGATGGCTGAGGGTTTGGAGGTCATCGAAGAAGAACTGGTCTATGGCGCGCGGCGTCGCGAGCTCTTCTGGCAAAAGCTTGGGCTCGCGGGCCTGGGCTTTGGCGCGCTCGGCTGTCTTGCGGCAGCCCTTGTGGCCATCCTCGATGTCGACCCCGCTCCGATGATCGTGCCTTTCGATAGCGAGACCGGAATGGCCCTGCCCAATGCCGCTGTCGAAGCCGTCTCCCTTGCCGAACGGCCAGCCATCATCGAAGCGCAGGTCTTCCGCTATGTCACCGACCGCGAGACCTATAACCAGCTCGACAATGATCTGCGCGTGGAACGCGTTCTGGCCGAGTCTGACGGCGCGGCCGCCGCCTCCCTGCGCGCGCTCTGGACCAGCGGGTCCGAGGCTTATCCGCCCGATACGTACGGCGAGGACGCACGGCTCGAAGTCGAGATCCTCTCCATCACCCTCATCAGCGCGAACCGCGCCCAGGTCCGTTTGCGCAAACGCCTCAGCTCCCCGCGGGGCAGCCAGACCGGGCTCTTCAGCGCGACGCTGCTTTTTGCCTTCCGCCCCGAAGAGCGCCGCTCGATCGACGAGGTTTGGCAAAATCCCTTCGGCTTCACCGTCACAGAATACGCGGTCCGCTCGGACCGGCTGGAGGAATAGCCCATGCGTGTTGTTTGGATTGCAATTTTGCTGATCACCAGCGCCAGTGCCAGTTTGGCCGAGGTGCAACCGCGCCGCGGTGCCCATGACGACCGCGTGCGGATGGCAACTTTTGTCGATGGCGAGGTCTACCAGGTCCGCACCAGCCTCACCCATGTCACCAGCATCGAGTTCGGCCCTGGCGAGACCATCCGCTCCATCATTGCAGGCGACACCGAAGGGTTTCTGCTCGACGGCGTCCCCGGCGGTCAGGCCTTCGCGATCAAGCCTGTGGTCCGTGGCGCGCATACCAACATCACGGTCTACACAAACCGGCGCAGCTATTATTTCAACGTGACAGAAGCATCCGCCCCGACGTTCTATGTGATCCGGTTTCGCTATCCGGAGGTCGCGCGCGATGATGTAAGGGCGATCGCACGCCAGCCTGCCAACCATGCCTACGGCGTCAGTGCACAAGCCGAGATCACACCCCAAGAGATCTGGGACGATGGGACCTTCACATATTTTCGCTTTAGTGCGAATGCACCTGTCCCCGCGATCTTTCGGTGGTCAACGGGCCGCGAGCGCAGCGTCAATGCCATGGCCCAAGAAAACGGTGTGATCAGGGTTTCGGGTATCAGTGCCAGATGGGTGCTCCGCCTCGCAGATCTGGAAGTCTGTGTTCAGGATATGAGCGAGGTTGCAACCAATGACTGAGACAGCTGAATTGCGCAAACGCCTGGAAGCGCTCGAGGGCGGTGGCGATCGCGGCGGCCGCCGCACGCGCCCGGTCTTGCTGTTGATCGTGTTGGGCGTTGTGGGCGCGACTGCACTGCTCGCTGTCATAACGCTGATGTCGCGCAAGCCTCAGCCCGAGCCAATGGAAACGGCGGCTCCGGCAGAGTTTCAGGACAGCGGGCCAGGTTTTGGTGCCCTCGATCCAGTGGCACCACCTGAACCAGCCACGCAACCGGCGGCCCCGGCACCCACGAATGCCGAGACCGAGGCCCTGCGCACGCAGATCGACGAGATGCGCGCGGAATTGACGGCGCTGCGCAATGCGCCAGCGCCGGATGCGCCCACCTTGGACAGCGCAGCACTCGACGCATTGAACGCTGAAATTGACGCCCTACGCAGTGATGCAGCGGCGGCGGAGGCCGCTCTGCGTGCAGATCTTGATGAGCGCGCGCGGCAAATCCAGCGCCTGCAGACAGATCTGGAACTCGCGCAACTCGAAGCCCCAACCACCCCGCGCCAACCCGGACCCTCGGCCGAAGACCTGCGCCTGCAAGAGCTGGAGGCGCGGCGGCAAGCCGAGCGCGCCATTCTCGAGGCCCGCGTCGCCAGCCCGATCATCGCCTTCGGTTCCAGCGGAGGAGGTACTGATGAAAGCGCGGCTGAGCAGCGCCGCCTCGATGGTGAGACGGAATTCGTGCGCAATGGCGCGCAGCCAGCAACCGTTACCCAGGCCCAGACGATCGTGAACCCGTCCAACACGGTTGTGCAGGGCACGATGATCCAGGCCGAGCTGGAAACCGCCATCGACAGCCAGCTTGCTGGTCCCGTCCGCGCGCTCGTCTCCGAAGACGTCCATGCCTATGACGGATCCCGCGTGCTTATCCCGAGAGGATCGCGACTGATCGGGCGGTATCAATCCGGCGTGGATATCGCACAGCAGCGGATCACAATCGCCTGGGACCGGATCATCCTGCCAGACAACCAGAGCGTCGAGATCAGCGCCTTTGGCGGCGACGAACTGGGCCGCTCCGGCACCACCGGTTTTGTTGACAGCCGGTTTGGCACGCGCTTTGGATCGGCCGCGCTGATTTCGCTGATTGGGACTCTCCCAAGTGTGGCAGCCGAGTCCACCGATGATGAGCGCACGGCTGAAGCCCTCGAAGGCACTGCCGAAAGCCTGCAGGACAGCGCTCAAGGTGTGATTGGCGAGTATCTTGCGCTCGCGCCCGTCATCTATGTCGACCAAGGCGCGCGCGTCACCGTCACGGTCGACCGCGATCTGGAGATCTTCTGAGACATGGGTGCCAGTTACCTGCAAAGCTCCCTCGACCAACTGCCCGCCGCGCGCGATCCCAAGCTCATCGAGCTGTGTATCAACCCTGACGGCACGGTCTGGGGCGAGATGCAGGGTGATCATTTCATGCGTGCGCTGGATATGCGCCTTACGCCCCATGCCGCACAAGATCTCGGCGCGCAAATTGCCTCCGCTGCCAACACCACGCTCAGCCAGGCAAAACCCATCGTGTCCGTCAGTATCCTCTACCGGGACAGGCCGATCCGCGCCCAAGTGATCCAGCCACCCACCGTCGAAGGCGGCTTTGCGATTTCACTGCGGTTTTTTGCCGACCTGCCGCTCGACAAGATCCAGCTGACGTATCTCTTTGGATCCGAACGCAGTTCCGAAGCCACGCGTCGCGCGCGCAACACAGAGTTGCGCACCGTCGTCGCCACAGGCGATATCGAGGCCGCCATCGCCTTCTGCGTCAGCCACAAGCTCAACATGATCGTCTCGGGTGGCACCTCCACCGGCAAGACCGTCACCGCACGCAAGATCCTATCCTTTGTGCCCGAGGCGGAGCGCCTGATCACGATTGAGGACGCGGCCGAGCTGATGCCGACACAGCCCAATACCGTGACGCTGATGGCCGATCGAGAGGCACGCGAGCGCAGCGCAGATCAGCTGCTGACCGCGACCCTGCGCATGCGACCCGACCGGATTGTTCTGGGCGAGGTCCGCGGCAAGGAGGCCATGACCTTCCTCGAGGCTATCAATACCGGCCATGGCGGATCGCTCACCACGCTGCATGCCGAGACCCCACAGCTCGCAATCCAGCGCCTCGCAATCGCGGCGCTCAAGACCGATGTCCCCATGACCTACCAGGATATGATCCATTACATCACCCGCTCGATCGACGTGATCATCCAAGCTGGCCGCCATGCGGGCGCGCGCGGGATCACCGAGTTCTACTTGCCAAGCGTTGAAACAGAAAAAACGGAGACCGCAGATGTTTGAATACCTCACACGCCAGATCAATACAGGCCGCAAGAAACCGCAAACTTATGCCGAAGAGCTGAATACCCTCGGGCGCGAGGGCTGGGAGCTTGTTGCTGTGACCCCGGATTTTGACGGCGAGCATATTCTCACCGCGTTTCTGAAGCGGCCGCTGAAGGCCGCGGACTGATCGAAGCAAAAGAGCGAGGCGGATCCCATGGGCGTTGTCACCTGGATGGTGGAGACCACAGACGGTTATCTTGACGGGGCGGCCGAGACCACTTTTGGCACCGTCGCCAGCCAAGTAGGCGGTATCATTGCCGTGGGCTCAACCCTCGCAGTCATTGGCCTCTTCATAAACATGGCCCTGCAGGTGCGGTCGGTTGATGGCCGCACGGCTTTCTGGTTCGCCATCAAGCTCATGCTGATCACGCTCTTTGCGCTCAATTGGGTGCAGTTCAACATCATTGCGGGTGCCATCACAAACGGGCTTGATCAGCTGGCTGGCGGTATGATCGCGGGCCTTGGCGGCGGCGGTGCAGGATCCGCCTATTTTGCAGCCGCCTTCGACGATCTCATCGCTGAGTTTGGAAACTACCTCAACGCTGCGGGCGACAATATGCACTGGATGGCCGGGGCACTCATTGGTGCCATCGGGGCGTTTCTGCTCGGCATCATCGGCGCGCTCTGCGGGCTGGTATTGATCTTTGCCAAAATTATGCTGGCCTTCATGATCGGCATCGCGCCCATCATGATCGCGCTGTCGCTCTTTGATGTGACGAAGGATTATTTCCTGCGCTGGCTGTCCTCCACCGTCTCCTACGCGCTCTACCCGCTGGTCATCGCGGGTGTTTTTTCCATTGTCGTGGGGATGTCGCAGTCCTTGCTGGCCGAGCTTGGTGATCCCGAAGGGGCCAGCAATATTGGCGCGCTCATCCCCTTCTTCATGATGATGTTCCTCGCCGGTGGCATGATCGTCGCCACACCGCTGATCGTCCGCGCAATCTCGGGCAACTTGATGATGGCAGGTCCGCCAAGCATGCCCGGCGTCAGCGGGTTCGCAAAAGGCGTGGCTGGAACAAGAGGATCGCGCGCACGGGCCCGCTTTGGCACGCAGTCAGCTGGGGAAATCGCGGGTACGGGTGTGCGGCAGGCCGGTAGTGCTGCCGCTTCACTGGTTCAGAAGGTGTCGGAGAGGTCAAAAAGGTTGGAATGAATTGGCCCGCGACGCCTTGGGTTGGGGCTGTCCCCCATCTGAAGCCAGTCTTGTTATCGCAGCTACGAAAAGTGTTCGCATTTTGTTCTGGCGCAATGTAAGCTGACAAGAGATGAGATGTAAAAGCTTGCGAACGTACGTTGGAAGACATTGGTGCGTGGCTGCAAGTTTGGAAAACTGGGTTCTTGAAATGACGAATGCTCCAATTGGCCATATATTCTTGCCGACTGTGTCGCGCAGTGGCTATTTCCAAATGTTGGCCGTGCACGCATGATTACTGAGCCGCCTCATATCTACAATGCCACCGTCGGGCTACCTGCAGGGCGGCACTGATATGGGCGGCTCACTTGTCATTGCCGAAAAACCCTCACAGGCACGCAACCTGCGCGAAGCGTTGGGAAACCGCTATGGTCGGATATTGTCCGCACGCGGGCACATCTTCAAACTGGCGGAGCCCGCTGAAGTCAACGACGCTTGGAAGAAGTGGTCTTATGAGGTGTTGCGCCCTGAAGCTGGATTTTACCCGCTGCGCCCGGACAACAGCCATGGCAAAGACAAGCTGATTGCAGAAATCAAGGCGGCCCTGAAAGAAGCTGACCGCGTGATTATCGCAACCGACTGTGACCGCGAGGGTCAGGCCATCGGTGAAAACATCCTTCGCTACTTCAAATTCAAGGGTGAGGTGCTCCGGGCAATGTTTTCTGCGGAAGACCCAGCCTCCCTGCGACAATCATTCGAGACCTTGAAGCCCAATGAGCACTTCAGACCGCTTTACGCTGCTGCCGTGGCGCGCGCGCAGAGTGATCAGATTGCCAACCTGACAGCCACACGTGCTGTGACGATTGCCCTCAAGCCGCATGGCATGAAGGGGGCCATTGGCATCGGCCGAGTCAAAACCCCAACCATGGGGATCGTCTGCGCAAGGGAGCGCGAGATCAGAGGTTTTGAGCCAAGGCCCTATTTTGATCTTTGGGTTGATGTCAGTGACGGCAAAGAGGTCCTGCGCCTCAAGCACTTCCCTGCGCACGAAGCCCGGGTTTTTGATCAGGATTTGGCGCAAAGGATCATCGCATCCTTTGATCCTTGGAAAGGCCCTTTGCAGGTTACCTTTGAGAAAAAGAAGCAACCGCCGCCACGCCTGATGGATTTGCCGCTCTTGCAGCAACGTGCGGCGCGCTGGGGCTGGTCGGCACAAAAAACGCTTGATGTGGCACAGAGGCTTTATGAGACCCACAAGGTTACGACGTACCCTCGGGCTGAGACCAAATATTTGCCGGAAGCCGAAAAGCAAAATGCCCAAGCCATGCTCGATGGCCTGCGGGAGCTGCCGTTTGTCAAAGTGGCCTACCGGACACCAACATATCGCATGGGCAAGCGAGGCTGCTTTTCTGATGAAGGGCTTGCGGGGGCTTCGCACCATGCGATTATTCCGAACTTCAAGACCCGAGATAAATGGGCGCGTGTGCTCCGGGCAATGGCCGGCGATGAGCGTCGTCTTTTTGAACTGATCGCACTGAGCTATACCGCAGCCATTGGGCCGGACCGTCTTTATGACCGCACAGAAATCTCGTTGATGGCTGGACAGCGCAAGTTTGCCGCAAGTGGTATTGTCGAACGGCAACCAGGCTGGCGAGAGGCGCTCGGCGCGGACCCTGATGCCAGCAAGAAGAGCGACGCCGAGGCTGCGGCCATCCTGCCGCCCTGGAAAGACCGCCAGATAGTCGATGCCGTCAAAGCCGGGGCGGATAAAAAGACGACCAAGCCACCAGCACGGTTCAATGAAGGCACCTTGATCAAAGCAATGCAGGAAGCGTGGAAATATGCCCGTGATCCAAAAACAGCGGAGCGCCTAAAAGGGGCTGCCGGGATCGGAACGCCAGCGACGCGCGCCTCCATTCTCGAGGGGCTAAAAACCCAGAACCTGTTTGAGGTCATTGATAAGCATCTAGCGCCAAGCACCCTCGCACTGGCGATCTACGACGTTCTGCTGAAAGAGGCCCCCGAAATCCTTGATCCAGCTGCGACGGCTGAAATGGAGCTGGCTCTTGATGGTATTCTCAAAGGGGAGCAGGATCCACGCACTGTGGTCGACACAATTGTGGCCCGCGCGGCGGCCTTGGCCGCAAAGATGGAGCAGCGCGGCCAGTCAGGCACCAAGCTCGATATTGATTTTACTGCCAAACCAAGCCCAAAGATGCTTCAGGCCGCACGCGCCAAAGCGAAGCGGATGGGGACACGCTTGCCCAATGGCGCAACAACTGACCGCAAGATCTGTTCGGAATTCCTCGGGCCGCGACCGCAAGGAAACGGTCCAAGTGATGCCCAGCTGGCCTTTGCGCGCAAGATTGCCAATGACGCGAACGTCGACTTGCCGGACGCAATCCTTGGAGATCGCGCAGCCCTTTCTGCCTTTATCAAAAAGAACAAAGGGAAGTTGCCAAAGCGCGGCGCGAAGTCTGAGGGTATCAAAGATAAGCATGATCGACGGTAAGAGAGAGCAGCGATGAGCAGTGCGAAGAAATCATGGAAAGACGTCAAACCGGTGCTGTCGGGGTTTTCTTCCGCCCAACTTCTGGGGTTGGTCCAGGACCTATACCGCCTGAATGCAGAAAACGCGTCCTTCATGCATTCCCGTTTCTTGAGCGGGGGGGATGCAAATAAGGACCATCTCACCCCTTACATGACAAGAATTCAGCGCGCGATCAGCCCAACGCAGCCCTGGAAAGAGGATGTAAATTTGGCCGCTGGCAGAAAAGCCATCAGTGACTTCAAGAAAGCCAATGGCAACATCCGTGACACACTGACCCTCATGATCTACTACGTCAAATGCGGCAATGATTTCACGCTTGAGTTCGGGGATATCGATGAAAGTTTTTACAACAGCTTGTGTTCAATGTTCTCGAGTGTTGTCCAAACCCTGATGAAACAACAAGATCAGGCGCTGTTCGCCGAGTTTTCGCCCTCGCTTGAGGCGGAGCTTGCCCGCGTTGATGGTCAAATCGGTTGGGGATACCCAGATGAGTTGTCAGATCACCTTGCTGACCTGCGCGATGCCTTTGAATAGCGGCTTGCGGCCATGTAAGTCAAAAGGCCTGTAAGATGGGCACCCGGTGCGGCAAGACGGGCCACGCTGGCCCTTGACCAGCTCCAATGTACGCTGCGTTACAGTCCATATAACCAGTTTTTCGAGGCAATATGAAAAACCTTGTTCTTGTGAACTCACACAGTCAATCATGGAAATGCGGCGCGGCTTGTGGCAACATCCTAATATGATTGAATTTCGCACTCTTGCCGAAGACCATCCGGACCTCACACATTCTCCGTTGCTTCGAGGCGCTCTCTTGACCCTGCAATATGCGCAGGAGCACAAGTCAATCGGCTTGACCAAAACCAAGGCCTTCAAGCGCGCTTTCGTACATTGGGCTATCGAGCATTTCGACTGGCCAGGGAAAAGTGCCGAAGAAATGTTCCGCTACAATAAGGTGATCAATGGAAAATGAGTTTCCACCACTCGAGGTTTTGCATTTCCTGCTGATTGCGTTGCGCTTGGGACGTCACTTCAAGGGTGAGTTTCGACCAACCAAACGCGGTACAGAACTTGCGCAAAACCCTGGCCGCCTGTTTGCCGAGTTGATCCCGTACTTTGTATTCCGCATCGACCACGCCTCCTATGCACGCTTCGACGACCGTCCCTTCGGAAAATGGGACGTCTGGATGAATGTGATCAACGTAGAGGCTGATCATGGAACGACCGAGGCTAGGTTGTTTGGAACCTTTCACGGAAAGCCAGAAGATTGGCACACTGCAGGTTGGCGAGAGATGGCCGCGTTCTCATCTTGCGTGCTACGACCGCTCGAATGGGCGGGGTTACTGATTGAGACCCGTGAAGATGGCGCTGGCAAGCAGGTGTGCCATGTGTTCAAGACACCGCTCTGGCGCAGTGCGCTCAAACTTGACACCGACGACATGCTGAAACCGATGTTAGTTCAGTGAGAGCAGTGCTTACGGACCTCATAACGCGCTGCTGCTTACGGCCCACAGCCGACTTCCACGCAACACTCGGATGCTGCGCCGCCGCTTCACCAGACCAGCCGTTCGTGCGTCGCGCAGCATTCTCCAAGTGCGAGTGACCGAGTAGCGGACAAGGACGAAGCCGCTGCCGCGGCAATGGCGCTTGTTGCGGGTGTTCTGGGCTGACTTTGGCCGAGTGCATTTTGAGATCTAGCGAACCTGTTTGACGATTGGGGCTTCTCAATCGTC
>Ga0206130_10003777_pt1 | contig 19324 bp, 23 predicted proteins | sample Helgoland_Spring_9_FD_148637 | JGI IMG/M metagenome (GOLD analysis project Ga0206130, IMG submission 148637) | Pelagic subsurface seawater microbial communities from Kabeltonne, Helgoland, North Sea - Helgoland_Spring_Bloom_20160512_1 | ecosystem: Environmental > Aquatic > Marine > Epipelagic ... | reverse complement strand
ACGTTGATCAGATTTCGGTCGAGACCATTCAGCAAGAGGTTGCCCAAGAAATCGCCGGTTCGCATTCGCCACCGAGCTACGACGATCTCAACTCTTTTCCCGAGGATGATGGAGAGGAGAAGGTCGAAGCTTAAATTAAAATATAAAATTTGAGATGTAAATCTCACTGTGATGGAAAACACAGTTTTAAAAAACCTTTTTTTTTTATTACAAAAAATTGAAGTAAAATATTGTGTTTTTATTTTAATCATTAAAAACAACAATATATAAATAAAATGGCATCTTTAACCAATCAAAAACTTTCTTGCTTAAATTCCGTCAAACGTTCGGAAGAGGGAACAAGACCAAAAACGGTACGACAACCCGCCGTAATTTTGTTCGAGTATATCGGTGACAGATCTGGCTCAACATCTTCAATCTTTCAAGCACAAATGGAAGGTCTCCAAAAATGCGTTGACGATCGTCGCGAAGACGCTAAGAAAACCAACGCCAAATGTTATGTAAGTATTACGACTTTTGACGATGAGTCAATGACTTACACGAAAAAATGGAGTCTGGATTCTGGAGATTATGCCGATATTGAAAACATTCCAGCAGAGTTGGATACTAGAGAAATGCTTCAGCCACGCGGTTGTACATGTTTGGTCGATACCGCGTATGAAAGAGCCGTTGCTTTTGAGAAAAAGTTAAAAGAAATCCACGATTCTTTGAAGGGAACAGAAAACGAAAAAGTGGTAGCTGTATTTGCTTTGTCAACCGATGGTTTGGACAATGCTTCGACAAAACACACCATTCAAGACCTTAATAAGGTTATTTTGAGATTGAGGAAAAGCGGCGCAGAGATGATGTTTTTGGCGGCGAATCAGGACGCTATTGCCACTGGAACAACCTTTGGTTTTGCCCCAACACACGCCATGACTTTTGGAGCTACTCCAGAAGCAGCCAATTCGGCATTTAAAAGTTTGTCACAGCTCACCCGAGATTCTTCGGATGGAACTGTTGCGCCAGGAGCCAGTCCCGGATTTTCAGCGTCAATGAGACAATCTAGTGCGCCAGTGGTCAGTAGAAGAGGGAGACAACCCGGTGATATTAGAATGATGCCACCTCGTTCACTCCGAATGTCAACATGTGTTCCTTATAGTCCAGATGCGGATAGCGATGAGGACGAGGACAGTCAAGTCGGTTCTGATGTTCAATCTAGAAATTTGCGAAGGGTTATGTTTCAAAGCCCGCCGACACTAAAACGTCAAAATAACACACCAACGTCTTTATTCAGACAATAAGTATTTAATTAATAATAAAAAAAATGTATTATAAAATTTTTTTATTATTATTTTTTTCACATTATATCACAACATTTCGCACATTTCGCCTCATCCTACGCGGACTTCTCTTCTCCACCGTCGCCCTGACCAGCAGCCTGAAAAAAAGGTTTTCCCTGAAGAGATTTTCTGGCAGTCGCGTCATCTACAACGGGGATAACACTAATTTCACATATGGGTGACCAATTAAGCATCCAACTGTTAAGATGCGCGGTATCAGAACACTCGCAAATACAGGTTCCGCCAGCACCGTTAAGATGAGACCATCTTCCGACCACTTTAATATGCTCGCCGGCATCTTTAATATCGTCGTCGGGCGTCATGTTACCAAAAGCGTTCCAACAAGGGATTCGTTTGTCAATAGGGACTGTCCAAGATATTTGAAAAAGCATTATACAGAGTATATATTTATTTTTTTTTAAGTCATTTATAGGTATTGATTTTTATAAAATTGAAGTAAAAATTCGATTTAATTTAATCATTATTAAACTATTATATCAATATACTATGGGAAATTTCTTTTCGAAAAACGAACAAAGCAAGTCCCCCGTTTCCACGGGTGGTGAAGAGAAACAATCAAATCAAACAGATGTGTTTATTTTAAAGGAAGATGGATATCATTATACCATAGACGGCCTTAAAGTGACCGGGACAGGTATTATTTTAAGGAAAAAATATAAAGACGAAACAGCTGGCGAAGTTACTTATAAATTTAATGTTTGCGAGGAAAATCGAGTAGCGATGAGCAAAGACGAACAAGAAAGACTGGGTTCACAGCCTTATATGCTAAACAAAATATGTTTAGATAAAAATGGCGAAGTTATCCCTGATGAGTTGCTTGGAAAATGGATTTATAAGAGAATGAACAAACTTAGTGAAGTTGGAGAGCTTTTGGAAAGTGAAGCTTGGGCATTTGTTTCGGAAGCAAGATACAATTGTGAAGATTTTGCGGACCGACACTTTCCAATGGCTCTCAATCGTGAGAGAATAAAGAAAAATGAAACCATAAATGAGTGTACTGTTCGTCTCTTGAGTGAAGAACTTTACAGAAAATTAAAAAATTACAAAAAACTTCCAAAATACAAATTTATTCATGAATTAAATGGAAAAAGAGCCATTGTAGTTTATTTCGTAGACGAGGAAGACACAGAAATCGATCAAAAAATCATTGATGAAAAAGGAAAATCAAATTACTTTTGCGCAAAAGATATCGCGGAGTTTGGAAGAAATGATATTTTGGAAACGCGCAATCACAGATTTTGTTCTGAGGAAGAAGTTGATAAACTAATGAACGATTTTCTGGAGAAAAACAAAACCAAAGATTTGTCTAGATGGGGAGGAAAGACAATGTGGATGGAATGTAAAAAACACTTTTAGATCTTATAAGAAATTAAAAAAATAAAAAAATATATTTTTTTATGTATTTATTGTATATGATTAGCAAAGACGAAATTAAATTTAAAGAAGAAATACTTAAAATGTCTAAACAACTAAAAAAATATCACCCAGATATGATAGAAATCACGCAAGAATACTTAGATGAAATACCAAGTAAAACTCTTCATGATATAGCCGAGAATATACATTTATCTATTAAAGGATACACCTCACAAAAAGCGGGAAAAAAAACAAGAAAACGTGGCAGTAAAAAGAAAAAAAAAATGACAAGAAAAATGAAGGGTGGTCAATGGGATGTATTTTTAACCGGAGCTGCGGTTATAGTTGGAGTGTCTATTATTTTATCAAATATGGGAGTAACTCTTCCAGAGCCGTTGGAAGGAATATTTGGACGACAACCAATAGGAAATCGTAATCCTCGGCCCGAAACGATTGAGCAAAGTTTAAGTGGTTTTGCGGATGGATCTTCTTCGTTTAGAAGAAGAAGAACACCTTTCGTTGAGGAAAAAAAAAAAGGATCTTCTTTCATAGAAAAGAGATTGCGCTATTTAGCGAAAAATGCTAGAAATCGCGTTGAATACGGCGACGACGAATGTCCTATATGTTTGGAAAAATTAACAACACCAATGAAAAATGGAAGCGGTAACTGCCAACATAAATTTCACAAAGAATGTATAAGAATGTGGCATTCAAAGCACAATAATTGTCCTATATGTCGTCGTTAGAAATATTTTTAAAATATAATTTTTGTTTGAATTATATTTTATTTTTAATAATTATTTTGATTTTTTTATCGTTTTCTAGTTTTTCTTTTAGTTTTTTTATTTTTTCTTTTAGTTTTTTTAGTTTTTCTTTTAGTTTTTTTATTTTTTTTATTTTTTCCACGTAATTTATTACCTCCTCCAAAAGCGAAAGCTTTAAAAAAATTAATATTTTGTGAATTTGGCTGTTTTAATACTTTTAATATATCTTTTGCCATATTATCGGCTTTCATTCCAGATTTTTTCACGACAATGGCTTTTACATTAGACCCCCCAGTTCCATCAGGTTTTTCAATAGCGCAGTTTTTATATGCGAATGATCTATGATGCCCGTCTAAAATAATTTTTTCCTTAACACCTTTTACGTCGCTATCGCCCTCAATTAAAATAACAGGTACTTTTTCGGCTCTAGGATTTTTACATATTTTTTTTGATGTACTTATTCTTACTTGGTTTTGTATTGGCTTTATGTTGGCTGTTTCAAAATTAACCTTTTCAAATTTGACTGTATATCCGTTATTTTTCATCACTTCTTCAAAAGCATCTAAATCTTCTGGTTCTGAAATTTGGGGCATATCAACTCTTGGAATATCTAATGATCCAGCGCAAGCATCTGGGTCATTACAAAAATCATCAGTTTCTCTTTGTTTGGCGTTGGTATTGTTTTCCATTTTGGCGTCAACAAGATTTTTAAAATCGGTTGTTGTGGTTGGTGGAAAATTATATTCGGTGGTCGTTGAGGGTACACTGGTGTCTGTATATGTAGTAAGATCTGATAATCTACTATTATCATCGTTCATATTGGCGGGATATTGTGTACTTGCAAAATCAAAATTAAAATCAGTTGTAGCATTGGTAGTATCTAGTGGAAAATTATATCTCGGTGTTGTTGGTGATAGACCAGTATCCGTATATTTTGTAAGACCGGATGATAAATTAGGCGGGTTAGTGTTATCAAAATTGGACATTGGCGTAGATTGTACTAAAGAACTCGTATCATTATCAAAATATAAAGGCGTATAATTTGTTTGTTGTTTTTCAACTGTTTGTCCAAATTGTGTTCCAATTGAACCAAATTGCGGTGATCCAAAATTTACGGCAGCCGCGGGTCCACCCAACGCAAGCGCACTAACCAAACCTTTTTTCCAGTTTACACCTCCGCGTTTCTTTCGTGTTTTTCTTTTTCCACGGCTTTTTTTTCGTCGAGTTTTTCTTTTCTTTTTACCACCTTTTTTCCAGAAATCTGCTGTTCTAGCACGGTGAACAGATTTAGTCGCCGGATCATATAATATTTTTTCCGCCGGTGTCATTTCTTTTTTTTCACCTTCTTGTATTGCGTCGGGGGTTCTAACTGCGGTCATCTGTAGAAGCTGTTGAGGAGGAGCCATTTGGGGTTGATTTTGAACTAATGGATTATTGTGCTGGTCTAAACCAAGTCCTAAATTACGGCGACTAGTAAGACATTGGTTACACAAAACCATTCTTCTTTGTGGTGGCTGTGGATATGCGATACGATCGGCTTTTGATTCGCCTCCAGGTGTAATTTGACTAGATAGTCTTAAACCGTATGGCTGTGGATATGCGATACGATCGGCTTTTGATTCGCCGCCGCCCGGTGTAATTTGACTCGATAGTCTTAAACCGTATGGTTGTCTGTTTTGATCTTGTGAATTCATTTTATATATATTTAGATTTTAATACCGGTTTATTGTTATATTACCTATTTCTCATTTACCTTAAAAGCTAGATTTGCCTGTATTTGACGCGTGAGACATGACTAAGGTGGTGTAACGGCTAGTTTCGCCTGTACATTTAAAATATTTTTGATATATTAATAATATCAATAATAATTTTAAATATGTAGATAAGAAGATTACATTAAAAGATAAAAACGAACTAATTGGATACTCAGCATTCTAACTTCATAATATTATAAACAAATCATAATATTATAATTTTTTGTTCCTCTTCAAGTACAAAGCCACTTGTTCTCGTGTCCCAATCGTAAATACCCCATACAATATTCTATGAATTTAATATGGTGGTAGGCTAGAACATCCTCGCTGCCTGGAATTTTATCTGCTAAAAATACAAAATATTCTGTATGATTTATTCGTACATCACGAAATGTTTTTCCCTTGTGTTTACCGCATTTAAATGTTTCAGCATCCATTATATTATATATTTATCATTTTATATTTAACTCCTAAGTTCTAATACAAACATAGATTTGCCTGTATTTGACGCGGTGAGATATGACTAAAGGTGGTATAATAGATAGTTTCGCCACTATTAAAATCTTTGACATAAATGAGGTCTTCGATTGTAATCTTTGAACATTTCAGAAACCTTGTTTATTCACAATCAGCTATCATTCAGTATTATTTAAAATGATCGCGTCATATTTGTGAAACAAAGTTTATATTTATTTTTTATTTTTTGGTCGTCAGCACTCTATTTTACGCTTTCCCCTTTTTTTTCTCTGCTCCATCTTTTTTATTCTAATCGAAATCTTTTTTTTATGTTCTGTTCCACCAACTCTTCCTGGGCGTGCTTTTTCTCGTGTCCTTTGTTTAATGCGACTGGCAATACTGTTTGATTCACTCATATACATAGAAATTCATTTTTGTCTTTATATGTTTTATCATTTATTAATAATTCGATATATAAATTTATTTATCAAATTATTATATACGTTTATTTACGATTTTTCTTTTTACCCTTTTTATGTTTTGAAATTTTCTTTTTTTTTATTTTATTTTTCCTTTTTTTTGTTTTATTTTTCCTTTTTTTTGTTTTATTTTTTGCCTTTTTTTTTGTTTTATTTTTCCTTTTTTTTGTTTTATTTTTCCTTTTTTTTATTTTATTTTTCCTTTTTACTACCCCACCACCTTCATAATCAGAGTCTGTGTCAGAATCATATAAACCCTCAATCTCTCCCAACCTCCTTTGGCTTTCAGCAATCTCTTGCCTCACTATCTCTTGTTCCGCTTCCCGTTCTCGTCGTAATTCTGCCTCCATTTCCTCTCTCTCGGCTTGTTCAGCCACGGGATCAGGAGAGTCAGAATCCTTTGTTTCCCCGACAGACACCATAAGCATGGGTTCATCGCCAGTAGTGTCAGGTGACATGACTGGTTCGAAAAAATCTCCACTTTGTTCATGTATTTGTTGTGATGTCATATTACTGGAATCGGATTGTGAAGATGACAGGTTGTTTCCACGCAAACGCGGTCCATCAAGCCATCTATTATTATTTTGATCATAATTTGGAAGCCATCTTCCCGTGTCCATACTTGTGTTATTCTTTGTTTCTCCATCAACGCGCTTGCTCTCATGTTTTTGTTCTAATCCATGTTTTTGTTCTAATCCATGTTTTTGTTCTAAATTATTACGATGTTGATTACCACTCATTATATATATATATATATAAATTAAATATATTTATTGCTAAATAGACTTATAAAACATATAGATATTTATTAATATAAAATCAATATTAATTATTATATTAATGGAAATTTGCTGTATATGTCATGAAAATTTAGAAATAGAAACATACACATTACCTGAATGTGGTCATAAATTTCATACAAATTGTATAATGACATGGTTTAGATCACCAACGGGAAACAATAAATGCCCCCTGTGTAATAATTCAGGCATTAATAAACTAAAAGATTTAAATAATTTACACTGGAACGAACGCATGCTTGCTCTAGCAAGATACAAAGAAATTCGATCAAAAGCTAGAAGAAAAGACGCACCAAAACATATAAAAAAAATGATTGAAAAACTAAAAAAAATGGAAAAGCAAGAAAAAGAAAGAAATAAAAATTTTAAAGAATTTAAAAAAAGTAAAAATTCAAATAAAACAGCGGCGCAAATATATAAAGAATACGTTGGTTTTCGACGAAAGAAATGGGAGCTTTCTAGAAGAATTAAAAGACAAAAAACACTTATCGGGTTTCAACACAACATAATAAATATTATAATTCCGATTAAACAAGAAGTTTAATAATAAATCATATATTTGTCACATTTAGTCACTTTCTCTCTTTATATAATTTTATTTTTTTTTACTTTTTTACTTGTTTTTTTCTTTTTACTACGCGACGCTTTTATTTTTCTACGAGTGCGTTTTTGTTTCCTCCCTCCCCTCTTTTTTTTATTTCTTTTCTCGGCGGCTACGGCTCTTTTTTTTCTTTCATCTTCTTTTTTATTTTTTCTAGTTATCTGTTTCTTAGAACTCGTTTTTGCTGTTACTTTTGGCGATGTTTGCGTTGAACTACTGGTAACATCTGCCAAATGAGCTGTTATCGCGTGTCGCAATGACATATTCGGGACCATATCTTTATTTTTTAATTTTTCGTTAGTCATTGGGTCTTTGTTATCTATTTTTAAATATTGCGTGATGGCGTCTCTTTGATAAGTTTGACCAGAAGATAAAATTACAGGGTCAGTCATAAGTTCCAGAGATATAGGACACTTAAACCAATCAGGATGGTCGTTTCTAGCCAATATTTCGGACGGAATAACCAATGGAGCGGGTCCATCGTGTCTTGGTCGAGAACCACTACTAGAACCACTACTAGAACCACTACTAGAACCACTACTAGAACCACTAGACCTCTGGTTGAGGCTAGGATTATACATTTCGTTATAATATCGCGTGGCTAGTTCTTCAATTTCGCTATCTTCCACATCATCCCCAAGTTCAAATGCCGCCTGATCCGTCATTTGTTGAAAATATTGATCATGTAACGTCCCAAAATAATAACCATCCCTATTCTCTAAAGCATCTGTCAAAACCCGCATGTCATCCTGTAAAGTTTGTCTCTGTATTTCTCTTTTTCTAGCTCGTATTCTACCCCGTCTACTCGTGGTTATACCATCTTGCTCATTTGTTCTTCTAGTAACAGTTGAGAATAACGATGCGGAACGTTTTGCTTCGGCCGCTTCTGTTGCGGTTCTTCTGGCTTCTCGTGACCTTGGTGATAAAGCTCGTCGAGCACCAAACGCTTCTCCCAACATTCCAACTGGATTGGTCCAAGTAGCGGGCGACCTTGATTCTTCTCTAGCCATGCCTGCGTTTCTAAGAGCTGCCGTGCCATGAACAGCACCTCTCGCCAATGTCCAGTTTACATTTGCCCTCGTACTCGCTTCATCTATGCGTCTTTGTGTGATTTCTTCTGACTCGGGATTTCTTACGAATGACGTGGAAAAAGAAGGATATCTACTATTGGGAACATTATGAACAGTGGCGCCTTCAGGGATTTCGCGTTGCCGAACCTGTCTCATAAAACTTCCGGAAGAATTAGCTGCTTCTTCGGCGTCGTGACGGTCAAAATGCGACCGATGACGAGATTTCGCGTTGTTTTGATCATTTGTAAATGATGCCATTATATATAAATGAATTATTATAATAAAAAAATGAATTATTATAATAAAAATATATTATTTTTAAACTTTTAATTGAACCTCATATTTCTTTGTGATATAAATCTATATAACATATATACACATATCGGATTACTTCATCCTTTTTTTTCTTTTTATTTTTCTTTTTATTTTTCTAGTACTTTTTCCAATACTTCTTTTTTTCCCACCACTTTTAAAACTTTTAAACTTATTTTTAGTTTTCCTCTTTTTCTTATTTTTCTTCATTTTTTTTCTTTTTTTTCTTGTTTTCTTTTTCTTACGCATTCCACCGTTTATAGGTATGGTCTCAACGAAAACTAAATCTGGATTGGATTCGTCCCATACATTTTTTTCTCTCTCAGCAGCACCTCCAGATTTTGGAGTTCCTAAATAGTAAATTTTGGATCCATTAGGTTGTAAATAATCAATTTGACTTAATACATTCATTAGACCAAAACTTGCGTATCTCCCATCATCGCCACTTTCCAAATCTTCAAATAAAGGTCTAAAATTATAAACATCCATCAATACAGAGGCACTAACAGGTCCATTTGGAAACGCACCATCATCGCCAAAACTATATCCTAATAACTGTTGTCTAATATTTTCTTCGCTAAAATCATTGACAATTTCTTCTGGGTTTTCCACTTTCTGCGCTGCTGCCGCATCTTCCACTTCGTTAACCGTTCTTTTCCAATTACCCCAACTTTCATTTCTCGTATTTTTATTATAAAATAAACTGTTACACATCTCCACCTCCGCCTTATTTCCTAACATATTTTGAAGTTTTTCAATGGCATCATCCGAACTCCATGGAATTCTTATTTTTAAGGGTCTCAATACGGATTTTAAATAATCATGATCAATAATTTTATACACCACATCAACAAATGAGTGATTATCGTCATTTTTCATTTCCCCTGACGATGGGTTGTTTTTTATCTCATCGCCGTCCCATGATAAATGGGTAATATCGTTATTATTTATAATATCAACGATTTTATCAGCATAAAATTTCAAATCGTTATTACTGTAATCCTTTGTTTTACCTTTTAAAAATAAAGTTCTTTGATTTCCAACACAATCCATATATATATATATATAAAAATAAAATAAAAAATATTATTTTTTAATGCCTCTTTTATCCCTCTTTTAATACCTCTTTTATCCCTCTTTTTATTTCTTCTTTTTATTTTTCTTTCGTGTATTTCTTCTTTTTCGCGTATTTCTCTCTTGTTTCTTCTTTTTTTTTGTTTTTCTCAAACATTTTTTCTTTTTCTTATTCCCTCCCTGTTTCCTTTCACCGTCCGCTGTAAATTTCGAACGAAGACTATAAGGAACCTCAACTAATCTAACAGGCATTTCATTTGGTTTTAACTCTACTTTTTCACCTTCATTTGTTTCTTGTGTTTTCATGCGAGTGGAAATACTCGAGGTTGCGGAGAATGAAGGATCCGCATTAAAATTAGAATAATAAATAATTCTTTTTTCTTCGAGAGATAAATCGTGAAAAAGTTCTTCGCCTTCTTTTGTAACAATATTATCCCAAGCAAGTTTTTGATATGTTCTCATTATATCAAAGTCGTCCATAATACAATCATAAATAGGCTGTATTTCGCGAAAATCACTCTCAGTATCAGGTCCGAAATTATGCCATGACCCTTTCCCAGAATGATCATATATTTTTACTGATAATCCACAACATCCCGCGTCTAAATAAATACCGGGTCCCAGTATTTTAACAATGTCTTTTAAAGAAACATCGAAACGTTCTCGTACACTTCGTTTAATCAACCTATCTAATTGTTCATTAAATCCCATACATGTATTTAATGCGCTTATTTGATCTTCGACCGAATTAATTGTAATAGGAGGTGAATGTGTGTTCAAACAATTATTAAATTCATCGTAATCCATTCCAACAGCATTTCGGTCTAATTTAATAACGCCCCATTTATCGTGTGAGAGTGTCGCCTTATCATCTTTTTTACTTATCACGTCAAAAAATTGGTAAGTTTTATTCATGGCTGAGTAATGTGGAGGCGTAAAACATGTCATCATATCAGCGTTATTATGTTTAAATAATTCTTTGTATTTATCGGAAAGTAAAATTTCTCTGAGAATAGAAAAATTTTCAAATAAATGAGATTTTTCAAGAAACTTTTTCTGACGCCAATCGCCGCATGTCGCGTCATATCCCACTGGAGTAGTAACGGCTATAAATACGCCTTCGGGGGTAGTAAAAAAATCAGAAGGAGCCGGTGATTTTTTTGTAACACTGGGAGATGCTCTATTAATACTGAAATCAGATAATAATTGCGATATAAAATCATACTCCATTTCTTCCTTTGCCTCATCATCAGGCATCCCAGATGGAGGTTTTAATTCTATTTTAAGTTCTATATTACTATGTCCATTTATCCAATATATAGGCAATGAATCCCAGTTAGTAGCCCCACTGCTTCTTCCTCCTCTTTTTTTATTTAAATATTGAATTGTTTTTACAGAATTACTGGGTTCCGGGATGTATTTTAACCCAACTTTTAAACAATCAGTAATATTTTTCTCTCTTATGGTAGGTGTTTCATTATCATTGTTGGGTGGATACAAAAACGTTTGAAATTGTTTATCACACTCTTCGTGGCGTAAAATTGTTTTTCTTTCTTTTTTCGTCCTTGGATAATGGGACATTTCTTTTGCTTCTCCATCATCCATCGCTGTTCGCAGACGTTTTAATCTTTTAGTTGTATCTGCTTTTTTTAATTTTTCTAAATCTTTTTGATGAGAACTATCTGACTTTGTTAAAGACGCCATATATATATATATATATATAGAAATACATAATTATTGGGTATTCCAAAACAAAACAAACAAAACAAAATGTAGAAAATAAAGTAAATTAAAGATTTAATTATTTAATATATAAATGAATTCAAATAGTATCTTTTTTATACATTTTGTTTGTTATTGGACAATGGTGGCTTTATATGATAAAAATGTTCCCGCGAAAACATTTTATAAATCAGCATTATTAAGTTTAAAAAATCAGATATTATATACTTATCCAATTATTTATTTTTTATTTAAATATTATCCAATTAGTTACGATAACTTTTTAATATCAATATGTTATTTACCAATATTAGTAATAACGGGTGATTTATATTTTTATATTTCACACCGACCTCTTCATAGTAAATTATTATTCAAATATCATAAATCGCATCATACAGGTTTAATACACGTTGCAAAATCACTAGACGCAGACGCACTTGAGCATATATTTGGAAATATAGGATCATTTTTATGTGGCATATTACTATTGTGGTATTTTAATTATATAATTAATATTTACATCTTAGCGTTTTGGGTCGGTAGTATAACATTAAACACATGTATAAGTCATAGTAATAATAACTGTAGTTTAGACAATGGTGTTCATAAACTTCATCATAAATATTTAAATCGTAATTATGGAACTGGATTATACATTATAGATAAACTTTGTGGATCATTTGAAAAAAAAAAATTAACCAAATAAATTTATTTATTTTCTATTTTATAAATTGTTATAAGAATGTAGTATGAAAATATTCGTTAAAAAATTAAAAACTATGCGCATTAATCATAAAATTTTAAATTATATTAAAAAAGTTGACAATAAGATAATACCTCTTAAAAAAGAAATTAATTTTAATAAAGAAAAAACATCTATTAATTGTGTCAATGCTCAAAAATGTAAAAACTTAATACATATAAAATAACGCATTTTTAATACATTAAAAACAACACATTTTTAATGTATATTTAGTATAATGGGAAATACAATGTCTAAAATTTGCTGGATAATTTCATATCCAATAAAATTACGTGAAGAACGAAAAATAAAAAAAATATATGATGAAATAACACAAGACGATATATGGAGTTCAGAAATAAATGAAACGGACGAAACAAATATTTTAATTTAACTTTTAGCAATGACTTTAAACTAAATTTAAATGAATTTATCTTGGATTTACTTTTGTCATACGTCTATTTTCGCCCCTGTTACTTTTTCTCCTTGTTATTTTTCTCTTGGTTTTATTTTTAAGCATTTTTCTTCTGGCCTTATTTCCAAGAATTTTTCTCTTGGTTTTATTTCCAAGAATTTTTCTTCTGGTTTTATTTTTAAGTATTTTTCTTTTTGATTTGCTTATCGTTTTACTTTTTTGTACAAAATCAAGTTTTAAAATATTATCCGAATGTTTCTTTTTTTTTATATAAGTGCCTAGATATCCACCACCCCCGTTATATAAAGCAAGATCTACTTTCTCTGAAAGTTTTCTTTTTAAAATATTTTTTGGATCATTAATTTTATTTCTTCTCATGGAAATAATTCTTTCTTTATTTTTCCTTTTTTTTAATTCTTGAAATGGCATATCATCGTGTCTGCTTATATTTTTATGAATATTTTTACAAACAAAACGCTCAATTCCATCTTCGCCTTCCAAATCCATATCACGCGTTAAATTTCCTTCATTGTCCCTCGTATAAGCTGATAAAAAACAATCGGATCTTTTCTTACAATTTTCATCGTCTAAATCAATACATTTACTTGGCATATTTTCTAAAGAGTCATACCATTCTCGTTGCCGCCTTTGGTCTATAGTCCTCGCTCGAAATGGTATTCTTGATGTAGCTTTTCCTATTTTTTTCAATTGATGGTCAACAAAATATCTGGCTTCCTCATCAAAATCTTTAGAAAAAAGCCCTGATTTTTGTCTTTTTTTAAATTCTCTCAATCGTCGTAAATGTTCGTCATCTTTCCCACTTTTTGTTTCCCCATCATAAGTCTCTTTTCTAGACATTATATATATATATATATATATATAAATATATACTATATAAAAAATATTTATTTTACAAGTAATATAAACGCATGATAACAAAATTAAATATAAATGTTTCATAAAACAATAGCAGTAGTAACAGGTGCCACATCAGGTATAGGAAAAGCTATCGCGGTTGAATTAGCAAATAAAGGTTGTTCTGTTGCGGCAATAGGAAGGTCACAGTGTGATGATGAATTATTATCATTACTTCGTTCAAAAAACGGCGATGGATTTCAATATGATATAACAAAAAAAAACGCACCGAAAGAAGCATTCAAAGATATAAAAAATAAATTAGGCAGAGCCCCCACTATACTGGTTAATAATGCTGGTATATGTAAAGATAATTTTTTTTTAAATTTAGACGAAGAAGATTGGACCGACGTCATAGATTTAAATTTAAAGGCACCGTTTATCATGTCACAAGTTTTTGCGCGCGATTTAATAAAAAATCCACCTGGCGACGATACATATCCGACAATTATCAACATAGGATCTTTAAGCGGAAAAATAGGGCATATGGGACAAAGTAACTATGCCGCGTCTAAGGCGGGTTTAGTAGGATTAACAAAATCTTTGGCCATTGAGTTGGCTAATTTTAATATACGAGCAAATGTATTAGTGCCTGGATTTGTAAATACAGAAATGACAAAAAAAATTCCAGAAAAAATACATAATTATATTATTAGTGAAACACCCTTAAATAAAATGTGCGAAGCATCAGATATAGCTGATGCTGTTACGTATTTATCAAGCAAACACTCTAAATTTGTAACTGGTGCTGTTATAGAAGTGACTGGTGGTTTAAAAATGTAAAATACTTAAATAAAATTGAAATTATAAAAAGAGTTTATAATTTCAATAATCAAACACAAGCAAACACAAGCAAACAAAAGAAACATGCAAAATAATCAAATAAGTATCCATGAACAACCAAACAAAAAGTTAAATCAGCTCGAACACGACGAATTACTTAAACAGGCAATTCATTTTCAAAATCTTTCCAAACAATATCACAAAGAATTAACAAAATGTGAGAAAAAAATAGAAAAGCTTGTAGAAAAAAAAACAAGAAATACACCTGAACCCAAGCCAAACGACCCTGAATATGAAATACCACAGTTTGTAAGAGAAATAGTCGATTTAGTAAAAAAAATACGTCATTCTTTTCCATACGGAGGAAAAGAACATCATTTTCAAGCTGCTCTTGAAATTGAATTACGAGAACAAGGAATAGTAGTCTCGCAAGAAGTAGCGCGATTACTTCATTATAAAACACAAGGCGACACAGTAAGACAACTTCCTCATGATATACGCGGACGTGAAGATATTTTACTACCAGATAAAAAATACATAATAGAATTAAAACAAATTAAAACCCTCACGTTAGACGACCACCGACAATTACTTCGTTATATGGACGAACGAAAGAAATATAACGCCGATTGGGGAAATAAAACCAAGGGACTTTTAATTAATTTTGGCGACATAGATATCGAAATTTGGTATATGTTTTATATTATGGACCGACCACAGCGTATTAAAATTTGCCAACTACCAATTCTCCATTTAAATGATTTTTCGGACGCATGGTCAATTGAATAAACAATAATTATAGTTTTATAAAAATAATATAGTTTTATAAAAATAATATAGTTTTATAAAAATAATTATAGTTTAAATATTAAAGCTTTTCTCTCTTTAAAGGATTTTTTATCCGATCTATTACCTAAAAATTTAAAATATCTATTGGCTAAACTATATCTTTGATAAATATTTTTAGCATTTAAATATTTTGTTTTTTTATGTTTTAAAATAGCTTCCAAACGAACTTTCATAATCATTCCTACTTGCCATATTCTTTTGTGCGAGTATTTTTTTGTTTTGTATAACCTTTCAAGTTTGCGAATTGTATTTTCAATATCTTTTACTGTGGTATATTTAATATGAATAGTATCTTTTGGATTTTTATCAATATAAACATCAAACGATTTTTTAGGATTATTAGGATTATATAAGAATTGTTTTTTATGACGACGGGTTTTTTTACCGGTATTTTTTGCTTTCGTTACTTTCTTTGCTTTCTTTGTTTTATTTGCTTTCGTTTGTTTCATTGTTTTCGCATCTTTCGTTGCTTTCGTTTGTTTCATTGTTTTCGCATTTTTCGTTGTTTTCGTTGCTTTCTTTTTAGTTTTTCTTATATTTTTTTTGCCTCCTAAATATTCACTAAATTTTCCCAACATATCGTCTCCTTGTCTATCTAATTCATTAAGATTAGTATCTTTTGTTAAAAATAATTTAATATTTTCTTTTTTTCCCTCTCCTCTTTTTCTAAATAATTCAGGATGCTTGGAAGGATTTAATATTTTTTGCCAATATAATTTGCTCATGATTTTATCTGTCGGTCTTTCTCCAATAGGTTCATTGAAACGATCATTAACCGTTCTCCATACGCGTCCAAATTTAATAGCTTCTCTGTGGATATTTGGATAAACATTAAAAATAGGATCATATACAATTTCATCATCCATAATTGGATACCAATCTTGATTAGGAATTTTTTGACCATATTCACCCTCTCTTTCTGGTGGAATATCCTCAAAACCCTTGAAAATACCTTTGGAAATTATATTCCAACCCGCGTGATTATCTACAGTTGGATTTTTGATAGATCCGGCCGCTCCGACACCAATATCTCTTTCCCATAAAACATATGCGGTATTTAACTCAGGTCCTTTATAATTATTTATAGGAACCGTTGAAACACCATATATATGTAATGAATTTGGATTTCTCATCACAAAACTTTCCGTCATGTATACATATATATTTGATTTTTATTTAAACACCATTAAACCAATTCATCGCCATAAATACGATGCCTTAATGATGGATGTTCGCAAACAATACCAATTGATTGTTTATTGTCATTCGACGACGAATAACATGTATTTTGTTTTTTTATTTGTTGTGATTTACAGCCACATAACTCAATACATTTAATGTAATATTCTGTAATAATCGAAAAAAAATTACAACACATCTAATATATATTTTAATTATATTTTTAAAAAATAAACATTACTTATAAAAAATGAATAGGTAGTGTTTATAGTATCGTAAACAATTTAATAAAAAAAAATAATTAAAATTAATCTTGTAACTCAATCTATTTGGCCTCAATTGTTATAATACTATCATCATTATCGACATTAATATCACTACCATTGTTATCATCATTAATATCACATCCGTCATTGCCATTATCGTAGTTTATTACATCGCTTTTTTTATTAATATTATCCAAATAATTTTTCAAGGTTAACATAGTATCATTGTATTCGGCTATTGCTCGCAATTCATTTTCAATAATTTCGCGTCTCATTAATTCTATACGACGCAATCTTTCTCTTTGATTTGGTCGCGTAATATATGAACAGCAGTTAATTATACAAAAGATTAAACAAAATAAGACAATCACTAACAAAATTAAAATACCGAATTTTTTGAAAATATCACCCATTGACCCCATGCGATTAATAGAATTTAATATATATTTAATTTTAAATAAAATCGGTTCAATTTAAACATTTAATCGTGTATTAACTTAATTCTTTTTCTAGTATCATTATCAATAAAATTGCTTATTATTTTCCATACATTTTTAAACAATACAGAATTAGTATATATATAAATATATTCAACAGTATCTTCAAATGTTTCTGCCAATAATTTATTTATATTTCTAAATAATTTCATAGAAAAGTTTTTATTAGAACAATCATTTAAATAAATATGCGCATATCCAGTTTTTTTATCATATTTTTTCGATATACTTAGTGATTCTCTAATTACACAAACAATATATTCAATAAAAATCTCTCTTAACTTTTTATTTATTTTACCAGGAAAAAAATATTTCAGTATAAATATTGAATGACCTATATCGTTTTTTTCAGTGACATAAATATTGTTTTTTAATAATAATAAAAAATCTTTGTTTACAATATTCTCATATTTTTTTAAAAAAAGCTCTACGTGGTTTAAAGACATGTAATTAACTATGTAAATATATCTATATATAAAAATATTCGTAATTATTTGTATTATTAAATAATTATGTTTGTATTATTAAATAATTATGTTTGTATTATTAAATAATTATATTTTCTAATTTTAATAATGTCAGAACAAAATAATTTAACTAGGCGTTCAGATTCCTCATTATCATCGTCCATAGATAGTCTTTTATCAGCGGTAGAAAGTGAGATACAACAAACAACACGCCCGCACCCTCCACAACATGAAGAAACGATATACGAATGTAATGTTTGTTATAAAAGACTAACAAATAATATGGTGCGAACACCATGTAAACATTATTATTGTTCGGATTGTTTTTTTAGATGGATGCGTGAAAGCCAAACATGCCCGAATTGTCGAAAATTACTAGTAGAAGATAGTCATATTGAAACATTAATAGCAGAAAGAAAAGAAGAGTTAATATCGTTAACGGAAGATTTAGAATCACAATACAATATATTTAGATTTTTGCGACGAGATACTGATAGTTTAGATAAAGACAATTCTAAATTACTACGAAAGAAACGCGAACTTGAATATTTAGTTTCCACCAAAAAAATGGAATTAGAAGATTTAGCCAGAGAGAAAAGGGCCATAAAAAGATCAATTCGTTCTATTAATAATTACCGCAACGATTTAGAAAGATTAAATGGCGACATTGAAGAAAAAGAGGATTTACATTAAATCATATATATATATATATATATATATATACATATGAGTGAAACCACACCCATTAAATTACATTTCTGGCTTGGAAATCTTGGAGGAAATGATGGTTCAGGATATCGCGAGTATAATAAATTAAGAGAAAATGTTATAAAATCTGAAACTAAAACAAAAGAAACAGATTTAAAGAATTTAAATAATTTATTATTAGAATTTTGGGGTCATATGGGAATTAGTTTCCCTCAAAGCAGTAGTCATGAAATTTATGGTTTTGGTCCTAAAATTACCAAAGATTTACTTGTAGAAGGCAGCGAAGATGACCGTACCTCTTCAATATTCCAAACACCTGATTTTGTTTTTGATCCTAGAATTAATCTAGAAGGTGTATTTGACAATTGTACAGATTTTTTTCATTTAATGGCAACAAACAATAATGATGTTAAAAAGATTGGTATATCAGAATACGTAGGACCATCTTTACTAGAATTTGATTTAGAAATAACTGAACCATTAGAAACGGCACTTTTGAAATTACATGACAATCAATCAAGAATACGTTATGGTTATAAACCGTTGCTCGCCATACAATCAAATATATATAGTTTGGATTTTGATAGAAGAGAAAGAGTTGAAAATTGTATTACATATATATTCAATCAGTTAGGAGAGATATTTTATAAAAATAAAAGCTTAGTTCACTTAGAAAAATTAGGCGAATTAAGAAGAAACGTTGTAGAATTAATTAAAGCAGGCGCATGTGTGACAGAAAATGTTGTAAAAATACCAAAAAATAAAAAAG
>Ga0206130_10003775_pt1 | contig 19336 bp, 13 predicted proteins | sample Helgoland_Spring_9_FD_148637 | JGI IMG/M metagenome (GOLD analysis project Ga0206130, IMG submission 148637) | Pelagic subsurface seawater microbial communities from Kabeltonne, Helgoland, North Sea - Helgoland_Spring_Bloom_20160512_1 | ecosystem: Environmental > Aquatic > Marine > Epipelagic ... | reverse complement strand
ATGGTTATGCATCTGATGTGATTCGCGTACCGGCATACAGTGGTCAGGGGAAACTGTTGCGGGGTTTGATTGAGCGTTCTGCTGCAGCTGAGGATGAGGATTTGGTAGGAATGCAGATCTCAGAGTTTGACCCAAAACAGCTTTACAGAGTACGGATACGTATGAAATTAGGGCTCAATGCGAAGCAGCAACCAGAGGTCAACTTAGTGCGCCTGATAGCAAACCATTGGTATGATCCTGCCATCGTTAAAAAAAATAGCCTAGCTGAAGAACTAAAGTGAGGCCAGCAGGCCCTTTCTCATCTCATCAACCGGAGCGCTTCCGGGAAACCAGCACTCATAGGCCAGTGCACCCTGATGCAGTAGCATCGAAAGTCCGTTAGCTGTCCTAGCTCCGACGGACTTCGCATGACTAAGCAGAGCAGTTTGGGCTGGGTTGTAAATCATGTCGTAAACTAGATGGTGTGGCTGAATGCATCCAGAGGGTAGCGGTTTGCGGTCAGTCGATTTAAGTCCCAGCGAAGTTGCATTGATGATGAGCTCCGCATTGCCTGCAGCTTCCATTATGTTGCTGTCATCAGGAGATATGGCAGTAAAACGCTCGCCGGGACCTTCAAGATGATGAAGTTCGTTGCCAAGGGTTTCGAGCTCGGCCATGAGTTTCTCGGCTTTTTCTAAGGTGCGATTAACTAGCGAAATTTGCCCGCAGCCAATTCTCGCACATTGAGTAGCAACAGCACGTCCTGCACCTCCACCAACACCGAGAATCATCACTTTAAGGTCGCTGAGATCAATGCTGAAGTCTTCTCGTATGGCACGCACAAGCCCCGGGGCGTCCGTGTTGTGTCCGAGTGTTTGTTCGCCAAAAATAAGGGTATTGACTGCTCCGATGGCGCGAGCGTCTTCGCTGAGCTCATCACAGCAATCAATGACCTCAAATTTGTGAGGCACGGTGATATTACAGCCAATAAAATTAAGATCCTGCATACGCTTTACAGCATCGGAGACTTTGCCCGGCTCTACCTCGAGGCGAATGTAACGAGCGTCCATGCCCTGGGCATCTAGCGCAGCCTGATGCATAGCTGGAGAGGCGGAATGGCTGACGGGGTGGCCTATGACTGCTAGACGAGCAGGTTTGTCAGCCTCGGCATCAAGTATTGTTCTGCTGGACAGGTCGTCAATTTGATAGACATCTTTCATATGTTCAATGCTTAGAGTAGCTCGATAGTATGCTGGATTCGACGAACGCTTTCATCTTTACCTAATATGTTGAGTATAGCACCTAGGTCAGGACCGCCTGATTGGCCACTCAGAGCGACCCGAGTAGGAAACATGAGTTGACCTGGCTTAGCCCCGTTAGCTTTCGCTGTTTCAGAAATAACATTTTTAGCTTCGCTCCAATCATTGACCTGATCAAAGGCGAGGGCAAGCTCACTGAGTAGGTTTTTTGCAGATGAGTTATTTCGGACTTTCTCTAATGCTTGAGTATCGTGGTCGAAATCAGGCTTGAGTAAAAAAGAGATTGCCTCAGGTATGTCAGCGAGTAGTCGGGTTTTTTCTTGTATGGATGTGGTGATCGCAGCGAAATCATTCGGTATATCATAGCCGGCATTGAGAACAAAGGGTTTGGCCATGCTAGTGAATTCCTCTGGGCTGAGCTGGGCAAGGTGCTGTTGATTGATCCAAGCACATTTCTCGGAATCAAACTTGGCAGGCGATCGATTAATACCCTCAAGGCTGAAGCGATCGATGATTTCATCAATGGGCATGATTTCTGATTCGTCTTTAGGCGACCAGCCGAGAAGTGATAGGAAATTAAACACTGCAGTTGGGATGTAACCATCATCAGCGTAGCCTGCAATGGCGGCACCTGTGTCGCGTTTGCTCATTTTAGATCCGTCCATGTTGAGGATTAGCGGAATGTGCCCATAAAGAGGTGGCTTAACACCAAACGCCTCGAACAGCTGCAGATGTTTGGGCGTGTTCATTAGGTGGTCCTCGCCACGCAGCACATGGCTGATTTTCATTTCCAAGTCGTCTACCACATTTACGAAATGGAAGACATAGGACCCATCGGATCGTTTGATAACCATGTCTGGGGTATTTGACTCATCGCGATAGTCAATTGTGACCTCTCCGCAGATTAGGTCCTGCATGGTGATCGGTTTGCGGGCGAATTTGAATCTCCATGCACCATCATCTTGATAGACGCGGTCTTGAGCACGTAGGTTGTCAAACCACTTATCATAGAGGTCATTACGTTGACTTTGGTAGTATGGCCCATAGGCGCCTACCGTGCTACCGTCGCTTTGAGGGCCTTCGTCCCAATCGAGCCCTAGCCAGCTCATGCCCGCGAAAATGGCTTCTCTGGCCTCGGCGGTGTTTCGTTCTTCATCGGTATCCTCGACTCTAAGAATGAATGATCCTCCGTGCTTGCGGGCTAATAGCCAGTTAAACAGAGCCGTGCGAGTGCCTCCAACGTGTAGGTAACCAGTGGGTGAGGGTGCGAAGCGAGTGCGCACATTATTCATGTCGTGGGATGAGTTCACATGCGGGGTTTAGCGCGCCATGGCGTCGAGGGCAAGCATGGAGCGTTTTTGCGGAGCATTACTGTTCTTTTTGAGAAATCAGCGATTGCGTATTTCTTTTTCCTCGGGACTACCTAGCATCAGTGCATGAAAAAAATTGCACCACATTGGCAGATTCTGATTGCACTGGTTCTGGCAACAGGCACGGGAGTTGTTTTTCGTAATCTCAGTGAGATGGTGTCCAAGGATAGCACGGCTTTTCATTTTATGGAGGCTGCGATTGCGACTGGCGACTTTGTTGGTAAACTATTTATACAGGCCTTGAAGATGATTATTGTGCCACTGGTGGCGAGCTCGATCATCGCAGGTATTGCATCATTAGGCGAAATGAAAGGCTTTGGCAGGCTCGGTCTCAAGACGCTGGGTTTTTACATGGGAACAAGTTTGGCGGCTGTGGTCGTTGGCTTGTTATTAGTGAATACGATTCAGCCGGGTTTAGATGATGGCAAGGCGAATACCAAGATTCGTATGGCTCTCGAGCAGAAAGCGGAGGGCGCGAGTTCTGGTGCTAAGGAAAAAGTCGCTCAAGCAGGAGAACGTAAGCCGGCGGACTATGCCGGCTTATTCAAGAAAATGATTCCGCCTAATGTAATTAAGGCAGCTACAGAGAATGGTCAGTTATTAGGCATGATCTTTTTTTCCATTCTGTTTGCGATTGTGATGGCAAGGCTGCCGCTTGAAAACATGTATCCGCTGCTTGGTACAGTGCAGGCAATTAACGATGTGATGATTCGATTAACGCAATGGATTATGATTTTTGCTCCCCTAGGTGTTTTTGGATTACTGCTTCCGGTTGTTTATCAGAGTGGCGCTGACATATTTCTGAGCTTGGGGAAATATTTCTTCACAGTGTTATTAGCACTTTTGATTCATCTAGTGGTAGTAATGCCGTTGGTGCTGCGTTACGTGGCGGGTGTCAGCCCATGGGCGCACTTTCGAGCCATGCGCATGGCGATGCTGACCGCTTTTTCGACAGCGTCATCGGCTGCAACTCTGCCTGAGACTATGTTGTGCGTGCAGAAAAATGCAGGGGTTTCCAAGCGAGTCTCGAGTTTTACTCTGCCGCTGGGTGCAACGGTGAACATGGATGGTACAGCTCTCTACGAATGTGTCGCCGTGCTTTTTGTTGCACAAGTGATGGGCATTGAGATGGGAGTGGCTGCGCAGTTCGCGGTAGTGGTTACTGCGCTACTAACTAGTATTGGTGTAGCGGGTATTCCGTCTGCGAGCCTGGTGGCTATATTACTCATCTTGAATAGCTCGGGAATTCCCAATGCCGAGATGGCTGTTGTGGCACTCCTGTCGGTAGACCGATTGCTCGATATGAGTCGAACAGCGGTCAATATCTTTGGAGATTCATGCGCTGCAGTGTGCATTGCTAAGTCTGAGGGAGAAAAACTAAGCATCTAATATTAGCGCAATATGAGAGATGTTTTTCACAGAGACTGCATTGTCGTAAATTCATAAATCTTATAGCATGTGGTAGCATGAATAGTGATTGCCCATGGAGTGAGTCAACAGAGGAAGTGCTCGAGCGTTTCGACGTCTCGCAGGATGTGGGCTTAACGGAGCTCAAAGCTAGTCAGCGACTTGACGAGTATGGGCCTAATAAGCTGCAGACGAGTTCCGAGCGTGGCTGGGGCTCTATCCTTGTGGCTCAGTTCAAAAGTCTACTCGTGCTGTTGTTGGCGGTGGCGGCAGGGCTCGCCTTTCTTTTTCATGACTGGATAGAGGGAATTGCTATTTGCCTTGTGCTACTCCTCAACGCGATGATTGGTTTCTTTACTGAATTTGGAGCAGTGCGCACGATGGAGTCGTTACGCAAATACAACAAGACATGGGCAACGGTCAGGCGCAGTTCAAAAGCGAAGAAAATATCAGCCGAAAATTTAGTGCCTGGTGATATTGTTTTATTAGAAGCAGGTGACATTGTTGCCGCTGATATGAGGATTGTTGAGTGCTCACGCTTGCAGGTTGATGAGTCGGCACTTACGGGAGAGTCATTACCAGTCAGCAAGAGAGCGGATGCAGTCACTCGCAATACGATTCTAGCAGAGCGAACCAGCATGCTTTATAAGGGGACCTCGCTGACTCGGGGCTCGAGTGCTGCTGTGATCGTTGCTACCGGATTAAAAACCGAATTTGGCATTATATCTTCCCTCGTTATGACGACCCATGATGAGGAAACACCTTTGGAGAAAAGGCTGGCTCGTTTAAGCCGCAAGCTCATTGTCGTAACCCTCGGGATTACCGCTTTCACCTTAGTTGCCGGGTTATTGCGGGGCAGGGACCTTTACTTGATGATTGAGACCTCTATTGCGCTCGCAGTGGCAGCTATTCCCGAAGGTTTGCCAATCATTGCCACTTTAGCCCTGGCAAGGGGTATGTGGCGAATGGCCAGGAGTAACGCTTTAATTAACAAGCTTTCTGCCGTTGAGACTCTGGGTGCAACGAATATTATTTGCACGGATAAGACAGGGACTCTCACTGAAAATAAGATGGTTTTGGTATCGGTCCATAGTGACGCTGGCACAGACGATTTTAAGACGCATGTAAACGAGCTAGCTTTGAGTAAAGAGCTTTTGCAAGTAGGTATGCTGTGTAATAACGCTGAGCTTGCTGATGCTGCTAATACCAATAATGATGACGAGGCAGGCATCGGTGACCCAATGGAGTTGGCCCTGTTGTCAGCTGCTGTAAAGCGAGGTCTTAGTCGGGGTGAGCTAAAAGATAAATATCCCCGGCACCATGAGGTGGCGTTTGATTCGGAAGTGAAAATGATGGCTACGGTCCATCATGATGTGGAAGTGAGCGAAGGTTTTTTGGTGGCTGTAAAGGGGGCTGCCGAGCCTGTGCTGGAGGCCTGCACGGAGTTGCTGGGTGTTAACGGAGTAGGGAGCCTAAGTGATGAGCTTAGATCTCATTGGCTTGCAAAAAATAATGAGCTCGCAAGTGAGGGGTTTCGAGTGCTTGCGATTGCCGAAAAGAAAGTGAACGATGCCGAAATTAATCCATACCAGGACCTTGTTTTTATGGGCTTGGTTTGTGTAATGGATCCTGCACGTTCTGATATACCGGCTGCTATTAAGTCATGCCAAGACGCCGGAATCAGAGTGGTGATGGTGACTGGAGATCAAGCAGGGACAGCACTGCACGTTGCAAGAAATACGGGCATATGTGAGCTCGAAGATCATCAGTGTGTCGCTCTGGGGAGTGAAATCGATGAGGCTCAAAAACACCAGCGACTAGACGATATGCTTGGTGTAACGGTGTTTTCGAGGGTGACACCCAAAAACAAACTCGATCTTATCAAGATGCATCAAGATCACGGTGCGGTAGTTGCCATGACGGGTGATGGTGTCAATGACGCGCCTGCCTTGAAAAAAGCCGACATTGGAATAGCGATGGGGATTCGTGGCACAGAAGTGGCAAGAGAGACGGCGGACATGGTGCTGCGCGATGACGCCTTTGTGTCGATTGTTTCAGCAGTAGAGCAGGGCAGGGTCATTTTTAATAATATCCGCAAGTTTGTTGTCTACTTGATGTCATGCAACCTCAGTGAGGTGTTAGTTATTGGTCTGGCGTCGATGTCAGGAGCACCACTACCATTGATGCCATTGCAAATCTTATTTCTTAATATGGTTACCGATGTTTTTCCGGCACTTGCTCTGGGGGCAAGTAAGGGTCATGCGGACGTCATGTCGCATAAGCCAAGGTCGATTGACGATCCGATTATTGGTAGACATCAGTGGCAGATGATTGGTTGCTATAGTTTTTTAATCACACTTGTTGTGTTGGGTTCTTTTGTCATCGCACGTGCGTGGCTGGGTATGAGTGATGGTCAGGCAGTCACTATTGCTTTCTTGGTCATCGCGCTAGCGCAGTTATTGCACGTGTTCAATATGCCCGAATCTGGGGGGGCGACTTTTAATAATGAAATCACCCGAAATCCTTATGTCTGGCTTGCGGTAGCTCTGTGCGTCGCCATATTGGCAGCAGCTATGTTGATCCCGGGTCTTGCGTCTGTGTTATCATTGACCCCAATTGACCAGCGAGGCTGGTTACTTGTCGTATGTGCCTCATTCATACCGCTAATTGTCGGGCGTGCACATGCTGCTATTGTAGGGCATACCCCGAAAAACCTTGGGTAGCTCGATCGCTGCGGGCCAGGCACTTAAACAAGGAAGAAAAAAATGGTGCAGGAAGAGGGACTTGAACCCCCGACCGCCTCGGTGTAAACGAGATGCTCTACCAACTGAGCTATTCCTGCACTGTATGGGACAAAAAAATGTCCGCTGTTGTTTGATGTCTTGGGAGACGCGCGTTATGTGGCGGAAATTAGCGCTTCATGCAATCTCTTTTTTCACTGATGTGGTATTTATTCCGCTGGGGTGTGGGGTTCGAAAGTGGTGCTACGCTCATGAGCTCTGGCTTTGGCTGACTTGCGGGCTTGGCTTTGAAGTTGCTGCTGCATACGGAATTTCTTTTGTCCTTTTTTCTTAGCTATTCTGCGGGATGATCCATTTTCGAGAATCTCATGGGCATTGCTGTTGTCTTTGAAGGCTGATTCCAAGATCGCTTGCAAGCGTTTGCGGCATTTTTTATCTTCAATAGGAATCATCAGCTCCACTCGTTTGTCGAGGTTGCGTGTCATCCAGTCTGCCGAGGATATGAATAGTAAGGGGCTGCCGCCGTGGTGGAATGAGAAGATGCGGGCGTGCTCAAGATAGCGGTCAATGACGGAAACCACTTGTATGTTTTCTGCCTCCTTGCGCCTTCTGCCTCCAGTGGAGGTTTTCAAACAGCATATGCCACGTATATTGAGCTTGATGGTGACACCATCTTTGGATGCCTGATAGAGAGCATTGATGATTTCCTCGTCTTGTAGCGAGTTTACTTTTGCAGTGATAGATGCAGATTCGCCATTTTTAGCTCGTTTTCCCTCAGCTGCAATCAGCTCGAGTAAACGGGGCTTCATATGGGTAGGAGCGGGGACCAGCTTGCGGAATCGGGTCAGCTTTGACCGGCCTGTTACGGCGTTAAAAAATAAGGATGCGTCGGCTCCGTAGTCAGGACGTGAGGTGAGGTAGGAGATGTCAGTATAGAGGCGTGCGGTAGATTCGTTGTAGTTGCCAGTGCCGAGATGGGTGTAACGTTTAAGCTGGCCGTCTTCGTTGCGGATCACCAGGCAGATCTTGGCGTGCGTCTTGAGCCCTTTGACACCGTAGACGATCTGAACACCGGAGCGTTGTAGCTCATCGGCCCGCATTAGGTTGCGAGCCTCATCAAAGCGGGCTTTGAGCTCGATAAGCACGGTGACTTGTTTACCGTTATTGGCAGCCTTGATGAGTGCGTCGATAATACGCGAGTCTGATGCAGTACGATAGAGAACTTGTTTGATTGCAATGGTTGCAGGGTCAGAGGCGGCTTCTTCAACAAAGCGTAATACTGGCTCGAAGCTTTCGTAGGGGTGGTTGAGTAGCACATCGTGCTCAGAAAGTGTATCAAAGATAGACTTTCCTGGGTCGATATCGGGTGAAGGCTGTGGCTCCCAAGACTCATCGCGCAGATGGTCATAGCCAGGAGTGAAAGCAAGACTCATGAAGTCAGCGAGAGCTAGTGGGCCGTCAATAACATACGTTTCTGATGACCTGGCGCCTGTTGCTTCTCGAATGAGAGACTTTAGGTGCTTAGGGCCTTTTGACGGTATTTCCAGTCTGACTGTATTGCTTGTTTTTCTGGCCGCGAGAACTTCTTCCATTTCTCCAGCAAGGTCGATTGCGTCTTCTTCTTGAACTGCAATGTCGCCATTACGGGTAATTCTGAACGGTATGGTGGCGATTAATTTTTCGTCAGGGAAAAGCTCATCTACAAAAATGGAGACGACATCTTCGCTGAGCATGATGTTTTGGTGATTGTCTGTGCTGGATACGTCCGTGGCGGGTAGTAATACGAAGCGGTTAATGCTGTCGGGAATAGGGATGAACACATCACGCTTTGTTTTGTCCGTTAGGTTTTCTAATTGGCATGCAAGTATGATGCACATCGCAGGAAGACATGTTGTCTTGGTGTCGTCTCTGTGAGCAAGAGGCGTGAGTAGTGGAAATATAGAATTTTCAAAGCGTCTTGCGAGCGTCTCACGTTGGCAGGGCGAGATGAAAGATGTATTTAGTAGCTTGAGCCCTTCTTGTTCGAGTGCTGGTAGTATTTCGTTGTTTAGTAATACATATTGATCTTCGATCATTTGTTTTGCGCGCGTGCGGATCGCAGACAGTTGTTGAGATGGTGTAAGTCCTGAGATCCCTCGTTTACGTGAGCCGCTTGCACGCATAAGATGTAGGCCGCCGACCCGCACCTGGAAAAACTCGTCTAGGTTAGATGCTGTGATCGCTGTAAACTTGAGGCGTTCAAGTAAGGGCAGGGACTTACGAGAGCCTTCGTCGAGTACGCGTTGATTGAACTCAAGCCAGGATAATTCGCGGTTGGTATAAGTCATGAGCTGAATGGTAAGTAAGTTATTTAACGCTCTTCTTGAATGGCGACGCTAAGCCCGAAAATATCCTTAAAGAGGTTGGCTTTGGATTTCATGGCTATTCGTTCAACAGAGGCATCATTGATGCCTTTAAGAATGAGGCTGAGTTTTTGTTTGCCGATACTGACATTGATTTCTCCAATACGAGATGTATGGCTGTGATCAAGTGCATCGGCAATTCTCAAAATGGCGGCAAGTTTAGATACTCGCATACGATCTTCCGCGTCCAGATCTCGGTAGCCTGCATGGTTGGTTTTTGGGCCTGATTTTCGGTGGTAGCGTGCCAGCAGTGAGACAATGATGAGGTCGTGTTGTCCTAGACCAAAAATCTCACTATTCATGATGATGTAGTGTGAATGTTTGTGATGAGCGCGAGCACTGATGAAGTTGCCGCATTCGTGTACGATGGCAGCGCATTGAAGTAGCAGGGAGTCATGTTCATCTAATGCGTGAAGGTCTGCCGTGGCTTCAAATAACAACTGGCTGAGCCGAGTAACTTGGTTGGAGTGTGACCTGTGAACCTTATACCTGCGAGCTAGGCTGACCGCAGAGCGTAAAACTTCTTTTTGGAATCCGTCTGTAAGTGAAAAAGATGTAGGAATGTCTAGTAGTAGTCCCCGCTCATAATCACTGCCGGGGAGGTGTATTGTTTCAAGTCCTAGGGTTTCGGCGATGGCTAGATTGATCTCAAGTGCCGGAATGATTGCTTGTGCGCTATTGTAGTCGAGTTGGTATTTTTTCACGCGCATCTCTTCGCTCATCGATGCGATTTTTTTTGTCATCTCAGCGAGGGTGCTGTAGCTGCTTTTCGTTTTGCCTGGCTTGGCAAGAACATTTGCGAGGTGTTGAATTTCATAGCCAATGATGACAAGGTCTTGAATCTCAGCATCACGATAATCATGGTGTATTTGGTTGATCTGACTCCGAATGTGCTCGCGTGTCACTTTGGTCGTGCTGACACGATTATCTTGGTCATTTTGATTTTTTATAATAGCTTCGCCAGTCCGGTAGACACCAAGGCGGTAGTTGCTGTAATCAGATATTCTCCCATTTTTGAAGAGGAGTGCTCGGGTGTTGCCTGGGCCGACGTGAACCACCAATGTAGTACGCTTGCTCATCGAAGGGGTGTCTTTGAGTCTTCTGCGTGTTTTGAGGTAGATCAGGCGCGTCATTTCACCCTCGTCGAGGGTGTCTACATGTAGACCACAACCGATGCGGATCCGGTTTAGGAATGCGTCTTGGTTGGTTGCTTCGGCCAGCACATTAGTTACAACGGTGCGTATGGGTGTATCATCGGTGGCACCAAGCTCAGATAGGGTTTCTCGGTATCCGTTGAGGATATTGACACAGCGCTCAATTGTTGAACGCCTGATGGCCCCGCGCTGGTATATGTCATGTGCGAGTGGGATCGACTGCTCAAGAAAGTCACCTGGTGTATTTTCTGAATCTGTATTTGACTCAACTATTAAGAGCGAAATTGAGCTGGCTCCAATGTGGATGGATGCTTGCAGAGAGGGTGCAGGGATCATATACTATACGCTTCTTATATTAATGGATTGAAACAAATCACTTTAACTGGCGATAGTGTGATCAGGTGTGGGGTAAAAGTCTTGTGCAAAATAGTGACAATCGTGGCAACTTTATTGCAGGCATGCATAGGCTTTATGATTTACGTCTAAGTCAGTAGCTACTCAAAAATAGCAACGGGTTAGGGGTTTGTGATGAAATAAAGATATAATAAACTTGATTTTATGGGGGGAAAATGATTTTCAGTCTGCCCGCAGTTGATTCTTTTGCTTAACAGTGAAGGATACATTCAATCCATATAATATTACTCATTTCCGAACAGACTATGGACAAATCAAACATTATTCCGTTTGATCAATCCGAGTCTAAGCCACGGGTCCCCTCAAATTCTATGAAAAGCAACCTTGTTGTAAAAGCTTCCGAGATCATCCAAGATCCACAAATTCTAGTCAACGTTGTATCAAAGCGTGTTGAGCAGCTCAATCAGGGGCGCTCTCCTCTCATTGATACGGTGCCAAGTATGGGTGCTGCTGATATAGCCTTAACTGAAATTATCGACGGTAAGGTAGTTATTTCTGAATCCAAGGAGAACTAAATCCCTCCAGCACCAGAGCCCAGAAGTGCTAGAACTGGGTTCTGCTTGCATGTGAACCTATGAGCGCCGATATTGCTAACAACCGCAAGGCGCGCCGAGATTATCACATTTCTGACACCTACGAGTGCGGCATTGAGCTCAAGGGCACAGAGGTGAAGTCAATACGGGCAGGCAAAGTCAATATTGCTGATGGATATGCTCGCATAGAGGGTGGGCAAGTTTTTCTCTATGGGTGTCACATACAACCATGGCAAACTGCTGGCGAATGGTTTCAGCATGGCGTTACGAGACCCAGACGTCTTTTGCTTCACAAAAAGGAAATCATCAGACTCAATGAGGTGACATCTCAAAAGGGGTGCACTTTGCCGTGCCTGAGGCTGTATTGGAAAGGTGGGCGTGTAAAGGTTGAGATCGGAGTTGGTAAAGGCAAAAGTCATTCAGATCAGAGGCAGGATATGAAGAAGCGTACTGAGATGCGTGAGGTGGAACGTGAAATTTCCCGGTTCAATCGTCGCTAATAGTTCAACCGATGTTTGATTTGCGTCAATTTGCAGGCTTATCTCCTGATTGGTATTTGCGTTTGCATTACTATGATGAATTGGACTCGACCAATGATGAGGCACGTAGATTGGCTGACTCTGGAGCTAAGCATGGCAGCGTTGTTTTGTGCGATCACCAATTAGCGGGAAGAGGGCGCAGGGGGGCTCAATGGCTGTGTGAACCAGGAGATGGATTGCTCTTTTCTATGCTCCTTCGGCCTACGTTACCTAAAGCAAAGTGGGGTCGTCTTGCTCTGGTTGCTGGTCTGGGTATTGTCGAAGCATTGAATCAAAAATGGGCTGTCGGCGCGCAAGTTAAATGGCCTAATGATATCTATATAGGAGGCAGCAAATGTGCGGGCATCTTGGTCGAGACCCAAGAGGATTTTGCCATCGTCGGCATTGGGGTCAATGTAACGGGCGCTCCAACATCCGGCGACGATAGAATGGATGCGGTGGCATTAGCCGATAATATATCAGCATCAATGTCGAGAGAGCGCGTTTTAGCTGAATTACTCGATGGCGTGTTTGGTCAGGTCAATGTTTGCCATGAAGAATTTGAGAGCCAATTAAGCCGCTTGCAGAAAAGCTGCTACTTATCAGGTAAGCGCATAAGGTTCACAGCCCATGGAGATGAATTCGCGGGCCTAGTTCAAGGTTTCGATTCGGATGGTGGACTCCGCGTAGAGGTCGATGGGGAGCTGATGTCTTTTTCTCAAGCGTCTGAAATTAGTCTCGTATAAGAAGACGTGATGATCGGTTTGCACAGTCGAGCCCCGTTTAATGTGTCGGCTCTCCGAGTGCTTTCTTGAGCGCTGGGCCAAGTGGGGTATCAAGTAATCGCTGCCAATCACTGAGCGATGACACGGTGCTTAATGGTGGAAGGAGTTCAATATTCCGGCCTGTTTGTTGAGCTTTGGACTCAGAGATGCTCATGAAATCTTGATTGGTTTGTCGTATTTCCTGAAATAATTCGGATGCCTGGGATTTTAGCGCAATCATGTATGAGTTGCCTCTTGTTCCGGGGCCAATGAGGGTATCTCTCGAAGTTTGTTTGTGGAATTGTGCAAAACTGGCATTGATCCATCGGGCGCCACATTCGATACATGTAGGATCAACAGTCGCGATTGCGGTATACCCATCCGAAAACCCCTCGCTGAAAGCGCGTTTTAACCTCTGGGCGATGCTGCCTTCCCCTTGTGGACGAAAATCGATCTCCTGTTTTTGGGGTCCTTTTAATTGAGCATTTGAGGTGACGTAGACATTATCAGTTTCGCATGCTGTGGCTGACATTTTCGGAAGCAGCCAGAATTTGGTCGCATCGCCGGCATCCGGGGGGGAGTAACAAAAGCGAATGCGGCAATTTTCTAAACCTTGCAATTGCCTGAGCATGACCTCAAGCATCGCTTTGTAGTAATGACTGCTTTTGATGTCGCCTATTTCCCTAGCAAGTTCTGGTAATACATTGCCTGGGATGGGCTCATCAATAAATAGAAGCAGGAGGCGCATGCGGTAATGATCAGCTCGAGATATAAAAAAACCAAATACGAAAACCATAAAATGGTCGTAAAAAGAGCAGGAAGTTAAGTTTTGCTGATTATTTAAATGAGAGGAATTTATCTTGCCAGCAGGCATGGAATACGGGAAGCTCATCCATCCTACCGTTTCCCCACGGTCCCTCAAATGTGCTCACAATATGGCTGCCCCTCGTAATAAATTAAGAAGCAAGCAAAACGATCGTAAACCCTGGCCGAATGAGGTGCTAGGAATCTTGCTGTGTGGCTTCGGTCTGCTGCTGTTGTTATCGTTAATATCTTTTTCGGCCAATGATCCTTCGATTTTTCAGTTTATGGGAGGTGCTGATGGTGATGGCGAATTTACAGGAAAGAATTGGATTGGTCCTGTTGGTGCGAATGTAGCCTATATTACATTTGCTCTATTGGGCGCGGGTGCGTATCTGCTCGCTTTGACCTTGATCTGGATGGGCGCCGCGAAGCTGGTAATGAATGCCAGAGCACCATGGTATACATGGGCTGGTTGTGGAGTCTTTATTTTGAGCGCTGCGGCTTTATTGTCGGTGCAGACTTTGTTCTTTAGCCAGTGGGCGAATGAAAGTGGGATTGAGGGGGGTGCTGGTGGATGGATCGGCTACTGGACTGGGACACGTTTTCTTGAGGCGCTACTCAATAAGCCGGGCGCGATCCTGGTTCTTATTTGTGTTTATTTGATCAGTCTTATTTTGCTTACAGGTCTGCATCCTATTACTTTCACGAGTGCTGTGATTAGCTACATAGCTAAATGGATAGCAGGGCTTAATGAGAGGCGAAAAATAAAGTCTCAAACTGGCGGGGATAACTCTGCACTCAAAAAATTACGCAAGAGACATGATGATGTGCTCTCCGGTGAAGCCGGTGATGCCGATATCAAACCCAAGGCTGCTCGCAAAAAGGCAACAAAGAAAAAAGTAATTGATGAAGCTGATGACTCTGATGAAGAGAATCAACCTGAGTTGCCCCTCAAGGAAACTCCGGCACCGCAGATTATTGATTCTTCCCAGCGCAAGAGGCACAGTGCTGACCTAGGTATAAAGCCTTTCGAGAAAAAGCAACCTGAGCATGCCGGTCTCTCCACAGATGAGTTTGCAAACTATGAGCTTCCCGGATATGACTTGCTAGATATCCCTGAGCATGAGGAACCAGAGGCTGAGGCTGATACTGGGAAGCTAGTAGCCATTCAAAAAACAATTATTGATACATTAGGGGCTTTCGGAGTCGAAGTAACAGCTGGCAACATTACCAAAGGTCCAACGATCACTCGATATGAAGTTTATCCTAGTGCGGGTTTGCGGGTGAGCCGCATTACTCAGTTGGAGGCAGATATTGCGCGCGCTACCAAGGCAGAGAGAATTAATATATTAGCACCTGTTCCTGGCTCGGACACAGTGGGTATAGAAATTGCCAATCTTGATAAAGTAGCTGTGCCCTTGCATGAATTGCTTCAAGATCCTGAGTTTACCAGCGCGAAGAAGAAGATTCCGCTGGCTCTCGGTAAGGATGTGTATGGCAACACGGTCGTTGGTGATTTGGCTGCGATGCCGCACCTGCTTGTTGCTGGTGCAACGGGTGCTGGTAAATCAGTATGTATCAACTCTATTATTACCAGTATTCTCTTTAAGTTTAGCCCTAATGAACTCCGCTTTATCATGGTGGACCCAAAGGTGGTAGAGATGCAGATGTACAACTCGCTACCACATCTGGCAGTGCCTGTTGTGACAGATCCGAATAAGGTGGTCGCTGCTCTTCGCTGGGTTGTTAATGAGATGGAGCGTCGTTATCGTATGTTTGCTGAAGTGGGTGTGCGGAACTTTGACAGCTTCAATCAGCGTGAAATAGAAGTATCTGACGAGCCTGAGGTAGATGATGTAGGCAATGACGATGAAGAAGAGGAGTTTTATGATCAGGAACATATTGATTCGATTGCTCAGGCGCTCACAGATGGCGAGCTCGGTCCTGCCGCAATAGATGGCACTGATGACGAGGAGGAAGATGAGGTCATACCTGACCGTGTGCCATATATTGTAATCATCATTGATGAGCTTGCTGACCTCATGCAAACAGCTCCAGCTGATGTCGAAATGAATATTGCTCGTATTGCTCAGAAAGCACGTGCGGCAGGTATTCATCTGATTATCGCGACGCAGACACCGCGTGCAGATGTCGTCACTGGTATCATAAAGGCCAATATTCCCAGCCGTATTGCGTTCCAGGTTTCATCCAAGCTAGACAGCCGAGTCATCCTTGATGTTTCAGGTGCCGATAAGCTGGTTGGTAAGGGTGATATGCTTTATCTGCCTCCTGGATCAGCTAAACTAGAGCGTGCTCAAGGAGCCTTTATTGATGATGATGAGGTGTCAAAACTAGTCGATTACTGTTCTAATCAAGTGGAGCAGCAATTTGAAAGCTCGGTCCAGCAGCACATCGAAAATGCAAGCTCTGAGGGGGGCGAGGAAGATGTTTCTGATGCGGATGAGGAGACAGTGCAGAAATGTCTCGAGGTAATTAGACAAGAGAAGAAGGCCAGCACATCATTATTGCAGCGCCGCTTACGCCTGGGTTACACACGTGCAGCTCGTATGATGGATATTCTTGAACAGCGTGGCATTATCGGGCCGGGTGAGGGAGCTAAGCCCCGTGAGATTCTGATCAATGTAGGTCAAGACGAGGCCTAATAGTCTAATAGCCTAATAGTGGGCGATGAGGCCACGTGGTGAACGAAAAGGCTAGCCGGCAAGGCTTCTCCTTATTTCTTCCAGGAGTCCTTCAGCGCGACGGTGCGGTTGAAGACGATTTTCTCCCCGGGAGCATGATCGATAGCATCGGCGCAAAAATAACCAATGCGCTCAAACTGGTAACGAGAGCCTTTGTCAGCCTCACTCAATGACAGCTCAAGCTTGGCGTTTTCGATGATGGTCAGTGAATCTGGATTGAGGCAGCTGAGGAAGCCGCCTTCGGCAGCGTCTGGATTTTCCTCGGAGAATAAGCGGTCATAAAGGCGCACTTCAGCAGTGGCCGCTGTGGCGGCATCTACCCAGTGAATAGCAGCACGGCACTTGATGCCTTCCGGTGCATCCTGGCCAATAGTATTGGGAATGAATTCACAGTGAATCTCGGTAAGCTCTCCTGCATCGTTTTTCTCAAAGCCTGTGCAAGTGATGATATAACCACCCCGTAAGCGAGCAGATCTGCCTGGTCCGAGGCGGAAGAATTTCTTGGGTGGGTCCTCCATGAAGTCCTCACGTTCGACCCAGATTTCCTTGCCGAGTGAAACCATGCGCGTGCCAGCCTCTTTGTTGGCGGGATTATTGGGGACTTCAACGAGTTCAGAGTGATCGTCGGCAGGCCAGTTGGTGATGACTACCTTAAGGGGATCAAGCACAGCCATGCGACGCTGGGCGGTGCGGTTGAGCTCATCCCGAATTTCAGATTCAAGGATCGCCATATCGGTAACGCTATTGACCTTGGTGACACCTCCACGGTGACAGAAGCTGCGGATGGCAGCTGGGGGATAGCCGCGGCGGCGCATTCCTGAGATGGTCAGCAGGCGAGGATCGTCCCAGCCGTTGACATGTCCTTCCTCAACGAGCTGGAGCAGCTTGCGCTTACTCATCACGGTGTAACTGAGGTTCAACCTAGAAAACTCAATCTGGCGCGGCGTGGAGGGCACGGGGCAGTTCTGCACAAACCAGTCATAAAGGGGGCGGTGGTTTTCAAACTCGAGGCTGCACAGAGAGTGAGTGATATGCTCATGGGCATCTTCCAATGGGTGGGCGAAGTCATACATCGGGTAGATGCGCCACTGGTCACCCGTATTGTGGTGAGTGGCGTGCATGATTCGGTAGATCACCGGGTCACGCATGTTCATGTTTGATGAACTGAGATCAATCTTGGCACGCAGCACCATGGAGCCATCTGCATGCTGGCCCGCTTTCATTTCCTCGAATCGAGTAAGGCTCTCCTCTGCAGGGCGATCCCTGAAGGGGGACGCGGTTCCGGGGGTGACGACATCACCGCGGTTTTGTTTCATCTCATCGGGAGACTGCTCATCGACATAAGCGAGGCCATTAGTGATGAGATGCTTGGCGCAATCATAGAAAAAGTCGAAGTAATCACTGGCGAAGTAAAGATCATCACCCCAATCAAAACCAAGCCAGCGAACATCGTTTTTGATGCTTTCGACATATTCGGTTTCCTCTTTTTCAGGGTTTGTGTCGTCAAATCGTAGATGGCATCGTGCGTTGACGGCCTTATTCTCGAGTGCAATCCCGAAGCTGATGCATATCGCTTTGGCGTGTCCGATATGCAGGTAGCCATTGGGCTCAGGCGGGAATCGGGTGATCACCGTGTCGTGTTTTCCGCTCGCTAGATCTTTGGCGACTATTTCACGAATGAAGTCGGTGGGTTCTTTTTTATCGGCGTTGCTCATCGGGCTCTTGGTGGGCAATAGATTAATTCGCTAATGCTGGGAATAGGATGCGGTCTAGAATAGGACGCGGCCTGCATACAGTGCGGCCGAGTTCTAGAGACCAATAGGCTAAATCAAAAGCACAAACTCAGGCGGTTTTACCTTCTCTCAGGAATTTGAGCGTTAAATCCATGACGCGATGATCTGAGGCAATGAAGGTGTGATCCGTGTCAAGGATGTGAAACTCGTTCATGCCATCAATACGGCCCCGCTCGACGGAGACGATACCATCGTTGTCCTTATCAAGTAGGCTGCGAAAGAAGGGGATGTTGCTTTGCTTGCCCATGATGACTGCGGAATCGATTTGAGTAGGCAGGGGTGCACTATCTAGCGTACCACTTCCTAGCCCCTTTCCAGCCGGTCCGAGGGTGCGGGCCAGCGGTTTGTAGTTCAGAGCCCAATCTACGATCTCACTACCTTGGTTCGGTGGCGCGAGCATCACAATGCGACCAGTTTGCTCAGCGGGCAGCATGTGCAGCAATTTTCGGGCTAAGATGCCTCCTAATGAGTGGGTGACAAAGTGAATCTTTCGATCGCCCCCATGGAGTAGAATGGCGTCATGGATGAGGTCGGCAAGCTCCTCCATAGGCTTTCGAAACGAAGGATAAGGGACATTAATGCTGTGATAGCCATGTTCGTGCAAGAATTTCGCCATGGGCTCCATGGCCCATAGGCTGCGCCACAGGCCATGTAGCAAGATTACCGCATCCGCGTCATTTTCTCGCACGATAGACCGGTGCCATGGCATCGGCATACGCAACACACCTATTCTGCGTAACTTTGATGATTTCTTAATATCGGACACAGTATGCAATGAATATGGTAAGTTATTAACAGAGTAACAATAGTAAACGTAGTTATTAACAGACGAATATTATGCTTAAATACCGATTCTTCTTTAACTTATCAACATGATATATATGCGTAAATATAGTATTAAGTCGCTGAATATTATGTATATATACTTATTATATTGTGGGTTATTTTTTGTTTGGTCCGATTTTAATCGGGGTATGTATAAGTGGGCATGATTTGATCAGCTTTTAATGCTTCTCGGGTGATTCAGTAGGCTGGATGCAGGTCAGATGGCGTGCAGTAGTCGAATTCACTGTAACCATTTCGCTGAAGTTTCATCCATAGAGCGTAAATGGCGGAGAGGGAAGGAATTGCCTGCGCTCCGCTCCGGCCATGCTGGTTTGTAGAAATCCTCCTCCGGATTTCGTATCATATAGATGGCGTGATATACGCACTGCGTGTGCGTTGAACCAAGGCCTACGTTCGCTGCGCTCACTTCGGAATGGTTCTCATCCTTCCCTCTGGGTGAAGAGTGAAATAGGGATGAATGGTATGCCGACGATTCTCGGTCTTGTGAGGCTTAAATGGCGGAGAGGGAAGGAATTGAACCAACCAAAGACCATAACAGCCCTTCAACGGTTTTGAAAACCGCGGCGGCCACCAGGCACGCTTCACTCTCCGTTGAGTCAGATGGTAGTTTGGGGCTTGGTGATGTCAATGAGGAGATGCTTGGTTTTTTG
>Ga0206130_10003770_pt1 | contig 19350 bp, 22 predicted proteins | sample Helgoland_Spring_9_FD_148637 | JGI IMG/M metagenome (GOLD analysis project Ga0206130, IMG submission 148637) | Pelagic subsurface seawater microbial communities from Kabeltonne, Helgoland, North Sea - Helgoland_Spring_Bloom_20160512_1 | ecosystem: Environmental > Aquatic > Marine > Epipelagic ... | reverse complement strand
ACCAGTGAGGGCTGGCTTTATCTTGCCGTCATCCTCGATCTTTACTCACGGCGGGTCATCGGATGGGCCCCTCTCGGGCATGCTGCGCAAACCCTGCCGGACAGGGGTCAGCAACCGCATGAAACGGGATCTGGTAATCCGTGCGTTGAATAATGCCGTGGCCTTACGCCAGCCACCCACGGGCTGCATTCATCACACGGATCGTGGCTCGCAATACTGTTCAAATGACTACCAAAAGCTCCTAACAAAGCATGGCTTCGAAGTATCAATGAGCGGCAAAGGGAATTGTTATGACAATTCCATGGTCGAAACATTCTTCAAATCCATCAAGGCGGAGATGATCTGGCGCAATCGTTGGGAAACAAGACGCCAAGCCGAAGGGGCGATATTTCAATATATCAACGGGTTCTATAATCCAAGACGGCGACACTCCTCACGGGGTGGACAAAGCCCCTTGGCCTTTGAACGAAAGGCCGCATAAATGAGTTGGGAGACCGGAACGTAGGCGGGACAAGACCTTCTCACGGATAAGTTTAGCCTTAGCCTCTTCGCTAGGCTTCATTGCTATTCCTTTTTTTGATGCTGCAAACATAATTTAGAAAGTGCCGTTAATGCTTTCAAAGGAGCGGCATCAAACCGCGACAGGCCCAAAGTTGATGCTGATTGGTCATCAATGCCACATACTTGTTTAATATCTGTTCGACCCTGGCCACCTCGGATTGTGGCACCGCAAGCGGGACACCAGACGCGTCACTTTGTGCATGCACACCTGCAAAAGCAACCTGAGCTGATACGATCAAGATGACGGCCCAAAGGATAGAACCAAATCTTGTCTGTTTTCTCTTTCTATAACTTACAGTTGAAAGGCAAAGCGACGAGACCAATTCATGGTCTGAAGACAAATGATACGCTCTGACTGCAGATGATAAACATTCATCTGTTTATGGATAAATAACCAGAAATCATCCAATGACGCCCCCCGCGCCCAAAGACGAATCTCACGTGCGGCTTGCACGCTCGGCTCGGGGTGCAAAGGCCCCATACCGAAGACCGCCTTTGAAACTGGCTTGCAATTAATGTAATGCAATCGGCCTGTTGAAAACGTTCTAACGGATGTCTGGCGTAAGAATCTGGCAAATAAGACCAGTGCGCCAGTCAAGCGATCTGGCTCTGATCTTTCAAGGGTACGCCTGCTGCTTAAACAAGGCTCCATCAATCCTGCTGCGGTGACAAAGCCATACTGTGATAAAAGCAAACAATCGTGGCAATTGCGCAAATAAGGAAACGGGGACGCCATCAGTTATTTATCAATACCCCATCTGGGTTTTGGCGGCCATCAAGACGGAAAAGCCACTTTGATATGGAAGACTGGGACCAAACTTTAATAAAATTGATGTGGAACGGCTTCAAAACGGGGCTGAAAAAACTTACCAGCGGTTCAGAGCCTGTTCATCTGCTTGTTTCGCGCCAACCCAATCGGCCGTAGCGCTGGTGATTTCTTTTTTCCAAAATGGTGCCCGTGACTTCAAATAATCCATCAAAAAATCTGCCGCCTCAAAAGCATTTTTGCGGTGGGCGGAAGCTGTGGCAACCATCATAATAGTTTCACCCGGGATCAACATTCCATATCGGTGGATCACCAGAACATCATCAAGCGCCCAGCGCGTGCGGGCTTGATGCGCTATTTCGGTCAGGGCCTTTTCGGTCATTCCGGGATAATGTTCAATCAGCATATGCTGCAACCCACCCTGCGGCAAGTCGCGCACGATGCCTGTAAAGGTCACCACTGCACCGCTGGCGTCTTGGGCGCTGGTAAAATCGTTAACCTGCGCGCCCATATCAAAAGCCGCTTGCTGAACCAAAATATGCATCTAGCCACCTGTCATCGGGGGAAAGAAGGCCACCTCTGAAGCGCCCTCAATCGACGCGTCAAAATCAGTCAGCTGTTGATCAACTGCAACCCTCAGGGCGCTTAGATCCGCAAAAGCTGCCGCATAACGCACTTCGCGCGCGCGCAGGTCTTCGATCAAATCCCGCACGGTGCCTGAACGGTTTTCCAACTCTTCACTCGGCAGACCAATACGCTCACGCACCCAAGCAAAATACAAGATTTTCACCTTTCATCCTCCCGCAAGAACGGCAACGCTTTGATAAAGTAATCCAGCCCAGTATATAGGGTCAGCCCCGCGGCAAGCCATAAAAGCCACAACCCGATCTGACCCGACCAAATCATCGCGTCATGTTTCCATCGCAGGCCCAATACATCACTTTCAGCCCCCGACAAGACAGCCTGCACCGCCAGATCTTCGAGACCCAGAGCTGACATCGCAAGATAATGCTCAAACACCCCTTGCGAAAACAGTGTTGCAATCGCTACCATCTGCAACATTGTTTTCCATTTCGCCAGATCCGTGACTTTCAAGCTTGCAGCCCCCTTGCCGAGAAACTCTCGTAGACCTGCCACGAAAATCTCCCGAAACAGAATCATCGTTGCCGGCAAGACCAAGCCAGGTGACATCGAGGAATATCCCATAATCACCATCAGCGCGATCATCACCATAGCTTTGTCAGCGATGGGATCCAGCATCGCCCCAAATTTCGTCTCTTGTTTCCAGTTCCGCGCCAGATGCCCATCGAAATAGTCGGTTATTGAGGCGCCAACAAACAGCAACAAAGCAAACCAGTCCGCATAGGGGCGCGTGAAATACAAAAACATAATCGCCACTCCTGGAGCGGCTAGCAATCGTAAAACGGTCAGAATATTTGGCAATGTCCACGTCATAAGTCTCAGTATCTCGGAAAGAGGTCAAGGAAAACCCACAAGGTCATTATTATCGCAATCAGTTTCATCAGACACCGAAAACCGCCTATGTATAGATCGCCCAAGTACCCAGTAAATATTCAGATCTTGGACAAAAAGTACTTGCCATATTGATTCTTCCCGAATTTTTCACTGAACGCTTTCAGGGCATCTTTGGAAATCCAATTATTTTCAAAAGCAATTTCATCCGGGCTTCCCACCAAAAGCCCCTGTCGTTCTTGTAAAGTACGAACAAAGTTGCCTGCATCCAACAGGCTGCCATGCGTTCCAGTGTCAAGCCAGGCATAGCCACGACCCAGCTTTTCGACTTTCAAAGACCCTTCCGCGAGATATATCTCGAGCAGCGAGGTGATCTCAATTTCCCCTCGCGCCGAGGGCTTGATCGTCTTGGCACGCGCAGAGGCGCGATTGTCGAGAAAATACAATCCCGTTACAGCATAATTTGACACTGGTTTCTTGGGCTTTTCAATCAAGCTGTTGGCCTGACCGGCCTCATCAAAACCGACCACGCCATAGCGCTCGGGATCGGAAACGCGGTATCCAAAAACGGTACCCCCCTCAGAATTGCTGTCAGCCGCAGCCAACAGTTCGGACAGTCCGTCACCATAAAAGATATTATCGCCCAGAATTAAAGCCGATGGATGCCCGTCAAGAAAAGTCTCTGCCAAAATATAGGCCTCGGCCAGACCGTTTGGCGCGGCCTGCACAATATAGGTAAACGCAATGCCCCACTGGCTGCCATCCCCCAACAGGCCTCTGAATTGTTCCCGATCAGTGGGCGTGGTGATAATTGCAATTTCGCGGATACCGTTCAGCATTAACGCCGACAATGGATAATAGATCATCGGCTTGTCATAAACCGGCAAAAGCTGTTTGGAGACCGCCATAGTTACCGGATAAAGCCGGGTGCCGGATCCACCGGCCAGAATGATACCTTTACGATGTTTCATATCTCAAATCACTTCTATATCTGCGCAAAGCTGGTCCAGCCCTGCCCGCCAGTCCGGCCTTAGTATGCCAAATTGCTCTTGCAGGCTGTCACAGTTTAATCTTGAATTCAAAGGTCGTTTTGCCGGGGTCGGATACTCTTGTGATGGAATGCCAGTAGTTGTCACTTGCCGCCCGCTCTGTGCAAAAATTTCTGCTGCAAAATCAGCCCAACTGACCTCGGGGGTGCCCGAAAAATGATAAATGCCCACCCTGCCCGATCCGGATGCCAACCCACCCGCCATAGCATGGCATGCTTCCGCAAGCGCCACGGCCGGTGTTGGCCCGCCAATTTGATCATTGACGATACTGAGCTGTTCCCGGGTCTCAGACAGACGCAGCATCGTTTTTAAAAAATTCGTCCCATAGCGGGAAAAAACCCATGCCGTGCGTAGAATCGCATATGTCCCGCCCGCTGCGACAACACCCCGTTCACCCACCCGTTTGCTGCGCCCATAAGCGCCCAGCGGACAGGTTTTGTGATCAGGCGCAAAGCCCGTACTGCCAGCGCCATCGAAAACATAATCCGTCGAGATCTGCACAAAAGGCACCCCCATTTGGGCACAGGCCAAAGCCATCGCCGCGGGCGCATCGCCATTGATTACCGTGGCCAGTACTTCGTCTTGTTCAGCACCATCGACATCTGTGTAAGCGGCCGCATTGATGACCGCCGCGGGCTTCAGACGCCGGATGATCCTCCCACATTGGGCAGGCTTTGATAAATCTGCCTCAGCCCGATCCAAACATCTGACATCACTATAATGCGCCAGTTCCCGTGCAACCTGACCCGTTTTACCAAACACCAGAACCGTCATACGGCCCCCCCGAGACGATTGCCCACGCCGGATCTGTTGTGCAACGCCTTCCACCAGTCTTCATTGTCCAAATACCAGCGCACTGTTTTTTCCAATCCTTGTGTCAAGGTTATTGCGGGTCGCCACCCCAGTTCTGTTCGAATACGTGTCGGATCAATCGCATAGCGCAGATCATGCCCGGGACGATCTGCCACAAAGTTCACCAATTCGAAATAAGGCCGCGCAACCGGTCGCAGCCTATCAAGTATGGCGCAAATCTCGCGGACGATATCAATATTTGTCGCCTCGTTTTCACCACCTATATTATAACTTCGGCCAATTTTACCCTTGGTCAAAACCGTCAACAGCGCGTCGGCATGGTCCTCTACGTATAACCAATCGCGGACATTCTCGCCATTGCCGTAAATCGGCAATGGTTTGCCCGCCAGCGCATTAATAATTATCACCGGGATCAGTTTTTCAGGAAAATGATAGGGACCATAATTATTTGAGCAGTTACTCAGCACCACCGGCAACCCGTAAGTTTCATGCCAAGCCCGAACCAGATGATCACTGGCGGCTTTTGAAGCCGCATAGGGGCTGTTGGGTGCATAAGAGGTTTCTTCGGTAAAATACCCTGTTTTTCCCAGGCTGCCAAATACCTCATCAGTGGAAATGTGGTGAAATCGAAAGCTGTCGGATTTGCTACTGTCGCGCCAATAACACCGTGCCGCCTCAAGCAGCGTATAGGTGCCGGTAATGTTTGTTTCGATAAAAGCGCCCGGCCCATCAATCGAGCGGTCGACGTGGCTTTCGGCAGCCAAATGCATGACTGCCTCAGGCCTGTGGTCGCCCAACACTTGATCCAGCAGCGCTCTGTCGCAGATATCACCCTCGACAAAGCGGTACTTATCACTGCCTGATACCGGTGCTAGATTATCAAGGCAGGCCGCATATGTCAGCGCATCCAGAACCACAACCTCATGACCTTGAGCAATGGCCAGACGCACGACGGCAGAGCCAATAAATCCTGCACCGCCTGTAATTAACAGTTTCATTTAAGCCGCCTCGTACACAAAAGGGCTTTCGAAATCGGCAAAACGCAGCGCCGCATCATCCTTGTCCGACAAGATCGCCCGCGCCGTCCCAATCGGCCAATCTATGGCAATATCAGGGTCGTCAAAGCGCACAGAAACATCACAGTCCGTGGCATAATAATCGGAACATTTATACATAATCTCGGTGTTGGACTCGAGAGTGATAAACCCATGCAAAAATCCCACAGGGATAAATAGCTGTTTGCCATTCTCAGCACTCAGTTCTTCGGCAATCCACTGGCCGAACCCGGGGCTGCCTTTGCGTATATCAACCGCGACATCAAACAATCGCCCGCGCGGGCAGCGCACAAATTTGGCCTGAGCGTGGGGGGGCAATTGGCAATGCAGACCGCGCACCGTGCCAATATCCACCGACAACGACAGATTATCCTGCACGAAGTCCACGTCGATCCCTTCAGCCACAAGACCACGTCTGTTCCAAGTCTCGCAAAAAAAACCACGGTCATCAGTAAACTTGCGGGGCGTGATCACTCTGCAATTGTCCATCGTTAATATCCTTACACGCAATAATATTTTCATTTGTGTTACCGATATAGAAAACAAACGTCAAAAGCTATGGCCCACCATATCCTCGATAGAAACAAAATTCAGGTTTCTAAGGGACCGCACTTCGCGCAGGTGACACACGTAACATAACGCTACCCAAAAGACCTTACATCTTTTCAACACGACCGTTAACAGAGTGTTCGATCTGATTATTTGAAAAATGGTTAACACATTTCGAACATGGTGTGATCTCACATGTCTCAAATGGATAAAATCACCATTAGTGCGCTGCATCATTGCTTCAAATCAGGCTTTTACAGCGCGTGAAAGGGTTTGGGACTTGTCACCTGTTGGCAGCTTTTCAACCAAGGCAGTTTGACAAAAAGCCAAACTGACATTCCACACGTCGTCTCCTCCTTCCATCCGTTGGTGTGCGCTTTGGCCAGCTTGATCCACGCCCCCCCTTCTTTCATCGCTGGCCCATCATGCAGGGTAGCGGTTAAATCCTCAAAGCAGCGGCGCTCGGCGGACATCAGATGCATGATGCAAACAGCCCCCTAAAGATCGGGATACCCCCCCTGACTGTGTTCGCAGCCTCCATCCAAGATCACTTGGCATCTGGCAGTTTTGTGCCAGCAGCGCCACGATCATAGATAATGCTGTGGCGTCCAGCATTCATTACGCGTATTAAAGCAAAAAACAGCGCAGTGTTTAAGCGTTTAACTGTGACAGGGTTTGACGTGGCATATTCGAGGTCAGCACGATGGCATTTACATATTTTGTGATTGGCAGCGGTTCTATCGGACGGCGCCATTTTGCCAATCTGAGAACGATGGGCAAATCGACAGAACTGTTGTCTTGGCGGCGTTTTGGTGCTCAGGGCATCACCCAAAAACTGGCCAGCCACACCGGGAATGCTGCGGTGATCATTGCGACAGCCACGGATATTCGTGCCGAGTTAGTGGCGATCTGCGCCGCAAACCATGCCCCGATGTATATCGAAAAACCACTGGCTTTTACCCGCGCTGAATTTGACAGAATCTACAGTATTAATGTTAATTTACAAAAACGCTCCATAGTCGGCTTTATGTTGCGCTATCATCCTTTGACCGATTTTCTGGTCAACCTGCCCCCGCAAAGCTTTTTTCGGCTGCAACTGGAGATTGGGCATGACGTGCGGCAATGGCGCGAAAACTGGCGGTTTGCAGAAAGTTATGCAGCCCGGGCGCAGGGTGGCGGCGTGTTGTTGGACCTCTGCCACGAAATCGATTTGATAGGCCTAATGTGCCCAGATCTGTCGCTGAGGGATGTCACATCCATTGGACATGCTGCGTTTCCCGGGGTTGATATCGCTTCATCACTGTCACTGGCCTCAGGGTCAGGGGCCACGGCCACCGTTTCGATGGATTATCTGTCTCCGGTATTAAAGCGGGGCGGCACCCTGACCGGGGATGCGCAAAATGTCGTGTTTGATTTTGTGACCAACACTGCAACCGTTGCCATGGCAACGGGCGTAGAAAACCACAACTTCAACACCAAACGCAACAACATGTTTGAAAAAATCATGCAAGATTTTGTGACCCTCGCCGAAGACACCGGTGATGCAACCCATGACAAAGTGCCGAGGATGGACCGGGTTAAGACAAGTTGCGCGCGCATTGTTGAGGCGTGGGAAAGACGTGATTTTATCGGCACAAAAAAGGTAGACCTGCAATGATTGTCGGACATATTGGCGCGCGCAAAGGCAGCAAAGGCGTGCCGGGAAAGAATTTTCGCACCTTGAACGGCAAGCCGTTAATCGACTGGTCCTTGGATCAATTGCTGGGCAACCCCCGCATTGATGTTGTGATTGTCTCGACTGATGATGAAGATATCTATCGCCATGCGCGCAGTAAACAAACGCTTGATATCGGGATGCGCCCGCCCGAACTGTGCACTGACACCGCGTCGAAATGGATGGTTTGGCAGCATGCGCTTGCGGTCACTGAGGCGATCACCGGCCCGGTATCGGTTTTTGTCGATCTCGATTGCACCTCGCCGTTAAGGCTCAATAGCGATATTGACGCCGCACTCACTCAGTTTGCCATCCAAACGCCCGATATGTTGATGTCATGCTGTGCAGCGCGTAAAAACCCTTACTTTAATCTGGTCGAGCCCGACGAGACCGGCGCATTGCATGTCAGCAAACCCCTCGCAACCCATGTCGTGGCACGCCAGCAAGCGCCGGTGGTCTATGAGCATGCCGCTTCGACCTATGTGTTAGATCCCGCCTATTTAAAATCAGCCAAGTCATTGTTTGAAGGTCGGGTTCTGCCGTTTCTAATGCCCTCAGAACGTTGCATCGATATCGACAGCGAACTTGATTTTAAGATCGTTAAATTTCTAATGAAGGAACAAACCAGTGACCAGCTTGCTTGAAAAAAGAACAATTTTCATCACCGGATCAGGCGGTGTTCTGGGCACCACCTATGTGCGTAACATGCTTGCATCCGGCGCGCAGGTGGTGGCAACCGATCTGCCCGGCGCGCGGGGCGAGGCGTTGAAATCGGAGTTCGCAAACAACGATAATTTTGCCTATTACGATCTGGATGTGGGTGATGAGGACCAAATCAAAGAGATTTTCAAACGTGTTGCAGCGGATGGGTATGCCCCAAATGTGGTGCTCAATAACGCGGCCATTACCGGCGAGTTATTGATGGGTGCTGGCAAAAGCTTTCCCGATTTTGCCAACACCTCGCTTGAAGATTGGGAAAAAACCATCAAGATCAATCTAACAGGTGCTTTTTTAATCGCGCGGCAAATGGATATCGATATCGTCGGTAAATACCCTGCAGCGCTGATAAATGTGGCCTCGATGTACGCGCTCAATGGGCCACACCACGACATTTACAAAGACATGCCATTCAAATCCTTCTCGGCCTATTCCAGCACCAAAGCCGGCATTCACGGGCTTACTCTGTGGCTGGCAGGATACTGGGCCGCGCGCGGCTCAACGGTGAACACCATCGCCCCGGGTGCTGTATATAACGACCATTCCGACGAATTTCAAAACCGCGTTGGCAAGCTGATCATGGCCGGCCGCATGGCCGAACCCAAAGAGATTGCTGATGTGATGTTGTTTTTATGCTCCGAAGGCGCCGGGTATATGACCGGGCAAATGGTCAATGTAGATGGTGGCTTTAGCGGCTGGTAGGGTACATAAAGTCATCTAATGCTGCAATAGTTTTTGCCGTGCCGCCACTGTGAACATCAAGAAACCTGCCCACCTGTTGGTTGCTGGCAAACTGCAGCGGATGTGTGATCAGCTGTTCGGTGATTTGCGAAAAGTCCATCTGCAAGCAGACCCCATGCGCCACAGCTTCGCGCGCTGGAAATTCGATTGTATAATCATTTGGCCCAATGATCACTGGCTTACGCAGGCACAGGGGTTCAGAGATATTATGCGAGCCCTTCGGGCTAAAGCCGCCTCCGACAATCGCCAGATCACAAAGCTCAAGATAAAAATGCATCTCACCTAGACTGTCGCCCAGAACAATATCAACCCCGTTGATGTCAAATTTGGCATTTTCGGCAGCGGTGGTTTCAGATCTCGGTTTGATCCGCAAATACGCATCCAGCACATCCGAGCGTTTGACATATGAAAAAGACTTCTCCGAAATCAACCCTGCGACCACATCAAACCTTTCGGGCGCGCGCGGCACATAGATAAACAGCGGTTTGTCCAAGCCTCTTTGCAAAAAGTGACTTTGCACTTTTGCAATCATGTCAAGGGCGCCTGTATCCTCGCCAACCACCATACTGGCCATTGTAATGACCGGACGCGCACCAAACTCGGTGTTTTTCAAAGTTCGCGCAGCGGTAATATGGGCCTGTGGAATAGGTTGTTCAAAACGCATCTCACCAGTGATTGCCACGCGGTCAATCCCAAGCGCACGAAAGCGCGCGGCTTGCAATTCAGACTTGACCATCACGCCAGCAAAGCCCGGAACAATTTTTGCCCGTGAGAAAAACCGCTTCTGATCACGCTGAAAGCTTCGGCTGGGATATTGGCCGTTGCACAAATACAGCGGCACGCCACATTTCCGGCTGCTCATGATCATGCCAGGCCAAAATTCAACCTCCATCACCAATCCGTAAACCGGGCGAAAGGCTTTGAAAAAACGCCCAAAGGCCACACCGTAATCAAACGGCACATAACAGGCCGTCAAGCGCCCGTCGGCGACAGCACTGGGAAACAGGCGCACAGCCTCGCTGCGCCCCGCTGGTGTGAAATGGGTGGTGACGACAGGCGTATCATCTTGCAGCAGGCGCTCGATTAACGGCACCGCCGAGCGCACCTCGCCCAATGAGACAGCATGGATCCAGATATGCCGTTCATCTCGCGGTTTGTGGTGGCCAAAACGCTCCGCCAGAAATTTGAAATATGCGGGCTCTTTTTTACCACGCCGGTAGAGATAAAACATAATCAATGGCAGACACACCGCCCAAATCAGCCGGTACAGCAGCAGAACCACGCGGGTATTAAAAGGTGGAAAAGGAGGCGATTTTGCCACGATAGACCTGTTCATCGATTAGGGTTTGATCAACCCGGCAAGCCTTTCGGCCAAATCCGACAAAGCCGCGCTTTGATCGCGCTGCAGGTGTCGATAGCCGTCCAACCCACGGGAGGATTGCATCGTCAATGTGTCTACAATATCCTTTGCGTTGTAAACTGAAAAACAGGCTTGCGCCTCAATCAGAGCATTATAATCCGACACAAAATTACCGTACCTTGGCCCGTGCATCACACCGCACTCTAATTGCAACGCTTCCCATGGGTTGTGACCGTCAACATCGCTGAAGGTGCCACCGATCAAAGCCATATCTGACAGCGCATACCACAGTCCCATTTCGGCAAAGCTATCTGCAACAAAAACCTCAGTGTGCGCATCCGGCAGCTCGCCCCGGCTTCTGACTTTCACGTTAAATCCAGAGAGCTTTGCAATAATTTGCGCCCGCCGACTTGGATAACGCGGGGCAAGCAAAAGCAACGTACCGGGGGCTTTAGCCAATAATTGCTGTTGCGCGGCCAATGCGATGGCTTCGTCTTCTGGGTGGCATGAGGCGGCAACCCAAACAGATTTACCCGCCAGCGCAGTTCGCAAAACCGCCAGATCTGGGGCTGAGACACGCAGCGCTGGGCTGTGCGGTTTCAAAGATCCGTCGATGCGTATATCTTGATGTGCGTCAAGTTTTGTAAGCGCCGCAGCGGTATCGCTGTCTTGCGCCGAAATCAACGCAAAATTACGGTACACAGCGCGGTACAGCGCCTTTACTTTACGCTTGCGCTGAAATGAAGTTGCATTCATCCGCACATTTATCAACGCCTGCGGAATGCCCCGCCGCGCCGTTTGGGTCACCAGCCCCGGCCAAATGTCCTGTTCTGACCAAAGGGCAAGGTCGGGGCGCCAATGATCCAAAAACCGCTGCGTATACCGCCTCGTATCAAGCGGTAAAAATTGGTGGATCGTCCTTGGGGGAAGGTTTTTATCAAATGTCTCGGCCGAGGCTGTGGTCGAAGAAGTCACCAGAAACTGCAGGCAGGGGTCGCAAGTTTGCAGCGCCACGATCATGCCGCGCAGCGCCAAAACCTCCCCCAGACCCACAGCATGCAGCCAGACCAGTTTACCCACCGGACGCGGCAGGCTGGAAAACCCTTGTTTTTCACGCCATCTTTCGGAGTGTTCCCGGCCCCGTTGCAGACGCTTTTTAAGGTGCAATGGCAGCAGAGGCCTCAGGACTGATGTCGCCGCACGATACAGGGCCAGACTGATATGCTCTGCGAGCCTATGGCGCAAAGTCATTGAAATATTTTTGCATAGAGCGCAACCAGAACGCATCAGATTTCAAAATATGAATGAATTTCTGGGTGGCGTTGCCATGGCCAAACTCGGTCTGCCGCGGGTGCCTGTTGTGCCAGTTTTGTTGCAGGAACCGAGCAATTTCGTCTTGCTGTTCGGCATCGACCTTGGTGATAGACACACCAAAAGCGCGGTCGGACTGGCGTGAGCCCACATCCAACGACGGCACGCCCAAAAACGGCGCCTCGCGCACACCGGCAGATGAATTTCCGACAATGCAGGCGGCGTTCTTTAACAGTTCGGAAAATCGACCAAAGCTCATCGACGGAATAACTTTAAATTGTGACTTTGGCAGCGCATCAATCACAGTAATGATATCCTCCGATCCGGGGTCATTATTGGGCCGGATCACCACAAAATACTTACCGCTGCTTTTGAGTGCTTGGAACAGATCAGACGCCTGCTGTTCCATGATGTTGGTTTCGGATGTCACCGGATGCAGGATGCATATGCCGTAATCAGACGGGTCAATCTGATAATGGGCACGGACCTCGTCGATGGTAAACCCCGAGGGTTGGGCGTGAAAATCCAGTTCAGGCGAGCCGATAATGTGAATGGAATCATGTGCTTCACCCAGCGCCTGCACTCGTTTACCTGCCGACTTGGAACTGACAAAATGGCAATAAGCCAACTTAGAATTGCAATGCCGGAAAACCTCATCGATGGTGCCCGAAACCTCCCCGCCCTCGATATGGGCGCATTTAATATAGTTGGTCGCACAGACCAAGGCACAGGCCATCGCCTCGACCCGGTCACCATGAACCAACACCAGATCTGGCTTGTTTTCAACGACGAAATCGGAAAACCCCAGCATGGTCTTGGCCAAGATCACATCCTGTGGGTCGCCCGGCCTTTGATTGAGAAACTCATGTACAGTGACGTCTGGCAACCGCTGCACCTCGAGTTTGGTCAATCCGTAGCTGTGCATCATATGCATGCCGGTAACAAAAAAAGACACCTCAAAGCCATGCAGCACGGCGGCGCGCGCCAGCGGCTCTATTTTACCGAAATCGGCGCGGGTTCCAGTGACAAACAGAAGGCTTTTATTTTGTCTCATATCGTTACTTTATGCTGTTGCGACACCCGCGAAAAGCCATATTTACCATGGGGTATTATGGCGTCAGGTCAGTCCATTTAAGTTGTTCATTGCGGTGCACTGCGCGGGTCAGACACTTACCGATGATATCATCAAAGCGGTATCCGGGTATCTCGCCATTTCCGGGACGCCGCGCCCAGATATCAGGCTCTGTTATCCTGTGACCCTCGGCCAAATCCCGATCTGCAACAAGGCTGGCACGGGCAAAGCGATACACGTCTTCTTCCGGACCGGTGCGTTGTTTTGTATTGTGCAAAGCGATATGTATTTCTCGAGATCTGTCGATCAACAAGCGCAGCTCTCCGGGATCCATTGAACAGGGGATATCCGGCCCGGTCCGATAGCGGCTGTCGGTATAATGCCGCTCGAGAATGCAGGCCCCCAAAGCGACCGAGGCCAACGCCATTTCTGGCCCGATTGAGTGATCCGAGAACCCCACCACGGCGTTGGGAAAGGCAGCCCGCAAATCACTTACGCCTCTGAGAGACACAATTTCGGGTGGTGAGGGATAGAGGTTGGTGCATTCCAGCAAGGCGTAGTCAACGCCCGAGTCTTCCAAGATGCCAACGCTTTTACGGACAGATTCAATGGTCTGCATACCGGTCGACATAATCACCGGTTTTCCCTTTTTAGCAATATGGCGGATCAGTGGCAGGTTATCAGCCTCGCCTGACCCAATTTTAAACCCCGGCACGTCGATCTCTTCAAGAAAATCCGATGCACTGCGGGAAAACGGCGTTGATAAGTAGATCAGCCCAAGGCTCTCGGTATGACGCTTCAGCGCAATTTCATCGTCTTTCGACAGCGCACAGGTGGCCATCACGTCCCAGATCGACATATCAGCATTGGGTGGAAAAATCTCTTTTGCCGCCTCGGTCATTTCGTCTTCAACAAAATGGGTCTGATGCTTGACGCATTCACAGCCCGACCGCGCAGCCAGCGATACCATATGTTTGGCAACCCTGAGGTCCCCACCATGATTGATCCCGATCTCAGCGATGACCAGTGGCGGCTCGGAGGGCCCGATTTTTCGTGTGCCGATCTGCATAAACGCTCTCCTCGTCAAGTCCCGGTAATATCGTCATAAGGCCAGCGGCGGTGGATTCAGAACCATCGGTCGGAATGGCGGCACATTTGCTGGCTCAGGCTGTCGTTCAACTCCTGTGTCATTTGTTCTGGCGTGGAATGCAAGACCGGATCTTCAATCTGGATATCATATGACAGGTCTGGCTGACGCACTGCCTAGGCCGGCACCACCACCGCATCCAACTTTAGCACCAATTTGGCAATCGACAGCTAGGTGTCGGCGGCATGGTCCATAAAATTCAGCATTGCCCTGCTTCTGAAACGCTGATCAATCAACACAACAAAAATGCCTGCGCTCTTGAGAGACGTGAGCATTTTTTCCAAACTCGAACGCTCGCGTTCATAAAGACCATCGCATATTTTTGAAATCAACTTAATGTAAAGGTTTTGAAAATTTAGGGTATCCATTCGACGGTAGCGGCCACCAACCCGCAGCTAATGACGAAGCAGATTAGCCCGCATCACATCATAATTACCAAAATGACCCGAGACCACGATGGTCGTCCGCCCCTGCGCATGGGCCTATTTCAGCACCTCAAAACCAGCTCCATTAAGACTAGGATGAGCAGTAGCATTTAAAAAATCATCCGGGGAAAACGATTCCGTGAAAGTGATCCCAATGTTGCGGCTGACATCCTGCGACAATCGCTCAGCGTTCCCGGCTGGCATGTCAGGAAAAATCAGCTCCAGATTTTCGACAATGCGCTTGTGATGGCTGGTCAATAGAACAATCACACGACTGAATATCCACCCCCCGAATTTAAGACGCCTACCATAGGAGAAGCGGTGCAGACCCTGTAAATCACGCAGACAGCGGTTATAGCCCCAAAGCCAGCGCCCTGCGACAGGCCTTGGGCTGTCAATAGCTTGAATGCCCGATCATGTGAGCGTATCACATCGAGGCAATTTGGCGATACGAACCGTCACAGCTGGGTTTGATCACGTTGCGTAGACCGCGCAGCCAAGCCTTTCAGAGATCCGCCACAGCAAGCACACTAGGATTGCGCCCAAAATGCTGCCTTATCTTTTTCCCTTTTCACTAATAACTATGACGGGCGCACCTCGGCGGCACGTTTGAAAAGACTGAAGGTCTTATTGACATAATGTACAGCTGCCGAAATCTTATTGAGATACTCTTGCAATTCGGGGCTGCGCTCAACCTCAAAAACTTGAAACTGCCGTTCAGGATTGTCCAATTCGAATTGGTCGTAAGATAACGGCTGCCCACGTTTAAGGCGAATTGGCTTTTTGATATTGTGCCATTCAAAAGCCCACAATAAGGGCTGCGGCCAGACATTAATCGGGAACCGGCCACCAAACAAAGTGCCGGGGAACGGCTCAGCATCTTGATGATCAAGAAACGGCGGCACCTGAGATATGTATACCGGCTCGTCGCTGATAAATATATAGGGCGGCTTTAACTGGACCGTTGGGCGGTCGGCAAAACGCCACTCGGACCCACTTGAATTGAGAGCAATTGGTTCAGTTTGCTGTTGCGGACCGGGCTTTTGCAGCCCATGAGATTTTTCAATACAGGCTTGCCTTTGTCATCTTTAATAAAGCCAATGTGCAGGTCAAACGGACAACGCACCATCATATAGCGACTTTCCAACCCGATCACCGCCGGGCAGCGAGATGCAGACTTTACATGCCTACGGTTCATGTCAACCGTGCGCAACCGCTCGGGCGAAACAATAGACAACACTGCTGGTATCGTCAGCAAAAAACCAACCTATTTTACGACACCGCTCTTTGGGTCTTCTGGTTGTCGCGTGTGATTGATCGAAAATTTCATGATAGAAAACAGGCGCAAAATTTTCATAAATGACCCATAAACTCGCGTTCGATTAAAATTTTACTTAAAATCGCGACACCCATTCGGTCGCAAAGGAATATATTATTTTTATGCGACAGCACCTAAACTAAGCTCTTGCTTGCCACAAGTGGTTCAGTATGGAGCAAAAGCATGATGCGACGGGACAAAAACGCCACCCGTTGAGCTTTTTTCCCCAACAAAACCACTTTAAACTCGGGCGGCCGTAACCATCGATGATCACAAGGATTGATTCTTCTGGAAATCTCGTCAAATTGATACATACTCAAAATCGGACACTGGTTCTTTTTAATTCGGCCTCACAGCCCGGCAGAAGCCCATGAGGACAAATCTGGAAAGCACAAAATATCTTGGCAAACCTGTTGCGAAACGTAGCCTTCAAAAAACGCCTAAGTCAGACCTATTGGAAACGGTATCAAGAATATGGTGCCACCCCAAAAGGCAGTTTTTGGCTAACTAAATCGAGGCAAAATCAAAGGTTTGAGCTAATTTTAAAGGCCATACCCAAACTCACACAACCCCGCGACATCACTCTGGCCGACATTGGATGTGGATATGGGGCTTTGGCACAATATTTGGCCGCTGACCAACACTTCGATCATATTGCATATAGCGGCTATGATATTAGCCCCAATTTGATCCAAGAATGTCTAACAAAGTACAAAAAGCCGCGATTTCACTTTGCGCTGGGCACATATCCCAAAGAGGCCACCAACTGCGTTGTCATGTCGGGAACCTACAATTTGGCCGCCACCCGCCAACTGACAGTGTGGGAGGATTATGTCATCGAATGCCTGCAAAAATGTTGGGAAAAAACCATTCATACTATGATTTTCAACCTTCAGGTCGCACCCAAGGCTCAGATTGCTCATGACTGTATCTACTATGCGCAGGCCAGAAATATTTTAGAGCTATGTCAAAAACGGTTTGGACCTACCAAAATCACCAGTCACCCAAACCTTGCTCACGATGCAACATTCTGTGTGACCAGATCGCACTAAGGTTTTGCCCGTCTCGGCTTTCGGCCCAACCCAATAGCGTTTGGACATCCCCAAACACACGCACAAGGAAAGCAATATTTCAGTAAAAGCGGGCCCAAGACGTACACAGCATTAAAGCCAAGGCAATTTCGCCATATGATCTTTGCGACATTCCGCGCAAAGTAATCAAAACAAACATGCCTGACCAAGATACGCAGGACGCCCTGTCACATGGATAGGCCAGCATCGCCGCTGGCGTGTAATGGATTGTCAAAACACTGAAAAATTGGTGTCAAATTCACATTAAGGGTTAGTGCCTTTTGGGAACCCAAATGTGTAAGTATTTGTTAACTAATTAAAGTTTATCTTTTTGAAAAAAATACACCAGCGTCTACATGCGCCAATCCAAAATCTAAAATTGTTACAGATAAGGTGCAACCATTAAGTTTATTATGACATTTTTCTATTGTTTTTTGTTTTTCCTCGTTTTGCAGCGGACAATTATTTTAATAACAGCAGATGGTTTTCATAATAAATCACTAAATAAATTTACTTTCGAGCAACTAAAATCATATTTCGCTGGTACACTCATTTAAAAATCCAAAAAAATCAATTGGGAAAACGTATAAACAGTATGAATTGTATTTTATCAATAACGTATTGGAATTTACAGTATGGATTACCATAAAGAAGATAATGTACTGCAGTTCAAAGTTCTGAGTAATAAAGTGGTTGATGAGCATAGTGTTAAATTAGAAATGCCTTTCCATGAGTAGAACTCAGAATACCCAATCTACAAATTGCAGGAAACTCTCAAGACATCCTGTTTGCGTATGTATTCCAACCCAGATGTTCACATAGACCCTCGTCGTTATGCGCTTTTTCTGGCCAGATCGGTGCTGGGAGGATATTCAGACGGGAGACACCAATGCTTGTCCGACTTCATAGTCAGGCGACACCGATACCAAAAATACGGGCGGCCATTCAGGCGCGTGATGAACCTGCTTGGGTCTTGGCAAAACGCCACGCAACCACTGAACAGACTGTCTGGAAATAGCGCAACCGCGACAGTATTCAGGATCGCAGCCACACCCCTCACCATCGTCAGACCACCCTGACCCAGCGCAAGAGGCCGTGGCGGATGCACTGCGCAACACGTGGCGGGTATCTCTTTGTGCAATCAACAGGGCCACCCGGCGGGTCTTCATTGCCATGTATCGCCACAAGACAGCCGTAAATGCCCATCGCTTTCTAGGCGAACTTAAACGTGCATGCCCTATCCGTAGCCGCACCATTTTACCGGTATGGCAAGCCGTTCACTGACCGCCTTTTCGGTGTGCGCAGGCGCGCTGCCACACGACAAAACGCGTTTGATACGCTTTACTCAACTCTCGGTATTGAACACTGGCTGGCCCCACCAAGATCGCCGTAATCCAACGGCATGGTTGAGCGGTTCAACGGCCACCGCAAGGACGTGCTGCAAAGTCACCATGTTCGATCAAGTCAAGATCTGGGGATGACGCTGAACCGCTATGTCTGGCTTTACAACCGCCCGCTTGCACAATCATCCTTGGGCAGCAAAACGCCCGTGTAAGTCAGTAAACAACGGCACACACTCAAATCGTAATTGTTTAAGAAACAGTCGTATTAAGTCACGGGGCGTAACAACATTTATATTCCTTAAAGTGGAGTGTAAGTCAATAAAGCTTACCTTTATCCATTTGCATTGTAACCCTACTCCAATAGCGTATGGCAAGATAAAGACGGTCTGCCTAATTCAAATTTCGTTCGATATAAATAGCAGATTAACAGACCACTTTCGAAAACTGAGCTTGTTCGATTTTTATGTAATTTAAAAAAACTCTCTTAAACCCGCGCCACGTGGTGCGGGACAGGGTTGGAAATCCGCCACCACCCAGAAGGGCCAAAATCGACGGGAATTGATCACATTGAGGTGGCCACGATGAGCGTGCGCGCCACTCATAAAAACTGGCGTGCTGATCCCATGCTACCTCCATAGCTCAGAGACCGGCGTGATGCCCTCCGCTTGTTCCAAAATGTCCATGCATCCGTACATCGTTAAATTCTACTGTCTTCCTCAAAAATCCCTACAGATATTTTTGAAGTGGTCGTGCTTTTTAGGACAGGTTTGCGGCTTGGCTAAGATGTACCAGGTTTTTGTTCATGCCGCTTTTCGCATCTTTACTTGGACAAAGTATGCCGCGTCCGGCGTCCTTTTGTCGAGCGC
>Ga0206130_10003769_pt1 | contig 19354 bp, 20 predicted proteins | sample Helgoland_Spring_9_FD_148637 | JGI IMG/M metagenome (GOLD analysis project Ga0206130, IMG submission 148637) | Pelagic subsurface seawater microbial communities from Kabeltonne, Helgoland, North Sea - Helgoland_Spring_Bloom_20160512_1 | ecosystem: Environmental > Aquatic > Marine > Epipelagic ... | reverse complement strand
TAACTTCCCAAAAGTGCCACGATTCCCAAATGCAATTTTATAGACAGGTATTTCCCAATCAAGTGACTGTAGCAGCATCTCTATACCGATACACACTGGCCACTCCTATGCCCAGCGCCGATGCGATCTGAGAGGGTTTGAGACCATCTTTTGCCATTAGAGTCCATTTTGCTATGGGTAAGGGCAAGGGCCACCCCTATGCCATGCGTATATATACACAACCAGCAGCACAGATAAGGTTTTGAAAAGGGAGCTTTTATCCCTGCCAACCAAAGCGGCTAGACTCGCTCTCCTCCCAAAAAGAGAACCTAGCCGCACAGTCTCAAGCCAAAAATGACGAAACTGCCTCGCCAGTATTATTTGGCGTTAGGCTCAGCCATGAGGCTTTGTGTCGCACTATTATGTTCGGAATTTACCCAGAGGGCGACAATTGTGCACAAAAAATATGCATATGCACATATATGCAATCTGCGCATAGCCGCATTGCAGCATTATCAATTGCGGCAGTGCAGCAAAGTGTGCTTTAACATCTGTACGGGGTTCACCTCCTCCCGAACTCTGTACTATTGAATATCTTTCCTCCCAGATTGATTCAATATCTCTGGCGGCACCTCCGGGTGTCGCTTTTTTATCTAGAAACAAAGAATTTCTTATAGCCATTCTACATGGCAAAACAAAGATGTTCTGCGAGTTCCACATGCATAGCGGGTGTATGTTACCTTAATTTATGGAAATGCTTATCGTCTCTGAAATTCTGTAGCGGCAACTGATGTTTGATGGGATTTTCAAACAGTTTAACTGAATAAATTGGCGTTATAATGCCCAGTGCAAAGGGGAAGCCCACCCAAATCTGTTAACCACATTCAGCGCATAAGTTAAACAACCTATAAGTGTTATTCTCTGTTTGCCACCAAAAGGTCAGGCGTATCTCTGATGGTTGGGCAAGAATCGGAATTGGGTGTCCAAAGCGAAAACGCAATCCACTTCTGTTGCAAGTGCTTTGGCTGCAACCAGCACCTAATCTTCTGTCCTTTGTACGACCTCTGTGTCGCAACATAACCCGCCTGTCTCAGGGCGGCTTGCCCATCCCCATCCGACAGTTTGAAATGCTCCGCCACCTCTGCCGCAATGAATAGAAACGGAGTGTCGGCTAATTCAGTCAATTCAAATACCGCCCGTGTCATATGGCCTTCTGATCGGGTCTCATAAACGGTGGTGTCCTGCTTATCTTTGGTCATGGGGGCCGAACGGAAATCGTATTTTGCAATGTCTATTTGGTGGAGCCAGTCACACATTGTCTGAAATCCGCCCTCACTGATCAGCCAATCGGCAAATCGCTGGTAAAAGGCTTTGGTTTCCCCCTGATGGCTTTGGTGTTTGGAAAAGACAGGTACAAAATACCGCCTGTCTGTGGCCTCAATCAGAATGGGATTCAGGTGATTTGAAGACAGCACCAGCCCAACGTGTTTTCTAACCTGCGCCTGTGCCTTGTATTTTGCATTTGATCTCTGTTCATCCTGAGTGACGTAGGGCTTCAATATCTCGGCCACCTTGCCCCTTTGATCATTGATCTCCTCAATATGCAGCAGGACTGTTTCAAACAGATCAGCATTAAAACAGCCCTTAACATCCGACAGAGACACGGCCTTGTAATTCGTGCGCCCAATGATCTGGCGCATCATCACGTCTGCCCAGAAGCCTTTTCCTGTCCCTTGTTCACCCCGCAGTAGCATTGCAACAGTGCAGGGCGATTGCGGTGTCTGTAACCGTTGGGCAATAAATGCCTCAAAGTAATCCTGCTGTTTATGCGTGACCTTGCTCTTGTTGCTTTTCGTCCACCAGCAGTCCTCGTCCTGCGGCATAATACGATCAAGGTACTGCTGCCATAGGTCTGGCCGCCGCATGTGGATTGCACCTGTGGGCTGATACTCTGGATGCACGCAACTGTTGGCAATCAGAACACCCTCTACCGTGGTGATCTTGTTAAAGTCATTGGGTAAAACCTTGTGCCGCTAGTGGGCGGAATAAGACTGACGCAATGTTTGCGGATGACGGCATCAAGGTTCTTGCCGTAACGCTCAATCAGCGTCGCCTTTATCGCCAGTGCATTGGTGTCCACTGCCGCCTCTGTGGTCATGCGTTGGTAAAATCTATTGGCTTTGCCACTGCCTGTGGTGCTGTAGAATGTCTCTTCAATCCAATTGAATTGTGTCAGAAACCTTGATGGCCTGTAATTATAATCCCCGCTTATTTCCTCAATGGCGGTGGATAGCATTTGGCCTGTCCTATTATAAAATCGTGCCTCAATGGTCTGATGTTCGTTCATGGTTTTTTATCCTTGCTGTTATAGCTTCGTCATATGTCGCCTCAATAATTGCCCTGACTGTTTTGCTGATATTCTGGCCCAACTGCTCTGATATTCTTGTTGCCTTGCTGATCACACTGGGCGTGAGATTGAGCCTAATCTGCCGTGTGCTTCTGTCCATTAAAAATACTTCTTTAGGTTGTTTAATCATATGATACGGGCAAAATTTCCCGCCTCTATCCCGCCATCTTCCCGACAAAATCAGGAGGGTGGGAAGGCAATACACCCATATAAAATTGGGATATCCGTATTAACCTTCTCACCTTTCCGCCTGTTTTAGGGGTAGGGTTCACTCTTCACTAAAAGTGATCACGACAAGTGCCTCAACAGCCCACCTGACAGCCTAACTGCCCCATTGGCTCTGTCTTGTTGGGGACTGTGCAGAAGGCCAGCCTGAACCATTTGGTCAAGCCAGCCCAGCATGTGGATGCTGATGCCCTGTGTGGCCAGTGTGCTGAGCTTGCGGGTATGAACGTACACAGTATCACCAGCCCAAACATGCGCCTCTACGATCATGTCAGAGAACAGGCTGTGCAGGTGACCGTTAATGCTGCATCTGGTCACTGGCAGTACACCAACAGCCCTCAACACGCCCATAAGGGTATGAGCCTGATCCAGCTAAGCCAGATTAGTGTCTTTATCCATTTTCCATCGGGCTGCATCAGCCAGTGTTGGCAAAGTAGCATGACCGTAATGCTTTAGCCCCATGTAAGACCCGCCCTTACGCCATCAGGTGCAGCAGTCAGAAGAGCAAGTGCATACTCAGCCCTCATGACCACCAGAGGGACCTTCCCCGTCCACCTTGATGAAGGCCACTGGTTCAGGCTGTACGGACAGACACAAATCTTTTGCCTGACGGTGTGCCTGTTTCCACGTGGCGCAGGCAGTGTCTCTTCTGAGCCTTGCATTCCACTGTAATGGGTAAGACTGCCCTAGCACGAGGTGACAGGATAATATCCTCACCATGGGTGCTCATGCGGCATGACTGCACGTCCTCTGGGGCAAACCCCTGACGCACCTTAAATAGCCTGTCAGCCACCTCTTGCTGAAACAGTGCACCCTTGTCCTTAATCACATGGGACGCACGTATACCGCCCTGTATCATGTGCTGGGTGTCCCTTCTGTTTCAAAGAACATCTCATGGCCTGACGCCAAACAATCCTCACGCATTTGCTTTTGCAGAAAAGGCTCATAAAATATGTCAGGGGTGCATCTGCGCATCTGGTTATAATAGGCAAAGTCCCGGGCTTTGGATTGATTAACTGTGATCATCATCACACTCCTCTGCATCGTCAGCGTAGGGGTGATAAGCCTGTGCCAGCATGTATGCGGTTACTGGTGTGATGTAATAAACGGGATGGCTATCCTCATCTGTAGACCCAACCCATTCAATAATGTTTTGCGCCTCTGCCATACTGAGAAACTGGAAAATACCAAATTTATTGAAGGATGTTGAGGCGTTGTGATCCACCGCAAGCTGGATGTTATCTGACCACATTGTGCAGATCATTGCCGCAAAGATCTTATGGTTTTCCCCATTGGCCGCCGCCCTGTGTATGGCCAATCCACCAGTGGCATACTGACAGCCCAGTGTTGTGTCTGTCAGTTCATTGAACAGCAGATCACCTGCCTCAAGGCGATCCCCAGCCAAAAGGATCAGCTCTGTCAGGTCCATTGTGCCTTCAGCCTCAGTGATGGGTGTTAGATCGTCGGTCTCAATGCCAAAGAACTCGGACAAACCCACGTCACGATAAGTGGCGTTCATCGTCTTGCGTGTTTTCTGATTGTGGTATTTGGATGGATTAGTGCGCTGCATTTGTTGAAATGCAGCAAAGTCAGTATTTGTATAAGTCATAATAATGGTCTTTATTTTAAGAGCATATAGCCATGCGAGATGGCTGAAAGTGTCCACGATGGAACACAGTATTTAGGATGAAAGAGGGGCTGTTTTGCTTACGACGCTGGCAACCCAAAGCAGCGTCAAATGTATATGCATAATTGTATCAAAATGGTACGTTCCTGTTAAGTAAATTCGTATACATAGTAACCAAACATGTAACCAAAATAATTAGCCTGTAAATAATTAAATCATTGTATTTAAACATTAATATTTTATTATTATGGGAGTTTAATCTTTCCCTGCAGCACCATACATTCCTTTATTTTTTTAATGACGGCTTACATTGAACCAATAGCACTCTGGGAGAATGGATATGCGAAGGCTTCAGTCGCGGTTTATGAGATGAAATTTCGAACCAAGACGTCTTCTCAAACTTTCGCGATCCCAAATCATCATCATCGAAGGAGGGAGGGGGAAGCTACATCACAAATAGATCACTCTGCGCACCGGATTAGCACCCTATGGCGCTGGACATGATTGTCCCGATAAAAAAAGGCCAAGTATACACTAATATCGCAACTGAACCCACAGATAAGGCTGGTCATTTGCGTGACTTAATGGCTAATTTTGTTCATGGTTGGACCAGCAGCAAAGCTTATTGTAAATTTCTGGGAGAACACGCACCATGAAATTCATTCATATAACAGATATCCACCTCGTTGGAGATGTTGGCGCGTTGAATGGTATGGTGCCTTCCGCGCGCTTGGATGCATGTCTGAACGATGTCGTTCAGTGGCATAGTGATGCAAGTTTTTGTGTTATTTCTGGTGATCTAGCTGAATTTGCTGAATTAAATGCCTATCAGTCTTTGAAAATGATGCTCAGGTCTTTTCCCCTGCCGTGCTTTTTAATGATTGGCAATCATGACAATCGCACCGTGTTCCAGTCAGCGTTTCCCAAACACCCCAAAGACCCAAATGGTTTTGTCCAGCATAGATTTGAAAAAAATGGCTGTGTTTTCTTGTTTCTTGATACGAAAAAAGAAGGGCTTGGCGTGCACGAGGGGCAGCTTTGTGCGGATCGCTTGGATTGGCTGAAACAGCAGTTGATACAGGCCAAAGATAAGCCTACGTTTTTGTTTTTGCATCACCCGCCTTTTGATATTGGCGTTCCTTATGTTGATAAGATTCGATTGCAAGACGTCGAAGATTTTGCCGCTACCTTAAAATATGGACGAAATATACGACATGTGTTTTATGGCCACGTGCATAGGATGACATTTGTGAACTGGCGCGGGGTTCCTTTCACGAGCTTGCCGAGCCTAAATCACCAGATTCCCCTTAATGCTGCCAGTGTGCAGGGAGAGTATTGCGATGAACCGCCAGCTTACGGAGTCGTGCAGATAGAAGATGATCAATTGACAGTGCATTTTAATACCTTCTTGCAGCGCAATCCTTTGCATCAGACCTGAAATATGGAGCTTTCCTGGATAGGTTTGGTTCTGGTATCCGCTTTGCTTCATCCATTACGAGACTTGATGCTCAAAGGGACGGCGCAGCCGATGCTGTGTTATGCGGGGGTTTCCTTTACGTGGGTCGTCCTAGCAGGCTTCCATGCGGTTGCGACGGGTCAAGACCTTTTTTTGCAAAGAGAAATATGGCCCTTTGTTGCGACTTCGGTTTTTGGATTGAGCCTATATTACTACGGTACTTTATCAGCATTAAGGCGTGGAAATCTGTCTATCTATTACCCAATTATTCGATCCTCTCCTATTGCCATTGTTGTGTTCAGTTGGCTCGTGATGGATCAGTCTTATTCTTGGTTGACTATTGTGGGAATATTTACTGTTTTGCTGGGTGGCCTTATGATTCAGAAAACACCCGGTAGTTTTCTAAAGGATTCAAAGGCCTTTTCGCTGGCGGTCATAGCAATGCTGGGTTCGGCTGCCTATTCGATCAGCGACGCCGGTGCTATGCAATTTACAACACCCGCAGTATACCTGCTTTATACGAACATCGCAGTCACAGTTTTACTTCTCAGCATTCACAGATGGGAAAGCCGCGGGGATTTAATGTCGTTTGCAAAGGTTGTGCAGTACTGGATGCTGGTTCCTTGGAGAATTATTTTAGCGGGGGTTTCGTCTTATCTTTCCTATCTGTTTATTCTGATGGCATTTCAGCTTGGAGCTGAGGCTGCTGCTGTGAGCGCAGTGCGACAAGCCTCGATTCCAGTTTCGATTACACTTGCGGCAATAATCCTTTTAGAAACTAGTTTTTTGAAGAATATCGCTTGGGCAAGTTTGATCGCATTAGGAATAATATTTATTACGTTTTCCAAACTTTAAGTCATTGCCAGAACAGCGGTTCATTATAGAGTAAGCTCTTAAGAGAAAATACAGTGGTGAATGCTGATGACTGCGAGCACTGTGAAATGCCACAAGTTAGAATAAAAGCTGTAGTTGCTGAGCGAACATCAAAGGCGAGATTTCTATTTAAAAAAAACGGCCTGTTAAGTAGCAAGAGTTTGCGTTCCGTAAAGTCTAGCAGGCCGCAAAAATAAGGTTTTGAGGGAAAACCTATAGGTAGAAACTGACCATTCGATTGATCTTGTTGATTTTAATCCTTTTGCGCTAGGTCACCGCATGCTCAAATTAGGTGTGGATTTTTGTAGTGCAGTGAACGCTAGAAAATACCGGGTGCTAATACCTGCGTATATGACTGGGGTCGCGCAAAATTTGGTTGTTACACAAATTTAAAATCAGCAAAAAAGCCGATGCACCGTCTTTATTTGATAGCTGTCACATCCCGTGAGGTAGTATAGCTGTTTGGTAAACAATTGCCGGTTTGCGTTTGTGCCATTGGTTCATGGTGTGCAAGGGCGTTTTGCTGCCCAAGGGTGATTGTGCAAGCGGGTGGTTGTAAAGCCTGACATAGCGGTTCAGCGTCATCCCCAGATCTTGACCTGATCGAACATGGTGACTTTGTAGCACGTCCTTGCGTCGGCCGTTGAACCGCTCAACCATGCCGTTGGTTTGCAGCGCTCTTGGTGGGATCAGCTGGTATTCAATACCGAGAGTTGAGCACAGCGTTTCAAACGCGTGCTGCCGTGTTGCAGCACGCCTGCGCACACCAAAAAGGCGGTCAGTGAACGCCTTGCCATACCGGTTAAAATGGTGCGGCTACGGATCGGGCATGCACGTTCCAGATCGCCTAGAAAGCGCTGGGCAGTTGCGGCTGTCTTGTGGCGATACATGGCAATGAAGACCCGCCGGCTGGCCCTGTTGATTGCCACAAAGAAATATCCCCGCGACGTTTCATTGGCCATGCATGGCGGGTATTTCACGTCAATGTGGAGATGTCCGAGCCCATACGGTTTCAAGCCACTGTGCTTAGGTGTGCCATCCTTGGCCTTACGGTCACGAAGACGTCCCGCCCCGTGCCGACGCAGACAAGGGTCCAGACCCGAACGAGACATAGCCGGGTTCAGAAATTCGCGCACCACGGCCAAGAGATCGTCTAGCGACACCGGTCACGTTTTGCGCAGTGCATCCCCGCCACAGCCTGTTCGCTGTGGTCAGGGTGGTCTGCAGACGGTGGGGGCTAAAGCGCCGCTAAGGGTACTTTTATGCGATTCCGTCAGCCAGTGTTTTTGATAGTTTTTGTTATGTTTTAGCTCTGTTTCGTGACCCTAACTCGATGGTCGCTTACGCTGACCTTGCCTAGATTCAGTGATGTTTTCTAAATGAGAAAACTCCATAATATTCCCACTTACGAGGGTTTTCAATTCTGCCTCCTTCCATTTCGTATTAGGGTGCCGCTTTGGTGTCAAATTGGGTCGTATATTGACGACGAATGGCAAATAGTACAACTATCTACTGTAATTATTTACTTAAGTATATTTTCTGGGAGAGAGAAATGACAATTAAAGACCCATTACTGGATTTAAACATCGTGACTGAGACGTCTGGATTTTACCAAGGCTTTTCTAAGTTTGTGACCGTTGGCTCAAAAATATCTATAGGGGCGCTGATCTTGTGGGCGGTGACGCAGCCAGAGACTGCAGGGCAAGTTTTGAAGGCGGTCCGAAGCTCAATCGATAGTAATACCGGCCCTTGGTACATGTATGTCATGGCCTTCTATATTTTGGTTTGCTTTGGTTTGGCGATCTGGCCCGAAACCGGAAAAATTCGTCTCGGTGGCGAAGGTAGCAGTCCGGAGTTTTCAAACTTTTCATGGTTTTCCATGATGTTTGGGGCCGGTATCGGTATTGGAATGCTGACCTATGCTACTGGGGAGCCGATCTATCATTTTTCAAACAATCCGGATGTGATCATGGGCAATGCAACCGCTTCGAGCGCTGATAATGTGCGGGCGGCGATGAAATGGTCGTTTCTGCATTGGGGCTTTTCGGCTTGGGGTTGCTATGCAATCGTTGGGCTGGCGCTGGCCTTTTTCAGTTATTCGCGTGGCCTGCCACTGACCATTCGCTCAGGGTTGACGCCACTGTTTGGGCGTGCGCTTGAGGGTCCTTTGGGGCACATTGTCGACATTGTTTCGGTGATTGCAACGATCCTTGGTGTTTCGGTGACGCTTGGCTATGGGGTGTCTCAGTTTGCCAGTGGAGTGTATAATATCACCGGTATGGGTTGGTTGATGGACGTGGACGGCGATCCAACCAAAATTGCCATGATCGTCAGTCTGGTGATTGTAATGATCGCGTCAACGCTGTCGGCTCTGTCGGGTGTTGGCAAAGGCATCAAATGGCTGTCGAACATAAATATGGGTCTGTCGTTTTTCATGCTGGCCTTCTTTCTGGTCTTTGGATCGACGTTGTTTGCGCTCAGCGCGTTATTTGTTGGTTTGTGGGATTATGTGATAAACTTGCCGATGATGATCCTCACCGTCTGGTCTGCGGATGGTACCGGGGCTGAGAACACAGCCAATGCGTTGGCCGGTTGGCAGGGTGGCTGGACAATCTTTTATTGGGCTTGGTGGATAGCCTTTGCGCCGTTTGTCGGTTTGTTTCTGGCACGTATTTCGAAGGGACGCACAATTCGGGAATATGTTTTGGGTGCGATGATTGTGCCGTCGATCATGTGTTTCGTCTGGTTTGCCTTTGCAGGGGGCACGGCGATTGACCTGACGTTGAACGGGGGCGCTGGCGATCAGATTACGGGTGCGGGTCTGTCGAGCCAGCTGTTTGCGATGATCAATTTCATGCTTTCGCCAACATTGGCCACCTTGATGTCGGTGCTGATTGTCATCTTGTTAATGACCTATTTGGTGACATCGGCAGATTCGGCGGTGTTGATCATCAATACAATTGCCGCGGCGGGTGATGAAAGCCCGAAGGGTCGCATTCATATCATCACGTGGGGCATTATACTGACCCTAGTGATTGCCGGTCTACTACTGACAAAAGGCGACGGATTAGCGGCAATCAATACAGCGATGATCATTGGCGCGCTGCCATTTTCAGTCGTCATGGCCTTGATGGGCATTGCTTTGGTCAAAGCCTTGGTACGGGACGGCATGCGCAACGCGGCCAAGACTTCCCAAACAGCCGAACCCGCAGAGTAGAATTACAAAAACTGGTTGCCTTTGTGGCAACCAGTACCCATACAGGCTCAGTAGTATTTATCAGGCTTTCGGGAGAGCAGCATGACCGTACTTGATATTGATTTTGTTCGGAGCCAATTTCCAGCTTTTTCAGAACCATCCTTACAGCAACAGGCCTTTTTCGAGAACGCTGGAGGCTCGTTTACCTGTAAAGCCGTGGTCGATCGGCTCACCCGGTTTTATACCCAGCGCAAAGTACAGCCCTACGCCTCTTATGCCGCGAGTAGGTTGGGCGGTGAAGAGATGGATGAGGCCCGCGCGCGGCTGTCCGCAGCGATGGGGGTGGACGACGACGAGTTATCATTCGGTCCATCGACGACGCAGAACACCTATGTGCTGTCACAGGCCTTTCGCAAATGGCTGTCTCCTGGCGATGCTATTATCGTCACAAATCAAGACCACGAAGCCAATAGCGGGCCTTGGCGCCGGTTGGCGGAAGAGGGCGTTGACGTGCGCGAATGGAGGATAGACCCTGAAACCGGGATGCTTGATCCAGAACGTCTGAGCGAGTTGCTGGACGAGCGGGTCAGGCTAGTTTGTTTTCCTCACTGTTCAAATGTGATCGCTCAGGTCAATCCGGTCACTGAAATCACGGCTTTGGCGCATGCTGCGGGGGCTTTTGTCTGTGTCGACGGGGTCAGCTATGCGCCGCATGGTTTGCCGAATGTCGGTGACATGGGGCCAGATATCTATTTATTTTCGAGCTATAAAACCTATGGGCCGCATCAGGGTATTATGGTGATACGGCGGGCGCTGGGCGAGCTTCTTCCGAATCAGGGACATTATTTTAACGCTGAAAGTTTGTACAAACGCTTTACACCGGCGGGTCCAGATCATGCTCAAATCGCCGCCTGCGCCGGCATCATTGATTATTTTGATGCGCTTGCCGATCACCATGGGATGCACGGTACTGCGACCGAGCGCTGCAGCCAAGTACATGATCTGATGCGCGCCCACGAAACCGCACTGCTGCAACCCTTACTGGATTTTGTTGCCGGCAAAAATTCGGTGCGGATGCTGGGGTCGCGGGTGGCCTCGGAACGGGCTCCAACCGTTGCGTTAGATTTAGGGAGATCGCCTGCAGAGGCGGCAAAAGCACTGGCAGAACGCGGTATAATGGCAGATGGAAATGACTTTTATGCGGTGCGTCCATTGCAGGCCTCGGGCATAGATCCTGAGCAAGGTGTTCTCAGGCTGAGTTTTGTTCATTACACCTCGCAAGCAGAAGTCGACAAACTGATGACTGTTTTGGAAGACATTCTTTAATCCGATGTGCCGCTCCGGGCGTACAAAAGATAAAGAGTAGTGAACACCATGCCAGAAGCTCCACCCATCCTTTTATGGCTGCGCCGTGACTTGCGCTTGTCAGATCACCCAGCACTGAGTGCTGCGGTTGCAAGCGGTCGCCGGATCGTACCAGTTTTTATTCGCGACGCCGAGGTCGACGCCTTGGGCGCTGCGCCCAAATGGCGCCTTGGCTTGGGGGTGGAAAAGCATCGCAATGCACTTGAAAAGTGTGGATCTGGTTTGGTCTTGCGCACTGGGACGCCGCTGGCATGCTTGCAACGACTGATTGAAGAGACGGGGGCCACCTCTGTTTATTGGTCACGCCTGTATGACCCAATTTCGATTTCACGCGATAGAGAGATTAAAGAAACCCTCAAGGCGCAAGGCGTCGAGGCGCGCAGCTTTGGTGGCCATCTGTTGTTTGAGCCGTGGAGCGTTGAGACCAAAACCGGTGGGTTTTACCGCGTTTACTCACCGATGTGGCGGGCGGTTAAGGATCGTGACGTTGCCGTCCCGCTGGCCGCACCTGTGCGGATCGCGCCACCCAAAATTTGGCCAAAAAGTGAGCGGATAGAAGATTGGTCGCTGGATGCAGCCATGGCACGCGGGGCGACGATTGTGCGCCCCTACCTGCGTCTCGGAGAGGCGGCCGCACAAGACCGCTTGGCGTCGTTTACCAACGGGGCGATATCGGCCTACGTGGCGCAGCGCGATATCCCATCGGTGGATGGCACATCGGGTTTGTCCGAGAATCTTACTCTTGGTGAAATTAGCCCCCATCAATGCTGGCATGCGGGAATGCGGGCCCATCTCGACGGCGCTGCAGGCGCAGAGACATTTCTGAAAGAACTTGTGTGGCGCGAATTTGCCTATCATCTGATTTATCACACCCCCCATATCGCCCAGCGCAATTGGAAGCCCGATTGGGATCGTTTTGCTTGGAACGAAGATGCCGGACATCCCCACGTGCAGGCTTGGATGCAAGGCAGGACCGGTATTCCTTTTGTGGATGCGGGGATGCGCGAACTTTACGTTACGGGGCGAATGCACAATCGCGCCCGCATGATCGTTGCCTCATATTTGACCAAACATTTGTTGAGCCATTGGAAAATTGGGCTGAAATGGTTTGAAGCCTGCCTCGTTGATTGGGATCCGGCAAGCAATGCCATGGGCTGGCAGTGGTCTGCGGGTTCAGGTCCGGATGCGACGCCATATTTTCGCGTGTTCAATCCGGTCACGCAATTGGATAAATTTGATCCTGTGCGCCAGTATACCAACCGCTGGATTGCGGAAGGGCAGGCTGCCCCGAGTGACACAGCTTTAAGTTATTTCAATGCCATCCCCAAAGGCTGGGCGCTGTCGCCAGATATGCCGTATCCTTCGGCGATTGTAAGTCCGCAAGAGGGCAGGCAACGCGCACTTTCAGCTTATGAGACTCGAGGTTTTTAAATGCGACCGGAAAAAAAGATGTGCGCGGATACAACGGCCGTTGACCTGTCGCAGCACAAAGGTGACCTGTTAACCAGTGTGAAAGGGCAAAAATATCTGCCGCGATATTTTGCTCGAGTGATGCGGATTGTGCAAACCCTGCAAGTTGGCAGCCTTATTCTGGTTTTACCAGACGGGCGCAAATTTATTGCGTATGGCCAGTCTGGTATCACTCCGATCAACAAGCAGACGCTCCATGCCGAATTGCACATCCACAACCCTGAATTTTTTTCACGTCTGGTGCGCGAGGGTGATTTGGGTTTTGCCGACAGCTACCTCGACGGTTGGTGGTCCACTCCCGACTTGCAGGCGTTGATGGATTTGTTTCATGCAGGAAATGATCGGCTATACGATGGGTTTCCGGGGCTTGGTCTATTGCGCCTGTTTGAAAAGTTGGTTTTTTGGCTGCACTCAAACACCCGTCGGCAGGCATTGAAAAATATCAGCCATCACTATGACTTGGGAAACGAATTTTACGGGCTGTGGCTTGATGAGACAATGACATATTCGTCTGCATTGTTTCAGAGCGGTGATCAGAGCATGGCATCGGCACAAACTGCGAAATACGCCGCAATGATAGATCAAATGGGGGTCAAACCAGGAGATCATGTTCTTGAGGTTGGCTGTGGCTGGGGCGGATTTGCTGTCTATGCGGCACAGCACAGGGGGCTTCGGGTCACGGGCTTGACGATCAGCAAAGAGCAACTTGCCTACGCAGAAGACCGCATAGAACGGCTTAACCTAGGCCATCTGGTAACTCTAAAATTACAAGACTACCGCGATGAACAGGGGGTGTATGACGGAGTGGCCAGTATCGAGATGTTTGAAGCTGTGGGCGAAAAATATTGGCCCCAGTATTTTGAGATGGTACGTCGCGCTTTAAAACCTGGCGCTCAAGCCACGCTGCAGATTATCACGATCCAAGATCAGCGCTTTGACGCATACCGGAAAGGCGTCGATTTTATCCAGAAATACATATTTCCGGGCGGTATGTTGCCCAGTCCGTTGGCTTTGCAGTCACAAATTACAAAGGCGGGTTTGACAAAGATTACATCGGTCGAATTTGGGCGCAGCTATAGTCAAACGTTACGCCAATGGCATGATCGATTTAATGCGCGGTGGGATGAGGTGGCGCAACTGGGTTTTGATGACCGCTTTCGCCGCATGTGGAATATGTATTTGACCTCCTGTGCCTCAGCTTTTGAAAGTGGCTATTGCGACGTGACCCAGATCACAATGAAAAAACCGCATTAAGGTGGCTTGGAGCGTGGTGCGTCTGCTGATACGCTTTGGTGATGTTTTACCTGCGATTGAAAGCGTCATGTAGGGGTTTATTGATTTAAGGATTGCGTGTTGACCAATTTGAATTCGATTTTTATCTATGATGAACTGTTGCATTCCGATATGTTTGCCGCCGTTTTGGGGGAGGAGACTTCGCGGGTTATCCGGCAGACAGCCCATGTTGCTAACGATGTGCTGAACTATCGGTCCGATATTGGTACACTGGCTCAAAAAGACCGAATACAAGGCGTGATATTATCCCATATGTCACGCAATCATAGGGAACGTCTGGCGTTTTATTATGCTGTTTTTGGGGCTTTTTCTATTGTTGGCCAGACGCAGACCGCGTCTGGCATCACCTCAGTTAAGATGTATTATAGGTCCTCAAATTCAGATGCGGATCTGCGTCCTAGGCGTGCGTTTGATGAGCTGAGGGATGATCTGGAGGGTGATCTGGGGCTGGTTTTGCGTTTGGTGAACGACGTGATGGCGCTCTATGGCCAAATCAGCGCGGCAGAGACGGCTGTAAGATTGCCGCGGATGCGAGCACGGGCGCAGTCGGCCTATATGGCGCAGGCTGCTGTGGCTCGTGGTGTTGGCTTGGAAATGACCCGTGATCTGGTGCAACGGCGGGCGCTGCGTCACCCTTATAATTGTTTTTTTGCGGTCGAAGAACATGATGTGTCCTTCCAAAAATTTGATGGCACACAGAGCGCAGTCGTAACTCGGGCTGCGTTTGTATCGTCGGATGCAGCGATTGTGTTGCCCTATGATCCGGTGACAGATCGGGTCTTACTGGTCGAACAGTTCCGCGCTGGACCCTATATCAGGGGGGATCGGTATCCATGGTGTCTCGAGCCAATTGCTGGGCTGATAGATGCGGGTGAAACGCCGTCACAAGCTGCTTTGCGCGAGGCCAAGGAAGAGGCGGGGCTTGATTTACATCGCTTGGAATTGATCTCGCAAACCTATCCTTCGCCGGGGTCATCGGCTGAGTTTTTTCATCTGTATCTAGGCCTCACTGATCTGCCCGCCTCTACGGATTTAGTCGCGGGGCTTGCAACCGAGACCGAAGATATTCGCAGCCATATTTTTGCGTTTTCCGATTTTATGGACCACATTGATTCGGGGTCGTTTTCTGTCGGACCCACAGTTTTGGCGGGGCTTTGGTTGGCGCGCAATCGCGATCGTTTGCGCGCGGTGGGTTGAGTTAATCGCGCGGCGCGCATAGATGTCTGCACCAAGACATGATAAATGAGGCATCGTATGCAAATCAAACAAAATGTAGCGGCAATGGTTGGCAATACGCCCCTTCTGCGGTTGGCGCGCGCCAGTGAGGCTACGGGCTGTGATATTTTGGGTAAGGCAGAGTTTCTGAATCCAGGACAATCGGTCAAGGATCGTGCGGCTTTATTCATAATTAAAGACGCGGTTGCTCGGAAGCATCTGTTGCCGGGTGGCACAATTGTTGAGGGCACTGCCGGTAACACTGGTATCGGTTTGGCATTGGTGGGGGCCTCTATGGGGTTTCGGACAGTGATTGTTATCCCAGAAACCCAGAGCCAAGAGAAAAAGGACATGCTGAAGCTTGCAGGGGCTGAACTGGTCGAGGTGCCGGCTGTTCCTTATAAAAATCCGAATAATTATGTCCATTATTCACAGCGGTTGGCCGAGCGCCTGAACGAAACCGAGCCCCATGGTGCCGTTTGGGCCAATCAGTTTGACAATACAGCTAACCGACAGGCGCATGCAGACACTACTGGCCCTGAGATCTGGCAACAGACCGAAGGCAAAGTGGATGGCTTTATCTGCGCGGTGGGTTCTGGTGGCACATTGGGCGGGGTGGCCCAAGCGCTACAGCCCAAAGGCGTCAAAATCGGTTTGGTTGATCCAATGGGGTCTGCGCTGCACGCATTTTATACCGATGGCGAACTAAAGTCCGAGGGGGGCTCGATCACCGAGGGAATCGGACAGGGGCGGATTACGGCTAATCTGGCTGATCTGCGCCCCGATTACAGTTTTCAGGTGCCAGATAGCGAAGCGATCCCGATTGTGTTTGATATGCTTGAGACCGAAGGTCTCTGTCTGGGTGGATCATCTGGGTTGAATATTGCGGGCGCGATACGAATGGCCCGTGAGATGGGGCCGGGTCACCGGATTGTCACGATCCTTTGCGATTATGGCACGCGCTATCAGTCGAAACTGTTCAACCCGGCATTTCTGCGACAAAAGCAACTGCCGGTGCCGGCTTGGCTGGAACCTGTGACGGGCCGCATTCCATCGGTTATTGAAATCTGATGCCCGGGGCTTGCCTCAGATTTATTTCTGCGCTTTGCCTATCGATCTTTATGCTGGCAGGTGTGGCTGATCTGGGTTTGGCCCAAGACACTGAAATTGCGCCCGATTATGTGGAATGGAGAAGCGTTTCTGAGCGTACAGAAAGGCTGATTGAGCGTGGGCGGGCCTCGAAAGGGGTTCTGGAGCGTCGTCGGCAAACGCTGGCTGAATGGCGTGCACAATTTTCAAGTGCCCGTGAGGAAAATAAAAGCCGCATTACCACGTTGCGATCCCAATTGGCCACATTGGGCCCTGTCACCGAGACTGGCAGCGATCCGATCGAGATCACGCGCCGCCGTGCTGAATTAAACATGAAAATCAGCGTCTTGGTGGTTCCGGGGCTAACGGCGCAAGAAGCGTATAATCATGCGGATGGCCTGATCCAAGAAATTGATGCAATGATCCGGACCCAGCAGACCGATCGGCTGTTTGCGTTGAGTCCCAGCCCGCTAAACCCCGGAATGTGGCAGGCGACCTCGGCGGTGATACTGCAGTCATTTTTGCAATGGAAAGTGGAAATTACGCGCGCGGTATCCACCGATATTCCGCTGATTGAGCGTTTGGAAAATGTTCTTTTTACCGGGTTCTATCTTTTGACGGGTTTGGTGATGCTGGTGCGCGGTGGACATTGGGTCGAGGCCGCAGGGCAGGCCTTGAGCCGGCGCGGCCGCGAACAGACAGAAGTCTGGCGGTTTTTAATTTCGATTGGGCGGCTTGTGCTGCCTGTTGCGGCTCTGTTTGCGCTGAGTATCGGTTTGTCAGAGCCCGGGCTGTTTGGGCGCCGCAGCGCGCTGCTTTTGGAAAGCTTACCGCTTTGGGCGATTGCCTTTGTCAGTCTCAGGTGGGTCAGTGCTCAATTGTTGATTGCTGATGAAGGTCGGGCGCTCTTGCCGTTTGCTGAGCCTATTCGCGTGCGCCTGCATCACTATGCGCTTTTGATTACTTTGATCGTGCTGGGGCATAATGCCGTGTTTGTGGTGCTGTCATCTGACTATGTTTCCGACGGGTCAAGCGCAGTCCTGTCGTTTCCATTTCTCGTTTTGCTGGGGATTTTGCTATTTCGGGTTGGATATTTCCTCAAGACAGCGCCGGTTTCTGACAATCAGTTTTACAGCGCGGGGTCTGCGCGCGAAAGGGTGATCCGCTTTGTTGGTCATGCGATTGTTTTTGTGGCTTTTGCGGCGCCGGTTTTGGCGGCGATCGGCTATCAGCATGCCGCGGAATTTGTTTTATTCAACACAATAGAGACATTGGTACTGCTGGCGGTTTTGTTGGTTTTCTTAAGGTTTCTGACCGCATTATACGGGCTGGTGCTGCGCGGCGCGGTGTCGGTCGAAGACAGTCTGGTTCCGGTGTTATTGGCGCTTGCGCTCTGTATTCTGGCTGTGCCTGTACTGGCGTTGATTTGGGGTGTGCGGATCGTGGAGCTAACCGAGATCTGGGCACAGTTTAATGCTGGGATTATGTTGGGCGATGCGCGCCTTTCACCAATGGATTTTCTGGCTTTTGCGTTTATTTTTATAGTGGGCTATATGATCACCCGTCTGGTGCAAGGGGCTTTGCGTAGCAGTGTTCTGCCCAAGACCAGAATTGATATTGGCGCCCAAAATGCCATCACCGCCGGCGTGGGATATGTTGGGATTTTTCTTGCGGCTTTAACCGCGATCAGCAGCGCCGGACTGAACCTGTCGTCGCTGGCGATTGTTGCCGGTGCGCTGTCGGTTGGGATCGGCTTTGGTCTCCAAAACATCGTCTCTAATTTTGTTTCAGGCATCATCTTGTTGATCGAGCGCCCCATTACCGAGGGTGACTGGATCGAGGTAGCCGGTCACATGGGGTATGTGCGCGACATTTCTGTGCGCTCCACCCGGATCGAAACCTTTGACCGAACCGATGTTATCGTGCCCAACGCTGATCTTGTGTCTGGAGTTGTCACCAATTGGACTCGTGGCAACACGGTTGGGCGGGTGATTGTTTCGGTGGGCGTGGCCTATGGCTCTGACACCCGCAGAGTAGAGGCGGTGTTGAGCGAAATTGCCGAGGCACATCCCATGGTCATGACCGAGCCAGGACCGTCAGTGGTTTTTCAGGGTTTTGGTGCAGACTCTATGGATTTCGAAATCCGAGCCATTCTGCGTGATGTGAATTGGTCTTTGTCCGCCAAATCTGATATCAACCATGCGATCGCCAAACGATTTGCCGACGAAGGGATTGAGATTCCCTTTCCTCAGCGGGACGTTTGGCTGCGTAATCCACAATCGCTCAAGGAAAACCCCGTGTCATGACTGAGTTGCTTTTTTTGCAAGATGCCTATCAGCGCGAGCATCGCTGTCTGGTCACCGCCCATACGCCAGAAGGTGGCTTGGTCTTGGAACGCTCGATCTTTTACCCGGCAGGTGGCGGACAACCTGGTGACAGTGGCACCATTCACTGGCAGGGCGCGCAAATGAAGGTGGCGACAACCGTTAAGGGCCAGGATGGGGCTGTGGTGTTGCTGGCGGCGGAACCCGCGGCCTTGCCGCCTGTGGGATCTGAGGTTTTTCAAGATTTGGACTGGGATCGTCGCTACTGTATGATGCAAATGCACACGGCTTTGCATCTGTTATCGGTGATTATTCCACTGCCGGTCACCGGCGGTGCGCTTGGTAGTGAAAAAGGCAGGCTTGATTTTGATATGCCGGAGGCGCCGCCAGAGAAAGCGACTTTACAGACTGACTTAAACGCGCTGATTGCCCGAGATCTTCCAGTGACCGACAGTTGGATCAGCGACCAACAATTGGCCGATAACCCGCAATTGATCAAGACGATGTCGGTCAAACCGCCGGTGGGGGCCGGGCAAGTGCGTCTGGTGCAGATTGGTCAAGAGCCTGCGTTGATTGATCTGCAGCCCTGCGGTGGCACCCATGTTGCGCGCACGGGCGAGATCATGCCGTTGCTTGTTGCGAAGATTGAAAAAAAGGGCCGTCAAAACCGGCGTGTCACGCTCCGTTTCAAAGGGTAAGGATCCGTAGTGGTCTTATCGCGCTTACGTTCCGGTCTCCCAACATATTTATGCGGCCTTTCGCTTTGATACCAAGCGGCTTTTACCGCCTCCCGATGAATGGCGGTGGCGCGAGTTATAGAATCCGTGTGTGGATG
>Ga0206130_10003767_pt1 | contig 19366 bp, 17 predicted proteins | sample Helgoland_Spring_9_FD_148637 | JGI IMG/M metagenome (GOLD analysis project Ga0206130, IMG submission 148637) | Pelagic subsurface seawater microbial communities from Kabeltonne, Helgoland, North Sea - Helgoland_Spring_Bloom_20160512_1 | ecosystem: Environmental > Aquatic > Marine > Epipelagic ... | reverse complement strand
GGTATATCATAGAAATGGCTCGTTTTTTACTATTAAACGAAGGAAATATCTCTCAATTTGGGATTATATACACAGGTGTTTCCTCGATTCTAATTTTTTTATTAGGAATTGTGATTTTTAACAAAACTGAGAAAACTTTTATAGATACTATTTAATGATGGAAGATGATGTTATATTAAAAGTAGAAAACCTATCCAAACAATATCGTTTAGGTCTAGTTGGTACAGGAACGATTAGTCATGATTTGAATAGATTTCTTGCAAGAATAAGAGGGAAAGATGACCCATATTTAAAGATTGGAGAATCTAATGACCGATCTACAAAAGGAACTTCCGAATATGTATGGGCATTAAAAGATATTAATTTTGAGGTAAAGCGTGGTGAGGTATTGGGCATCATTGGTAAAAATGGGGCAGGTAAATCTACGCTGTTAAAAATATTATCAAAAGTAACTGGCCCCTCAACCGGTGCAATAAAATCTAAAGGAAGAATAGCCTCTTTATTAGAGGTTGGTACAGGGTTTCACCCAGAAATGACTGGAAAAGAGAATATCTTTTTAAATGGAGCTATTTTGGGAATGACCAAAAAAGAAATTGCTTCAAAACTCGATGAAATCATTGAGTTTTCTGGTTGTGAACGATATGTGGATACTCCAGTAAAACGTTACTCAAGTGGTATGAAAGTGCGTTTGGCATTTGCCGTAGCTGCCTTCTTAGAACCAGATATTTTGGTCGTTGATGAAGTTTTGGCAGTTGGTGATGCGGAATTTCAGAAAAAGGCGATTGGGAAAATGCAGAATATTTCTTCTCAAGGTGGGAGAACTGTTTTGTTTGTGAGTCATGATATGGGAGCGATTCAGAGTTTGTGTTCGAGATTAATAGTTTTAAAAAATGGTACGGTAATCTTTAATGGATTAACAAATGAAGGTATTAAAAATTATTTAAGACCAACTTTTATTAAATCTTTTGATCCAATAGAAATAGGTGAAAATATTATAACTCAATTTAATATTCAAAATTCAACAACATTTAAATCAGGTTCTGACCTTTTATTAACAGTTTTTTTTAAAATTAACACCCCAGTTTTTAATCCATTTTTTTCAATTATAATAAATGATAGCAGAGGAATTGAAGCATTGCAGTTTCATAGCAGAGGAATAAATTTTTCTAGTGATTTTTGCAACGATTTAATTTTAGAATTAGTTGTTGATAATCTTAATCTTCATCTGGGTGATTATTCAATTGATTTTAAATTTTATGATGGTAAAAGTTATGAGTTTAAAAATATAGCTTCTTTGAAATGTGTTGAGTTGATGAATTTTAAAATTTCAACAAATCAATTTCATAAACTTAATAATAGTTTGTATTATAATTATAATTATAATATAAAATAAATTATGATTTTCATTATAAGAAAAATTAAACTAGAACTTCTATGGTTGATTAAACTCATTAGATATAACTTAAAGACAAAGAAAGGTGCTATTTACATTGGATGTTCAGGAAATAAAAACTTAGGAGACGAAATAATTTTTGATTCTATAAAAGAGTTTTTTAAAGATGAATTATTTTTAGTCCGATTTCCACACGTGAATAAAGATTCAGGACGTTATTTTAGAAGTAAAATAAAGAATCCTGATTTTATAATTCTTGGAGGCGGCACATTAATAAGAAAAGGCTATAACCAAGGTTATTTAAAAAATTTAAATGAAACCATAAATAAATTCCCTGACACCAAATTATTAGTAATAGGACCAGGTGTCTCTGATCCAATATTTTCTAAAAGTATTAACTTTCCAACCAATATTGAGGGATGGACAAAAACGTTAAATACTAGTTCATATTTATCTGTAAGGGGTCCACATTCCCTAAGCACTCTAAATAAATGGGGACTAGAAAATGTTGTTGAATTTAAAGACCCTGCGTTATGCCTATTTAGGTCTAAAAAAAATATAAAAAAACTTAGATCAAAAAAAATCGCCATTAATTTTGCAAACATAGGAGAAAGAATTTATGGTGGGAATTCTAAAAAGCTTAAAACAATTTATTTTGATTTTGTTGAATTATTAATAATTAATAAATGGGAAGTTTATTTATATCCAACAACATATTATGATTTAGATTATATGCTAAACGATATTGGTTTATCCAGTTTAAAAGGAATTAAAAAATTCCGTTCTTATAATAATATTAATTTATCTCTAAACTTTCTTGAATCAGTCGATTTGTATGTTGGAGAAAGACTTCATGGTGTTCTTTTTTCTGCATGCGTATCTACTCCATTTCTTGGCTTAGCATATCAACCAAAAACATTAGATTTTCTTGATTCAATTAATTTAACTGAGTTTTGTGAGAAAGTTGATAGAATAGAATTATTTAGTCTTTTTAATAAAGTTAATGAGATTTATAAAGATAAAATATCTGTACAAAATCTTATTTTCAATAATATGAAATTAGCTACTACTATTCAATCTAGAGAAATAGAAAAAATAAAGCATATTCTTAGCTTATGAGAGTAATGAAAATATATTTTTAAATAATTAATAATATTAAAATTTAAATTCATGAAAATTAGCTTACTAAATCCCTTTACTCCAAAAGCAGCAGGAGTGGTTGAAACAAAAATTGCTGAGTATCACAATCAGCCCCATTTATCAGCATTTAGGGCTCTTGTAGATAAAGGTCACGTCTCATCAATACAATACTTTACTTCCAGATTTTTAAAGTATAGTTTTGAAAAAGAAGCTTTAAATTGGTGTTTTTTTCCAGTCAATTTTAAATTTAATGGTGATCATAAAAAGTGGAAAAAACAATATTCTTTGTCCTGTTTAAAATATTATGATTCAAATACACCAGATTTGACTTACATTAATATGTCGGCACATTCTAGCCCTTTTTCTCACGATTTGGCAAAATTAATTTTGAGTAAAGGAAGTAAATATGTTGCAATGTTAGGTGGGCAACATTATAGTGCTACTGTTGGGAATATAGAATACTACAAAAATGCATCTCAGATAATAGTACATACTGAACTTCAAAAAGCTGATATGTTAAAGATGGACATGTTTTCTAAATCAGATATAAGAGTTTATCCGTTAGGTATAGATTGTGAACACTTCAAACCGATAGAAAATAAAACAAGTACTGATCCTAGTTTATTATATGTTGGAAGAATTGTAGATTGGAAAAGAGTTCATGTTTGTATTGAAACCGTAATGGCACTTAAAAAACAAGGATTTAATAACACAGTATTAAATCTTATAGGTCCTGTTGCTTCAGAAGATTATTATCAAAAATTAAAAGAATTGATAAAAAAGAATTCATTAGAGAATAATGTTTTCTTTTTAGGCTATAAAGATTACAATGAGTTGCCTTATTATTATAACAAGTCAGATATTTTTTTATTGCCAAGTGATAAAGAAACTTTTGGAATGGTTATGATAGAGGCGATGGCCTGTGGAACACCTGTTGCAGGAATTAATTGCCCGGGTGGTCCTGCTGATGTTATAGAAAATAATATAGACGGTATTCTTTGCGCAATTGAAGAATATCCTCATAGAATTGTAGCATATTTTAAAGATAAAGGTTTACAAATACAAATGTCTGCTAATGCTCGTAAGAAGGTTTTAGAGAAATATTCTTTAAGTATCACAAATAAAGTTATTCTAAATTCTGTTAAGGATATTCAAGATGATTAATAGATATTCAATAACTATATACACACCACAAGAATACAATCATTTTTCTTATATACTAACAGGTCTGTTTGAATTAGAAAAGCAAGGTGTACTAGATATTGACATAAAGTTATCTCTTCAACATAGAAAAGGAAAATACCGTATAGAAAATGATAGTTTAATTAAAACCAATGAATACAGTCCTACAAACATCTTTTTACAAATTACTAGATAGGGTAGCAAAAACAGAAACAATGTTCGCTTGTGATTTGTACGATTTAGACAATCATTTTTCTAGCTATGCTTTAGACAATTGTGACTATGTTTTTAAACGAAATTATATTCAAGAAAAGATAGATCAGTTACAGAAGCGCTATAGAAATAAAGTATTGAAATTAGGCATAACTTTTGGTGTACATTCAGAATCTCATAAGGGTCTTATTAAGTTCTTTATAACCAACTATATTGGTGCTATATATTGGAATTTAAAATGGGATAAAAGAATACTTAAAAGAGTTTTTAATTCACTACAAAAAGCTCACAATCACTGGCGTCACATTAGAACTTCAAGAAAAATAAGTTTATTTGATTCTATAACTAAACCAATTTCATCAACGCAAACAATTTTATTTCAAACACGCTGTTTCAATAGTGATACAGACCCAGATGTTTTGGCCATACACGAGCAGAGATATGATATCATTAAATTACTGAAGAAAGAATTTCCAACACTGTTTAAAGGTGGGTTTGTGACTTCAAAAATGGCTGAATTAAAATACTCAGACGCAATTACAAATATACCATCTGATCCTGTGAGTTATCTTAATGCTGTAAAAGATTCTTCAATAGTAATTTATACAAGAGGATTAAAGAATTCCCCTGCTTGGAAAATGGCAGAATACTGTTCGCAAGGAAAAATTATTATTGCTGAACGACTTACAGCAGAGCTTTCTGAAGATCTCGTTGATGGTAAACATTTACTGTTTGTTGATAATTATGAGGAATTGCTATACAAAATAAACTTAGTTTTGGAGGATGCTTTATTAAGAGATACATTATCAAAAAATGCCAGAGCGTATTATATAAATACGATTCATCCAAAACAAAATATGCGAAGAATTTTAAAAATAATTGGATGCGAAATTTAAAAGTAGTGTCTGTTTTACACAAGTCTATGCATCATGCAGGCTATTCGGGCTATTCGCAGTTTTTAGGATGTATAACTGGGATAAAAGTGATTCATCCAAAACCTATTATTCCTTATTTTTTAGCAAAACTTATAGCTAAAATAATTCGAAAAGGACTTGGAAGTTATGATACGGCTAGTTTATATAAAGATTTGCAAGTAATTCTATATATCTTAAAAAATTATAAAGAAAATATTTTGGTTCATTATTTAAATGGTGAACGAGATATCAGATTGGCCATTGGTTTGTTTTCAAAAAAGAAGCATATAAAATTTGTTGCTACTTTTCATAAACCACCAGATGTTTTACAAAAACAAATTCCCAATACAATATATGTAAAAAAATTAAATGGAGCTATTGCTGTTGGTGAGAATCAAGTACCATTTTTAAAGGACTGGTTGGGAATAGACAATGTGGTATATATACCACATGGTGTAGATATAGATTTTTTTAAACCAAATTTTGAATTAAGATCATCAAAGAAAATTCTATTGGTTGGACAGCACATGCGTGACTTTACTGTTTTTAATAAAGTAATAGAAGTTCTGTTAGAACAAGATTCTAGTATTGAGGTGAATGTTGTTATTCATGAGGCTTATAAGAAGAAGGTTACAGTAAACAAAAATCTATACATCCATTCTGGAGTTTCTGATGAGCAATTAAGATGTTTTTATCAAAAATCTAACGTATTATTTATACCTCTAACTGATGTTACTGCATGTAACTCTGTATTGGAAGCTATGGCCAGTGGATTGCCTATTGTTAGTACAGATGTGGGTGGAAATAGTGATTACTTTAAAAACACAAAAAATATTTTACTAAAAAGAAATAGTACTGTTGAAAAATATAGTGAAGCTATTCACCAAATAATGAATGATGATTTATCTTTAGACATATCAAATTCATCTAGAAATAAAGCCTTAGAGTATGCTTGGCATATTACAGCAAAACGAATTAACAATTTTTATTATAGTTGCTTATGAAAATAGTAATATTCGACGGAACATTTAAGACGACCACTTTTATCAATAGGTTGATAGAGAGGTTAGCGAATGAACATGAAGTTTTTGTTTTGGGATTTAATGAAACTATTAAATCAAAAATTATAGGTGTACACTATGTTGGATTGGGGCCTAATACTTCCAAACTAATATTTATATTTCGAAGTGCAAAGCTCAGAGCTTTCAACTTTATTAAACAATTTAAATTATTCCTACAGCTATTAAAAGGCTTAAAGAGCGAAATATCCCAAGATAATTTTCAAATTGCAATTAATAAAATACAACCTGATATTTTACATTTTCAATGGGTGAGTTTACTAGTGTATTTAGAGTTTTTGAAATTACCTAAACATACTAAGACTATCCTAAGCCAAAGAGGTTATCACATCAATGTTCGCCCTTTTATTAATCAAGACAATAAAGTTTTTTTAAATGACATATTTAGCAAATTAGACGGTTTCCATTCTGTTTCCAAGGCGATTCAAAATAAATCTAATGAAATTTATGCCTCACCACAAAAGATTGACCATGTTGTTTACTCAGGATTTGATATAGATTCATTTCGTTTCAAAAAAACTTGGAATACAAATAAAAAAAAACATATTTTATCAATTGGCAGAGATCATTGGATAAAAGATTACCGTTCAGCAATTTTAGCGATGTCTATTTTAAAAGAAAAACAAATTTCCTTTCATTATACTATTGTTGGAGTTCATAATCCTGAAGAGTTATTATTTCTAGTTAATGATATGAATTTGAAAGATTCTATAACGTTTTTAAATTCAATACCTCAAGAAGAAGTATATCAAAAAATGCTAGAATCTGATTTGTTTTTATTGCCTTCAGTTGAAGAAGGTATTGCAAATGTTTGTGTAGAAGCCATGTTGTCTAAACTACCAGTTCTTTCAACAGATTGTGGTGGCATGTCAGAATTGATAGTGGATAGCGAGACTGGTTTTTTGGTACCAACGAGAAACCCTAAAGCCTTAGCTGATAAAATTTCAATCTTTTCTAAATTGCAAGAAATAGATATTTTACAATTAGTGAACGCTGCTTATATAAAAGCAACTACTCAGCATACTAGTAAACAAATGGTGGATGGTATGATTTCACTTTATAAAAAAGTGTATGAAAATAATTAAAACCCCTATTATCCCTATAGTACAGACCTTCATAAACGTGAAAGATCAACCTCATGAGTTAGACTATAAAGCTATTAGTGTGTTTAGTGCTTTGGGTTTTTTCTTGGACACGGATACGTATTGGAAAGATAAAAAAGTATTACCTCCTGCTAGTATTAATAAAATTGATGATGCCGGATATTTGATTTCGTCAAAACCGTGGTTTAAATGGTATTATAAACCCAAACAAATTAATTTAAATGAAGCTACTACCAATTTTGGTGAATTGTTTGAAGAAATTGTCAAAGAGCAATGTAACGAGAAAAAGGTTATTTTACCTATTTCAGGAGGATTGGACAGCCGAAGCCAGGCTGTGGCTTTGCATAAGTTAGGTGTTGCTGTAAAGTCTTATAGTTACTCCTTTGAAAATGGATATAATGAAGCAGAAATCTCAAAAAAAATCGCAAAAAAATGTGATTTTCCATTTCAAGAATTCACAGTGTCAAAATCCTATCTATGGAATAAAATAAATGAATTAGCAACAATTAATAAGTGTTATTCAGAGTTCACCCATCCGAGACAAATGGCAGTGATTGATGATATTGAAAAACTAGGTGATGTTTTTTCACTAGGGCATTGGGGAGATGTATTGTTTGATTCTGAAAATTTACAACAAAATTATTCTGATAAGGAAATACTTCCCTTGATTAAGAAGAAAGTCATCAAAAAAGGTGGGCTTGAGTTAGCAACATCCTTATGGAAAAATTGGAAACTAGAGGGAGAATTTGAAGACTATCTCGATAGAAGAATACTATCTTTATTGTCTAGAATTAATATAGTTAACTCCAATGCCAAAATACGTGCCTTTAAATCTATGCATTGGGCGCCAAGATGGACATCCATCAACTTGTCAGTTTTTGCGAGAAACAAAAAAATCTATTTACCTTATTACGACGATCGTATGTGTCAGTTTATATGTGAAGTTCCAGAATCACTTTTAAATAACAGACAGATTCAAATTGAATACATCAAAAGGAACAACCCTTCTGTTGCTAAAATAGTATGGCAGGATGCAAAACCGTTTCATTTATTCAACCATCATTTAGCAAAAACCCATCTACGATTACCATACAGAATCATTGATAAATTGAAACGAGAATTTGAAAATTTTCAAGGTAAAAAATTTGTACAACGCAATTGGGAACTTCAATTTTTAGGAATTGAAAATAAAAAAAGATTAAACTCACATTTTAAAACGGATAGTTTTAATAAAGAAGTTGATAAAGAATTGGTAAAAAAAACCATGAATTTATTTTATGATAATAACAGTGTTTATTATTCTCATGCTTTAAGTATGTTATTAACTATGGGTATGTTTTTAAATAGTAAAAAATTATGAATAAGATAAAAATACTTTATACAATACCAAATTTTGAAACAGCTGGAAGCGGTAAAGTTGTTCATGATTTAGTTAAGGGTTTAGATAAAGAAAAGTTTTCACCTGAAATTTGCTGTTTTCATAGTAAAGGAGAGTACTTTAAAGAGATAGAAAAATTAGGGGTTCCAATTCACATACACCCATTTACCAAAGATTTAAAACCCTATTTGTCATTGTTATTTAGGATTTACAAAATATCAAAATTCTTTAAAAAAAATAAATTTGATATTATTCATTCTTGGAATTGGAGCTCAGATATAACAGAACCTTTAGCGGCTAAATTAGCTGGCATAAAATGGCTTTACACAAAAAAAGCTATGAGTTGGGGAAACCCAAATCTTTGGAAATTAAGATCTTTATTAGCAACCAGAATACTAGTATTAAATAATGACATGGTTCCTCGGTATTTTAGTAAAATTAAAAAAAAAACAAAATTAATTTATTTAGGTGTAAATACAGATTTTTACATTCCTCAAAATAAAACATATACAACACCTCTAGGTCATCAATTTTCAGAAAAAGACTTTGTAATTATCACCATAGCAAATTTAGTACCAATTAAAGGAGTAGAATATTTAGTAGATGCTGTTAACAAGATAAATGATAAGCGAATTAAATTATTAATTGTAGGAGATAATAAAAATGAATATGGAAAAAATTTAATTAAAGATAATATAAATTCTAATGTTTTTTTTATTGATAAGCAGTTAGATGTTAGACCTTTTCATGCTATTGCCGATTTATTTGTAATCCCCACAAAAACCTCATGGGAAGGGTTGCCTGTTTCTCCTTTAGAAGCTATGAGTTCACAAAGAATAGTAATAGGAAGTAATGTAGAGGGCGTAAGGGAAGTGTTGGGTAATTTTAAAGATTTTATCTTTCCTGCTAAAAATGTAGAAGTAATAATTTCAAAGATTAATTGGATTATGAACATGACACCTTTGGAAAAAAAGATGCATGAATTAAATATGAGAAAAGAAATAGAACAAAATTTTACTCTAAAAAAGTGTATAGATTTGCACGAAGAATACTATCTTGAAATGTAATAATATGAAAATAGGACTAGTTTTAAGCAGTACTCCAGCGTATTCAGAGACATTTTTTAATTCTAAAATAGAAGGATTAAAAAAAAATGGTTTCGAAGTTGTTTTGTTTGTTAATTCAAAGGATACGCATTTTGATTTATGTACTGTGAAGGAACAAGTTAAATTTAGGTCTTTTTTTATTGTCGTGTTTTTTTTAAAATCTTTAGGACTTTTATTAACCAATTTGTCTACACTATTGAAATTTATTTCTTTAGAAAGAAAACATAACGTTTCATTTAAAAGTATACTTAAAAAACTAATTTTAAATCAACATATATTACAAGAATCTAATTTAGATTGGTTACATTTTGGTTTTGCTACTCAGGTTATTGGAAGAGAAAATATAGCCAAAGCAATAGGTGCCAAAATGGCGGTAAGTTTGAGAGGATTTGATATTGGAATATATCCACTTAAAAACCCTAAATGTTACGATTTATTATGGGAAAGCATAGATAAACTTCATGTTATATCAAACGATTTACTAAATCTTGGATATGATAACGGGTTTAAAAATAATGTTCCTTATCAAAAAATAACTCCTGCCATAGATATTTCTTTTTTTATAAATCAATCATTGAATAATTCTTCAAATAACAATCAATTACAACTTATGACAATTGGTAGATTGCATTGGAAAAAAGATTACACAAGTGTTATTAAGGCATTAAAAAATTTAAAAGATAGAGGATTAGATTTTAAATATACAATTATTGGTGATGGTCCAGAGGAAGAGAAGTTGAAGTATTTAGTATATGATTTAGGTTTAATAAATAATATTATTTTCACAGGAAAAATAAGTCAGAAAGAAATATTAATTTATTTTAAGAAAAGTCATTTTTACCTACAGTATAGTTTACAAGAAGGCTTTTGCAACGCTGTTTTAGAAGCCCAATCTATGGGTGTTTTACCTATTGTTTCCGATGCAGAAGGATTATCAGAAAATGTATTAAACAATAAAACAGGTTGGGTCATACAAAAAAATAGTCCAAAATTATTGGCTGAGAAAATTGTAGAAGTTATCAACTTACCCGAAAGTAACAAAGAAATAATCAGAAAACAAGCTATAGAACGCGTCTTAAAAGAATTCAATTTAGAAAAACAACAAAAAGAATTTATAGATTTTTACACCTTATAATGCATTTTATCGATGAATTATGCATAGCCAACGATTTTGTTTAAATATTAGATTATTAATGTTTAAGTTTGTAATTATCATAATATAAAAATTAAACCCTAAACCCTAAACCCTAAACTTTATTTTCTTTTTATTAAAAAAGAAAATACCAATAAATGCTTTTTTCCTTTCTTAAATATCTTCAACCTACTAGTTATTTTACATTACCTAATAGTAATGGTAAATTTATATACCCCATAGTTTCTGAAATACCAGATGATATCTTAAGTTATTTTAAGGTAGATAAAGAGTATAATTCAATAATAGCAAGAACTTATGATCTTTCATATCAAGCTATTGAAAAGGGTTATATTGGAGAGGTGAAAAGAATTGAATTTATCGAAGAAATTCCTATTGTTGATGAATATCGTTTTGTAAAAAAATATTTTAGTGCATTTTGGTATTATTATATATTTATTATTCGATTAATCACGCTAAATAATCCTTTCAAAGAAATTAATGGTTTTATAAAATCATTTAAAGTTTCAAGAACATTAATATCAAAAAATGCTCTTACCTATTCAGAATGGAATTGTTTTGATTCAAAGTTATTAAAAACACACCCAAAAGTTAGTGTAATCATACCAACCCTTAATCGATATAAATATTTAAAAGATGTTTTGAAAGATTTAGAAAACCAAGCCTATCAAAACTTTGATGTAATAATTATTGACCAGTCTGAACCTTTTCAAAAGAAATTTTATGATAATTTCAACCTAGATATCAAACTCATGCATCAAAAAGAAAAAGCTTTGTGGTTGGCTAGAAATAAGGCTATAGAATTCTCTGATGCCGATTATTTATTATTATTTGATGATGACAGTAGAGTTGATATTAATTGGATTTCTAATCATCTAAAATGTTTAGATTTTTTTGATTCTGATATATCTTCAGGGGTATCTATATCTATTGTTGGAGCAAGAGTTCCTGATAATTATTCCTTTTTCAAATATTCAGAACAACTAGACACTGGAAATGTTTTAATTAAAAGAGATGTTTTCAAAGCTATTGGCTTGTTTGATAGACAATATGAGAAACAGAGAATGGGAGATGGTGAATTTGGTTTAAGATCTTATTTATACGGGTTTGTAAATATTTCTAATCCATATGCTAAAAGATTACACCTAAAGGTAGGAACCGGAGGATTAAGACAAATGGGGTCTTGGGATGGTTTTCGACCGATAAAATGGTTTTCTCCTCGTCCTATTCCTAGTGTAATCTATCAGTTTCGTAAATACTATGGAGTTAAAATGACCGTTTTTAATTTATTAAAATCTGTCCCACCATCAGTTATACCATATAAGTTTAAAGGGAATAATTTTTTTAATGTTTTAGCATATATAAGTATGCTTGTAATATGGCCTATCATTTTATATCAAGTAGTTAAATCTTGGGGTTTAGCCAGTAAAAAATTAAAGCAAGGTGCTATCATTAAATATATAAAATGAAAGTTTTACAAGTAATAGATCAGTTGGGAGTTGGTGGTGCCGAAAGAGTTGTAATAGATATGACTAATTTATTAGATGAAGCAAACATTGATGTTAGCTTTTTAGCTTTATTAGGACCAAAAGATCTGGATTTTGAAGTAGACTCTAGGATTCCAAAATATTATTTACATAGAAAGTCTAAATTTTCATTTAACAAGTTATTTTCTCTAAGAAAAATACTCGTCAAATATGATGTTATACATGTTCATATGCGACATACATTTCGTTATGTACAATTAGTTAGTAAATTATTTAGAATAAATTCTAAGGTGATTTTACATGATCATTATGGAAGTATTCAAATTAACAAAAGTGTCCCTAGCTTTTTAAACACATTTTTAAAACCAAAATATTACATAGGTGTTTCTAAAGATTTGACAGATTGGGCTCATACTGCATTGGGATTAAAAAAAAACATATACTTATTACAAAACACAATCATAAAGCAAAAGCATCAAAAGTATAAAAATCCTCAAGGATTGGTAATACTAGGGAATATCAAACCTGTTAAAAATCAATTGTTCGCAATTGAATTGGCGCATCATTTAAAGAAACATTTAACAATTATTGGTAAAATTCAAGATCAGAAATATTACAAACTTTTACAACAAAAAATTCAAGAATTGGATTTTGAGAGTAAAATTACCTTTATTCATGATGAAAACAATCCTCAAAAAAAAATCAATGATTTTGAAATAGGATTGATGACATCTAGTTCAGAAAGTGGTCCTTTGGTGTTGGTTGAGTATTTAGCACAATCTTTGCCTTTCATTTCCTACAATACAGGAGCCGTAAGTAGTATACTTACAGATGAACTTACAAATTCATTCGTAAACTCATTTGAAATGACCGAATGGCAAAAAAAATTGGACACTATTTCGGATTTACAGATAGATTATGAATCTTTGTATGAAACTTATTTTTCACCCTCTAACTACAGTCAAGAATGCATAGCGATTTACAAAGACATCCTAAAAAACTATTAGTAGTTTCAGATACCGCCATGCAGTATACTAATATTGGTGTTAAAGCTTTTAGTCCTGTTGTCAAAGAATTGACGTACTTATTAGAGGAATTTGAAGAAATAACATGGATTGGTTTTGAAAGAAAAGAAAAAAACAATTCTCTGGTACTGATTAAAAATAAAAAGATACACCCTATCTTATTGGATAATGCTGGAGGTAATACTTTGAAAGATAAACTCAATATCATAGCTGCCTATCCTAAAATGTACCGCGTGATTATAAATGAGGTTAAAAAACACCAATACATCCATTCACGTGCACCTTCGAATCCGTCGGTAATTGTCATGTTTCTATCTTTATTTTTTATTAAAAAACAGTTTTGGCATAAGTATGCAGGTTCCTGGATTGATAAAGCTTCTTTTTTTTATCATTTACAGAGAATATTATTAAAAAAATTAAGGCATAATAGTAAAATTACTATCAATGGAGATTATAATATTTCAAATAAAAATATTATTCCGTTTGAAAATCCATGTTTAGATCAAAATGACAGAAAACTTGGTCGTAATTTATTAACTTCTAAAAAATTAAAAAAAATAGTAGAGTTTTGTTTTGTAGGTGCTTTAAATAATCATAAAGGTGTAGATAAAATTTTAGAAGCCTTAAAGTGCCTTGATAACAAAGACATTAAATATATATTTCATTTTGTTGGAGGTGGTCCACAGCGAATTGACTTTGAAAAATCAGTAAAACTTCTAAGACTAAAAATTATTTTTCATGGATTCTTAGCAAAAGATGCAATTAGTAATATTTATTCAATATGTGATTTTATAATTCTGCCATCTAAAAGTGAGGGTTTTCCTAAAGTTATTGGAGAAGCAATTAATTTTGGTTGTATACCTATTGTTTCTGATGTTTCCTGTATTTCGCAATATATACAAGATGGAATCAATGGATTTCTGATAAAACCAATAACATCAAAAGAAATCATAAAAAACATGCAATTAGCCATCAAATTAATTGACAATGAAAAAGAAAAAATTAAAAAATATAATTATGAATTGGCAGAGAAATTCACATATGAATATTATAATCATAGAATTAAAAATGAAATATTTGAAATTAAGAAATAAATGATTTGATAAAGTTTATTCTAAATAATAAATTAACATTTATAGCGGTACATATTCTTCTAGGATATGGATCTACTTTTTTAAGAGGGTCTTTGTCTTTAAAACTATTTTGGTTATTAATAATTGGAATTTTTATAATATATATCATTTTTAAAAGCAATAGAAATGAAGAGGCCTTCCTATTTGCAGCTTATATTAGTAGTGCAGAGGTATTCATTAGAATGTCAAAAGCTATGATATTATATGAGACAGGGAAGTATAGTGTAATATTATTTTTACTATTGGGTATTTTTGTTGGAAAATTTAAACAAAAATTCTCCGTTAGTTTAGCTTTTTATCTGTTATTATTATTGCTAGGGATTGTTTTTACACGTGTTCCTGAAGGAGAATATATTAGAAAAGCCATCGCCTTTAATTTAAGTGGTCCTTTTGTTTTGGGTATAGCAGGATTATATTTTTATAAGAGAAATATTAAAAAAGAAAATTTAAGTAATGCCTTATTTTTTATGTTACTCCCTCTATTTTCTATAGTATCTTATCTCTATTTTAAAACCCCAGATTTAAAAGATATTGTTTTTCAAGGATCAGCCAACTTTGCTACTTCAGGTGGTTTTGGTCCTAATCAAGTTTCTACTACTCTAGGTTTAGGAATTTTTATAATTTCAGTATTAATTTTATTAAATAAACGAATTACAGGATATTTATTGCTAGATGTTTTTATTTTACTATATTTTGTATACAGAGCTTTGTTAACTTTCTCCAGAGGTGGATTAATTACTGGAATTATAGCTGTTATTTTTTTTCTTCTTTTTTATTCACTATTCAAAAAGTTGTCATTAGGGACATTTATTTCCTACGCTGGATTAACAGCAGTTTTTATTATTAGTATTTGGCTCTATACTTCTAACATTACAGGTGGAATGCTAGATAACAGGTATGCTGGAAAAAATGCCAAAGGAGTTCAAAAGAGGGATATTAGTTCTGGAAGAGTGAATATTTTAAATGAGCAAATAGCAAGTTTTTTAGAAAATCCTTTAGGTATAGGTGTAGGAAATGGCAAATACAAAAGACAAGGAGCTATTGGTAATGTAACAGCAGCCTCTCACAATGAAGTGGGTAGGTTACTAGAGGAACATGGAATCATTGGTTTTATTATATTATTACTTCTACTGAGCCTTCCTTTGCTAAATTATTGGAAAGTAGATAATTATAACCGAGCTTTTACAACTGCTTTTTATATATTTTGGTTTTTAACCATTAATCATTCAGCTATGCGGATTGCCTTTCCTGGTTTTATCTATGGATTAAGTTTAATTAATATTACACATGAAAAAGAATAAAATCTTATATGTAGGGAATAATCTTACAAAAAAAACAAATTATGCAACCTCCATGGATATTTTGAGTAATTTATTGACATCTGAGGGGTTTACAATTTACAAGAGTTCATCAAAATCTAACAAAATGCTAAGGTTGTTAGAGATGTGTTTCGCCATTTTTTACTATAGGACTAAAGTTAATTATGTATTAATAGATACCTATAGCACTTCTAACTTTTATTATGCCCTAATAACCTCTCAGTTGTGCAGACTGTTTAGACTAAAATATTTACCCATCCTACACGGTGGAAATTTACCAAATCGTTTGGAAAAAAACCCAATATTTTCATCTCTAATTTTTAACAACTCATTTCAAAATATAGCACCTTCAGGTTATTTGAAATATGAATTTGAGATAAAAGGGTATGCTACTCAATTAGTTCCAAATGTAATATCAATAGCTAATTATAAATTTAAAAAAAGAATAAAATTAAAACCTAAATTATTGTATGTGAGAGCATTTGCAAACGTCTATAATCCCTGTATGAGTATAGAAGTGTTTAAAGAAATAAAAAAAAAATATCAAAAAGCTGTCCTGTGTATGGTTGGTCCTGATAAAGACGGAACATTGAATGATGTTAAACAGCTTATTGATAGATATGAATTACACGATAGTGTTGAAATAACAGGAGTATTATCAAAAAGCGAATGGCATAAAAAATCTGAAGAGTTTGATGTTTTTATTAATACTACTAATGTAGACAATACACCTGTAAGTGTTATAGAAGCAATGGCTTTAGGGTTACCAATTGTTTCAACTAATGTTGGAGGAATGCCATTTTTAGTAGAAAATAACAAAGATGGTTTGTTAGTTGAAAAAAATAATGCAATTGAGATGGCTATCAGAATAATCGAAATTTTAGAAAAAAACAATATTTCATTAGTAAAAAATGCACGAATAAAAGCTGAAAGTTTCGACTGCAATATTGTCAAAAATAAATGGGTTGAAATATTAAAGTAACATGAAAAATTTTATTAATTATTTATACAATAATAGTCCTGTTTATCTTCAAAATATTCTAATATCTACTTATGGTTATAATCTCAAAAAATCCAGATATGGAGAACGCTTTAAAACAGAATTATTAGCATTTAAAGACAGAGAATCTTATTCGTCTCAAAAATGGAGAGATTTTCAAACCGTAGAACTAAGAAAATTATTAATTCATGCGTATTCCACAGTTCCTTATTATTATGAAAGTTATAAGAGACATGGTTTTAAACTTACTGATTTTAATAAATTTGAATTAGAACATTTGAACAAATTACCATTTTTGAAAAAAGAAGATTTTAGAAAATATGGTAAAACAACACTGCTATCTAGAAAAAAAGGAAAAGGAAGCTTTATATCTAGCAGCGGTAGTACAGGAACACCTACAAGTACCTATTACTCTAATGATTTTATACAAACTTGGTTTGCTCTCTATGAGTCTAGAGTTAGAAATTGGGCAGGTGTGAATCTAAATATGAACAGAGGAATGATTGGAGGTAAAAAAATAATTAATAAACCTAATGCATTGCCGCCATACTACAGATATAATAGGGCTGAGAAACAAACTTATTTTTCTGCTTATCATATTTCTGAGAGTACTGTTCGTGATTATGTTTCTGGAATTAAAAATAATAAAGTTGAATATATGGTTGGATATGCCTTTAGCAACTTTCAATTGGCCAATTTAATTATTGAAAATAAAATTGAAGTACCAAAGTTAAGAGCAGTTTTAACCTCCAGTGAAAAATTAACAAAAGAAATGCGAGAAATTATGTCTAAAGCTTACGGTTGTAGAATATTTGACGCATACAGTGGTGTAGAAGCTTGTGGATTAATTTCTGAAAATAAATATGGTGAATTTTTATTAAGTCCAGATAGTGGTATTATGGAAATATTGGATACTAATGGAAATAATACTAACCTTGGTGAAGAAGGAGAAATAGTGAGTACTGGTTTGTTAAATTTTGATCAACCATTAATAAGATATAAAATTGGTGATAGTATAAAAACTTCTAAAAACCAAAAAACTTTATCTGGATTAAATTTTTTAAAAATTGAAGAAATTTGTGGAAGAGTAGAAGATTTTATTATTGGCATAGATGGAAGGAAAATAGTAAGGTTTCATAGTTTGTTTGTTGATGTTAAAGGCCTTTTAATGAGTCAAATAGTACAGGAAAAGTTAAATTTTTTTACAATTAATATTGTTGTAAATAAATTATATACAAAGCAAAATGATAAACTTATTATTAGCAGATTAAAAAATCAAATTTCTAATGAAATTGAGATAAAAATTAATCATATTAAAAATATTCCTTTAAACAATAACGGAAAATTTCAAGCTGTAATCTCAAAACTAAAAAATGACTAAAAAAAATATCTGGATTATTAATCAAACAGCGGGTAAAATAGATTCAGGCTGGGGAGAAAGACATTATTATTTAAGTAATTATTGGGTTAAAAATGGCTATAATGTAAATATAATTTCTGGTTCACATAATCATTTGTTTACTAACCAGCCAAAAATTGAAAAGAGAAAGTGGTTTACCTATGAGGAGGTAGATAAACAGATTCAGTTTTGTTGGGTAAAAACCCCTTTTTATAATGGCGGATTTAAAAAATTTTACAGTAATTTTATTTACACTTTAAAACTTTTCTTTTTATCAATTAAAAAACTTGGCAAACCAGATATTATAATAGTTTCATCAATGCCTATTTTTCCAATACTTAATGGACTATTTTTTAAGAGAAAATTTAAAAAGGCTAGATTAATTATCGAAATAAGAGATTTATGGCCACTTACCCCTATACATTTAAAAGGGTATTCTAAAAATCATCCTTTTATTAAAGTTCTCAGATGGTTTGAGAAAATAGCCTATGTAAAGTCTGATAAAATAGTTTCTTTATTACCTAACGCTTCTAAATACATAACCAAAATTTCAAAAGATAAAAGCAAATTTAATTATATACCTAATGGAATAAATGAAAGTTTGGTTGATAATGAAGCTCTTCCACTAAATATAATAAATTTAATTCCAAAAGATAAATTTATAGTTGGTTATGCTGGTACTATAGGTTTTGCTAATGCAATGGAATATTTAATAGATGCTTCATTAAATATAAAAGAAAATAACATTCACTTTGTTATAGTGGGTGAGGGTTCTTTAAAAAAATCATATCAAAATAGAGTGAAGAATTCTAAGAATATAACTTTCATAAATAAAATAAAGAAAACTCAAGTTCAAAATATATTAAAACACTTTGATGTTTGTTACTTAGGAAGATATAAATCACCACTATATTATCACGGAGTTTCTTACAATAAATATTTTGACTATATGTTAGCTAAAAAACCAATTTTGGAATCTTCAGAGTTAATTAGAGATCAAGTTGAATTATCTGGTTGCGGAATAATTGTTCCTCCTGAAAATAAAGAATCTATTATTAGCGGTATTTTAAAGCTTTATAAAATGGATAAATTTGAATTAGAAACTTTGGGAAACAGAGGGTATGCATTTGTGAAAAAATACCATGACTATGATTACTTAAGTAAATTATATATTAACCTATTTAATTAATTTTATTCTAAGAGAAAAAAAAATCGTATATTTGAAATAACATATTATTTTCCCCTTAATAACCTTAATTCCCTAGTTAACGTTATGAATAATAACTCATCGTATATTGATATATCCGAGAGGAAGCTACTTTTGCGACTTCTTGATATCACT
>Ga0206130_10003765_pt1 | contig 19392 bp, 17 predicted proteins | sample Helgoland_Spring_9_FD_148637 | JGI IMG/M metagenome (GOLD analysis project Ga0206130, IMG submission 148637) | Pelagic subsurface seawater microbial communities from Kabeltonne, Helgoland, North Sea - Helgoland_Spring_Bloom_20160512_1 | ecosystem: Environmental > Aquatic > Marine > Epipelagic ... | reverse complement strand
TTTTGAATGAAGCTTTTTTCGCTTTTTTCGGTTTTCTATATTTAGAATGAGCAACTTTTATTTTAGGAGCTTTTTTAAAAGTTCCAACTACTCGATTCATTAGTTTATCAAACCAAGTGGCCATGTTCTTACCTTTCTTCAATTGTATAATATACAAAACCCCCCATAATGCTCCTCCAAGATGAGCGAAGTGGGCTGTTCCGTCTCCTGACCCAAGGCTCAATAAATCAATTAATCCATACAGTATTGCAATAATATATAGTTTCACTTTAATAGCACCAAAAACATATACTTCTACATTGGGAGCATAAGTTGCGATAGCTGCTAAAACTGCCATTACAGATGCCGATGCTCCGACCATAGGTACATGGCCTTGTTCACTTAACAGTGGAAAGATATTGTGCGCTCCAAAATAGATTAAAGCTCCAACAATTCCACCAATGATGTAAATACTCAACATTTTTTTTGTTCCGAGATATTGCTCTAGTATTTTTCCCATAAAGAAAAATATGAGCATATTCATGAACAAATGCATGAACCCTCCATGCATAAACATATAAGTTATTGTAGTCCAAGGTCTTGTAATGACTAATTCCGGATCAGTTGAAAATGAGAACCATTGTGTAGGGATAAAGATCCTTCCATTACTGAAAGTAATAAACAAATCATCCCACTTCATTAAAGCGGCTATAGTTGCTATTAAATTAAAAAACACAAAAACAGCAACATTAATGAATATCAATTTGATAAACATTCCGCCAGATTTGAATTGATATTTTAAGTTATCTAGAATATTAGCCATTAAAAAAATTGATTTTTTTGTCTTTGCCAAATAATTACCATTATGATACCAATAAGCGCTCCTCCTAAGTGGGCAAAATGGGCTACATTATCGTTTGGGTTATTTGAAATACCTGAAAATAATTCGATAGCAGCATATCCCATTACAAAGTACTTGGCTTTTATTGGAACAGGTATAAACATTAAATAGAGTTCTGTATTTGGGAATAAGTAGCCATACGCTGCTAATAGCCCAAATACGGCTCCAGAAGCACCAAGCATTGGAGTATTATACAAAAGAAATAAGTTTAAATTTAGTTGTCCCATTAATGGATCGACATAGTTTTTAGAGTTCCTCAAATATTCAAACCCTTCAGTTAGTATTTGATTTAACTCGGTAGGAGATAAACTACTTTCCAAGTTTTGAATTCTTAAATAGCCAACAAGAAGATGAAGGAAAGCAGCTCCCAAGGCGGTTGCGAGATAATAGACTAGAAATTTTTTCGGGCCCCAAACTCGTTCTAGTTGAGAACCAAACATTACCAAAGCAAACATGTTAAAAAAAATATGCATTAAACCTTGCGTGCTATGCATGAAAAAGTGCGTAGCCAATTGCCAAGGCTTAAATTCTTCTGAAGCTACTGGATATAGTTCAAGTTTATTCATTATACCAGGTACAGCAAATTGGGCTACAAAGAACAATACATTAAGAATTAATAAATTCTTAACTACAGGTGACATATTTCTAAATAGGTTCTGTAACATTATTTTTTATCAAATCGTTGGTTTAGTTCTTCTTCGTTTATCTTTATTATAATTGGTTTCCCATTCGGAGAATGATACGGGTTCTCACAAGCAAATAGTTGATCTACTAGTGTGTTCATTTCTTCTGAGGACAATTTACGGCCATTTTTAATGGATGAACTTCTAGCAAGCGACATTGCTAGTGCATTTTTATTGTTAGCAGAAATTTCGTTGGCGTTATTTTTTATTTGTTCTATAAATTCTTCAATTATTTTTTCACAATTCCCTTCTTCCACACCAATTGGAAGCCCATTAATAGCAAGCGTGTTTTTGCCAAATACTTCAATGTCGAACCCGATGTTTTTTATTTCGTTGAGCACCTCTCTAATTAATTCAAAGTCACTGTTGTTTAATTCAATTGTTTTTGGAAACATCAGTTTTTGTGTTTCAGCAGTATTTCTATTTAATTCAAAAATAAATTGCTCAAATAATATTTGTTGATGCGCCCGTTGCTGATTGATGATTAATAAACCGGAACTCGTTTGCGTTAATATAAATTTTCGATGTAATTGATAGGTTTTAATCTCCGTTTCAGTATCTAACAGTCCCGACCAATTTTGTTCCAAACCTGTGTTGTCTGAAATATTGTCAGCACTTTTACTATTTTGGGAGTTGTTTTGGTCAAGAAAATCCAAATTAGCACTTAATTGTTGCTGTGAAAGGTTCTTTTTCTTAAAAGAATTAATGGAACTTTCTTTGTTCGTTTCAAATGGATTGAAACCTGGATTTACTTTTATAGTTGGTTGCACTATTGTTTGCCCTTCTTTAAGTGGAGGAACATTAAAGGATGTTTCTTGTGTGAAATCTAATGAAGGTGCAATGTTGTATTTTCCAAGCGAATTTTTAACAGCTGAATGGATAATTGCATAAATCGATTTTTCATCTTCAAATTTAATCTCGGTTTTTGTAGGATGAATATTTATGTCAATTGTATTCGGTTCTACTTCAAGGTAGATGAAGTAGGAGGGGAATTGGTCTTTTGCAATTAGCTCCCTAAACGCAGAAGTAACAGAATGATTTAAATATGTGCTTTTAATAAATCGATTATTAACAAAGAAAAATTGTTCTCCTCTTGTTCTTTTGGAGAATTCAGGTTTTACAATATATCCTGTTACATTTAAAATGTTGGTGTATTCTTCTATTGGGACTAATCTATCGTTGTATTTCTTTCCTAAAACATTAACAACACGTTGGCGAAGACCACTTGAAGCGAGATTAAAAACCTCATTTCCATTGTGATTCATTGTAAAGTGAACGTCTGGATGAGTTAATGCCACACGCTCAAATTCATCAATAATATGGCGTGTTTCAACACCATTGGATTTTAAAAAGTTTCTTCTTGCTGGAACATTGTAGAATAGGTTTTTAATAGAAATACTTGTTCCATTATTACAGCTAACGGGTTCTTGAGAAATGATTTCACTTCCTTCAATAATAATTTGAGAGCCCAAATCAATATCGACTATTTTTGTCTTTAACTCTACGTGCGCAATTGCAGCCATTGATGCAAGGGCTTCTCCTCTAAAACCTTTTGTCTGAATAGCAAAAAGATCATCGGCATTTTTAATTTTAGAAGTTGCATGCCTTTCGAAACTCATTCGAGCGTCTGTTTCGGTCATCCCACAACCATTGTCAACAACTTGGATCAGTGTTTTTCCCGCATCCTTTATTATCAAGTCAATTTTTGTGCTTCCAGCATCGACAGCATTTTCCAATAATTCCTTTACAGCAGAGGCAGGTCTTTGAACAACTTCTCCAGCAGCAATTTGATTGGCTACATGATCGGGTAATAATTGAATGATATCTGTCATTGATTATATCTCCAATTATTATTTGGTAAGAGCTGTTATCATACCATCTAGGTTATTGAATATGAAGTAAAAGCCGATTAAAAGGATACCAAGGATCACGAGTAATCGCAAGTTTGAGAAAACAGTAGCATTATTTCTATATGCCGAAACTCCTTTGTCTTGCAAATTCGCTCTGAAATTTATTTCTCTACTTTTGCTAGGGTCACTCTGTGAAACTCCCATTTCATCAGCAATATTTTTCTTTCTTTTTTCAAAACGTTCTTTATCCTCGTCAAAAACACGAGGAGTAAACTCAAAGCGTTTATGCTTAGGAAGCTTAATCATACTGAATTTAGAAAAGGGTGATTTCATAGTCTACAAAGATAATGGTTATTTCCGGTTTTTATTGTTATAAAATTACAACAAATACTATTCCTTGTTTTAGATTATATTCTGATGTGATGGAACCTATAAAAGTATAGGTGTGCTATTAATTATAAATAATTAGGGCTTACATTATTGTATAAAAGGCTTTGGTTAATGCTATATAGTGTTGGCTGTAATCATGTCTTTTTCCCGTTTCAATAATAAGTGATTCAGAAATTGTGGGAGTTGCGTTTTTCGTTAATTCGAATACAAATCGATGTGCATTTTTATTTGGCACTGGGTGTACTTTGCATATTCGTTTTAAATAAAAACCGCCTTCAATCGCAGTTTTGATGCATTTTTCAGCATTTTCGACAGGAAGAATTAGGTGCAGTACTCCAATGTTACTTAGGTGGATAGAGGCGAAATTTAAAATATCCGAATAATGAAGTGAATCTGTATGCCTCGCTTTTATTTTGCTTCTTGAATTAGACTTTAAGCTATTCTCAAAAAAGGGAGGGTTGGAAATAATAGAGTCAAATTTTAAAGTCGGTGTAAATTCCTGAAGTGAGCTCTGAATAATTTTTATTCTATTGGTCCAAGGGCAGTTTTCAACATTGAAATTTGCATCGATTAATGCTTTTTCGTCAATTTCAATAGCTGTTATTGCTGCTGTGCTATTTCTTTGGGCAACCATCATAGCTATTATTGCAGTTCCTGTTCCTATGTCTAAAATGTTATTTGCTTTGCTTACGTCGGACCATGCTCCCAAAAGAGCTCCATCTGTACCAACTTTCATGGCAGCATTCTCTTGTCTGATGGCAAATTGTTTGAAACGAAACATGGAATAATTTTATTGATAAATGTCTAGAAGACCTTCTGGGATATTAACGAAAAACTGTTTTTTGTCTCTATCTACTTTTATAAAGGTATGATCGTTTAATGGAATTAACGCTTCTGCACCGTTGATATCTACCTCTAGTAGCATGTTTCCTGGATTATCGAGTACTGTAATAATACTCCCAATATTTCCTTTTTCGGAATCGACTAGTTCAAATCCTTCGATTTCGTGATAATAAAAATGTTTATTGTCTAGTTCGGGAAGCACTCCTATTGGAAGATAAGCTTTCTTTTTTAAAATTCTACTAGCTCGTTCCTCGTTGTCAACACCGTCAAACCGAATTCTTAATTCTTTTGCTTTATTAACCGAAGATTTTGTGATAAAAAATGGAATGAGTTGTTTATTTATTTCAAGAAACAAAGAATCGAGTTCGTAATATTTTTCGGGTTCGTCGCTATCGATAAAAAGAATGACCTCACCTTTAAAGCTAAAAAGCCTAGAAATTATACCTAATTCAAAACAATCTTCTTTTTTCATATTTGTCAAAAATAAAAAAGGCTATCCAATACGGATAGCCTTTTTAAAATTTATTTCGAAAGAAATTATTTTCCTTTTTCTTCTTCTTTAGCTTCTTCTGCAGGAGCTTCTTCTTCTTTAGCTTCTTCTGCAGGAGCTTCTTCTGTTTTAGCTTCAACCTTAACTTCTTCAGCTGATGCTTCAACAGCAGGAGCTTCTTCAGTTACTGTTTCAGCTACTGGAGCTTCTTCAGTTGAAACTTCCGCCGCAACTTCTTCTGTCGCTTCTTCAGCTACCGGAGCCTCTTCAACAGGCGTGTTTTTTGCAGCTACAGCAGCAGCAATTTTTTCGTTCTTAGCTTTTTCAGCAGCAAATCTTTTTGCAGCATCAGCATTTGCATCTTTTACTAATTGATCAGATTTACCTTGAATCTTATCCGCTTTTTCACCTAACCAAGCATCAAATCTTTTGTCTGCTTCAGCTTCAGTAAATGCACCTTTAGATACACCACCTAATAAGTGTTTTTTGTACATAATACCTTTGTAAGATAATAAAGCTCTTACCGTATCAGTAGGTTGAGCACCTTTCATTACCCAGTCTAAAGTTTTATCGAAATTAATTTCAATTGTAGCAGGATTAGTATTAGGATCGTATACACCTAATTTCTCGATGAATCTACCATCTCTTTTCGCTCTTTCGTCAGCTGCTACTAAGTGGAAAAAAGGTTTTCCTTTTCTTCCGTGTCTCTGCAATCTTAATTTAGTTGCCATAATTTAATTGTTTTATAAGGGTGTTCAACCCGGTTAATTATATGAAATCATCACGTGATTTCGTTTAACAGGGCGCGAATATCGGTTATTTTCTTTGATAACAAAAGGAATAGCTACAAAAATGGATATTTATTTAGATAATAACAACAGATTAATAATTTCTACAGACCTTTACATTTAAGATATGGAAGGAAAAAGTAGAATAATTGAAGAAGTTAAAGTAGAAATTAAGAAACAATTTGAAGGAGAAGGAACGGGTCATGATTGGTGGCACATGGTTCGAGTGGTGAATAATGCATTGACAATAGGAAGAGCAGAAAATGGCAACTTATTTTTAATCGAATTATCTGCATGGTTGCATGATATAGGAGATCATAAATTTCATGAAGAAACGGATGCTCAAGAAAGGTTAATTACGCAAATATTAGATGATGTTGGGTTGAAGAAAGAAATTCAAAAAGAGATCTTAGCTATTGTTGCATCTGTATCTTATAAAGGAGCAAAGGTAGAGACCTTGCCTTCCACGCTTGAAGGTCAGGTCGTGCAGGATGCAGATCGCTTGGATGCAATTGGAGCAATAGGAATTGCTAGAGCATTTGCTTATGGGGGAAACAAAGAAAGGTTGTTATATCACCCAGGACAACCACCTGTTATGCATAATGATTTTCAAGCCTATAAAAATGATAAGGGTCATACAATCAATCATTTTTATGAGAAACTCCTTTTACTCAAAGAAAGAATGCAAACCAGTACGGGAAAAAAAATGGCGGAAGATCGCCACGTTTATATGGAGTCTTTTCTTTCACAGTTTTACAAGGAGTGGGAAGGGAAGGAATAGAAACTAATTTCCAATAAAAAAAGAGGTTACAAATGAATGCAACCTCTTTTTTGGTTTTACTAAATTATTTAACTCTAGATTTCTCCAGCTACTGCTTCGGATACATTAATAATGTGATCTCCAACTTTTTCGTATGAAGAGAATATATCACTATATATCACAGCACTTTGCATATTGTATTCTGGGTTTTTCATTTCAGTGTGATGTGTCTTTTTTAGTTGATTTCTCAATTGATTAATTTCTCTCTCTTTTTCTTTAGCACCTTCTAATGAAATTGTTCCATATCCGGAGTCCAGGTTTTGGTTCATAATCTCGAATGCTTCCTCAACAGCTTTGTTAAGCCTATTTAACCCTTCTCGCTGCTCAGGAGTAAAGTATCGCTTTTTCTCATCTTTCTTCTCAAAAGCTTTTCCTATTTGGAAATAGATGTCTCCAATTCTTTCCAAGTCATTAGTAATACTCAACATGGCTCTCATTCTCATAGCTCCTTCATCACTCATTTCAAGTGTTGCGGTTCTTCCTAGATAAGTAGCAACTTCTACTTCAACTCTATCAGTAATCTCCTCATACTTTTCCATTTTGGTGATCATTTTATTTTTCTCCTTTGCGTCTGATGAATTGGTTAAGGTATCTGCAAACCCATTCATTCGAGACGTAACTAAACCAAACTTAGAAACTTCTTTTTTAGCTTCTAATAAGCAAAGTTCAGCTGTAGAGCCTAGAGCTCCATCTATGAAGTCTAATTTAAACTCTTCATCTGCTTCTCCTTTAGATTTAACTGTTCTTTCTGCCATCGCAACAAGTTTAGGAACAAATCCAATTAATAGAAGTACGTTCAAAAAGTTAAACGAGGTATGGAAAATTGCTAGTCCTAGGTTAGATGCTTGACCATCTGTTCCATCAAATGGATTACCCCATCCCATATTTCCCATTACAGCTTCTATTCCATCTAGTATGAAAGGGAACATGATGACTGCCCAAGTAACACCTACTATATTAAATAGTGAGTGAATACGAGCCGATCTTTTAGCATGAACGTTTCCAACTAATGATGCAAGTTCTGCTGTAATAGTTGTGCCAATGTTTTCTCCCAAAATCATTGCAGCAGCAACTTCAAAAGGAATTATTCCTCCTGCAACCATTGTCATTGTAAGTGCCATTGCAGCAGAGGATGACTGAACTATTACAGTTACTAATGTTCCTAGTCCAACAAACATTAAAGTTGCTAAGAAACCGGCATCTTTATACGTTACAAAAAATTGAACAAGCCCAGAATCAGCATCTAATGAAGGAACAGCTCCTTTGAGTTCTCCTAATCCCATAAATAATAGAGCGAAACCTACAATCGCAGTTCCCCAATATTTCATATTCTTTTTTCCAAAGAATAAGAATGGTGCCCCGAATGCAATTAATACAAGAGCATAAGATCCTATACTAACTTTAAAACCAAAGATTAATATTAACCAAGCAGTAATTGTTGTTCCAATGTTAGCTCCCATCATGACACCAGCAGATTGTCTGAGAGAGAGCAAGCCTGCATTAACAAAGCTTACTGTCATAACCGTTGTTACAGAGGATGACTGAACTATTGAAGTAATTCCAAATCCAGTTAAAACTCCTGATATTCTGTTGTTTGTAATAGAGCCTAATAAACCTCTAAGTCTAGAGCCCGCAGCTTGCTGAAGTCCTTCACTCATTATTTTCATTCCAAAAATGAACATACCCAAAGCTCCAATCAAAACAAGAAGTTTAAATATTCCCCATCCCCTTTTCGTTTTAAATTTAGTTTTATCACTCCAAACTGTTTCATCATCCTTTGTTAAGCCAACTTTAAATACATGCTTTTCTCCACCACTAAGGTTTTCTGCTTTATAAGAAGTTTGGTTTAAATCTATATCATCTATTTGCGTCCAGTGAACACCTTCCATTTTAGCTTTGTACTGCTTTTCTCCAATGGCTGTAATATACTTAACAGAAATTGTATATCCATTCTCTTTTAAATACCCAACCTTATCATAATCTAAGGCCCAAGTGAATTTGGCGCTTTCTGGGCCCGGTTTAGCAGCTACATTATTAAAGACATCAGATGTTATTTCAACGTTTTCTGCTAATGTGTTCTCAATTGTTTCTGTGGCATTAACCAAACTGTCAGGTCTAATTGAGTCAGGTGAAACAGGGTCCGGATTTCCTAAAATAACAGCTGAAAATAATAACTGTATTGCGATTAGTAAATTTAATTTTTTAATCATTTTTATTGTTTGTTAAAATTGGTTTACGGTGCGAAAGTATTTCATCCCTTTGTGTTTTTTGGATTTTCAATGTTAAGCAATTGTTAACATTCTGACTCAATGTTAAGTTTTCTTTAAGTCTACATTATGAATGTAAAGTATATATTAAATGATATCATATTTGCACCGTCAAAAACAAACAACTTATACAAAGACAAAATGAAAAAAATTAGTGTAATAGTATTATTAGCGGTTTTAGCAAGTAGTGGAATTGCTCAACAAAAAGTAAATACAAAATTTGGAAAGGGTTTATACAATGTTGTAGCCGAAGATAGCTCATGGAGCATGAAATTTGCTATGAGGTTTCAGTCTTTATACATTGGAGAATGGAATGTGAATGACAGCACTGGAGTAAGTGGTGGAACATCACAATTTTTAATGAGAAGGTCGAGGTTAAAATTTGGTGGTTTTATTGTTAATCCAAATATTGTCTACAAGGCAGAGTTTGGACTTTCAAATAAAGATTTAGGCAAGGTAGATAGTAGAAATAATATGGCGCCTAGAATGATTTTGGATGCGGTTATTAAATGGAAATTTCACAAGAATTTTACTTTATGGGCCGGTCAAACCAAATTGCCGGGAAACAGAGAGCGGGTAGTGTCTTCAGCTAATATGCAATTGGTAGACCGTTCCTTATTAAATAAACGTTTCAATATTGATCGTGACATGGGTTTTCAGTTGCGTCACAACTTTACTATAGGAGAGAACTTTGTTGTAAGAGATATGATCTCTTGCTCTCAAGGGGAAGGTAGAAATCTAGTTCAGGATAATTTAGGAGGTTATCAATGGACGAGTAGAATTGAATTGTTACCATTTGGTAAGTTTCAAAGTAAAGGCGATTATTCATGTGGAGATTTAAAAAGAGAAGATAAACCAAAATTATCGATTGCAGCTACTTATGATTTCAACGATAGAGCTGTTAAGGATCGAAGTAATCAAGGAAGCTATATGGAATATGTTGACAAATGGGGTAACGAGGGGTATTTTATGACAAATATTCATACAATTTTTGTTGATGCTATGTTTAAATACAAAGGTTTCTCTGTAATGGCTGAGTATGCTGATAGGCAAGCTGATGATGCTATTCAGACAGTTTATGGATCTGATAGTACATTGTATACTGGAAGCGTTTATACTGGGTCAGGTCTAAATCTTCAGGCAGGATACCTATTGAAAAATAACTGGGAATTTGCGGGTAGATTTACTCAAATTAATCCGGGTGCAACTACAGGGAAAGATTCTCACTCACAGTATACTTTTGGGATTTCGAAATATGTAGCAGGACACAAGCTAAAAGTGCAAACAGATGTAAGTTACATGACAACAGAAGGAAGTGGTAATAGAGATCTGATGTATAGATTACAATTTGATCTTCATTTTTAGTATTGAATTGATAAAATGAAAAAAGGCGCTGGATTATTCCAACGCCTTTTTTATTGTGGTCTATTATCGGTTTATAAATATCTAGTCCAAGAAGCTGTCCAGTCGTTTCCTGATTCTATAGCTCCAATATAGCTAGCAGCATCAAACCAAGAATCAATAGACGTAGGGTCAAATGCATTGTTTAGAGATGTTCCAACCAATCCATTTAAAAAGGTTGTAATTGATCCATCTGTAGCTGTTGTGTTGTTGTTTGAAACATCTGTAAACATATTAGAAACAGTTGTGTCATTGCCTACAGAAGAGGTAAATACAAATGGATTAGTATTGTCAATTAGTGAGCTTGCCATTACTAATGTTTGATTATTCATATTTGAAATCGTTGCATCATGTTCAACTTGAACGCCTCTTTTTGGAAATCCAGTTATAATACAGTTGTAAAAACTACCCTTTGTTCCTACTCTAAGTTTCATTCCTTGATTTGAAGCATCTCCATCATCAGCACCAATTAGTGTAATGTTTGATAACGTAGGGTTCGAAATAGGTGTGGCGTTATTGTTAGAACTGTTGTTGTCGCCTTCAAATCCTCTGTCCCCTGCATCTGTATTTTGCTCTACAACTAAAAATTGACCGTTTCCTCTCCAACCTTGTGTCCAATCGAATGAGTCATCTTGATTTCCTGTTGATACGCAGTGTTTAATGTTAACAGTTCCTCCAAAAAATTCAAAACCATCATCAGAGCCTCTGTAAGCTTGTAAATGATGTGCTGTTGTTTCAGAACCAACTCCGTTGAAAGAAAATCCATTTAATTCATTGTCTGTTCCAAGAATTTTTCCAGCAAATTCTACTCGTACATAACATAATGTTCCAGAATTATCGGAATCATTTGACCCGCCATAAATACCTGTTCCTCCTTCGCCTTCAGCTGTTGTTCCTGAATTGATTGTAGCGTATCCGTTTACTATGATACCTCCCCAATCTCCAGGCATTGGATTTGAACTAGCAGGCGTAAATATGATTGGAGAACTAGCTGTGCCGCATGCGTTAATCATTCCACCTTGACTAATTGATAAAAAGGGAGTAGTGCCGTCATTTGCTGCATGAATTGTTGTACCAGCACCGATTGTTAATGTAACTCCATTATCAACAAAAATACCACCGCTAATTAACCAATCAGTTGCTGCATCCAATGTGTTGTTTTCAGTTATTGTTCCGGTTATTTGAGTGTATATAGTGCCGTTGAATTCTACTTCAGAAGTTGTCATTCCGGGGTATTCCTCAATAACTGGGTCATAGGTACATGGATTGTCAGGGTCTTCTTTTTTTGCTTTTGAGTTATAATTGATGGCATTGGGGTCAGTACACCCCTTTTTCGAACATCCAACTAATGTTAATGAACCAATCATTAAGGACATTATGCTGATTTTTACAATTTGTTTTTTCATTGTTTACTAGATTTTATTTTCGTTTATTATTTGATAACAAATCTCCGATATCATTTGCCGAAATGGATTAATAGATTGTTATAGATGTTTTAAAGTTATGTTAAGCGGGTGGGTGAATGTTACTATAATGTTAAGTTTGATGTCATAAAAAAGCCCCAACGCTTATTAGAGTTGAGGCTTTTTTTATGGTGAACAAAAATTAATCAATAACTTCCTGTTTATTTGAATTCTTTTCGAACAATTTGTAAGTTAACGAGCAACCAATTGTTACTCCTCTTTGATAAGAATTAATTGTTAAGTCTCTATCCTTACCTTCTTGAATAATTGCATAGGTCGGGTTAGTGAGATTTCCAACTGTAATCCCAGCAATAAAACGTTTATTAAACTCTCCTCTAAATACTAAATTTAGGTTTCCAGCGGAATTTTCATAAGAGTCACCTATTCCTTGTGCACCTGCAGCATAAAGTCTTCTTCCAAAAATATTGTATGAAACAGCTACTGTTCCTTTAAAATTTTCAGAGAATCTCTTCTTATATGTTAGGTCTATATTCGCTAAATAAGGAGAAGCACCTTGTAATGGTCTGTTTAGATTTGTAGAGATTATTGAGGCGCCTTCTACTATTGTGTCAATTGATACCTGAGAGTATATGTATGCTGCGTTTGCATTGAAGCTTATATTTGAAAACAAATTATTTATTCGACTTGAATCTCTTCCTATGAATGTTAACTGTTTAGTAAACTCTAATTCAAGACCAGTAACTACACCTTTTTGGGCATTTGCAAATGACTGTAATTGCCCGCTAGCGGTTGCTAACATTGTTTTTTCAATTGGATTGGAAATGTATTTGTAGAAACCGCCAATTGCAATTCTTTCACCAAACCTTGGATATCTTTCTAGCCTTAAATCAGCGTTGTAAACAAATGCATTTTTCAATAATGGATTTCCTTTGGATTTAGTTCCTGCAAACATTTCTACATATTCAAATGGAGCTACTTCTTTAAAACCAGGTCTTGAAACAGTTTTGCTTACTGTAAAACGAACAATGTTTGTATCGTTTGCTGAGTATTTCATAACAACACTAGGGAGTATTTTGTCTGAAATATTGCCAGCCTTTACTTCATATCTTTCAGTTATTGTTGGTATTTGTTGGTTTTTAGTTATTAAATACTGATCACCATCTTCATATCTCAAACCTGTTAGAAACTGTAATTTATCGCTAGGTTTCCAATCAAAAGCTCCGTAAAACGCTGTAATGTTTTGGTATACATCATATTTTGAAGCAGGATCTCCCATTTCTCTTATGTAAAACCCACCTTGATCCATAGATTCGTCGTTAATATAACTTTCAGGAGAATTAACATCAACAGAGGAATGAATATTGTCCAAGTTTTTCACATTATAATTGAACTGACGATAATCAAATGTTCTTGATTTCGTTTTGGTGTTGTATCCTGCAATAACCGAAGCTTTTGGAGTTTCTACTCCGTCAATTTCTTCAGTTGTGATATTGTATTTTATTTGGCCTTTAGCAGAAACTTCATTTTCATTTAATTCACTAAAAAACCTATGGTTGTCATTCACATCCATATCATTCATGGTATATTCATCCTGATTTGCACCATCAGCATAACAGTAAATTAATTGTCTTCTATCCGGCTCAATACTTTTTGTAGCGTTAAACCCTAGACCCCAGTTCATTTCTAATTTATTATTGAAAAAGACATGATTTCCTGATACTTGATTTGCAAGCAGATTATTTTGCTTGTATGTTAACCTTCTGGAAAATACATTATCTACATAGTCCCAATTGAAACCAGTAGTTTCCCTTACTTCATCTGAAGAAATGTTAACAAATAAGCTGTTTAATTGAATATTGTGGTTCTCATTTAATTGTAAGAAAACATTTCCTAAAGCAGAACCTTTCGTGTTGAAACTCCACTTTTCGAAACTATAATCAACTTGTGTCTCATCTTGAGCATTAATAATTCTATAGTCTCCGTTTTGATAATTATGCTTGTTACTATAGTTAGCTACAAAAGAAATACCTAAAACCTTATCTGAGTTATCCTTTTCTTTTCCTAAGATGAACTTATTTCCAGCAAATATGCCAATACTTCTGTTTATTGGAGAAGAATTTGTACTTGTATTGAAATTGTGCTCAAATCCATTGATGTTTCCATCTGTGTTAGTGCTAGTAGCTGTATAATAATCGGACTGTATCGCATCTACTGGCATTGATCTAGAACCATCTTCAAACCCCCAAAAGTCATTTTTTCCACCGTTGTAAGATTTAAAATCTTTAAAAGTAGATTGAGTGTTTATACTTGTTCCTAGTTTAACATTAAATGTAGGTTTCGAAGGGTATTGCTTTGTTCTAATGTCAATTGCTCCTCCAGCAAAATCTCCATATAATTCAGGAGTGAAAGCTTTCTTAACCGAAATACTTTGGATAACTGATGAAGGAAATATGTCTAGAGGAATAACTTTATTGTCTGGATCAGGAGAAGGAAGAGGTATTCCATTTAAATATGCAGAATTGTATCGATCTCCCATACCTCTTACGAATACATATTTTGACCCCACTACAGAAAGCCCAACCATTTTTTTTGTTGCATCACTAGCTGTGCTAACATTTTTCTCATTCATCGATTCAGAGCTAATAACATTGTCGATTCCAGTTGCGTTTTTCACTTCTGCAATTTCCGAAGCTTTTGAATGTTTATTTATTTCAGCTACAACCTGCACAGCCATTAGTATATCATCACTATTTTTTAATTGTTTGTTAATTACCACAGGTACTGAACTTTTAGTAATTACTGTAATAGTTTCCTTTTCGTACCCAACAAAACTTATAGATACATTATGGGTTCCTTCAGGAACATTTAGTTTAAACTTTCCATCAAAATCTGTAACGGTACCATTGGTACTTCCTGCAATTGCAACATTTACATAGGGAAGAGGTTCAATTGATCCATATTCTTCGGCTGTAATGGTTCCAGATATTGAAGATTGGGTAAACGCGGTAACGCTGAATAGGATGAAAAGGGTTACTATTATCGCTATGTTTCTTATTAGTTTCATTTTATTCTGTTTTTATAATTTCTTGGTGCAAAGGAATTTCAAAAGGATTGCGAAGTGATTATGTGATTATTAATATTATGTTAAGGATTATTACATTCTCAGTTGATTTGTTAACATATGATTAAACTATGCTTAACTTTGCGAGAAACATTCTAAACTAAATTTGTATGGAAACAATTGAAGAAGAAGAGATGTTGGGAAAAGTCCTATTAGTTGATGATGAGCAGGATATTTTAGTATTACTAAAGTATAATTTAGAGAAAGAGAATTTCTTGGTCCAAACAGCATCAAATGGTAGAGAGGGGATAGAAGTTGCTAAAGATTTTATGCCTGATATTATTGTGTTAGATGTAATGATGCCAGAAATGGATGGCATTGAAACTTGTTTGGAATTAAGGCAAATACCAGATTTAAAGAACGTATTAATTACTTTTTTGACAGCTAGGGGAGAGGATTATTCCCAAATAGCCGGATTTGATTCGGGGGCGGACGGTTATATTACTAAGCCTATAAAACCCAGAGTTCTTGTTAGCCGATTAAAAGCATTGCTAAGACGCAAGCATGGTGTAGTTTCTTCTGATGAGGATAATGGAGGGTTGAAAATTGATAGAGATCGATATATCGTAATTTTAGAAGGAGAAGAAACAAATTTACCTAAGAAGGAATTTGAATTATTAGATTTACTGATGTCAAAGCCTGGCAATATATTTACACGTGAAGTTATTTTAGATACTGTATGGGGAAGTGATATTGTTGTTGGAGATAGAACCATTGATGTCCACATTAGAAAGCTGAGAGAGAAAATAGGCGACCACTATATTAAAACTGTAAAAGGCGTTGGCTATAAGTTAGCCATGTAATCAATTATTAAAATAAAGTTTATTGTGAAAAATAAAGGAAAATTGCTTGAAGTAGCTCAAGTGTTTTTTAAGATGGGATGCATTGCATTTGGTGGGCCTGCAGCTCACATTGCCATGATGGAAGAAGAAGTGGTGAATAAAAGAAAGTGGATGAGCCGCCAGCATTTCCTTGATTTAATAGGTGTTACTAATTTAATTCCGGGTCCAAATTCTACAGAAATGACGATGCATTGTGGTCATGAAAGGGCAGGTATTCCGGGTCTTTTTGTAGCAGGATTTAGTTTTATTTTTCCAGCAGTTGTAATAACAGGGTTTTTAGCATGGTTATATGTAAATTATGGCAGTCTGCCTAACGTGGAGCCCTTTGTTTATGGAATTAAACCTGCTGTTTTAGCAATTATAGCTGGAGCAGTTTTGAAGTTGGGAAAGAAAGCTTTAAAAGGGTGGGAATTAGGGTTTTTAGGAGTGCTAGTCATTGCAGCAAGTCTCCTCGGATTCAATGAAGTTACCGTGTTGTTGATTGCAGGAGTATTAGGAACAATTTATTTTACTTCAAAATCTAAGTTAATGGATTCCCCAAAATCTATTGTCCCATTGGTGTTGTTGCAAATATCTTCAACTGCAGTTTTGAAAATTACTTCTGTAAAAGTCTTTTGGACTTTCCTAAAGGTAGGTTCAGTATTGTACGGGAGTGGTTACGTTTTGTTTGCTTATCTAGATGCGGAGTTAGTTACTGCTGGATGGATGACTCAGCAGGAGCTGATGGATGCAATAGCTGTAGGTCAGTTTACGCCAGGTCCAGTTCTTTCTACAGCGACTTTTATTGGGTACCAATTAACAGGTTTCTGGGGCGCAGTTGCAGCAAGTTTAGGTATTTTTCTTCCTTCTTTTTTGTTCGTATTACTTTTGAATCCACTAATTCCGAAAATGAGGAAATCTAAAGTATTAGGTTATTTTTTAGATTCAGTTAATGTGGCAGCTGTTGCGGTGATGGCGGGTGTTTTGATTGAGATGAGCAGAGTTGTTTTAATAAATGATTGGAGAGCAATTGTAATTGCTGTAATCAGTGTTGGAGTAACTTTTGGATTGAAGAAAAGTAATGCTATGTGGACAGTTTTAGGAGGTTCTTTATTAGGATATTTACTTCTTCTATTTTGATCCGTTGATTAACATCTGTCGGACTTCACTTAAGATAGTTGCAGTTGCTCCCCAAACAGTATTGTGGTTTAAATCAAAATAAGGAACATCTATTAATACAGGTGTCTCCGTGTATTTGCCTACTTTTATTTTCTTTTGTTTTATATTGCTATCGTCTGTCAAATCTGAAATTTTCACTTCAATTATTTCCTCGACTTCTTTCACTTCTGGAGTAAATACAGGTTCAAAATCCACAAAACCAACGAAGGGTGAAACTAAAAAGTTACTTGGAGGAATGTAAATTTGCGTTATTTCCCCAAGAACTTGAATTTTGTCAGGTGCAACGCCAATTTCTTCAAAGGTTTCTCGAAGTGCAGTTTCTTTTAAAGACTCTTCTGCTTCTTGTTTTCCACCTGGAAAAGATATTTGTCCTCCATGCGTTCCTTCATAGGCAGTTCTTTGAATTAAAGTGAAATGTGGAATGTCATTTTTAGGGTAGATTAACATCAATACAGCACTTTGTTTTGGGTTTTTGTCTGGGATATTGATTGAAGAGGCCTTTTCTCTCTTGTAAGGAGCCATTAATTCATGCGCCTGTTCACCGGGTAAGTTGAAATTTATTTCTTGAAAAAGTAAACTTGTCAATTCTGATAATATCATTAATCCGCTTCTAGTTTAAGAGAAGCCGAATTTACACAATATCTCAAGCCTGTAGGTTTTGGACCATCATTAAAAACATGCCCTAGATGACCATCGCACTGGGCGCAATTAATTTCAGTTCTCGTCCAACCATTTGAGCTATCTGTCGTTTCAGAGACATTGCTCGCAATCTCTCGAAAAAAGCTTGGCCAACCTGTACCTGATTTAAATTTGGTATCTGAATTAAATAGTGGAAAGCCGCATGCTTTGCAGCAATAGGTTCCTTTTGTGTTTGTGTCCCAATATTCTCCAGTAAAAGCTCGTTCAGTGCCCTTTTCTCGGATAATATGAAATTCGCTGGGTGTAAGTATTTCTTTCCATTCAGCTTCCGTTTTTATTACTTCAGCCACTTTGTTGTCTTGACAAGATACAGACAAAGAGCCGACAATAATAAAAATAAATAATATGTTTTTCATGATAAAGAATTTTCTAATAGAACTAAGATAATACTTATTATAGTATGGCAAACTGAATATTTTACTTGATTAAGTAAATAGATTTTTAAGCAGAAAGCCACAATATCTTAAAAAAGGGGATATTTTTACAAAAAAACAATATTCAGTTATGGAGGAGCTTTGGGGAAGCGGAACAGTGGGAAGAATTGCCGCGAATGTAATATGGGCTATCTCCTTTTTGGTTGCGGCTTATTTGTTATACGTTGCTTATAAAAAAGTATTGAATTTAATTGCTTTCGGAAAAGTTAAAAAAGTTACTGTAAAATATGCAGAGTTATTTGACGTTAACCCTCCGTATGCGAAGGGAGAAATTCAATTTGGGTTTAAATTGCCTGAAACAATGGAGGTGAAGTTTAGGATAGTAAATAGAGATGATGATGTAATCAAAGAATTAAAAAACGGAGAGTTGGAAGAAGGTGTATACCCTATTCTTTTTGATACGAACTCAATCGTTGATGGAGAGTATTATTATCAGATTATTACAGATTTTCAAAAGACGAGCAAGAAATTTTTCGTTGTAAATAAATTATAATATCACAAGAAAGTTTAAACATATTCGATTACTAATTTGTTCAGTAGTAGGCATAATGTCTTGTTCTTTATCTTCTTTTAGTCAGGAAAAGGCCCCTGGAGAACATTCTGTAATAATGGCTAATTTTAAATTGCCAAAAACGTTAGGGAATAAATCCTTCAAGGGTTTGATGAGTGGTTTGGCTACTATTGATTTAATTTATCAATATAATTTAGCGAATGGAATTGGGTTTGGAACTGGGTTTTCTTATTCTTATTATGAATTAAATGGTTCGGTTTTTCAGGGCTCTATACTTGGCCAAATGGAAGCCTATAATCCCTTTCTGAAAATATCCCAAAGAAAGGAAATGAATGAAAATTCATATGTTGAACTTTCGTTAAGTGGTGGCTATAATGTCCTTAATACAACTGGAAATCAATGTTCAGGTATTTTTAGGCAAGAAGCATTCAATGTTGCTCCACAATTGGCATTTTACATGGTGAGTTCTGAGTTTTTATCTTTTGGTATTGTTGTTTCGTACAATTATTTTGCTGCGGAATTTTCCCCGGCTAATATTTGTATGACAAGTTTCCCTGGAATAGATCCTGCCAACAGTGTTGGTAATTCTCATGTTTTTTCCGTGGGGTTTGGATTTTCAACCTACTTACCGTCAAAATAAAATATCTATTTAGATAGTTGTCTTTGTAGCTCTTTTGATGTTCTGTTTTCCCCGTCATGACTCCAGCCAGGTGGATTGATAAGGTATTTTATTTTGTCAGACAACTTTTTAGATCTGCGCATATCTTGCCAAAGACTAATGTATTCATGAC
>Ga0206130_10003764_pt1 | contig 19396 bp, 16 predicted proteins | sample Helgoland_Spring_9_FD_148637 | JGI IMG/M metagenome (GOLD analysis project Ga0206130, IMG submission 148637) | Pelagic subsurface seawater microbial communities from Kabeltonne, Helgoland, North Sea - Helgoland_Spring_Bloom_20160512_1 | ecosystem: Environmental > Aquatic > Marine > Epipelagic ... | reverse complement strand
ACACACCGTCGCCGATTTCGAGAATCGATACGTCAAACGTGCCACCACCGAGGTCATACACCGCGATCACTTCGTCTTGACCTTTATCAAGACCATAAGCGAGCGCCGCAGCAGTCGGCTCGTTGATAATACGCTTCACTTCGAGACCAGCGATCTGCCCAGCATCCTTAGTGGCTTGGCGCTGCGCGTCATTAAAGTAAGCCGGCACAGTGATCACCGCCTCTGTGACTGTTTCGCCGAGGTATGCTTCGGCATCAGACTTGAGCTTTTGCAAGATCATCGCAGAAATCTGCTCTGGAGCGAACTGCTCCTTCTCACCCTTAACCTCACACTCGATGTAAGCGTCGCCGTTCTTGCCCTTAACAATATCGTACGGGAGACTCTTTGCTTCCTCTTGAACTTCAGAGAACTTACGGCCGATGAAGCGCTTGGCGGAAAAGATCGTGTTACTAGGATTTGTGACAGCCTGGCGTTTTGCAGCCTGACCTACGAGACGTTCGCCATTTTTAGCGAACGCCACAACAGAAGGAGTGGTGCGGGCACCCTCCGAGTTTGGTATGACAACAGATTCCCCACCTTCCATTACGGACATGCATGAGTTTGTCGTGCCTAAGTCGATTCCAATTATTTTAGCCATGCCAATCTTATAGCAAATGCGATGCCACGAGCAAATAAGAGTCACAAGTGATTGACTATTAAAGGCTTTTATATAAAATACCAGCATCCAACTGCCCGCGCCGCACAACAATTCGTGCCACTTTGTCACAGCTTGTGTCACACTAAGTAGTCGCTGTCCCTAGCTGTGACACAAAAATCACTGCACTGCCCCGAACTGATTGCATTTCGTAGAATTCTAGCTTCAACTGCGCAGAATGCTCCCGCTAAAGAAGAAAAAGAAAGTCGATTATGAAGCGCTTAACTCGCCTCTCATGCGTATTCCACGTATGGATATTGCGACTGCGCGCAACTTGATCGACATCGGCATTGGTGAAATCTACGAGCTTCAAGGGCGCGCGCCCGAGGTATTGTTCGAGGAGGCACGACTGAAGAACCAAGACATGCCAGATGATCGCATGCGCTACTTCCGCATGGCCGTTTACTACGCGGAGACTGCAGAACCCGATCACGCCAAAATGCATCCTGATGAGTGGAACTAGACCAACACCGAAAAAAGCCGTTAAGCTACCAGTCATGATTGAAAACAGCACAATTCCTAGCGAAGTCCCCGTCATGACTCTCGGCGGCACCGTACTTTTTCCTCAAGCGATGATGCCGCTGTTCATTTTTGAGCCGCGCTACAAAGAGATGCTCAGCGACGTGCTCAACAACGATCGCATCTTCGCGGTCGCGACACTTGACGAGCGCAACGAAGACGCCCCCCACTCCGAGACGCCCTACTCGATCGCAGCGATTGGCGTAGTACGGGCCTGTAAAAAGAACCCCGACGGCAGCTCAAATCTTGTCTTGCAAGGACTCGCCCGCGTCGAGCTTGAAGCGATCGTCAGTGAAGAGCCCTACCGCACAGCCCGGATTCGTCAAATCCTCAGTGAATGGGGTGGCCCTGAAGACCAAATCGCGACCTTAAAAAGCCGACTACTCAGCCTGATCCAAACCCAGCGCCGACTTGGCGCAAACATTCCCAAAGAGGTGCTGCAATTTCTAGGTAATATCAGCGAACCAGAAAACGCGCTCGATCTGGCGATCTATACACTTTGCTCATCTGCGACGTTCAAGCAAGAGCTTCTAGAAACGCGCGGCATTGTGCCACGTTACCAGAAATTTGCCAACTTCCTACAGTCCGAGATCGAACGTCTCAAGCTCGACATTCAATTAAAAGGCGACTTGGACGACCAAAATATCGGACACAACTAATGCGCCTGGGCTGTCTCATAAATTTATGATTCTGCCCGAATCTTAGTGTTTTTGGTGGAGGGACGCCGTCCGCAGTTTACGAGGGTGGGAGTCGCCTAAATTTCATACATACAAGCCAAGGTGACGCACGGGCATCGAAACGATGCCCCTCCAGCCTTTAGCTCGAATGGAAACAGCAACTTATTGCATTTTGAGCCAGCCTCCAAGCAAGGCGGCCCCCCTCACTCAGTTCTTCGGTTTCTCGAAATAAAAACTCAACAAGCCAGGATTGACCTCAATCGTCTCGATTCTAACCAGTGACACCAGTTGGTCCCCGATTCGATTTTCGACCTCGAATGCAAACTGATAACCAGCGATCTCGCGGTAATCCCGATACTGTGTCTCTAAGCCGAACGATCCATCCGGATGAATTTGCACACGTTTAAGAACCAGCCCACTACTTGGATTTAGATAGTAGCGCACAAATGGCTTACGAAACTTTTTTACCTCCAACACATTAACGTACGTATCGCCAACTTGTTCATTGCCAACAAGCAAGATCTGATTCCACGATTTCTCCATATGATGAATTAAGGGACTGTCAAAATCAGCCTCATCACGAAGCGCTGAGAGTTGATCGGTCGACAAATCTTCAATCGTCACCTCCCCTCCAACCTTTGTACGTTGCCAGCCTTGACGACCATTAAAGCCGCAAACAATTGAGGTCTCATCGGCAGTCAAACGATAACGAATCGAGTTTGGGCGCTTCTTGCGCATCAAAAATTGATAGCTCGTCCCATCCTGAACTTGATATCCCTCAATACTTAGCGAAGACAGTGCTGCTACCGATCGCGGACCACCTAAGGTCTCCGTATAGCGCTCAAGGATGCGTTGAACCAAGTATGAATTACTCGAGTTTGCCATCGCCTCAAATGAAAACGACATGAAAACACAGCTAAGAATGAAAAGGAGGCGCATTTAAACATTATGAGCGGAGCCTCTCGGGCCAGGCAAGCCAATCTAACAAAACACCCTAACATCTATGCCTCTATGATTGTAATCTCGTAACGAATTCCTCATCACTCTTGTTATGTCTGCAGAAAATATCTCCACTTGGCTCCTCCAGTTTAAGCTCTCCGTCGGGATGGCCGAAATTTTGGGACTGCTCCTATCGGCACTTTACCTCGCGATACTCGCATGGCTCGCCAACTACGCCGCCAAGCGCGTCATCACCTCGGTCATCCATCCATTAATTCATAAATCTGGGGCCAAATGGGATGACGAACTCACCGAGCAGCGCGTTCTCATACGCTTCTCACATATTGTCCCAGCAGCGATCATACACATCTTCACGCCGATACTGTTTGCAACCCACCCACAGCTCATCGCCTTTTGCCAAGTCGTCGTCAACACCTACCTAATCGTCATCGTTCTCTTGATCATCGATGGCCTGCTCAACTTCTGCCGCTCCATTTGGGATCAACTCCCTGTCGCCAAGCGCTTCCCTGCCAAGAGCTTCATCCAAGCCGCAAAGCTCGTGATCAACCTCATCGGTTGTATCTTTATCCTCTCCGCCATCCTCAACAAATCCCCTCTCGTCTTTTTCTCTGGGCTCGGTGCCGTCACCGCCATCCTACTGCTCATTTTTAAGGACGCGATCCTCGGTCTGGTCGCGGGTTTCCAACTCTCTGTTAACAACATGGTCATGGTTGGCGATTGGATCGAGATGCCTGGACGCGGTGCCGATGGCGATGTGATCGACGTCTCCCTGACCACCGTTAAAGTACAGAATTGGGATAAAACGATCACCACGGTGCCGACTTACGCCCTTATTTCCGACTCCTTTAAAAATTGGCGCGGCATGAGTGAATCTGGTGGCCGCCGCATCAAGCGCTCGCTCAACATCGACCTGCGTACCATCCAGTTTGCCGACGAAACACTGCTCGAACGCTTCAAAGGCATCCGTATCCTACGCCCCTACCTTGAAACCAAGCTCGGAGACATTCAAAAATACAACGCCGACGTGGCAGACGACCTTTCCGAACTCATCAACGGTCGTCGCCTCACCAACGTTGGTACCTTCCGCGCCTACTGCGTCGCCTACTTGCGCAACCACCCGAAGATTCACCAAAGCGGCATGACACTCATTGTGCGCCAACTCGCGCCAACCCAGACGGGTCTACCGATCGAGCTCTACGCCTTCGCCAACGACACCGCATGGGCCAACTTTGAAGACATCCAGGGCGACATCTTCGATCACCTCCTCTCGATCCTCCCCGAGTTTCAACTCAGCGCTTTTCAGGCCCCTAGCGGCGCGGATGTGGAGAAGGCCTTGGGCAGAAATTAATCCGATTCCAGAAATCTCGTTGGAGGGAAATGCTCTGTCTTTCCACGCGTCGTGCACCAGTCACGCTTTAAGCGGCAACGACGGAGCGTTGCCCTCCAATCAAACAAGTTCCCCGCATCTTACAACACGAAGCTCACTCAAACACCTGCTGTGTCGGCGTTTCGTTGCCTTCTGCAAAAGTTGCGACATCGCCCGCGAACACAATCTCGCCACCGCCATCGCCACCCTCCGGGCCAAGTTCGATGATCCAATCCGCCAAGCGAATGACATCGAGATCATGCTCGATGATTAAGATCGTGTTGCCAGCATCGCGCAGCTTAAAGAGCATATCCATTAGGCGCTGCACATCCAACCAGTGCAGTCCCGTGGTAGGTTCATCTAGTATATAAAGCGTTTCGCCCTGCTGTCGTTTACTCAGTTCTAATGACAATTTAATCCGCTGCGCCTCACCGCCAGACAACGTTGTCGCAGGTTGGCCGAGCTTAATATAGCCCAAACCTACATCCGACAAGGTGCGCAGCTTCTCGGCAATACGGGGCTGCTTATCAAAAATCGCCAACGCCTCGTCGACACTCATCGCCAGCACATCGGCGATGCTAAAGCCCTTAAAGCGCACATCCAAAGTCTCACGATTATAGCGCTGGCCGTGGCAACTAGTACATGCCGAATACACGTCTGCCATAAATTGCATATCAAGCTTGATGACTCCATCGCCTTTGCAGCGCTCGCAGCGTCCACCCGATACATTAAAACTGAAACGACTCGGCTTATAACCTCGAATTTTCGCCAACGAACACTTCACATACAGGTCACGTAATTGATCAAATAACTTGGTATAAGTCGCTGGATTTGAGCGCGGACTACGACCGATCGGCGACTGATCCACCTGCACCACTGAGGTAAAATTATCCAAGCCCTGCACGCCGGCATGTTTACCTGGAATCGACTTCGCCCGGTTCAATTTAAACGCTGCGGCCTTGGCCAAAATACCATTCACCAAAGTACTCTTGCCCGAACCCGACAGTCCGCAAACCACCGTCAATAATCCAACTGGAAAAGCGGCATCGACTGACTTCAGGTTATTCTCGGTTGCCTTCTTCACGGTCAACCAATCTTTGGTCGGCTGCAAAGACTCTACACATTTCTCCACGCGCTGCCGTCCACTCAAAAACGGCCCGGAACGACTCGTCCCTGCAGTATACGAGGCCTGCGGCTCTCCTTCGAAAATCAGTTCGCCGCCCTCCACACCAGCACCAGGCCCGAGCTCGATCAAATGATCCGCCGCCCGCATGGTGTCGGCATCGTGCTCGACCACCACCACGGAATTACCCCGATCACGCAACCCGAGCAAAGTTTGAATCAAACGGCGATTATCCAATGGGTGCAGGCCGATGCTCGGCTCATCCAAAATATACACCACCCCAATCAAGGACATGCCAAGCTGAGTCGCTAAGCGCACACGCTGCGCCTCGCCGCCGCTTAAAGTGGCATAGCTACGATTCAAGGTTAAATAACTCAGACCCACCTCATTCAAGAAAGACAAGCGTTCGGCCAAACCATGAATCGCATCGCTCACTGTCTCGTAGTCTGCACTCGACTCTAACTTCGCGACAAATGCCTGTGCATCGTGCAGCGATAAGCACAAAAAGTCTGCAATCGAGACGCCCTCGATCAACACACTCAAACTCGACGGCCGCAGGCGGCGGCCATGACAAGTCTCGCAGACGCTGCTGGTTTGATAGGCCATCAGCCGCGCCCGTAATCCATCGCTCGTAGTGGTGAGCCGCATGTTCTCTAGGTCAGCCAGCACGCCAGCAAACTCAATCGCTTCTGGCTTCGAGTTGCCCCCTTTTAACTTAAAGCTAAACTGACGACTTCCTGTGCCATGCAAAATTTGCGCCTGTACCTCAGCATCCAATTCTTCCCACGCCACATCCGGATCAAATGGCAACTGCTGAGCCAATTGCTTCAAGATGGCATTACGTTTAATAATCATTTGCTTCGAGCCAAGACGCCACGGCTTGATTGCGCCCTGCTTCACGGTCTTCAAGGGGTCCGGCACTAACAGCTCGGGTTGAAATTGCAGTGTCTCTCCCAGTCCGCCGCATTCAGCGCAGGCTCCTTCGGCATGATTCCACGAGAAATGCCGCGGTGAAATCGAATCATATACATCGCCACAAGTCACACAGGCCAGACGATTACTCAGCGGCAACTCACGCCAGCCATCCTTTGCAGCTTTATCTTCGATCAATACAATCGCACGATCGCCGCCCTCACTGAAGGCCAGATCTAACGAATCCGCCAAACGGCTGCGTTGATCTGCCTTTAACACAATGCGGTCCACGACAATCTCGACCACGATCTCCGATGCCTTCGAATCGATCAAATCGGGCTCGTCTAATCGGCGCACCGCCCCATTGATTCGCACACGCTGAAACCCACGCTGCTGTAAGCGCGGCAGTTCCTCCCGCAAAATCGACGGCTTGGTAATCATCCACGGCGCTAAAATCATCAAGCGACTCTTCTCAGGTTCAGCAAACACACGCGTCAAACAATCATCCATCGAGCGGCGCTCAATCAGTCCGCCATCTTTAGGGCAATACGGCGTGCCACAGACCGCCCACAGCACTCGACTGAAATCCGCAATTTCTGTGACAGTAGCCACCGTGCTACGCGGGCTACCTCCGCCGCCAGTACGTTGTTCCAAGGCGATCACCGGCGATAGGCCTTGAATGAAATCCACATCTGGCCGCGGAATTTGCTCCAGCACCGTGCGCGCCTTAGTCGATAGACTATCAATATACTTCCGATAGCCCTCGGCATAAATCGTATCAAATGCGAGCGATGACTTCCCCGACCCACTCACTCCGGTGATCACCACCAATTGATTACGCGGAATCTTAAGACTGATATTCTTTAAGTTATGCTCACGCGCTCCCTTAACGGAGATCGAATCGGCATGTTTTGGCGGCAACGATTTCATAAATACAAACCATAGCGATAGACGCGCTCGCATTCGAGGGCAAGACTGCGGGTCGATTGATTGCAGCAGTAATTACCCAAGCCAATGGTTCGGCACCAAAAAGTGAGGTTCCTCAGAATTCGGCAGCACAAACATCACGCAGCGCTCAGCACTCGCGGCATGCAAGGCTGAGATGGATGCGCGCGGCAATGACTCGCGTAGCGGTGCAGTCATCACAACTGGCCACAGCGGCTTAGGAATCATACAGACTTCGGAGGTATCAGCAAAGAAATGCTGCCAGTCTTGCGCATAAAGCCAGCGTCCTTGCCGACAATCAGGACGCACACTTTCCGGCAAGGGGCACTCCGCCACTCCCATCGGGTAACAGATGCAGCCGTAGATCAATTGACGAGCCTCCACCTCCGCACACCCCCAACGCTCAGCCAATAGTGCCTGTGCCTCTGGTCGTTGCGCCAACGTCAATTGATGCCTGCGCATGTGTTGTAGTTTTCGCTGCCAATTGTCATGTGGATTCGGCCCTGGGAAACTCCAACCCTCGGCAGTCGGCATCCCGAGATAAAACTTAACCGCCAGCTCGAGTTGAAACACCTGCTGCGTGCGCACATCCCGCAGGATGTAATCCATCTCCCCTAAGGTGATCTGATTACGATCAAACACTTGAAGATGGTCAGCCAGAACTTCTAATTGATCGGATGCGCTCAGTAACAAGTGTAGTGCATCCTCGAATAAATGGCCGAGTTTCTGATTGGCATTAGGGCGCATCTCCGCCGTCGGCATACCGAGCAAAGCACGATCAAATGACGCAGCTTCTGACAAATCGCCAACGAGCAAAGGCGCGTCTTTCATACTCTGGAGCAATGCGTTGGAGTGAAGATTATTCATAAGGCGAAAAGATGAGCATCATCATGTCGTCATACATTCGCAAGGCCTCACGTAATCACGGGGCTAAATCCGAACACGCAATTCAATCGCGGGATAAACCCGCTCGCTACAATGATTCATTCGTAGCGACTGGCTTTACGCCAGGAGTCCTAGAGCGTTACGTCGCAAGATAAGTATGCCCACTAAGGATCTCAGCATATTCATCGAGCATACGTGTGCCCTCGCGCGGTTTGATGATATCTGCCTTAGTGGCGCGGTCGATTTGCTTCTTCAATTGCCGCGTCAAAATGTGACCATCGTATTGCGTAAAACCGAGCACATCGTTCACCGTGAAGCCCTTGATACTATCTTCAATGTAAAAGCCGTTCTCTTCATCGTCTTCAAGGAAGACATGCACCTCATTCACGCGACCAAAGAGATTATGCAAATCACCCATGATGTCTTGATACGCACCGACCAAAAAGATGCCAAGGAAGTATGGTTGCTTGGCATTGAGCTCATGCAAACGAAGTGTGCTACGCACATCTTCTACATCGGTGAACTTGGAAACTTTGCCCTCACTATCGCAAGTAATGTCAACCAAAGTAGCATCCACATCTGGCGACTCATTGAGACGATGCAGCGGCGCGATCGGAAATAATTGATCGCAAGCCCAATGGTCGATCAGCGATTGAAACACCGAAAAATTGCAGACGTATTGCTCAGCCATCATCTGCGGCAACGACTCGAGTTCTTCGGGTGTATAGCCCTCACCCTTACCTTGTTCAGCGAGTTCCTTGCAAATCTTCCAGTAGGTGGCATCCGCCTCGGCTTTTTCAGCAAGATCGAGATAACCGAGTGAAAAGAGGTTATTGGCCTCTTCCTTTTTCTGCTGCGCGTCATGGTAGCGCTCCAAAGGACTAGAGCCATGCTCGTTGACTAGAACCGCTTGAAGGTCACGAAGGATTGGATTGCGCTTTTTTTTCTTCGGTATTTTCGGATCGACCGAAGTCTTCGAAATACGATCGCAGACGCGGGTGACGAGGATCGAATGCGGTGCGACAATCGCTCGCCCGCTCTCGGTCACAATATCTGGCACCTCGACGCCTGCATCTGCGCAAACGGTCTTAATATTATAGACCACATCGCGCGCATATTCACGCATGGTGTAATTCATCGAACTCTCGTAGTTACTCCGCGAACCGTCGTAATCAACACCAAGACCACCGCCGACATCCATCAGACGCATGGGGAAGCCCATCTTCTTGAGTTCACAGAAAAAACGCGTGGCTTCGACCGTGGCCTTTTTGATGGTCTGAATATTGGGCACCTGCGAGCCGATGTGGAAATGAATGAGTTGCAGGCAATCCTCTAGTCCGGCGCGCTTAAGGCGGCGCGTGGCATCGATGAGTTCAGGACTAGTCAGACCGAACTTGGCATCTTCTCCTGCAGAACTGGCCCACTTCCCTTCGCCAGATGTGGACAGCTTGATTCGAAAGCCGATCAACGGCCGCACGCCGAGCGTCTTACTGATCTGAATAATACGTGGGACCTCACTGAGCTGCTCCACTACCAAAAAAATCTCTTTGCCGAGTCGTCGACCGTGGAGTGCGAGTTTAATAAATTCATCATCCTTGTAACCGTTGCAGATGATCAAAGACTTCGGATTCTTATGCATCGCCAAAGCAATCATCAGCTCGGGCTTACTGCCACACTCTAAACCATAGTCAAACGCAGCGCCGGCATCCTGGATCTCCTCGATCACTTCACGCAGCTGGTTGACTTTAATCGGAAAGACACCGCGATACTTACCTTGGTAGTCTTCATCTTTAATGGCTTGTGCGAATAGCTCGTTTAAATCGATGACTCGTGTGCGCAAAAGGTCCTGAATACGAATCGTCAACGGCGGCTTGAGCCCTTTGCTAATCGCCTCAGTCACGATATCATGAATACGGATGCTGCGTTGATCACGCGACGGGTGCACCAACATAAAGCCATCCTCATCAACCGAAAAATGCCCGCCGCCCCAGCGCTTGAGACCATAATAGTCTTCAGCGGTGGCGATCGTCCAATCGTCTTTACCGGGTTCAGTGGTTTGCTTCATAAATCTTCGCGTTGCTTATCTTAATCAATAGACGCGAAAAATGACGTATGCACGCGTGCTTAGAAAGCAAAAAGAAGCGAGAGCGCACGCTTCCCATTAAATAATTCAGGCACCTCGATTAAACGAGTCCGCCCTAAGTTTAGATGAGTTCAGCGTAAGCCGCTGGCTTCATCAAATCCGCGATTTGAGAATCGTCGGTCAAACGAATTTTTAGCAACCACCCTTGAGTAAAGGCATCTTGGTTGACCAACTCTGGCGCCGCATCGACTGCTTCATTAACTTCAACAATCTCACAACTGACAGGCATATACAGATCCGATGCCGCCTTCACTGACTCAACCACTCCAAAGGTCTCACCCATCTCAAATGTCGCACCGACTTCAGGGAACTCTACAAAAGTAATGTCACCTAGACTCTCCTGTGCGTAATCAGTAATCCCAATTGTCGCAGTGCCGCCATCGTGCAACTGGATCCATTCGTGGTCTTTAGTATATAGGTAGTCAGCTGGTAGCTCGCTCATAACTGATGAAAATCCCTAAAGATCGCCTAGTGTCAATTCTGCGATACGAAAAACGTAATAATCTGCTCGATAATATACTTATGCTCAAGCGGAGTGATCTCTCCAGCCTCCAGTTGCTGATCGGCTTGAAGTGCTTGCTGCGCCATACGCTCAAATGGATCGGCACCCATCGACTTTGGCACCAGCCCGCTCTTCATCTTCGCTTCCATGACACGGGGCTCTAGATCATGATAATAGCCAAGGTCTTGCGCTAAGCCGAAACGAATAAAGTTCTGATTCTTGTCATTCGGCACCGGAGTGAAATATTTAACCGCAGTGTTGTATCCCTGTTTTTCGAGGCGAATCTCGTGACTCACTTTGCGAGGGAGATCAACAATCAATGGCGTGATGCCAGTCGCGATACCATCAATATAAACACTCGCTTCTGTCGGGAACGAAACGATTATCACTTGCTGCGGCACACCTTTTTCAAAAGAAGCACATGCTGAAACAAGCAGCGCAAGTGCCAACGCGGATATGATGTGAACAGGGAATTTCATACAATTGAAGCAGGTGAGGTCGTAATAAAGATCTATTCATAGCCGCCTGCGTTATTATCGGTCAAGACTTTAGCACCAATTATTCGTAATGATAAAACCGACATAACATGGCTGAATGTGCTTGAACATTTGCACGCGCCTCAATCAACATACTTTTAGCAAGCCGACACTGACGACACTCGAAATGCCCTCATTTCCAGCGACTGGCCACCTTCTAATGATATTTACTTTCACCCTAGCAATCGCCTTCACGATCGGAGTCTCCGCGCTGTGCTCCATTCTGGAAGCGATGATCCTCAGCACCACCACCGCTGAAATCGAAGGGCTTAAGAAAACGCACCCAAAAAGAGGTGAAAAGCTGGAAAAATATAAGATCGAACTGGCAGAGACCAGCTCCGCGATTCTAAGCCTCAACACCATCGCCAATACCCTCGGTGCCACCATGGTCGGCGGGCTTGCGGTTAAGATTTGGCCTGAAGATGCCAATATCCTCTTTAAAGTCTCCGCCGCAATGGCCCTCGCCATCCTGTTTTTCTCAGAAATTATCCCCAAAAACATGGGTGTGCTGTATCGTCCAGCCCTGCAGCCGATATTGATCTACCCGCTGACTTGGGTCTGCGCGATCATGGCCCCGCTATCTGGCATCGTCGCGGTGCTAGTGCGCACATTGCTCAAACCAGCTGAAACCTCTACCGATAGTGACGAAGAAATCCTCTTACTCGCGGAGAAAAGCGCGAAGGAAGGCACGCTAACCTCGAATGAGCGTGAGGTGATCCACAACGCACTTAGCCTCGATGAAGTGCTAGTTGACCAGATCATGACACCGCGCACCGTACTTTACGCGATCAATGAAGAAGAAACCGTCGGCTCCTTATTCGAGAAGGAAAGCAACCTTCCCTTTGCTCGCATCCCAACCTACCGCGATGAAACCGAAAACATCACGGGCATCGTCCGCCGCCGCGACATCCTCAGTGCCAAAGCGAAAGATCAAGACGATTTGCCGATTCATTCGATGGCCAGCGAAGCTATTTACATCCCTGACAACGCGACAGTCGATGATGCTCTACAGATCTTCCTCAAGAAGCATCAACAACTCGGCATCGCAGTCGATGAATTTGGCACTATCTCAGGCGTCATCACGATGGAAGACGTCATCGAACACATCATTGGCCAAGAAATCTTCGAAGACGACGATCCAGCCATCGATATGCGCGAACTCGCTCGTCGCCAACAGTTTGCCAGTAAGCACAAGAACCGCAAAGGCTAGTATGCAATAAAGGAGTGTGGGCGACCCGCCCACGGCACATCCTCAGCCACAAGCGCACGCGAACTTCAAAGAAAACGAGGGCGACCCGCCCTCCCTCCTTTTTCCGCACAGCTTGGCGTTTACCGCACAGCGACGCTCTCGGCATACGCCCGCGCAAAATAAGTCAGGATCATATCAGCCCCAGCCCGCCGAATCGCTAGCAGCGACTCATCGCGGCAACGTTCCAGATCGAGCCAGCCCCGCTCCGCAGCCGCCTGGAGTTGTGCATATTCACCGGAAACCTGATAGGCAGCGAGCGGCAACTCCGTCGACTCACGTACTTCGCGGATGATGTCCAAATACGGGCCCGCCGGCTTTATCATCAGCACATCCGCACCTTCCTCTTCATCCAGAGCCACCTCGATCAACGCCTCGCGACGATTGCCGGGGTTCAACTGATAGGTGCGCTTATCTAAATGATGGGTGCCAGCGCTATTAGCGCTCCCCACCGCATCACGGAACGGACCGTAATAGGCAGATGCAAACTTCGCTGAGTAGGCCATGATATTGGTCTGCTCAAAGCCAGTATCGTCCAGAGCGGCACGAATCGCTCCGACACGACCATCCATCATATCCGAGGGAGCTACAAAATCAGCGCCCGCTTCCGCAGCGAGCACAGCCATCTCGGCAAGAATCTCAACTGTGGCATCATTAATCAAATCGCCCGCCTGCGCATCGAACAAACCGTCGTGGCCATGCACGGTATAAGGATCAAGCGCCAGATCAGTGATCACCGCCATCTGCGGCAGCTCTGCTTTGATCGCCCGAATCGCCCGCAAAACTAGGGTTCCAGGATTCAAGGCCTCACGCCCATCGTCGGTCTTCAATGAATCGTCCAACTTCGGAAACAGTGCCACCGCGGGAATTCCCAACGCAGCCAGCTCACGGCATTCCGCGATCAATCGCGCAATCGTCAGACGCGAAATACCCGGCATCGACTCGATCGGCTCCGCAGCACCGTCGCCATCGATCACGAAAATCGGCTGAATTAAATGATGCACCTGCAACTCCGTTTCATTTGCCAAAGCACGCAAGGCAGCAGTGCGACGCATACGACGTGGGCGATGTATTAGGTCCAAGCGGAAGTCAGAAGAAGCAGTCATACCCAGCACCATGACGACTCCTTCACTCATTTCAAGCTGAACTGTTTTATCGTCATTTCAAACTTCACACATCAGTTTTCCCCCGTCACTCTGCCCTTTTACTTTTTCAGTTTGTTGCTTCACTTGCCCAAAGAGCACCCAGTTCACTCCGCCCTGCGGGTTCAGCTCGGCAAACCTCGCAGATTATCACGCGCGACTCGCGCTTCGTGCCACTTTCCAAACTTCACACTTTTCCACCTTCACACTTCATTAAATGCCCGTTCAACTTTACGACACCCTCAGCCGATCCGTCAAAGCACTCGCTCCCTCGAGTGACCACCCGCTGCGATTCTACTGCTGCGGCCCCACGGTGTATGGTCCCGCGCATATCGGCAACTTCCGCACCTTTCTGATTCAAGACGTGCTACGTCGCGTCGCCGAAGCCGACGGCATTGAGGTGCAACACGTGCGTAATATTACCGACGTCGACGATAAAACGATTCGCGGCTCGATCGAAGCAGGCCTTTCCTTGGGCGAATTCACCGCCAAATGGACCGCCAAATTCCACACTGACTGTGAGGCGCTCAATATGCGTCCGCCGAGTGTCGAGCCAAGTGCCGTCGCGCATATTCCAGATCAGATCGCGCTGGTTGAGACGCTCATCGAAAAAGGCCATGCCTACGCGACCGATGACGGCTCAGTCTATTTTCGCGTCAACTCCTTCGATGACTACGGTCGCCTCTCTCGCCTCAAGCAGCGCGAATTGAAGACTCAAACCGAAAATTCCGCAGGCGAAGTCAACGACGCTGACGAATATGACCGCGAGTCCGTGACCGACTTTGCCCTCTGGAAAGGCCGCAAAGCCGAAGATAAAGGCAACTACTGGACCAGCCCGTGGGGCGAGGGACGCCCTGGTTGGCACCTGGAGTGTAGCGCCATGGTCGACGCAGCCTTCGACGGCGCAACCATCGATTTACACGGCGGCGGCATAGACCTGTGCTTTCCGCACCACGAAAATGAGATTGCACAGTCCGAATGCGCCCACGGCCACGACTTCTGCAAGCATTGGTTCCATAGCGCCCACTTGATGGTTGAGGGTGCCAAGATGTCCAAAAGCCTCGGCAACCTCTACACGCTGGACGATCTGCAGCAAAAAGGCTTCAGCCCGATGGCCGTACGCTACACACTGATCGCCGGCAGCTATCGCCAGCAGCTCAACTTCACTTTCGACGGTCTGCACGCCTCACACAGCGGACTCAGCAAAATCGAGCGTTTTGCCGAATCACTGCTCGCAGTCACTGGCGAAGACAAGGCCGCGATGCATCACTACATCACCGCCGATGCGCCCAAAGACTTCGGCCGTCTGGTTAAGGCGTGGGACGCCCTGCGTAACAACCTCAACACCGCAGCCTGCCTGGGTGCGATCTTTGGCGTGATCGGTTCCAACCCCGCGGCATCACTCGATGCGGACGGCGCCCGCGCAATGCTCAAAGCACTAGGCACATTACTTTACGCGCTCGGCTTGCAACTCTTCACCGTCGAACAAGCGACGGTCGACGCGCCCGACGACATCGTCGCACTCGCCCAGGCCCGCTGGGACGCCAAGCAAGCCAAAGACTGGGGTAAAGCGGACCAACTACGCGACGCCTTGCTCGCTGAGGGCTGGGTGGTGAAAGACAAAAAAGACGGCTTTGATCTAGAATTAAAATAACCAACTTGCATCAAACTCGACTTGCGATGGATGCAAATTGACGCTGGCAGAGACTCCGCAAACTACTACAAAACATTCCCAGATAAATGGGATGAGCACAAAATCAGCATCGACTGCGTCTCCGTCAAACGAATCAACGGTGGCCCACAGCTCGGAGGAGCCGGCGTCCGCGCGCAAACCCATCGATGATAAAAAAAGATCCATCGTCATTTACCGGAGAAATACCACTCTGAGCCTAATGTGGCGGCTATTCTGTTGGGGAGGGTCGACCTCGGTGTCGACCGCAAGCACTGTAGAAATCACATAAAAATCCAAGGTTCTCTATGGGCTGTTAGACATGTCAGCCTCTCCCGTATCGGTACCGGACGACACCGAGGTCGTCCCTCCGAAGAGCCAGAAGCAAATGCACCGCCCCCAGCGTCCATCTATGCCTTTCCCGCTAATCGACGATGAATCTACAAAAGCCCCGTCGGTAGCATCGTGGATGCATTCCTAGAGGGCGACGTTGAGTCCTTCGTCGGTAAATACGGCACCGAGATCGAACGCGGGGCGTCTACGGCGATGAATCTGGCGAAGCGCAGGCGCTAGTCCTTGCTCAGGTCGAGGTTGCCAAAGGCACGATTCGCTACTGCGACGGCGGGTTCTCGTATAATGCCGATATTAAGCCCCTTGGTTAACCACTCTAGGAATTAATATAAGAAAAAATCCCTCCGATTTCAAATCGCCGCTCCCATTGATTTACGGAAAATAAAGGGTACACTGTACTAATCAAACAAGCGAAAGTTTTTTTAATCACCTAACGGACGAATTACTATGATCAAACAGACCGATTCGATTGGGCCCCAGACGTGACCCAGTAAACCTGCGAACATTCCACTGAAGGCTGCGCGAGTCCTCTAATTCGAATGCGGCTTAATTTTTTTAATTGATGCCAAAGATTCTTCACATTTCAGATCTGCACTTTGGGCCAGCCTATCTGCCTGAGGCAGGTGAGGCATTGCAAGCGATCGCCCCTTCCCTCGATCCGGACGTTATTGTAATTAGCGGAGATTTCACACAGCGAGCCAAACGACAGCAATTTGAGCACGCGCGGCGCTTCGTCGATCGTCTGCCTAAAGTGCCGATGCTGCTGATCCCAGGCAATCATGACGTGCCACTCTACCGAGTCGCGGAGCGCTGGTTGCGGCCACATGATTTATACCGTGAACTGATCTGCCCCGACCTGAACCCAGTGTTGCAAATCGACGGCTTGATATTGCTCGGCATTGATTCGACTTCGCCGCGACGCACGATCTCCAACGGTCGCGTGCATCAGGATCAATTAGAACGTTGCGCGGAACTATTCGCCGAACTACCGCCCGAAACCATGCGAATCGTGGTGGCGCATCACCACTTTGCTCCGTGTCCAGACTACATCCATGATCGCACCATGCCTAAAGCACGACGCGCGATCGATAGTTTCGTCGAACAGGGCGTGGAGATGATCCTCGGCGGGCACCTGCACCGGTCCTACATCGGCAATTCGCTGGATTTTTTCCCGGGCACCAATCGGGACCGTGGCATCACCATCGTGCAATGCGGAACCACCACTTCCAGCCGTGGCCGAGGGCGCGAGCGTAACGAAAATACCTTCAACCTGATCGATGTTGGACCACGCCTATTGACCGTCGTTCATTACCTATACTTCGAGAAGATAGGAGAGTTCGCCCCCATCAGCCAACACCTCTTTCCGCGAATGAGACGGCCCGGTGGGCCAGCACATTTGGCCGCAGCTAATCCCTTCACAACAACGGCACCATGATTGCGCTCAAGAAAGTTGGTGGCGGAAAACGAAAGCTGGTTATTCTGGCGGTCGCAGTGGCGGTCGGCGCGGCGCTTACTTGGTATGTGAAAAACTATGTTTCGCTGGAGGCGCTGGTCGCGCAGGAAGAGAAGGTGCGTGAGGCGATCGATCGACGACCGTGGCGTTCGTTCGCGCTGGGCCTCGTTATTTATTCGGTCGTCTCGCTGGTGCCCGGCACTTCAGGAAAGTCTGTCGTATTCGCCTGGCTCTTTGGATTCTGGCAAGGCCTCGCACTTATAATCCTTGGCCTTACCACCGCCGCCATGGTGATTTTCAACCTGAGCCGCTACGTTTTTCACGGCTGGATCAAGCGCCGCTACGGGCGATTTCTAGCGGGGCTGGACAGGCACCTGCACCGAGAAGGCGCTTTTTATTTGTTAACCCTGCGCATGGCACATTTCCCGTTCACCATCGTCAATCTCGTCAGCGGCGCCAGCGGGGTGCGGGCCCAAACTTTTTGTTGGACTACGTGCGTCGGCTTAGTGCCCGGATCTGCGGTTTTCGCCTATGTCGGGATCCGCATGCCGTCGCTGAACGAACTGTCCACCCACGGCGTCGGCTCGTTGTTCGACAAACCACTAATCGCGGCGCTCGCCACCAGCGCGGCCTTCCCTTTCGCATTTCGATTCGTCGCTCGGAAACTGGGCCTACTCAAAGATAAAGACGGCGGCCCCGACAGTCTGGCCACCGACCAATCACCCTAACTTGAATGCTTATGATCACGTTCCCCTCTACCACTCTCCTCTGGCTTCTCGGTGCACTGCTGGCCGCTCTCGTCGCGGGATCAGCGGCGCGTTTTGCCAGCCTGCGTAATGCCGACGAGACTTTACGGCGCAAGCGCTTTGCCAGCCTCCGCACGTGGTGGATTCTGGCCATCGTGTGGGGTGGTTGCCTGCTGCTGGGGCATTTGGGCATCTGCCTGCTACTGACTGTCGCCAGCATCGTGGCCTTCTACGAATACGCCGGACTGCTCGGCATACGCGAAAGCGAACGACCTGCGGTGTTAGCGGCCTATGCCATCGCAGTGATTAATTATTTGCTCATCCTGTTTAATCAGGCGGCGGCCTTTGTCGTCTTCGTTCCCCTCGGTGCCCTCGCGATTGTCTCACTGGTGCAGATCCTTCAAGGGCAGGCCAAAGACTACATCCGCATCACCAGTGCGATCTTCTGGGGCATGATGACTTTGTTCTATGGGATGGGACACGCGGCCTACCTCTTTATCCATCCCGCTTTCGCGGGCGGCCCCGCCGGTCCGGCCGGTTGGTTTCTCTATTTGATGATCCTGACTGAATCCAACGACATTTTTCAAGCACTGGCCGGGCGCTCAATCGCCGCAGACAAGCGGCACCTAATTACACCCACCCTATCGCCGAATAAAACCTGGGAAGGGTTTTTCGGCGGTCTGCTAGCAACCCTCGCTTTGGCGATCTTACTGGCCCCTTGGCTGACGACTCTCAATCACATAAAAGAGCCGTTGCTGGTGGGACTGGTGGTCGCAATCGCTGGCTTTTTTGGCGATATAAACATGTCGGGCATCAAACGAGACAGCGGCGTCAAGGACGGCAGTCAATTACTACCGGGGATGGGCGGTTTAGTCGACCGGATCGACAGCCTCACCTTTACCGCGCCGGCTTTTGTTTATTTATTGGGAGCGTGGCTCGTATGAAAAACGAGGCGCGGATAGACCGATTCGTCACGATCCCGAATATGATCTGCCTGCTCCGTATGCTGGGGTCCATCGTGCTGGTGGTGCTGGCGGTCAACGGCCGCGATCAGGTGTTTTTATGGCTGTTTGTCGGCCTTGCGATGAGCGATTGGGTCGATGGCAAACTGGCGATCCTACTCAATCAGCGCTCGGTATGGGGACCCAGCCTCGACAGCTGGGCCGACGCAGCGCTTTACCTCGCCTTGCTGATCGGCGCGGTCTTGCTGCGCGGGGATGTGTTGCAGTCGGAGTTGCAGTGGATCCTGCCAGCGCTGGGCAGCTACGCACTTTCTACCCTTGCTGGTTATTGGAAATATCGGCGCTGGCCAAGCTATCACACCCGCGCCGCCAAGACTTCGTGGTTTCTTATTCTGGTCGGCGCCGGATGCCTACTCGGCGGCTGGAACTTGTGGCCACTACGCATCGCGCTAGCCGCCGTGATCCTGACCAACCTCGAAGCATTGCTCATTACAACTTTGGCACCGGGCTGGCGGAGCGATGTGCAATCGGTGTTCCAGATCCTGCGCGAGCGCGCTCGGCACAC
>Ga0206130_10003762_pt1 | contig 19400 bp, 20 predicted proteins | sample Helgoland_Spring_9_FD_148637 | JGI IMG/M metagenome (GOLD analysis project Ga0206130, IMG submission 148637) | Pelagic subsurface seawater microbial communities from Kabeltonne, Helgoland, North Sea - Helgoland_Spring_Bloom_20160512_1 | ecosystem: Environmental > Aquatic > Marine > Epipelagic ... | reverse complement strand
CCGGTGGTCTGACCATGGCCGGCTGACAGCCATGTGAACCACACCCATATTTCACTTCACTCCAACTTCACTGTCTCCCTCACGACAATCAGGTTCACCGAGGCTGCTTCGGGCACGTTCGTCCACGGCACATTCGACCCGAAGTCGAAGGGTCGCATCGACCCAGCTTCCCGCGCCCGGCCGATTGCAGATTGGGACCTGACGACGCCCGACTCCATAGCGGATCGATCCGCTGCATATCTCTGCGCAGAATTCTGGTCACAGCGCCCAGGTTCGTGCCCGATAGCGGCCCTATCGTGACACGAGATAATCCCTACCCTCGACGCAAACGGAGCTGGCTGTCGGTGGTCGTGGTGTGGGTGGTCCCTCGACATGGTCGGCGCGACCGAGCGCGGTGGTCCCAACGCGTGGAACCGGGCCGGTGAGGGTTGGTGTTGTGTTGATGTGGTGTTGGGTGTAGCCGACGGCTTCGGTGAGATTCATAGCTGCCCCGGCGTGGACACAGTCGCCGAATGTCCTGGCATCGACGTTGTCTCGCCGTGGCGGCGATTTGCATTCTTGTTTCGCTCCTCCACTGTTGGTTTGTGCCGTCGCGCCTGAGCGGCGACAATGTCGCATGGCAAAAGCAATGTCGATCACTTCGCCTCTCCAAGGCACCATCTGGCAGCTCAAGGTCACTACAGGTGACGAGGTGCGCCAGGGGCAAGAGCTGATCATCGTTGAGTCGATGAAGATGGAACACGCGATCCTCGCTCCCGAGTCAGGTGTCGTGAGCCTGATCCGGGTTGAAGAAGCCGCGCCGGTAGCGAAAGGCGAGAAGCTCCTTGAGATCGTCCCACAAGAGGTGGGCGCAGCCGAGATCGTCCACGCTGGCGGTGCGTCGACATCGACCGAGCGAGCAGAACTCGCCGAGGTCGACGATGAGGGTCCTGGGGGCCTGGCTCCGGGATCAGCTACCCAATCAACAGACGGCCAGCGAGACCACACTGCACCGGATCCCGACACCCCAACCTCTGTCTCCGAAGAGACGACGGACGCCGCCGAGTCCCATGCCAGGGCCGACCGATCCGAGCGGGTCGACGGCATACGGCGGGACCTCGGCGGGTCCGACAAGGTTGCGGCACTGCACGCCGATGGGCAGCGAACGATCCGGGACCACATCGACGGCTTGCTCGACTCCGGGTCGTTCACCGAAATCGGTACCTTCGCTCGCTCCATGCGAGAGGACGACCGGGCCACCACTCCTGGCGACGGCAAGATCGGCGGCCACGGCACAGTCGATGGCCGACCGATAGCCATCTTCGGTGACGACATCACGGTCAAGCGGGGCTCCAGTTCGATCGTCGGTGGTCGCAAGGAACACCGGATCTACGAGCGAGCCCTGGCCATGGGCATTCCCCTGGTCCACTTCGGCCAGACCGGTGGCGGACGCATCCCTGACCTGGTCGGCTCCGAGGGGATATCCGAATTGGGCGAGCTGTTCCTCGTGGCCAGGCGCCGTCACCGGATCCCGATGGCCACCGCCATCGTCGGCCAGTCGTTCGGTGGCTCGTCGTTCCTGTCAGCCCTGTCCGATTTCGTGGTCATGACACGGGGATCGACCCTGGCCGTCACTTCGCCGAAGGTATTCGAAGTGGCAACCGGTGAGGTCATCACCTTCGAAGAGGTCGGCGGGGTCGACGTGCACGCCCGACTCACCGGGCAGATCGATCTCGGGGTCGAAACTGACGACGAAGCCTACGCCGCCATCAGACGTTGGTTGTCCTATCTGCCGAGCAACATCGGCGAAGCTGCACCACGGACCGAGCCGACCGGCCCGATCGAGTCCGATCCGGAGCTCCCCGCCATGGTTCCGGCCAGCCGAACCCGGGCCTACGACATGCGTCGGGTCGTCGCTCGCATCTGTGACCCCGGATCGGTGTTCGAGCTCCAGCCCCAGTTCGCCCAGTCCGTCACCACCGGGCTGGCCCGCATCGACGGCTGGCCCGTTGGCTTCATCGCCAACAACCCGATGTTCAAGGCCGGGGTGCTCGACCCCGAAGCCTGCCAGAAGATCGTGCGGCTCTGCACCGTCTGCGATTCGTTCAACCTCCCGATCGTGTGGCTGGTCGACGTGCCCGGTTTCATGGTGGGCAAGCAGGTGGAACACGACCGCATGCTCCACTGGGGCATGCGTATGATGCAGGCCCTGCAATTGGCCTCCACCCCGACGCTGACCGTCTGCATTCGCAAGGCCTTCGGCTTGGCCTGGCAGGCCATGAACGGCGCCGGCATGGTCAGCAACGGTCTGTACGCGTGGCCGGGGGCCGAGATCGGCTTCATGGATCCCGAGGTTGGCGTCAACGTGGCGTATGGTTCCAAGCTCGACCGCATCGACGACCCGGAGGCCAGGGAGGCCGAGCGCCTGGCCTTGGTCGCCGAGGTATCCGACGCGACCTCGCCATATGAGGCGGCTGGCACCATGCGCATCGATGAGATCATCGAGCCGGCCGACACCCGCCGCATCTTGGCCACCGATCTGGCCATGTTGGCCAACCGCCCGGTCCCGCCACCTGAGGCCCGCATCCTGGCCTCCTGGCCAACCAGCTAGCGCAGATCCGTGACCTATACCGGCGCGGACCATGGATTCACCTGGCTGGGCAACCCGACCTTCAACGAGACCACAGCCGAGACCAGCTGGGCAAAGATCTTGGCTATGTTTGCCGCAGCCTTCGAGCAATAGCAACAGGAGGGGCGACTCGATCAGGTCTCGTCTCGTGGTGGTTTTCCAAACTCCTGCAGTGGCGGGAGAGATGTGGTTAGGTGCGGAATGGCGGCTAGCCCAGAGCAACAATTTCATCGGACGAGGCAGCCGCAACCGAGGTAGTCGCGTGCCGTTGTGCAATCCACAAAACCCTTGTGGTTCTGGTGTGTGTACAAGTGCTCACCGCGGGAACTTCTGGTGGGTCAGGATGAGGCGGGAGTCGAGCACTGCTGCAGTCCGGGCCGGGCCGGCAGTTGTATAGATCTCAGAGTTGGCCATACGCCGGAAGTCGTCGATCGAGGGGTATGCGATCAGCAAGATGCGGTCCCAACTCTCGCCAACAGGTCCGATGATCGTGGCTTGCCCCTCGCCGTCCCAGATGATGTTGCCGGGAAAGTCATGGCTGTTCATGTCCTGGAGACGGCGGACGTATTCGCTGTAGGCCGCTTCGCCCGTCATACCATCGCAGGTATGGCCGGCGAGTGCGGTGTCGTGGTAGCGAATCAGGTTCAGCATGACGATCGGATCCTGAGCGTCGTCAACTTCTGTGGTTCCGGCCGTCCACTGTTTCATGGCATCGCCCGCGTTGGCTGTCTCGTGCATCAGGACGAGTCGCGAGTCGGCAACGGCAGCCGTCCGAGCCTGGGCCGCCCGCTGATACGCCGGCGATGCGAGCATGTCTCGGAAGATCGAGACTGATTGATAACGCACGCACAGCACCAGATCCCACGTCTCGTCATCAGGCCCGATGTAGGTCCGCCCCGCATCACCTACCCAGAAGGGGCTACCTGGGAAGTCAGCGGCCAGCGCTCGTAACCGTCGGCCGTACTCGGCGTACGCCTCTTCGCCGGTCATGCCGTCGCAGCCATGTTGGTCGAGGGCGGTGTCGCGGAACCGGATGAGATTTAGCATCACGATCGGAACATTTGGGTCGGCTTCGCTGACCAGCTTCGACTGCTCGTCGCTACGAGTTACATGCATAGCGACAGCCTATGAACGAGGTCCTTCGTGCGCCAGCTGAGGCGCAGGATCTATAGTGAGGACGTTCGGGGAAGCGTCGGTTTCGTGACAGAGCGCGTCGAGGTACCGCCGATCGCGCGCACGCCAGGTGAGATCTTGAGCTTCTTGCCACGCTGCTGCTGTTGTGTTGTCAGTTGCGACATCGATAGCGAGCTGCACACGGGCCCGTAGGCAACCACCCGACGATTGTTCTGGTCAACCACATAGATATCGACCGCTAAGTTGACGAACGCGTCGTTTGCCCATAGCACTTGGTCTGGCGCAAGGCCCTGGCCTCGGCCACCAGCGACCGTCACGCCCTCCGAAGCACCCGGCTCCCAAGTCTGTACCGCGCAACGCGCGTGCCACATCCGAAGCCAGAGAGAAGGCGTTTCGGCAGGGATGCCGCTCGATTTTCACTAGTGGGAGGTGTCGACCCACTGGTTCGTCGAGGACTACGAGACGTATGCAATCGCGGCCGCTGAGCTCGCAGCAACGCCAGGGAGACGCCGTGTAGGCACCGGTCGCCGAGGCCGCTGAGGACCCGAGGTCGGGATCAGCACGCGCCTGGCGTCTCCAATCGGGTCGTCTTGGCGTTTTGCTACCCCTACGCCAAGAGGCAAGCGGCATCTGGTCCTCCGCCCAGCAAATAGCCTCGCGGGCAAACAGCAATCAACTCGGGTTGTGTCGCTTCCAGTTTTCAATGATCATCGCGGCGGTGCTGGTGTGCAAGACCGTCAGATCGCTTGACAATGTCTGGGCCAAGAGCCCGTCGGGTGCATACAGGTTGAAGACGACGAGCGCGCCTTCGGGGCCCCCTCGTTCCATGTGCACATCATGTTCGGTGGTGTGGCTGTAGCTGCCCGGGCCGCGCACTCTGGTGCCGAGCTCGTTGCCCTCATCGTCAAAGTCGGTGATGTGTAGCTCGCCCGAGATCACCGTGGACGTCGTCTCGCACAGATGACGGTGGAAATGGCAGTAGCTGTTCGGCGCCCATCGATACGCGAAATCGAGATGCCCGTCATCGCGAGCACTCAACGTCGCGCCGTAGAAGTCGATCGGGTAGTCGAACTTCGGGCTGCCGGTCAGATGACCCCAGTGCAGATTTGGGTTGTTGATGATGTCCATGCTGTTCCTCCTGTGATGCAGGTAAATAGGCTATTGAGTTCCGAGCGCGGTGCGGATTTCGTGAGCGGCTTCGTCGTCGGGGCGCAGCGCTCGTTCGGTTTCGATCTCGATGCGGCGAATCTGCCCGGTGAACTCGAACGGTGCCTCGTAGGCATCACTCACGCCGGTCGGGTTTGCACCAACGTCCATACCGACCGAGCTGATCATGACCGGGACGTTCGCAATGATGCCCTCACCGATCACCTCGTCGTTGGCCAGCAAGCGCACCCGCGCCGGACCACGGGATACACGGTGTTGGTCGATGCCGAGCACCACATCACCGTTCGGCAGCGGGAGGTCAGATCGGATCACAGTGTGCGTAGTGAAGCTGTTGTGGTCGTACACGAGGTGGCCGTCTTGCACGTAGATCGACAAACCATTGTTGATCGTGCCCACAGCGAGTAACACGCCCTCGGCACCCTGAGGCCCGGTGTCGACCGCCGCTCGAATCTGCCACGAACGGGCGCCAAACGGCGGCGCACTGTCGGTCGGCACCCGAACCAGCGGTGGGAAGTACACAAACCGATCGCGAGCACGTGGTGTGCCGAACAGCGGCTTGCCAGCGAACAGCCCCGTGTTCTGGCGACTTTCGATCGGCAGTACGCCGTATCGCTCGGCTTCGCTCCAGAACAGTTCGATCAGCTTGGCGAGTCGCTCGGGCTCCGCCTCGGCGAGATCGTGGCACTCGGAAAAGTCGTTGTCGAGGTGATACAACTCCCACTGGTCCGCATCGAGCGGGTTGCCCGACCGGTGGTAGGCAACGGCTTTCCAGCCATCGGCCCAGATGCCGCGATGGCCGAACATCTCGAAGTACTGCGAGCGCTTCGTCGTCGGCACCGCGGCCATGTCGGCGGCCTCGGGCGCGAAGGTGTAGCGCATCGACGTGCCTTCAATCGGCTGCTGTTCGACACCTTTGACCTGCGGTGGCAGCTCGTAGCCACAGATGTCCAAGATTGTCGGTGTGATGTCGGTGATGTGGTGGAACTGCTGGCGTACTTGCCCATTCGTGGCCGAGTCGAGCCCGTTCGGCCACGACACGATCAACGGGTCACGCACACCACCGCCGTGGGTGTTCTGCTTGTAACGCTTGGCCGGCGTGTTGCCGACCTGCGCCCACCCCCACGGATAGTTCGTGAAGCTGCGGCGGGTGCCGATGTCGTCGAGTCGATCACCCACTGCGCCCATGTCTTCGGGCACGCCGTTGAAGTGGCGGAACTCATCGAGCACACCGGTCTCGTTGCCCTCCTGCGAGGCGCCGTTGTCGCTCGTTGCGAAGATCAACGTGTCGTCGGTGACACCGAGTTCATCGAGCGCATCGAGCAATCGGCCGACCTGCGCATCGGTGTGGTCAAGGAACGCTGCGAACGCTTCTTGCAGACGACACGCAAACGCTTGCTCGGTCTCGTCGAGCTCGTCCCACGGCCGTACCCCGGGGTTGCGAGGCGCCAGTTCAGTTCCTTCCGGGATGATGCCCATCTCGAGTTGACGCGTGTGGATTCGATCGCGCCACACGTCCCAGCCTTCATCGAACGCGCCTCGATACTTGGCGAGGTAGTCGTCGGGGGCCTGGTGCGGAGCGTGGGTCGCACCGAACGGCAAGTACAGAAAGAAGGGCCGCTCGGGCACCAATGACAGCTGGTTGCGCACCATGCCGATGGCTTGGTCGACGAGGTCTTCCGACAGGTGATAGCCGTCCTCGGGCCGACCTGGTGCGTCAACGAGATGGTTGTCGGCGTACAGCTCGGGGTGGAAGTGGTCGGTTTCACCCTGCATGAAGCCGTAGAACCGATCGAAGCCGCGTCGCAACGGCCAATCGTCGTACGGGCCCGCGGCTGACGCTTCGCGCATTGGCGCCAGGTGCCACTTGCCGACACAGAACGTCGACCAGCCGTTCTCCTGCAAGAGCTCGGAGATCGTGGCGGCGCTGTGCGCGATACGACCGCGCATGTTCGGGAACCCGGTATCGAAGTTCGACACCGCACGCATGCCCACCGAGTGATGGTTGCGGCCGGTGAGCAGACAGGCCCGGGATGGCGAGCACAGTGCTGTGGTGTGGAAGTTGTTGTACCGCAAACCACGAGCCGCGAGTCGATCGAAGTTCGGGGTATCGATCAGCGACCCGAAACAGTTGAGGTGAGCGAACCCGGTGTCGTCTAACAAGATGACGACAATGCTCGGGGTGCCTGGTGGCGGCACGTTGGGTTCAGGCCACCACGGGGTCGAATCGGAGACTTCCCGGGCGATCGTGCCTTCGAACTGTTGCGTCATGTCTTCCATTCTTTCGTAGTCGGAGCAGGCGAAGCGGACCCGAGGAGTTGTCGGGTCATGCGCTCGGCATCTGCGGCGAAGGCGTGGTCGGAGATCAAGCCGTGCGCCCAACTGAGCAGCACGCCTCGATATCCGTACACGATGAGATCAGTGCCGGGAGCCGCGGGTCCGAGTCCGGCCAACAGCGGCTCGAACAACGAGGCCATGCCAAGTTGTTGATGATCACCGAAACTCAACGCGCCGAGTTCACATAGCACGGCACGAATCGGTTGAGGATCGGCGAGCGTTTGCACCGTCGCGAGCCGGACGACTTCGATCACAGCATCTGCAGCGTTCTGGGGCGGCTCATAGTGAGCGAGCTCGTCGGTGAGCCGTGCGACATATCCGTCGAGTACTGCCGCAAGCACGCGCTCGCGGGTCCCGATCAGGTTGTACACCGTCGCAACCGACACGCCAGCAACCTCGGCGATGTCAGCGATGGCGACCTTGCCGACGTCTCGCTCGCGCAACACTTCGTTCGCTGCATCGATGATCGCCTGCCGGCGCCGAGCCGAAGCTGGCGAATCGCTGTGACGCAAGCCTCCGCTCATGTCGCCGCAAACGGCTCTGCTATTGCCCGCTCGATGTTCACCGGGTCGAGCCCCGTCCACCGTCGCTCGTTGACGATCGACACTCCGTTTCCTTCATATTTAGAATATCTTCAAAATATGGAATACTCGATGCCTTGTCAAGTGGGGGCGCCCGTCCAGCCTTTCGGCTTCGGTCATTGTGGTGAGCTGTGTTCGCGGCTCTGACCGGCGTTCGAGAATGCGCTGAGGAAGGCGTCGACGGTGCGTTCGATGTCGTCGGACGAGATTGTCTTACGTTCGAACAGGCGGGTGTAGACGATTGGTCCGAGCGTGTGAGCGGCGACGGTTGATTTGGTGAGTGTGGGGGATAGGGCGCCGAGGTCGATTGCGGCCTTTGCGGTTTCCCAGATCGGTGTGCGGCAGATGTCAACCATTGCATCCTGCATCGCCTGGATTCGAGGGTCTCTCGGTGACCGATCGATGGCGGCGATCAGGACCTCGCCGAGCTTGCCTGTGTGTAGCGGGTCAGAGAACAAGGTGATGGCCGAGATCAGATCCTGTCGGAGGTAACAACGGAAACGACCAACTCCGGGTCGCGTCTCGTCGTGACACAGTCGCCAGTATCACCGAGCCCGTCCGGCAGGATGCTCGCCCGCCGGTTGGCTAGATCGGCAGGTTGGCGTCAATGCTGCGCGTACGAAAACCTACGAGAACGATGACCACGAGAGCCACTACGGCGTATCCGGTGAATAAGGTCCCTGCGCCGCTGGCGCCGTAGATGATTGGTGCCAGCACCGAAGTGATAGCTGCGATCGCCATTCCGACGATTTCGAGGATCGCGCTGCCAATGGCGACGCGCTCGGCACCAGCAGCCTCTAGCACCAGGACTTGACCTCCCATGCTTGCGAAGGATTCCGCCGTTCCTTGAAGCGCTCCGACCGAAGCGAACAGTAGTGCTCCCGGCACTACGCCAAAGAGCAGTATGCACGGCAGTGAAAGCAGGAGTGCGGGCAACACGACCCTTGCGCCTCCCACTCGTTCTGCTAGCGCTCCTGCTCGGACAGGAATGACGAGCAGCGGTAGTCCGGTCACGACGAGTGCCAGCGCGATTGCCGTGGTACTAGATCCAAGGTCGGTTAGATATCGATCGACAATTGAATCGAAAATGCCGATAAACCCGAAGACCATGAATTGTGCCAGAACGGCTACTTGGACTCGCGGTTTGCGGAGCAGCCAGCCGACGTCGCTGTAGTCGACGGGGGAGGCAGCGACCACGGCATTGGAGGCCGCACGAGCAGCAGGTACTCCCACCAATACGATCAGCACGCCGACGACGATGAATGGAGTTTCTAGCGAGATCCCTCCGAGCGCTGCTCCCAGTCCGGGCCCAGAGAGAAAGCCCGCTACTCCCGTGGATAACAGCGCACCAACCTTGGCGCCTCCGCCCGCGACGTCGAGGCCGATGAGTGCCTTGCGGGCGACAACACCGAAGAGTCCAAGACCGATGCCACTCAACCCGCGGCTGAGCCCTAGCGAGACGAAGGATTCAGCGAACACGAACCCAAAGGACCCGGCAGCGCCAGCGGCGACGGCGAACCACGCGAGTGGGCGGATGTGACCGCGATCGACGAGAGGTGCCAACGCCAGTTGGGTGACCAGTGCCGCAACGAAACCCATTGATGCCACAGAGCCGAGCTGCCAGTCGCTGAGCCCGTAGTTGTCCTGGAAGTCCGCAAGGAAGACGAAAACCACGCCGATCGCGCTTGCGAACAGGAAATTCAGGGCGTACAGCCATCGGGGGGACACCGCTAGAACCTAGGTGGTTCGCGCACGCTTTCCGTTTACCTTTCCGCTCCAGCGCTAAAGCCGAGCGCAAGCCTCGGTACTTGAGGGTGCATGATGGGTTTCCCGAGCGTCCTGTCAGCCCGGCCGACAGGACGCCCCGGTCTACCGGCTTCGCACTCAGGCTTTGACGAGGCGGAAGACCGGGATCACACGGCCAGCCTCAGTTGCACTTTTCTCGTATTCCTTGAAATTGTCCATGAGCGCGGCCTGCGCGTCGTACACGCGCTTGCGCTCGGATTCGTCGGCGATTAGCACGGCATTGGCTTCCCACTTGTCGGTGCCGATCTCGATCGTCACGCCAGGGTTGGCGACGAGGTTGTGGTACCAGTTCGGATGTTCGGGAGCGCCGCCCTTAGAGGCGATGACGATCACATCGTCCCCATCCATCGAATACACGAGCGGTGAGCAGAGCTCCCGACCCGACTTCGCGCCGGTCATGGTCATCAAGATCACCGGTGCTCCCTCGAGCCAACCGGAGCAGACGCCACCATTCGAGCGGAACTCCTCGATGACACCCTTGTTCATCTCTAAAATATCCATGGTTATCTCCTGTGTTGGCTTGACCAATGACCATACCCGCCCCAACGTTGGTGGCTTCTTGGTGACGATCGATCTGCGCACCAGAACCCTGAGTTCAGCAACGCTCAGGTCCATCGTGAATGGCTTTGCATCCTGCATGGCGAGGCAATTGCCGACCTGATTTCGTGAGTCAGTCGGAGTTGTTGCGAGCCGCTGTCGAGTTGCTCGAATGTGTCGCGGCCTCGCCTCCGGTCACGACCGTAGAGCTTCGGTTGGTGACAACCGAGCTGCTCTGATCGCGGGATAAAGGCCAGCGATTGCGCCGATCACAAGGGCCGATCCCAGGCCTCCATAGATAGCGATGGCGGGAACGATGGTGTCCCAACCGCGCAGGCTGGCATAGATGTTGGTCGCCAATAGGCCGAGGGCAACGCCACCGACTCCACCGAGAGCCGACAACAAGAGCGCTTCGCCGAGAAACTGGATGGCAACATGGCGCTTGGTCGCTCCGAGTGCGCGGCGCAAGCCGATCTCTGCTCGTCTCTCCAATACCGAGATCACCATCATGTTGGCGATGCCCACCCCTCCCACGAGCAGCGCCACCGCTCCGAGCCCTAAGAACAGCGACGTCAAAGCATCGTCTGCAGACTCTCGAGCCTCCAGCGCATCGGTTGGACGGGCGACGTCAACCTCTTCCGGATTCTCAGGATTGGTTGTTCTCGCCAGTACGTCGAGTACCGAGTCAACCTGGTCCGGGTCGACCCTAACCAGAATAGATGTCGGCACGTTGTCGTCGTCGAGGTAGGTCGCGGCAGCATCGAGTCCGACAAGGGCGGCGCGATCAAGGTCAGGATTGAGCTGGAACTCGTCAAGAATTCCGATGACGGTGAACCACTGGCCGCCGAGGTACACCTGCTGCTCGCCCGTCACGCTGTGAATTCCCAAACGCTCAGCCGTAACAGAGCCGAGCACCGTTGTCGGGTACGAGGCCGTCGCGGCATCGAGCCACCGGCCCTCGGCGACTCCGCCAGCGAGTGTGTCGACGAGGCTGAGGTCAACCGCCTGCACGGTGATTCCGTTCGTCTCGCCGGTGGGTATGAAGTCAGAGCGGTACACGTTTGCACCGGCCACCGTGCTCACCGTGGTGGTGACTTCGACGGGCGCGATCCTTGAGATCATTGCGGCTGCCGAGTCGGGAAGCTCACCGCTGCCCGCTCCGATGCCTGCGCTCGCTTCGACGGTGAGCAAGTTTGTGCCGAGTGAATCGAGTTGCGCGAGCAGCTCTGATTTCGACGATTCGCTTAAACCGAGCACGGCAACCATGGCTGCGATGCCAATCATGATTCCCAATGCGGAGAGCGCTGTGCGCATCTTGCGGGTGCGCATGCCGACGGTCGCCGTGCGCGCCATGTCGGGACCATTGACTCGGCTTCGTGGAATTGCCGCCTTCACGGTGTTGCCAGCGTGTCGTGTTCGATCTGACCATCGCGAATGCTTACCGAGCGTGGGAACAGCTCCGCGATCTCGGGATTGTGGGTGATTACCACGAGCGTCACGCCGGAGCGGTTGAGATCTTGGATCAACTCGACGATGGCGTCACTGCTACGCGAGTCGAGGTTTCCGGTTGGTTCGTCGGCCAGGATGATCGACGGGTCACCAAGGATCGCTCGGGCAATGGCAACTCGCTGCCTTTCGCCGCCTGAGAGTTTGTTTGCTTCATGGTCGACTCGATGGCTGAGGCCCACCTTGTGCAGCGCTTCCCGGGCGAGCTCACGGCGGTCGCGCAGTTTGCCCCCGCCGTAGAGCGCCCCGTCGGCGACATTGTCGAGAGACGTGAAGCCGTTGAGCAGATGGAACTGTTGGAAGACGAAGCCGATGTGACGAGCTCTCAGGCCGGACAACTCGGCGTCGTTCAGCGTTGACACGTCGTGGCCGGCAACCATGACTTCACCCGATGTCGGCCTGTCGAGCGTGCCCATGACATGCAACAGCGTCGACTTGCCCGACCCTGACGGTCCAACGATCGCCAGCAGCTCACCCTGCGTAATCTCAAACGAGACGCCATCGAGCGCTCGCACCGGCGGTGTACTTGGGTATTCCTTAACGACGTCGGTGAAAGCAAGGACCGCGGGATTGGTGCGTCCAAGATGTGCCCCGCTGAGCGTTGCGGTCACGGGAGTGCCACCAGATCGCCGACCTCGACACCAGCAACATCGATCTCGACAAGTCCGTCGGCGAAGAAACCCGGTTCGGCGGCGACGAGTCGAAACCCTGATCCCGAGTCGGCCTCGATGGCATAGCCCCCATCGGAGAGCGCAATCAGCGCCGAGACGGGCACGGCGAGTACATCCGAGACCGAGGACCCGACGAGCTCAACGTCGACCGGAGCCTCGGTCAGGTCTCCGACCGCCTCGGGGTTGTCCAGCCGAACCGTGACGGCAAACGTGGTGCTGCCATCCTGCGCCGTAGTCGCGGTCGTTGCTATCTCTTCGACGACACCGACCAGCTCGACATTGTCGGGAAGCACGACCGTCGCTCGATCACCCTCATCGGCGAGAGACTGATCGGCGGCGTCGAGATCGAAGCTCACGATCTGCTCGACGTCGGCCACCCCGAGCACTGGCGTGCCTGGACTTACCTGCCCGCCGACCGCGGCGATCTCGGCGGTGACACGAACGCCAGCCTCGACTACGACAACGTCGCCCACGTGAAGCACACCGTCTGGCTCTTGCCCCGTTTCTGTCTGCCAGTCGACCAGAGCGGCGCGAGTCTCAGGGGTGAACACATCGTCCACGACCATGGTGGCGTCGGCGGTGAAGCCCAGGCGATCGAGCGCCTGCTCGAGCTGCACTACGTCTGGGCCTGACAATTCTGCGCCGAAGGACAGTGTTGCGATCGAGGCCCCCGGATTGACCGAACCCGTCGAGTCAATCGTCTCGACGATCTGTGCAGGTCCTGGAATGAATACCACGTCGCGGGCCTGGACGACGCCATCGACTTCCACTCCGAGATCGGCTTGCCATCGCTCAACCATCGCGGCGGTCTCCGCCGTGAACTCTCGGTCAACCTCGACATCGCTGTCAGGGTCGTATCCCATCGCGACAAGTGCCGTCTCTAACTGGAGCACGTCGGGACCAACGAGGTTTGGTTGGGTGTCGGGCACCGTCTCGTTCGCTTGATCGTCACGCTCGGCTGCGACCTGGACCTCGTCGAAATCGACGAGCGCCTGGCGCGCTGCCTCGAGGCCATCCTCGGCGGCGGCGATCCGATCGAGGTCTGCTTGCTGGGCGGCCATGACGGCCTGGTTGGCACGTGAGATCTCGCTGTCGCTCCCGCCGGCTTGCTCGATTCGGGTGAGGTCGTCGATCGCATTGAGCAGTGCGTTGCTTGGCGTATCTGACTCTGTATCGGAAAGCCGTTCTTCTGCCGTTGTGATCGCGTCGAGGAGCCTCGATCGCGATTGCGAGTTCTGAACGTCGGTTGCCAACGTGCTTCTGGTTGATGAATCGGCGGGCTCGGGCCAATACAGATCGCGGTACACAAGTGAGTCCCCGTAGAGCACCGTGACTGGCTCGCCTTCAAACGTGTACAACACATCGCCTTGTTCAACGATTGTCCCGGTTGTGGGTGGGCCAGTGACGGTCCCGGCTCGCGTCGCTTCGACGGTCATGCTCTCGTCGCCGAGCGAGAGATCACGGTAGAAGTCCGTTGGTGCAAGCATCAACGGCACAATCGTCCCGTCGAGTGCGTACACCTGATCGCCTTCAGCTAGCACGGTGTCTTCTTGCGCTATCGCAGTGATGACACCAGGGTGGGCCGCTGCGATTGTGTCTCCGTCTGTCGGTCGGAGCGTGCCGTCAAATGTTTCGACCTCGACAAGGTCAGTACGAACGACGGCGGCCGAGTTCTGGATCGCAGGCTCGTCACCCGCCTGGGCTGCATCACTCTGGTTGTCGCCGCCGAGCAGCACATAGGCGGCGAACGCAGCGATCAGAAGAAGCCCTGCAACTGGCAATCCCCATGCTGGACGGCGCATCAGTTGCCTCCTGCGTTTGGTAGGAGACTTGAACAGGCGGCAATCGCATCGGCGTTTGCAGGATCCTGAGGATCGAAATCATCTCCGAACATGCGAGCGCCTTGGCCAGGTACAAACTTGCTCAGGTCGGGATCATCGACGTCGACGCCGTTCTCCCGAAGACACTGCGCGAACGCCAACAGGTCGTCCTCGAGGGTGGAAATGTCCGGCGCTTCCGAAAAGAAGGTTGCGTCTTCGATCAGGTCGACACATCCTTCGGCCGCTTCCTCGAAGTCTGGGTTCTGGAACACCTGCCGTTGGCCGACAGGCAACAGTTCAACCGTTCCGTCAGCGCGGACGGTGGGGTCTGGCATCTCGTCGATGCCGGCCTCTCGAACGCAAGCCACGAACGCGAGCGCCATGTCCTCGTCGGTCAACTCGGTCTCGTCGGCATCCGCGTCCGTGCCGGGGATGTTTGTGGGGTCGGCCGACGTCTCGGCCGACTCCGGATCTTGAGTCTCAGTGGCTTCTTCGGGTGTGGCCTCGACGATGTCCGGTGTCGGCGCAGCGGCTACTTCGACGTCGGCGAGACTCGCCACGCTCGAAGCAGTTTCTTCGCCACCTCCGCACCCGACGCTAAACACGGCCAGAGCCACGAGCAGAGCGACCATGCGGCGCAGGTGGGCACACCGCAGGTAGGCGACTGATTGGTTGGCGTGTTCCTCGCGTTCAGCGGGTCGCGAAGCTTCGCGCTGAGCTGTCCGCTGAACTTCCTGGGTTACGTGGTTGGTATGTCGGAGCATCCGAGCATGGTCAACCGGCAACGTTGGGTCTATGTTGGGTCCGGGTTGGGCTTGGGTAAAACCTCTAGAGGTCGGTTTCGGTGAGGATGCATCGTCCTGTGATTTGTCGATCGGCCGGAACACGTGTCTCGCGAACCGGATTACTCGAAGGCCTCCGTTTCTAAAAGACAGAAACCGCTGGCCGTGCGGCCAGCGGTTTCCACTCTCCGTACGCTAAGCACGCACGTTAACTGGCTGCGTCGGTTCAGCCAGTGAAACTTGGCACCGGTGCAACAGCTGCTGCTGCTGGAGCAGTGTCGATGCGAGGCACGATGCAGTATGCGTTGTCGGTCGAGAGCACACCCTGGAGGCAGCTTGGACCAGACGTGGTGTTGGCATTTGCATCGCCGAGGATGCAGATGACCTGTACATCAGAACCGGTTCCATCAGTAGCAGAACCAGAACCAATGACCGTCCTCTCGCCTGACTCGCACTTGTAGAGAGTCGGTGATGGCTCAATCAGGAAGCCAGCGGTGAACACGCAGATTGTGCCGTTCAAGGCAGCGTTAGCGTCCTCGCAGTAGTAGACGCCGCTTGCGTCAGCAACAGGCTTGCGGCAGTCGCCAACACCATCTTCAACAGAACCAGCTGGGCACGAAGCCACCGCGGTTGCAGGAGATGCGTAGTGGATGCACTTGCCGTCAACAATGCCAAAGCCGTCGTCGCACACCAATGCGCCAGGGCGAAGGTCTACAGGGCGGCGGCAGTCAACACCATTGGTGTCGAGCGTTGTGCCGTCTGGGCACGCTCCTGCTGGAGCAACAGGAACATAGTCACACGAGTCAATCTTGGTGAGACCACCATGGGTACGCATGTTCTCAACAATGGTCTGTGGTGCGTTGGTGCTGCACTCGAAGTCAAGGATTGCCTGCTCATCAGCACCCGAGTTGGTCTGCTTGCAGATCGAACCGAATGCAATGTAAGGATCAACACAGGTCGTGTCGCCAGCTGGAGGTGCAATCAGCGTGTAGCACTCGCTACCGGTCAGAATGACGGTTGCGGACTCTGGACACTCTGATTCCCCGTTGACTGGAGCAGCACCGGTGATTACACAGTTGGTGCCGATGAGTTCGCCTTCAGCACACGTATCGTCGCCTGCGGGGCCTTTCGCGACCAGGATGTAACAACTGCCAGCGTCACCGCGCGACCCGGCTGGACAGGTGTCGTCTCGTTCCGAGGCTTCCTCGAAGCGAGCACACATGTCACCAAGTGAATCGTCAGGCGAGTAGCCCTTGGGACAGAGTGTTGTGCCTTCCTGCGGCAGGATCTGTGCAGCTACGTAGCATGTGGTGCCATCTGGGGTCAGCTGACCGGTGTCACATGAGTTGGGGTCGTCAGCAGACGTAACGACAGCTGCTTGAAAGCAGTTCTTTGCATCTGCAGTGAGTGAAAGGCCATCAGGACATGCTGGCGGCGGCGATGCGTCTGAACGCGAAGCCGCCGCAATGAACAAGCCTGAAAGCAGCATTGAAAGTGCCGCAATAACCAAGAGCGCAGCCTTGGTTATTGAGGTCTTCTTGGTTGTCTCCACGGAAACTTCCTTTTTCTACCCGACGCATCCTCAACGGGTTGCGCTTGTACCGAGGATTCCCGGTTGCCGCTCCGCATCCACATGTGTGCAGTCGGTGTAGCGACGACCAGAACGTAACGACCCCGACCGATCCGTGAAAGGGCTTTTTCTCCAACTCAGGGGATCCTCATGCAACGCCAACACGCCCTTAACACGGGTCCAGAATTCGGTCGACTATTTGACGAATGCGTTACACCCAGCATCCGCCCGTCGGTCGATCTTCATCACGCAACCGCGTTGTGCCCAGCACCGCTGGCTGCTGAACGCGCAGCGTTAGACGAAAGTTTTTACGAAGGACCAACCCGCACACAACAAGGAGCCAACCTTGGAAGTTCACGCTGGTTTGATGGTACGAGAGAACGCCACTGTTCAACAGTCGCGAACAGCACTTCGTAGTTGTGGCCCAGACATGCCGATGGCTCGCAAGAGACCAAGTTCACGGGTTCTCTCGTGAATGGACAGCGTCATGGTGTTCGCTACGCCAAGCAGAGCAATGATCACCGAGAGGGCAAGCAGCCCATACAAAAGGTTGAGCAGTGTGTTGAGCTCGCCGGCTTGATCGTCAGCGTAAGCGCGCGCCGTCTTGACGGTGGCGGTTGGATCACCGGCCAAGATCGAGGTTGCGACTCTCGGCTTCGCTCTTGCTCAACCCGATTCCCGTACCAGTCAGCTCTGCGAGTGAGCCCTGAGTGGTGGTCAGGTTGAGTACTTGCTCGAGTTGATTCGCGTGAACCCCCGCAACGCTGACCGGATCACCATCGAGTTCTGCTTGCACGGGACGCACGGTTGAAAAGGCATCGACCGAGTCAAGATTCTGGGGTTGTGCGGTGAGCGCTGGATCGACTCCTCCCTGGAAGCCGTCACCGGCCTCAATGACGATTTCGGCACCGATGGCGCGGTCGAGGTCGCGGCCACGCTCGGCAATCTCGGCAACATCCAACAACAGTTGGGGCGGCTGGACGAGGCACGACTAACGATGAACCGTGCCCACCAGATCGTCAACACGACGTATGGGCCCGATCATCCTCACACCTAACAAAACAGCCAGAAACCTCGGGCTAGCCATCACAGCCGATGGCATACGCGACCGCAGTGCAAATCTGCTCCATTTCAGTTGCTCCGACAGCACCCACTCGACCCTTGAGAGTCTTCTTGGCGACTGTGTAGAGCGCGTCACAGTTCGCGACTGATTCCCGGTTGAGCCCGACATTTGTGAGTGGAACCTCAAACGGTCGGTTTCGTATGACAGTCGTGATCGCCGCGACAGTGACGAGTTCGCGCTGTGGTGACACGCCGTCGCGAGTCAAGATGAGGACCGGTCGATTTTTGCCAGCAACGTTTGCTGTCCAGATATCGCCGCGCTTAATTGACGTGGAGCGCGTCACTAGTTGAACTCGGGCCACTCATCGTCGTCGGCCAATGCCTGAGTCTCAACAATGGGATCATCGGCGTGTTCGGGGTGCTCCACATATGCTTTGCGGTCAGCTTCTGCATCGGCCGCCTTCAGTGCTGCCCGGATTCCCGCTCGAGCCGCAGCCGAGACATTGACACCAAGTGACTTACATGCCTCGAGGTCTGCGTCGTCCAGAGTAATCGTCGTGCGAACTGTCATACCCAAAGTATAGCAGGCAAGTATGCAGTTGTTCCCAAAGACCGCCCGAAGGCGAAGGATGGCTCAGAAGGCGATAGCCCCGATGCGCGTCCTGCCCTGCGGTTCAAGGGCCACTGCCGTACTGTGCTCGTCGGCCGCACGCCGCCAGTCGCGTCCAGTCCGCTTCTTTCGAAGCTCACGAGTCGAGCTGTCGTTGGTCATTCGTCGGTGTTCCGTTTGATCGGCGGGTCACAACCTCGACGGCGGTCGCTGGGTTCGGGTTGTTGGTCGGGTCGTACACCGTGTCCTGACGTGCTTTGATCATGGTGGGCTCGACGTCGGGTGGGATGCAGGCCACCAGGTAGTTGTCGCCGTCTCCGAGATCGTCGAAGCCCAGGAGTGCGTGCGATCCGCCGTCGATGTCGATCAGGCTGAGGCGTGCGAGTTCGGCTGGGCCAGGTTCAGCCCCTCTCGGCCCGGTCACGCCGCCTTCCCAGGTCATCTGGATCTCGTGGCTCGAGCCGAGCGAGGCACACTGCGCGGCCGCCGGGTCAAGGCGGGCCAAGACCAATCTCGGTCCGGTTTCGAACGTGTTGATGGTGTCGGTCGCGATGCCGGTGAGGACGGTGCCGTCGATCGCCAGCAGCTCACCGACCACCGCGACTTCAGCCGGAAGATCGTCACTGCTTCCCAGCGGGCCCGTGAGGAGTACCGTTTGCAGCTCGTCGTCATCGGTTGCCGGTTCCAGCGTTGCGCACGTCGGGGTCATGGCGGCACCTCCGACGGTCGTCACGACGAAGTCGCTGGGTTCGAGCGTGGCTCCATCCACACGATGGGACAACACGACCGGCATTCCTTCGTCGAGTGGCTGTTGCTCGCAGCCCGAGACGCCGGCGAGAAGGCCCATTCCTACCGCGGGAAGGTCCAAGACCCCCAGGTAGGCCGTGAGGATCGTAGGACCGTCGACCACATCCGGACTCGGATCCCGCTCGACGGCGTCAGGCACCTGCGTGGTTGGAGTTTGTGTGGTCGGTGCCTCGGTTGTGGCTGGCTCGGTCGAGGGGCTGGCGGTTGGCTCGGACTCCTCGCCGGCGCATGCAGCGAGACACAGCGACAGTGTGGTGAACAGGACCAGCCACCGAGTGCGGTTCGGGAGGGCCATTGCGGGCGGATGGGGGCGCTTGCTATTGAGTGTTTTCATGGTGAGGTATGTGGCTCCAATCGGGATGGAGGTTTGTCGGGTAACGGAGGCCGGCGATCGCTGCGACGAGA
>Ga0206130_10003756_pt1 | contig 19424 bp, 15 predicted proteins | sample Helgoland_Spring_9_FD_148637 | JGI IMG/M metagenome (GOLD analysis project Ga0206130, IMG submission 148637) | Pelagic subsurface seawater microbial communities from Kabeltonne, Helgoland, North Sea - Helgoland_Spring_Bloom_20160512_1 | ecosystem: Environmental > Aquatic > Marine > Epipelagic ... | reverse complement strand
TAGGCCCCTTGTGGGATTCCTGAAGTGATGAGTTTCCATGTTTTTCCATAGTTTGTGCTCTTGTACAAACCAGGCGTATAGTCATTAAACTTATAGCGCGTGGTAGCTAAATATACCGTACCGGGATCATGGGGTGAAACTTCAATGGCATTGATTAACGTTTCGGGAAATCCTTTTGGAGTCACATTGTTCCAAGTAATACCATTGTCTTTTGTGAGATTAACCCTTCCGTCATTACTACCCGTGTAGATTACTCCTTTTTCATGTTTAGACTCTACAACATAAGTCAATGTACCATAATTTTCTGCACCGACGGCTTCAACGGTATAAGGTCCGCCTCCTTTGCCTTGCTTCGCATCTATATTGGCGGTCAGGTCCGGCGAAATAACCTCCCAAGAAATCCCCTCATCTCTAGTTCTTAGTAAATATTGGGCTCCATGAAAATAAGTATTGGGCTCATGTACGGACTTTATTATAGGAGCATTCCAATTGAATAAATACTTCATGTCCCGAGCCGCGAGGCCCAAATATAAATTAGGCTCTATCTTAACATTTGTTCCAGTTTTGGCTTTGGTATCTAGTAGTTCAATAGAGCCTAAATAACTCCCACCCATGACTTTCACAGGATTGTCGGGATCAAAAGCCAAAAAAGCACTCTCACCGCCTGCAGAACTGGTCCAATCAGATTCAGTAATACCCGAAGACCCCAGACCAATGCTCGCGATTTTGACTGAAGAGTTATCTTGTTGACCGCCATAAATATTGTAGGGAAACATATTATCAGTAGTGACTCGATAAAATTGAGCCGTTGGCATGTTGTCAATTCGGGACCAATGCGTCCCCTTATCAAATGAAATTTCAGATCCTCCATCACTGGTGAGGAGCATATTTTTATTATTCAGGGGGTTGATCCAAAGGTCATGATAATCTCCGTGATGACTGCGTATTCTTGCCCAATCCTTGCCTCCATTTATGGATCTGTAGGTACCTGCACTTAACACGTAAATGACATTTTCATTCTTTGGATCCAAAGCGATCTCAATATAATACCAAGCCCGCTGTAAGAGGCGATGATCCCCGCTTACTCGGGTCCAATTTTTACCTGCATTTTTAGAAACAAATAAGCCTCCTTTTTCTTGCTGAGAATCACTTTCTATGAGGGCATAAACCCAATCGGAATTTGCCCGAGATACAGCAATCGCCATTTTTCCTTTCTCTTCGGGCAATCCTTGATGAATTTTTTTCCATGTATCACCACCATCCGAAGATTTATATAATCCGCTACCTTCACCGCCACTGATGACTTGCCATGGAGTCCGCATATGCTCCCACATGGCAGCATACAATATATCAGGATTATGGTAGTTAAGGGATAATTCACTAGCACCCGTCAAATTATTTACAAAAAGGGTGCGCGTCCATGATTTACCTCCATCTGTTGATTTAAAAATACCACGATCCTCATTAGGCCCATTGAGTGCTCCTTGCGCGGCTACCCATAAAATATTAGGATCTCGAGGATGAACGACTATACGTGAAATATGTTGCGTTTCCTTGAGTCCCATATGAATCCAGGTTTTACCGGCATCTGTTGATTTGTATACGCCATCACCGTGAGAAGTCATTACCCCCCTGGGTGCGTGTTCTCCCATTCCCACATAAACGACATTGGTGTGGCTTTCTGAGACCGCTATAGCTCCGACAGAGCCCATTTTGAAAAACCCATCAGAGCAATTAATCCAATGCTGACCCGCATCGGAGGTCTTCCAGACGCCCCCTCCGGTTGTGCCCATATAATAGGTCAAAGGATCGCCGATGACACCCGTTCCTGCATTGGCGCGACCACCTCTGAAAGGGCCAATACTTCTGTATTTCACATTATTAAAAATTGAGTCTAGTACTTGCGACTGTAGGTCACATGTGAATGTTAGACAGCAAATGATTAAAATAGATGTTCTCATTTTTCTGAATTTTTTATTACGATTAACCTTTGAAGAAAGGATATTATTTTATTAATTTTTTTAGCAGCGATAACTCAGAGCTTCTTCATTAATAAGTTTTAACAACTAAATTGATTAATTAATTTAACCAGGGCAAGAATAATTTTGTGAGTGGCAAAATTAATTAAGTTCAATCATAGGAAATTACGCCTTTTTAGTGAGATTATGCATTAATTCCATAACGTAAGAGACGTCCTCAGAAGTCGTTCGCCAATTTACGAAAGCCGCGCGAATCCCTTTTTTTTCTCGGTAAAGGGTAGGAGACATGAATACTTTGGCCGTCTCATTGAGTATAGATAAAAACCTAGTGACCCGCTCATTACTGTAGTCGTTTAGGGTAAAGCAAACCGTATTGAGTCGGATAGGTGCTAATAATTCAAAATAGCTATGTTTATCGATCCAGTCTCCAAAAAATCGCGCATGTTCAATACTGTCATCTACCATTTCTTGGATGCCCGACTTTCCGTAAGCAAGTAAGGCAAACCATACGGGCAGTGCTTTCAATCTTCTTGAGTTTTCGGGCAAAAGATTTAAATAATCTACAGTACCTGATTGATTTTCTAAATAAGGAGCGTTTGAGTTTTGGAAGGTTTCAATCTGAAAAATTTTATGGGATTCCTTTATAAAAAAAATTGCATTTTCATAGGGGACATTGAGCCATTTGTGACAATCGATGGTGAAACTATCTGCGTATTCCCAACCATCAACCAAATGTTGATGACTTTTGCTGCAGGAAGCAAAGCCTCCAAATGCCGCATCTATGTGCCACCAAAAGTTAAATTTTTTCTTGAGATTAGCGATGCCTTCAAAGTCATCAAAGTCCGCTGTATTCACCGTACCAGCACTAGAAATTAAGATAAATGGAGCACCAGATAATTGGAGGATTTGTTTTTCAAAATCTTGTAAATCCATCGATTCCCGATGACCAAAGTTTGTTTTAATGGTCGTAATATTGACACTACCTAATCCTAATAAAGACATGGCCTTTAAAACAGATGAATGTGGTAGGGCAGCCAAAATATGAATGGGTCCACTGATGCCTTCTTTGGCATAATCTTTCCCTTGCTGGTTACCTATCCACTGTCTTGCAGCAGCCAAACAAGTCAGATTAGACATGGTTGCTCCTGAGACGAAACCCCCTGATAATTTTTTAGGTAAATCAAATAACTCAAGAAGTAATCGAATGGTTTCCATTTCAATATGGGCAGAAACATCCCCTTGACCACTGGCCTTAAAGGCATTTTGGTCGTAAATGGTGGTAAGCCAATCACCGGCAATAGATGCCGGAGTAGTGCCTCCAGTGACAAAGCCCCAATATTTGGGACCCGAAGAAGAAACCATAATTTTCTCAAAGGTTTCATTGAAGTATTTGAGTGTATTTTTAGTACCCCATCCATCTATCGGAAGCTGCGTTTCAGGGCTTATTTTATGTGTATTTGAGGTAGGACGGTGCTGCAAATGCTCCAGATATGAGATTCCTTGATTTTTTACCGCATCGAGGATGCTTGCCATCTCATTTAAGTCTTTTTTTAACTTTTTGTTCATCTTACTAAAGTATCAAATTGTAGTTTATTAATAAAGAAATGCCCTAAGCACATCGCGATCTTCAATGAAAAAGGGAGTGGATTAAAACAAGACTGCCCAACAGGATCCAGCCAAGCCTACTTAATGAACTGGAACTAGACTGAAATAAGACTTTATAAGATGAAAAGTTACTGATTTTGCCTTCAGTTGCGATTAATAAATTGATAAAAATAACCCAAAATGCCCGTACAAAATAATTCATGTCAGGGAGTAAATATTGCAGTAATAAATTTAAAGGGAGGGTAATTAAAAAAGCCAATAATACCTTCTTTTTATTCGGAACGAGCAATAACGCAGCCGCACAAATCATCACGGTAATTCCACAATTGATATAGTATCTCAGGTTGTTCAATGTATGGGTAAAGGCGGCACTTGGATTCTCAAATTTCAGGTATAGTAATATCATACCTATGATAAGTGAGCTTATTAAGCTGACAATAATAGCCTGCCGCCCCGCATGAATTTTTTGATAATCAGAAGAGGTTTTATTAATATAATTTGAATAGATGTCGACCGACCATAAGGTAGCAATAGAATGAAAAGTTGAATCTACCGTACTCATTAATGAAGCAAATAGACCACAAAGAATGATACCTCGGAGCCCGATAGGCACATAGCGATTGACCAAATAAGGGAATGACATATCTGGATCACTCAGGCCCTCACCTAAGATGCCATATAGGGCAATACCGGGGACTACTATAATGAGTGCCATTAGGTATTTCAATACCCCACCGACCAATAATCCTTTTTGTGCCTCTTTTAGATTTTTGGCAGCTAGTGAACGCTGTATGATGGTTTGATTCGCACACCAATAATTAATATTTAAAAAAAATAAGCCAAATAGATGGGTCCAAGGCAGGGTCGGATGACCGACAGGTAAATGTAGGTGCATCCGATGACTCGTTTGTACATAAAGCTCCTCCCAGCCACCCAGTGCGCGAACGCTTACGATCAATACAAATAAGCCACCAAATAATAAAATAATGAATTGAATGATATCTGTTTTGACTACTGCATTTAGACCTCCTAGATAAGTATAGATAGCCGAAAAGACACCTAAGATCACTATTAAGAGGGCAATACGGATCATGCGATCTTCATGTAGCACGGCAAGTTGTTCTCCAAATACTTGATCAGCAGCGTAAGCACCCCAAAACAAGGCAGCACCCAAAGTAATGGTAGAAAACAAACTTAGGTTAGCTATCGAATAAAACAATCCAGCACGGTTACCAAGGTGCATAGTGATGAACCCAGTAACGGTGGTGATTCTGTGTCTTAAAAACATCGGAATAAAGACGAATGCAGCAATCAAAAGACCTTGAATGGCGTTGATTTCCAAATTGGCCTGAGCTAAACCATAGAGGTAAGCCGAGCCCATCATGCCCAAAAATTGATAACCTTGGACATTGGTGGCGATGGTAGAAATGGCAATAGAGGGCCATCTTAAATTTCTAGAACTTAAAAAATAAGCATCGGCATCTACTGTTTTATTTTTTGAACCGCCTAAAGCCACGATCAAAATCAAAGTGAAATAGCATAATACAATGATAAAATCTAACATAACATTAGAATCTGGGTCCTTTACCTAAAGGTGTGTTCGGAGGATCTTGGGGAATTTTTCCATATAACTTGGGCAGAGAGATGGTTTTTAAATGCGGCAGTACCCATTTTGCAAAGTACTGGGCTTCTTGATGATGTGGATAACCAGAAAAGATGAAGGAGCGTATACCCATACTCATATAGTCATTAATTTTACCAAGAATTTGTTGGGGATTTCCTACCAGAGCGGCTCCACAACCTGATCTTGCCAGTCCAATCCCAGTCCACAAATGAGGTTCAACGAAATGATCTGCCGCAGCTGCGGCCCGCATTTCGTTTTGTTTTGATACCCCCAAAGAGTTTGCGTCTTGCGCCCTTTCCCTAATTTCAGTTCCTTTTGTGATATCGAGTTTGGAAATCAATAGATCAGCGTATTGCCTTGCCTCTTTTTCCGTTTCTCGTACGATAACATGGACTCGAAGTCCGAAATCCAATGTCCGATGATAGGCAGCTGCTTTGGCTGAGAGGGTTTCCATTTGTGCTTTAAGTTTTTCCTTTATTTCAGGCCACATAAGATAGACGTCACAGTGCTGAGCACAAAGCTCTATGCCTGCAGGAGAATAGCCGCCAAAATAAAGCATGGGTCCACCCTTCTGTTGATAAGGCTTGACGGGGGCAGTAGGAAGGTGTAAGTCATAAAAATCACCATGAAAATCAATAAAATCTTCGTTCCAGGCTTGTTTTAAGATGGTGATTACTTCTCTTGAGCGCTGATAACGTGCTTCTGATTCTAGCTCAGCCCCAGGGAGGTTAGAGGAAATGATATTTAAGGTCAAACGACCTTTTAGCATATGATCAAGGGTAGCAATGGCCCGGGCGAGCATCGGGGGATGAACTTCACCACATCTGATGGCAGTTAATAAGTTGATTTGTTGGGTTTGCGGGGCGATGGCTGCTGCAAAGCTCAAAGTATCTTGACCTACCTGATAGGAGGAGGGGCATAAAATATTACGATATCCTAAGATATCTGCTTGTCGAACAATGGCTGCGGTATTTTCCCAGTTGCTTTTATATCGGTCATTTCGAGTCCCTAAAAAATCATCATCACCATCGCAAATTGGGGCAAACCAAGAAATCTCTGCCTCAGAAATACGAGAGGCATTAGATGCTGTCAGACGAGTTTGTGTCATTATTTCAAACAATTATGGATGATATTTTATAGAAAGGGTTAAAAAAACAGGTAATTTTTTCTCAAGAGAAGAGGATCATTATTCGCTATTTTAATTTTGGGATCAGGATCTACTCACTTTGCGCATATTTCTAATTCAGAAGCCAATCTATTGAAAAAAGTACAAGATTGATCGTTTTATTTTCTTTTTCGAAAAGAAGTCCGACCTGTGATTCATTGATTTGAGTAAGGTCAGAATAGGCTGATATTCCTGGGTAAATTTCTTTTTTTATAGACCAGGTAATCCCATTGTCCTCACTCGCCTTTACGGTCATACGAATCCTTTCTTCCGTACTATTTGGCCCACTGTAAAGGAGTAAGGTATGTGCGGCATTTTGAAATAGGAACAAACTTGATTGGCAAACTGGAGTGATTAATTCAGGATCAAAATAGACGCTGCCCCAGCTTTGACCCCCATCATTACTTCTTGCAATCAGTCTTCTTTTAGTAGTTCCATTTTGCTGACGAATATTGAGCATTAGCTCACCATTTGGAAGTACGGTCCCTATTGCTTCATTTGATGAGGCAATAGGGACATCTTCACTTACTTGCCAACTTTTTCCGTGATCATCGCTGAAATAGCCATAAGCGTTATACTCATTAAATCCAGGTTGAGGATTCCCTGTCGAGTGGTTGGCTGGCACGTATATTCTACCCTTAAACACCCCTTCATTAAACTGGATTGCATGCCCTGGCGTATTGGCATGGGTACGCCAATCTTTCTCATAATTAGGTGTATGCTTATTAAAATGAACTTGTTGGGTGATTTCTGTTGGTGGGGACCAATTCATACCAAAATCTTTAGAGGTGATAAACCAAACTCCTCTTTCTCCATTTCCGTTTCTAATATCTTTTTCTGATTGGGTGCCCGTATTGAAAAACAAGAAAATTCTACCTGAGGGAAAGAGTGGATCATGAAGGTCTACGACTGGGGCAGGATTGCCTACTTGTGATAATCTATTATTGATGAGTATTTGTTGCTCGGACCAATTGAATCCACCATCATCACTGGACTTCATCACAATATCTACGTTTCCAAAATCATTGCATCCATCCACACGCCCCTCGGCGAAGGAGAGAATTTTTCCATTTTTTAATTGAAGGATGGCAGGTATTCGATAACAAGCATAACCCTCCTGACCATTTTCAAATAATATTTGCTCACTAAAATCTAAATTTTTTTGAGAAAATATCTGATGGATGCAAATGAAAAATACGACTGAATAAATTAAAACTCGCATGATGACATAAGGTAACTACTTTATCATTTAACTTATCAAATCTAGTGAAATTAATGAATGAGAGAGTGACCATTTATATCCTCGATGAGTTTGAAAAAACAAATAAGGCATCAATGACTCTCAAGGTGAAGAGATTTACTCTAAGATTTAAATTTCTGAGGTGGATTTATTAGTACGTTAGAATATAGCCACAATTTTATTATTTTTGAAAATGGGACAGATTTTTTTTTAATTTTCCCAGTAGGGAAGGAGTTTTCGTTTTATCGATTTTTTAAACGAGGGTTTTATTCATTCAAAATAGCCATTTGATTCCTTTAAAAAAAACAGGTAAATGAAAAATTCAATTGACTTACCCTTCGAACAACCACTCCTAGAAGAAATAGTAGCGCATGCTCAAGAGGTAAGCGTTTCCATGGGGACTTCTATTGTAAAGGAGGGAGATGTCATGGATCAAATTCCCTTCCTGATGAAAGGATCTATTAGGGTTTTTCATAAGGATTATGAAAAAGACCGAGAAATGACCTTGTACTATATCAAGGAAAAAGAGGCTTGTATGTTTTCGTATTTCACTATTTTTTCAGATCATAAAAGTAGGGTGTTTGCAGTGGCAGAATTAGATTCATCAATGCTACTGATCCCCCGAGAAATCATGAACAGTTGGCAATTTAAATACCCCTCTTGGCAGAAGTTTGTAGTGAAAACGTATATTCGTAACTATGAAATTATTTTGGATAAATTAAAAGAAGCTAGTTTAATTAAAATTGAAGGTCGTTTGAAAGTCTTTTTTGAAAATAAGTGCAGGCTTTTAAATACCAATGAAATACCCATTACACATCAAGTCATTGCAAATGAATTTGGTACGACAAGGGTAGTGATTTCGAGAGTTTTAAAAAAAATGGAACAAGAAAAAGTGGTTATCTTAGGAAGGGGAAAAATTATTTTAATTTAATGACTGCTCTGTAACAAATGATGCAAAATATATATGAAATTAATGATTATTTTTGTTATAAATAATTATAAATAATCATGAATAAAAACATATCAAAAGTCAGGTTACACGACGGAATAGTCGGAATTCTCTATCTCAGCAGTGTCTTATTGGCCAATTATATTAGTTTAAGTTTTGGTTGGATCGCCATAGCGGTGGCTGGACTGCAAATCGTAAGTCCTTTTACCAAATTCTGTCCTGTTTATTTCGTATTGAATAAAATGATGCCCGATACCGAACCCATCCAAAACGGAATGTGACAAGTTAATTTTTTAAAAGGTCTTGCCGTCAAATAATGAATTTATAATTCAGACGGCTTTAATTGTTTTTTTACAACTAATTTATTTCTTATCTTGAGATTGAGAAAAAGAAATATTATGAAAAAAAAGAATGTCAAGTTGAAATCCAGAAGATCTTTTGTTAAAAGTGGTCTGGTTTTATCTGCCATCACTATTCTCCCACGCCATGTTTTGGGAGGTAAGGGTTTCGTAGCACCCAGTGATCAACTCAATATTGCTGCGATTGGATCGGGCGGTAAGGGGGCAAGTGACATTTCAAATGCGGCTCGCAATGGTAATGCTCGAGTAGGTGCCTTGTGTGATGTAGATTTTTCTGGAAGTGCAGCAGCAACAGCCAAAAAATTTCAAAAAGCTAAGCGCTATGCTGACTTCAGAGAGATGTTGGATAAGGAAAAAGATCTGGATGCTGTTACGATTTCTACTCCTGATCATGTCCATGGTGTAGCTGCTGTGCATGCTATGGAGCGTGGCAAACATGTATATGTCCAAAAACCAATTACCCACAATATAAGAGAAGCCCGGCTACTGACCGAAATGGCCAGGAAACAAAAAGTAGTTACTCAAATGGGTAATCAAGGTGGATCTAACCCATTGTTGCAGACTGTTCAGGGCTGGGTAAATTCGGATGTCATTGGCAAAATTTCAAAGGTCCAAATTTGGACCAATCGTCCGGTATGGCCACAAGGCATAAAAATGCCTGCTGCAGACCTCTCTGCTAAACCTGCAGATTTGAATTGGGATCTATGGCTCGGTCCTGCACCGGACAAACCTTATACCCCCAATATGCATCCATTCAATTGGAGGGGTTGGTGGGATTACGGAACTGGAGCTTTGGGAGATGTGGGATGTCATTTAATAGATATTCCTTACAGAACGCTAGGTTTGAAATATCCTAAGGATGCCGAGTGCAGCGTGGGAACGGTTTATTCTCGCATGTGGACACCTGATTACTTTCCTGAAGGATGTCCACCCTCATCTTTTATTACGTTGCATTTTGATGCAACAGAGAAGAGTAAATCACCTATTGAAATGACTTGGAGTGATGGGGGTATCAGGCCCTCACATCCAGAAATCATTCCTGCCAATGATGATATTGGAGGTCCCGGAAGCGCAAATGGTGTTTTGATGATTGGAGAAAAAGGCATTATCTCTACCAATATTAATGACAGCGCACCATTGATGCCCAAACTTTATTTAAACGATGGGACTACGGAATTTGGTCCAGAATTAGCACCGAGCAATGAGCCGGAATACGGGCATCAGCGTAAATGGATAGATGCTTGTAAGGCAGGTTATCGGAGTAGTGAGCACCAAGCCCTGACTTCCTCTTTTGATTATGCTGGCCCCATGACAGAGACTGTATTAATGGGGAATTTGGCCATCCGAAGTTACATGCTTCGGCGAGAAAACGCCAAGGGTAAGATATCTTTCTATGCAAGAAAAAAATTGATTTGGGATGGAAAAAAAACACGAATTACCAACCTAGATGAAGCCAATCAATTTGTAGGAAGGATCTACAGATCGGGTTGGGAGATGTGACAAATGAGAAGAATAGGGTTAAAAGGATCATTTAAAGGTGTATTGAATGGGGTGCCTTTTTATTTTATAAGAAATAAAAGGGTTCGTGGTAATTTTAAAATGTTAAACTTTCGGTAACCTTTTTTGTTCCATTACGTTCAGTCATACATTTATGAGGTGATTGAAATGAAGAAGATTCAAAACGTAATATTATTTAATATATTTTTTCCAGTATTTACGGTTGCTTCACAAGATGTCGTTCAGGATAAAAGAAGCTATGTTGCCCATGCTATAATGGGAACAGAAGTCCCAGAAATTGACGGTTGTTTTGATGAAGCCCTTTGGGGTGATATTGCCTGGGAAGGGGATTTTGTCGAGGCAGGACCTGATGAGAATACAGCTCCAGGCCAACCTACCCAATTTAAGTTGGTTTATGATGATAATTTTTTGTATGTCGCTATACAGTGTTTAGATGCTGTACCCGAAAAGATAGTAAAACGGTTATCTAGACGAGATGATATACAGGGGGATTGGGTCGCTATAGGTTTCGATAGTTATTCTGACAAAAGAACGGCTTTTGTCTTTAGAGTCAGTGCTGCTGGCGTAAAAGGGGATGCCTTTGTTACTGAAAATGGGAATAATGATGATGATAGTTGGAATCCTATTTGGTATGTAGCCACAACCATTAATTCTCAAGGGTGGAATGCAGAAATGAAAATTCCGTTTAGCCAATTGAAATTTGGAAAATCAGTGGAGCAATTATGGGGATTGCAAGTGGCAAGAAATTTATTCAGAGAACAAGAGATGTCCGTTTGGGATCGAATCCCACAAAACAGTGCAGGTTGGATCAGTGAGTCCGGTACCCTTCATGGGCTCAAGAATATTAAGGCTCAGCATCAGTTGGAAATACAACCTTTTGTAGTTACTCAATATGACACCTATGCAAGTGAGTCAGGTAACCCATTTAGGGATGGAAAAGACCTAGGATTTAATGGGGGGATCGATGCTAAAATAGGACTAACCAACGATTTGACTCTTGATTTGACTGTAAATCCAGATTTTGGTCAGGTCGAAGCGGATCCCGGAGCTATTGCCTTGGATGGGTTTCAAATATTTTGCAACGAAAGACGCCCCTTTTTTGTAGAAAACAAAAATATTTTTGATTTCCAATTTGCCAATGGTTCCGACAATTTGTTTTATAGTAGGCGGATAGGAAGAAGTCCTCAGGGATCCGTGTCAAGGACTGCGGATGCCTATGTAGATCAACCGAATAACACGGTTATTTTAGGAGCTGCAAGGCTTTCTGGAAAAACTAAAAACGGATGGTCTTTGGGATTGTTAGAGACTGTCACGGATAACATGTTTGCCAAAATCATTGACAATGGTGAGGAATCTAAACAGCGGGTTGAGCCCATGACCAATTACTTAGTGGGCCGCGCACAAAAAGATTTTAATAGTAGGATGTCTTATGTTGGTGCCATCATCACGGCCACTCATCGGGATTTGGGAGCCAATTTTCAATATTTACGAGAGGCAGCCTATTCAGGAGGTGTAGATTTTATGCATAATTGGCAGGATAGAAAATATTATCTCACAGGAAATTTTGTAGCTAGCAATGTTCAGGGATCCAAAGAAGCCATTTCTGCTACTCAATCTGATATTACCCATCTCTTTATCCGCTCAGATGCTTCACATATAGCGTTAGATACGAGTCGTACAATGCTTGCAGGTACAGGAGGTAAATTGGAAATAGGTAAGGCAACAGGCATTTGGTTATACGATGGGGGATTCATTTGGCGCTCCCCAGAACTAGAGCTCAATGACATTGGATTTTTGCGCCAGGCAGATGAAATTCGTCAATACTTAAATTTGACAGGGCAATTTCAAACACCTACAGACTGGTACAGAGGTACCTCAATTAATTTAGGTCAATATACCACATATGATTTTGAAGGTAATTTAAATCGCTTACAGTTTAATCTTAAAGGCGATGTTAATTTCAAAAACAATTGGGAAGTGGGTGTTAATATGATTCATAAGCCTTTGATCAATATCAATACCTATTTGCGGGGGGGACCAAGATGGCGCTTTTCTGAAGAAAATGGAATATTCCTGTCAGCAGGAAGTGATCGAAGGAAAAAATTTAATGTGAATGTAAGGATAGTTAAAAGTCAAGCAGAGGAAAATAATTTTTCATTTACCCGCTATTCCATCTCAATGGGATATCAGCCTGCTAATGCTTTGAGACTATCGTTGGAAACTTCCTACAGAAATGCCCCAAGTAAGACCCAGTATGTAACCCAAGGAAATTTTATTAACAAGAATTTTTATATTTTGGCAGCTATTGATCAGGTGACATGGTCGACCTCTTTAAGGGTTAATTACAACATCAATCCAAACTTGACACTGCAATATTATGGACAGCCGTTCATTTCAAGGGGTGTTTATGATGATTTTAATTATGTAAAAAAGGCAAGTGCTGAAAAATTAGCTGAGCGTATTCAGCTTTATTCGGAGCAGCAGATCAAGAACAGTGATGGTATTTTCTCTATTGACCATGATGAAGATGGGAGGACTGATTTCACCTTTGAGAATCCAGATTTTTCATATGTGCAATTCAGATCCAATTTAGTGGTAAGATGGGAATATGTGCCTGGATCTGAACTGTATTTTGTTTGGTCTCAAGGAATTACGGGGTTAGATGATCCGATGAGTGAGCTGGGCCAAAGTCTGCGCTATCAGATCTTTGATCAGCAACTTAACAACACGTTTTTAATCAAGGCCACTTACAGGTTTGTATTATAAGGCGGTGGTCCTTCAGTTTCACGATTCATCTCCATATCAAGAATAGGTTGAGCGCATTTGAAAGTATTGAAGACGGCGCAAGCTATATTGAAATCAGGTATTAACCACTTATAGTTTTTCAAATAGATATGTTTAGATCAAACAATAATGAGGGATATAGTTAAAAATCTAAATTAATATCGCATTCAAAAAATCAATAAGAGACTTTATTGTGAAAAGTACCGTCGCAGCTGTGGGTTTTTTTATAGTACGCAGGTATGTCCTTGGGGGACCTGAATTTACACCGTCAAGTTATCAGCTGCCCATTGCTGCGATCGACTCTGGAGGATAAGGGGTTTCCGATTTAAAAAAGGCGTTCAATGGTGGCTAGAATCGATTCGTTGCCCTTTGCGATATAGATCCTGAGAGAGCCACACAAGCGATCAAGGATCACAGCAAGGTATCCTTCTAATATGATTATCGAGTAATGCTTGATAAGGAATTGACATTGATGCAATCACCATTAGTACCCCAGATCATACGCACACCTTTATTGCGCAAAATAGGATGCTTCGCGGTAAGCATGTATATGTGCAAAAACCATTAAAACATACCATCTCAGAGGCACGTTTACTCACTCAAACTGCAGAAAAATATAATATTGTTACCCAAACGGGTAATCAAGGAGGATCTAAACAAGGAGTTGTCCGATTGAAACAATGGGTCCAAGATCAAGAAATTGAAAGTATTGAAAAAGGCCAAGAACCTTTACTTTTCGATACGAGCGTTCAGGGAAATTTGGATTTGAATTATAACTAAGTGTGGACGGAAGCCTGTAAGGCCGGTCATGGCTCTTTTGAACACAAGGCGCTCATATCTTCTTTTGATTACGCAGGGTACTCCACCGAAACCGCCCTAATGGGTATTTTAGCTATTCGAATTCATCAGTTGAGAAAAGAGAATGTTTTGGGTAAAGAAGAATATTTTGGAAGAAAAAAATTATGTTGGGATGGTATTAACATGAAAATTACCAATTTAGAAGAGGTCAATTAATTGGTAACTAAGCCTTATCGAAAGGGTTGAGAATTGTCTAATCTATAAGGGTTTTACTAACTAATATAGCGGCCGAGGTCCCTATTAGAGTCTTTCTTTTCTACTTTAAAAGGAACCTCTAATGGTCAAAGAAATATTCCTGCCTCCCGCGCTGATATTAGAAGCAAATTGGCGGTAGTTTGTATCTAAGATATTATTAAAGCTCAATTGGAATTGTATTTGTTCATTTAAGGAGTAGGAAGTATTTAAATTTAAAGTCACCCATTTAGGCATAAATCCATTAATCGGATCTACTGAAAATAACTCATTATCCTCACCGGAGAGGTTATAATCTTTAGATTTTTTATCACCATTAAAGACCATAAAAAAGGAGCCCGTGAATTTTTTTATTTGCAAATCAATACTAGACCGACCAAATAGGGGTGAGATATGATCCAAGGGAGAGCGTCCCGGATCATTAACTATTCGACCATAGGTGTAGGTCATGGAATGACTAAATTTCAGTTGATGGGTAAGGTCAACATTTAACAATCCACTGAATCCATAAATAAAGGCTTTTTTGACGTTGGCATTGTGATACGCCTCACTGAGGATTTCATCATACAGGACTAAAGATTCGTCTGAATCTGTAAGTGGACTACTTGTCTGATTATCTTCAGCAGTTACTTTTTGCATTGTAATGGCATTCTGGTACCAAGTGTAATAAGTATTTAAACCCAAATGGATTTTCCCTAACCATCGTTTAGAAATACCAAGCTCCAGATTGTAGGTATATTCAGGGGCTAGCTCAGGATTGGGAACAACAACATTTCCAGGAGATGAATCGAATACTTTACTGAGATCATCGATATTTGGGCCTCGAAATCCGGAAGAGCCAGCGAGCATGACCCGCCAATTATTTTTCGAATTATAAACCAAGCTTAAATTTCCATTGAGGGCGATATGGGATTGAGTTACCTGATCAAAGTCAAAAGGGAAAAAAGTTTTATCATCGAAATGAGCCTGCAGTTCAATATAGTTGATACGCAATCCCTCACTTAAGATCCATTGATCATTTAATTTGTAGGAATGGGTAAAGTAGAAAGCACAGCTCCCCATAGTTGACCCTCCATCAGGATAGCGGGTATCTAAAGGAATCTGATCAAGGGTTATAATATTTTGTTGATGGGCGGTAGAACGCACTTTGTTATACCAAAAATCAAATCCGTATCTCAAAGTATTTTTCAATTTCTTTTTCTCGAAGTCAGCGTTGAGTGTGTAAATATTGAGTTGCTCATTTCTATTTTTTAAAAAGGAATTATTAAAGGATCGGGTATGTCGACTTTCTTCAATGAATTGATATCCTAAAATAATTTTCGCTTGATCAAACCACTTTCGATTCTGCGCAAGGTCTAATTGATAGGAGCTGAAGAATCTTTCTTGTGGGCCATATAACCATTCCGCATATTGAGGAGCATCATTTTTTATTTGTGTCAGCCGATCATATCTTGGGATATCTGAAGAAGTAGAATACTGAAAGTTCAGGACATGATTCACCACATCATTTTGCCGATAAAGAAATTTTTGCAGGAAATCATATTGTCTATAGCCTGATTTTTTTTGAATATTTGGATTAGAGTTTGGCAAGACGACATCTTGATTGTTGATTCTGTCTACATAAAACAATCGCTTACCAAAATCAGGATATTGTGGGTCACGACGCCCCCCTTGCCTTAAATCACCAAAATCAGAGAAAGAGAGACTACTGAGTGCAGCGAATTTTTTCAAACCAAAGTTGAAATCTAAATGAGTAGTTTTGGCATTATTGGCACTGGCATACCGGGTAAGTAGCTGAGTCTGGATTTCCAAAGTATCATTGTCAGATAACTTGGGATTCTTACTGTAAAAATGCATGACTCCACCGAGCGCATCACTGCCATAGATGACTGAGCCGGGACCTAAAATAATTTCTAATCTTTCGAGGGCATTATTATCTAAGGTCAATGAATTTTGAAGGTGTCCACCCCTATAGATGGCATTGTTCATGCGAACTCCATCAACGACCATCAAAACTTTATTGGTTTCAAACCCTCTGATGACGGGGCTGCCTCCCCCCATTTGACTTTTTTGTACAAATACATTTCCTGAGCTTTGTAAAAGATCAGGTGTCGTTTGCTGATTTAAGAAAGAGATTTCTTTTGCATTTACCACTCGGATGGATTGTCCTACTTCACTCAGTTTTTCGTTGAACTTATTGGCTGACACGACAATTTCACCCAGCGAATAAGAGTTTTCTGCAAGGGTTACCATAAAGTTCATCTCAACCAATTTTGCATAACTGAATTGGCGAACCATATAATTGGGGTGAATGAACCAAATTTCATCCTCTTGTTTGAATGTACCTATATCGGCTTTTCCCGCAGTATCCGTTTTGATAATCAATGAGAGCGCACTTTCAATGGTAACGTTAGTAATCGGACGGGCATTGGCTAAGTCTTTTACTGTTAGTATTTGGGCTTCGAGAGGTGTGGAAAGTAAGATGCCCAAAATAATTAAAGTGACGCCTTTATTCATTCTACGAATCTATCTACATAATTGTTTTGGAGTTTAGTTAATTTGGGTTGAATTACGACTCTGCAATAACCCGCTTGGCTATTTTGATTGTAATAGTCATGGTGATCTACTTCTGCCAAATAGAAAGGGAGGGCAGGAGATAGTTCGGTAACGATGGGAGCATCGAAATAATCTTTTAATTCAATAAAAACAGCATCAGCTGTGGCTCGCTGATCATCGGATTGGTAATAGATAACTGACCTATATTGTGTGCCTAGATCAGCACCTTGTCCATTCAATTGAGTAGGATCATGTAAGGTCATAAAAATGGTTAGTAAATCGTGCAATGAAATCTCTTCGTTTTCGAAGGTGACTCTTACTACCTCTGCATGACCAGTAAGACCAGAACAAACCTCTCTATAAGTGGGATACCCTGGGGCCACCCCTCCACTATATCCAGATTCAACTTTTAAAACCCCTTTGACGCGCTGCATTACGGCTTCAATACACCAAAAACAGCCCCCTCCTATCGTTATGATCTCCGCACTCATATCAATCTTTAATTAATCTAATAGACTCAGAATTTATACAATACCGTAAGCCACTTGGCTCCGGCCCATCTGGGAAAACATGACCTAAATGCCCATCGCAGACGTTGCACATGACCTCCACACGAATCATGCCAAAAGAGTCATCTCTTACATATTTTACTGACGCAATATCAATAGGTTGGGTAAAGCTGGGCCATCCTGATTTTGATTCAAATTTTATGGAGGAATCGAATAATTCATTAGCGCAGCATGAACAGCTATATACGCCTGCTTCGTGGGCATAGCAGAGGACACCTGTACCTGCAGGTTCGGTACCCTTAAGACGGGTTATTTTATACTGTTCAACTGTAAGTAGATCTTTCCATTCATTATCAGATTTTTCCACTCTTCGTTCGGGCTCCGGGTTTCCTTTTGAGGCAAAATTTATAACGTCATTCCAAGTAATCATAGTTTTTTTTAAATAAAAGAATCAATAAGTATTCAATTTAAAGTGCATTGAGATGAGAAAAAACATATTTTGAAATAATTGGGAAATAAACCAATTTGATTTTTATAAATTGATGCTTACTGAAATTTGAATGCTTCGATTTATAAATCAAGAGCAATTCATTCTTCTTTGGAAGCCATTGGTGCGTGATCCGTATGATTAGACAAGGAGTACGGATTTCATGCGTCTCAACGGTCTTTTCGATTGAGATCTTGGTGGGCATAAAACCCTAGATCTTTATTTGTAAGATACTTGGTCCAAAAGGCAATTTGTCCGGTATGGTAGGAAAAATGTTCAGTGGCATGAATCAATACCTGAACCCCGCTAAAGGAGTATGTTTGAACGGGGCGAACCTTTAGGAGAGCGGTTTCATCAACCGATGCAATAATGTTTAGCGCTGCAGCTACCGTTTGGTTGATTAAAGAAATTAACTCTTTCTTAGAATGGACATTCCTTTCAGAGAATTCCAGGGGTCGACTCCTAATATCTTTTTGATTGCCTAATGAGGAAATGACATATTGATGAATATTACCGCAAAGATGCAATATCTGATTTCCAATGGCATTTGAGACTTCATTGGGACGGTGCCATAGAGCATCACCATTTAAGGTGTTCAAGCATTTGTTTACTTTAAGATTATTTTCTTTGAAATAATAACAGGACGTATTTATTATCTCTAACGCAAGTGGATTCATTTTGATGTTTTTGAGTCTAACCATTTTTGCCGAAGGACTTGTGATTCAGCGGGTGCATGGGAAAGAAGTTTTAGGATTATTTGAGGATAAGGCTTAAATTCCAACGGTACTGATTTGGTTTTGCCATGTCTTTCAATGATTAAGTTAGTTACCTGTCCGGGGAGGTAATGTGAGCGAATAAATGCATTAAAAGAGGTTTCAGATCCCATTTTTTTACCACCTATCTCGAGGATAACATCTCCATAGGAAAGTCCGGCTTGATAGCTAGAAGTACCCTCCAAAGGATTACTAACTAGGGTGAATGTCCCCCCAATATTTGAGACCATTGCTCCAAAAAAAGGAGTTGTAGAATTTTGGATTTCGTAGGAAATGCCTACATTTTCAAACCCTTTTTGATAGTTGGGTTGCTGGGCATTATAAATGAAGGATTCAAAGAAAAAATCAGCAAAAAAAGCACCGGCATATTGAGCTAAAGTGGTTCTTAGATCAGACAATTCATAAGCTTGTGTTGGATTACCATATTTCTGCCAAATCAGCTGCATATATCCATCCAAAGTCAAATCATTGTCCATATTTCTAAGCGCAAGATCAAGTGCCAAACCCAAAACACTTCCATAGGTATAATAGGAAACAAAAGTATTTTCCCTATTTACAGGATCCACACTGCGTGCGGCATCTACAAACGGTGCTTGATAACTCATTTCGATAGGAGAGCGGTGGTTTATACCAGGCGCATTCCAAACAGCATTGAGTTCTATTTCGATTCGATTCAAATAATTTTCTTCACTGATTAACCCGGTTCGGCATAAAATAAGGTTTGTATAATAATTGGTAAACCCCTCAGCAAACCAGAGCGCATCTGACATATTGGCTTCCTCAAAATCAAAAGGTTCTAAGGATTTTGGGCGTATGCGTTCAACAT
>Ga0206130_10003754_pt1 | contig 19432 bp, 17 predicted proteins | sample Helgoland_Spring_9_FD_148637 | JGI IMG/M metagenome (GOLD analysis project Ga0206130, IMG submission 148637) | Pelagic subsurface seawater microbial communities from Kabeltonne, Helgoland, North Sea - Helgoland_Spring_Bloom_20160512_1 | ecosystem: Environmental > Aquatic > Marine > Epipelagic ... | reverse complement strand
CGTAGAACATAATAAATGGATTGATGAAAACTGGATTACAATTGGTAAAGCATTGTATTACAAGCGTCAATACGAAAAATCACTAAGAAATTTTCAATTTGTTAAAAGGCTTTTTGCAAAGGACCCCTCCTTTTATGTTGCTAAATTATGGATTGCTAAAATACATATAGAACAAAAGGCTTATGCCGATGCTAAACTCACATTAGATGATTTAAATGCAATATCTCAAGAGCAGCGTCAGAAAACATTTAAAGACTATATTCCTTTTGTAAATAAAAAGCCTGCCGGTGAGGATATAATACCAGAAATAAGTAAAGACTTGCAATTTGATATTTATAAATCATACGCTGATTTGGCCATTAAGAGAAAAGAGTATCCTGAAGCCATTCAAGGACTCAAATCCGCAATTGTTAAATGCCCAACCCAAAAGGAAAAAACACGGTTAAATTTTATTTTAGGGCAGCTTTATCAGCGAAACAACCAGCTTGATTCAGCGGCATTTCATTTTTCGAAAGCTTTAAAGTCTGCAGCGCCATTTGAAATTGCATTTAATGCGCGTTTGAGTAGGGCAATCTGCGGTGGAGGAGAAAGGTTAAGTAAAGATCTCAAGCGAATGCTGAAGGATGCTAAAAATGCCCAATACAAAGATCAGATTTACTATGCTATGGCTAATCTAGAGCTCAATCGTAATGAAAAAGAGCTCGGTATTTCTTATCTCACTGCTTGTGCTTTTTATTCTAATGGGAATGCAAGGCAAAAAGCAATGGCCTATGAAAAATTAGGTGACATAAGTTATGCAGACCGCAATTATGTTTCTGCTCAAAAGTACTATGACTCATGTGCTCGATTTATTCCGGAAGGATATCCAAATGCGGCACTTGTGAGAGAAAAGGCAGTTAAGCTGTCTGATCTCGTTGTAGCGATTGAGACCGTTAATTTTGAAGACAGTGTTGAACGAATAGCATTAATGCCTGAAAAAGAAAGAGAACGTTTTTTAAAAGAGACTTTAAAGCAATTGAAACGAGAGGCACAAGAGCGTAAAGAAAGGGAAGCTGCTAAATTATTGGCTTTACAAGAACAGAGTAACGCTAATTCGAATGCAAGCGCCAGTAAGTCTGTTTTTAGTAATCCAAAACTGCGCGAAGAAGGATATGAAGAGTTTAGAAAAATATGGGGTACAACAAGAGAGAATGAAGACCACTGGAGACGCAGTGAAAAAATGAGCTTTGAAATTAGTGAAGCAACAGATTCTTTAAATACAGACTCTCTGTTGTCAGAGGAATCAGATACCGATTCATTGACTATTGACAATTTGCGAAAAAACCTACCCTTAACTGATAGTCTATTTGTGGCTTCAGAATTAAGGCTATTTGAAGCGCTTTATGTGAGTGGTGTTTTATACAAAGAAATATTAAATGAAACAGCCTTAGCACAGCGTCAATTTGAACGTGTTCTAGAAAAAAATAAGCGGAACCTCACCGATTTATCATCAGCTTTCCAACTTTATAAAATCAATGAATCAACAGGAAGTAAAGAAATTTATGTAGCACATATCCTTGAAAATTACCCTGGCTCCGATGCTGCTAAATACTTAAAAGATCCAGATTTTTATATCAAACAAAAAGAATCAGAGAAGTTAAATGAGCAAGAATATATTTTATTAGCTCAACGTTATTTTGAAGGGAATTATCAGGAGGTTGCAGATACGTCATTAAAAATTATTGATGAAGATTTGACCAATGCATTTCGGGCCGAATATTTACTATTACATGTCTTTGCAATGGGTCAACTTACTGAGGATAAATCGAGCTTAGAGCCTCTAATTATTAGAGTTATAGAAGAAAAACCAGGAACCCCTCAAGCCGAAGTTGCCGAAGATTTATTAAAGATATTGAAGGATGGTTATTCGGAAAATGAGATACTATCTTTTGAGCCTGATTATATTTACAAAAGGGCATTTTCTGAAAAGCACTATGTTTTCATTCTTCTCGACAAGGAAGAGGATGAGGAGATTGAGGACTTAAAATCTGCTTTAAAAGGCTTCAATAAGAAAATACACAAGGCAGCTGGATTTCAGGTAAGCATTAGTAAAACAGCTAAAAAAGAACCATTTGTCTTAGTCAAGGAATTCGAAAATTCTAAAGCCGCTCAAGAATACATTAATACGTTTAAAGCTGGTTATGAATATTTAGAAGAGTTTCAAAATAATGCGATATTTTCTATTGGTAAAACAAATTTGAAGCTACTGATAGAATCATCGAAACTATCGCAATACAAATCTTTTTTCGATGATTTTTATTAAATTAAGGTATGTTTAAGAAGAAAGAATTAGAAAACACAACTATGGAAAATTCATACGGACAGGAAACGAATTTAATTATTGCTGGGACTAAACTTCTTGGCGATTTGGTAACTGATCATAATATTCATATTGAAGGAGAAATTCAAGGGAATATTACTTGTAAAGGTAAGGTTACCATTGGGGTAGCAGGAAGAGTTAAGGGCAATCTTAATTGTCTTACTTGTGAGATTTATGGTAAAATTGATGGTGAAATAAAAGTCGACGATCTGCTGACACTTAAGGAAACTTCACGTATTCATGGAAATATAGAGACGTTAAAGCTTAAAATTGACGAAGGATCTTTTTTTGAGGGTAGTTGTAAAATGTCTTCGGCATTGCCAGACATGAGTAATATGTCTGAGCTTGAAATGAATGAAGAGTAAACCCACAAAGATTCGTCGAAAAGCGAATAAGTATGTCAAGTTTTCATCTCTGGGCATACAAATGGGAATAATCATTTTTATTTTTACAAAAGGAGGCTTGTGGTTAGATGATTATTACCATACTGAAACACCTTGGTATACAGTTGCGCTTTCTTTAACGGGAGTAATCGGTTCATTAAGCTTGATTATCCGAGAGGTCATTAAAATGAATAACGACGATGTTTCAAAAAAAAATTAAAGGCCTCAAAGTCTTATATATTTTTCTTTTATTTACAATCCCAGTAGTACATATATATGTTCCTAAATTGTCACTTAATGTGAACTTATTAAATGTATGTTTCTTAGGTGTTCTATTTACTTTTTCATGGTTATTTGTTCACATAAGAGTAGAAAGTGATCCAAAACGTTTCGTGGGTAATTTTATGATCATGACAGTACTTCAGTTTTTAGCTTTTTTGATTTATGAATTGATTCTTTTATTTAATATTGGGTCATGGGCTCCAATTCTTCATGCATTGATGCTGTGCATTGTGCTCATTGTGCTTCAGGCAATAGCACTCTCCAAATCTAGAAAATTATAATCTTCTTAAAAAAGCTGTAAACAATTCAGAAAGATTTTTGAATGAATTGAAGCTCAGATTTTCATAGGTATCATGAATGTCATGGTAATTTTGATTGAATCCTCTTGTGTAAACGAAAAACCCTTTAACGCCCTTCTCTGTGAAGAAATGATGGTCTGAATTCGCGGCACGACCTCGTGCTTTGATACTAGGAACAGAATTTAATCGTTTATTTATACGAGAAAGCTTTTTGAATTCTCTTTTAAATTCTGAACCATTTACAGCGGTTATACCTGCCTCACCACTACCCATGATGTCAAGATTTAACTGAAATTTGATTGTATTCAATGGAAATAAAGGGTGTTCTGAAAGGTATTTTGAACCTAGCAACCCTATTTCTTCTGCTGCAAAAGCAACGCATATAACATCGTAGTTTCTTAGCGGTTTGGCCTTCAACTTCTGTCCTAAATCAAGCAACATTGCAACACCACTAGCATTGTCATTTGCACCGGGGAAGTAGGTCTCAGAGCCCATTCTTCCCAGGTGGTCGTAATGAGCTGTGAGCATTATCGTGCCTTTGGTTTTCTTTTTCGCTTTGACTTGACCAATAACGTTTCGAGCGATGTAATTCGGTATCTGAACATTGTGTATGTTGATTTTAATATTCATTTGCTCTGAATACAAGGCGTCGAAAGTGGTTTTTTTCATTTGAATATATAATCCATCATTTGATGCAGAGCGCAAAGACCAGGTGAATTTAGTATTCACTAATTCTATTACATCGTAATATTTTGAAATGTTCTCGGCCAGATAATGAACATAAATTGCGTTGCTGTCTTGGACAACATTATTATCTATAATGTAAATCGTCCCCTTTTCATAATTTATTCTTTCAATAGCGGTCCTATCTTCTTCAATAAGCTGCTGCATATTCAATACCTTTATATGTTTCGCATCAAAGGTTATGGCTTGTTTGCAGTTTGCATCTTTACAAGTCCCATTTGAAGCTGGTCCGACGATATATTCTAACCCTGGCTTAAGGAGCTTATTGTTTATTTGAATTGAGCAGCTATCAGGAAAAGTGTTCACGTTTAATAGAAAAGGTTGAAAATAGCCTGACTGAATGGAATCAATTCCCAAGAGAGTCATTTGATCTGCAATATATTCTGCGGCTATTGAATCTCCGGAATTCACATATCCTCTTCCATGGAATTCAGGAGAACACATGGTTTCTGTAAATTTTTTAAAGTCAAAATTGTTTTGTGCGCTACTGAAAGTTCCAAGAGCAAGACATAAAATGGATAACAACATCTTCATAATAAATACCAAATCTTATTTCATCTAATTTACATTAAAAAGTCTTTCTTTTTGACAGATTCCAAAGCCGTTTTTTATCTAAAAGTTGTTATCTTGTTCCTTATCTATTGTGTTTAATGTGACCTATTGGTCATGTGTCTCGATAGACTAAATAAAGACATATGTTTTTAGAGCAATTCCCAATACAAAATAGATCTAACGGATGGATCGAGGTCATTTGTGGCTCAATGTTTTCAGGTAAAACTGAAGAGCTTATTAGAAGGCTCAGGCGGGCCGAATTTGCACGTCAAGATTTGATTTTATTTAAGCCATCGGTAGATATCAGGTACAGTGATAAAAATGTAGTGAGTCATCGCGGTACTGAGTTTAATGCGGTCTTAGTAGCGGACTCGAAAGAAATCTTAGATGCCGTAAAAGATCACAAAGTTGTAGCTATTGATGAGGCTCAATTTTTTGATGCGGATTTGGTAGAGGTCGCATCAGAGCTTGCAGGTAGGGGGATTAGAGTGATTTTGGCAGGTTTAGATATGGATTATACGGGCGCACCGTTTGGCCCGATGCCAGCACTTCTTGCAGCGGCAGAATACGTTTCAAAGGTTCACGCCATTTGTGTGTCTTGTGGTAATTTAGCACAATTTTCAAATCGCCTAGTCTCTGATACGGATCAAGTTATGTTAGGTGCTGTTGAAGAATATCGACCACTATGCCGTTCTTGTTTTAATAAATCTGCTTCGTGAATTTTCAACTATCGATTAAACAATTTGCTCATATTATAGCTGTTGATTCAATCAGCTTGGCACCAGATATTTTTGTAAATGGGGTTGTTTATGACACACGGAAAATCTTCGATGGCAATGGTAAGGTTTTTTTTGCCCTTCAGGGTAAATACCGTGATGGTATTGCATTTGTTGAAGAAGCATATCAAAAAGGTATTCGTGCTTTTGTCCTTGATAAACTGCCTGAGGTTTTACAACCCGATGCAGCATATCTAAAAGTAGATGAGCCATTGGATGCACTCATGAAGCTTGCAAGTTGGCACAGGAGCCAATTTAAAATTCCAGTCATTGCCGTTATTGGCACTCATGGAAAAACAACAATAAAGGAATGGTTGGCGACTTTGCTCAAACAAAATTACCAGCTTGTTAAGTCTCCAAAGAGTTACAATTCAAAATTGGGAGTCGCTTTATCTGTACTCGGCTTGCACGAAGAAGCGGAAATAGCGGTATTTGAAGCGTCACTCACCCACGAGGGAGATGGGACTCTGTTTAATAAACTTATAAAACCGACACATTCAATAGTAGGTCATGTGGGTGATAAGTACAATGAAAATTTTGCGTCAAATAAGGATAAAGCTAAAGAGTACAAGAGTTTTTTAAAAGACTCAAAAGTGGTCTTCTCAGCGGATAGTAAAGCCCAAAATTTTGTAACTAATGAGCAAGAATTAATAAAGGTAATTCTAGAAGATCAAACGAGCGAGGTTGGATTGAGTCAAAAATTAAAGGCTGAAAATGCTGCTATTTCAAAAAGGGTAGCTTCCCATTTTGAAATAACTATTCCAAAGGCATTTGCTTTTTCTGATGTTGTAATGCGTCTAGAAACCTTTGATGGCATCAACGATTCGTTAATAATCAACGATACCTATAGTCTCGATATCGACTCTTTAGAGGCCGCTTTACAATACCAAAGTTCAGTAGCTAAAAGTAAGAGACGGGTTTTATTTCTGCCAAAGGATTTAGAGCAAACCCCTCATCACGATATCAAGAATATAATAGATCGTTTTCACCCAATCGATTGTCACTACTTAGATTCGTTAGAAATAGATCCAGAAATCATTCAAGATAGTGTTGTTTTGGTTAAGGGTAATCAAGGTGCGTTTATGAATAATATTGCTCATTATTTAAAACTTAAACACCATCGAACTAAAATAAATGTGGATTTAAGTGCACTTCGAAAGAACATCCATTTATTGAAGGGCTTGTTGCCCGAAAACACAATGAGTCTCATTATGGTGAAGGCGAATGCATATGGCACAGGAATCATAAAAACAGCATCTTTTGTTGAAGGTTTAGGTGTTGATTATCTCGGTGTTGCCTATACAGACGAAGGCGTTGCACTTAGGAAAAGTGGTGTCGTTTGTCCAATCTTAGTTATGAGCCCAGGGCCCGATGATTTTCAAGATTGTATTTCTTACGACTTAGAACCTTCAATTTTTTCATTGCAGCTTCTTGATGATTTTATTAAAGTTTTAATTCTAAAAAATAGAGTTGGATTTCCAATTCATCTGAAAATTGATTCAGGAATGCATAGATTAGGGATCAGTCCTGAGGATATTCCAAGTTTCATAGATGTATTAAATTCTCAACCAGAATTCTACTTAAAAGGGGTCTATTCACACTTTTCAGAATCTGACAACAGTCAGGAGCGTTCTTTTACTAAAACGCAGTTGCAAGTTTTTGAACATTCTTGTGCTACAATAGCAAGTTATGTTCCCTATCCATTTCTTAAGCATATTGCCAATTCAGCAGCAATTATTAATTATCCAGAGGCATGCCTAGATATGGTTAGGATGGGCTTGGTAGTTTATGGGGTAACCCCAAATACTGAGCTTAGTCAAAAGTTGAAGCCCGTTATCGAATGGCGCAGTGAAGTGGTCCAAGTTAAAACGTTAAAGCGTGGTGATTCCATCGGATATAATCGATCTTTCACAGCGGATGCAAATATGGAAATAGCGGTAATTCCAGTGGGTTATGGTGATGGATTTAGAAGGTCATTAGGGACTGGCAGAGGACATGTGTTTATCGAAGGTGTAAAATGTAAAACATTAGGAAATATTTGTATGGATATGCTTATGGTGGATATTACAGGGAAGGGTATTCTAGAAGGAACACCTGTTGAAATCATCGGGAAAAATCAAACTTTAGCGAACTTTGCAGCACAACTTGATACTATTCCCTATGAAGTTTTAACCTCATTATCTTCAAGGGTACACAGAAATTATATCGTATCTTAGCCCAAAAATTATCCATATCCGCTCCTTATGATATCTTGGTTTTTTTAAAATTTAATAAATAACTTTTCTTAACTTAAATTGTTAGTTAACTAAATACCCGATTATGAATAAAAGAGTAGAAGCCGCATTAAACGATCAGATAAAAAAAGAAGCATCGTCGTCACAATATTATTTGTCAATGGCATCATGGGCAGAGTCCAATGGCTTGAATGGAACAGCTAACTTTATGTATACGCATTCAGACGAAGAGCGATTTCATATGTTGAAGCTCGTGAAGTTTGTGAACGAACGAGGTGGTAGGGCAGAGGTTCCTCAATTGGAAAAGCCCCCGCATGAATTTAAAAATCTAAAAATTGTTTTTGAATCTTTACTTGAACATGAAATTGGAGTGACTGCAAGCATCAACAATTTAGTTGATATTTGCCTACAAGAAAAAGATTACACGACGCATAATTTTGTTCAGTGGTACGTTTCAGAACAGCTTGAAGAAGAGGCATTAGCAAGAACTATTCTGGATAAATTAAATTTAATCGGAACAGATTCTGGTGGGATGTATATGTTCGATAGAGATATGGAAAACTCTTTGATTCAAGTCAATAATTCCAACGAAGATCCTGGTCAATAGTTCAATACCACATGAAAAAGCTGGTATTTCTCATTGCGTTTATTCCTTTTTTTATTGGAGCTCAATCCGTTTATCGGTTTAACAATTACACCATTAACAATGGTCTTTCTCAAAGCTCTGTAAACACCATAATTCAGGATGAAAATAGTAGTTTGTGGATTGGTACGCAGGATGGTCTAAACCGTTTTGATGGTTCGAAATTTGAGATTTTTAATTCAGATGAAAATGAAGGGATAGAAAACCCTTACATTACAAGCTCCGCTAAAACTCGTGACGGTAGCCTGTGTTTTGGAACGAGAAACGGCCTTACAATTTATGATTTAGACAAAGAATCTTTTCAGACTTTTGCACCCGAAGGAAACCAAAATCTAGACATTTCATCAGTTTGTGTAGGCGAAGGTGAAGATATTTGGATCAGTACTATTAATCAAGGTGTTTTTAAATTTAATCTTCGTGAAAAGAATTTTGAAAAACTCAATTGGGGTAACAGTGCAAAAGATATCATTACATTAAACTATTTTCAGAAATCTTTAATTATCCACACGGGAAGTCAGGAACTTTACGTTCATAACCTCGAGGCCAACAACTTAAAGCGCATAAGAACGGATGTGTTAGGGTTTGATGATTTCTCCATTTTGAATGTTTGTATTGCTTCTGATCAAAACGTATATATCGGTTCGAATTATGGCGTTTTTCAATTAGATATAAAATCAAAATGTTTGCTCAGAAAATTTCAAAATTATCCGGTTCTAGGAACTGCGAAAATAAGAGACATTTGTTTGTCACAAGGCCAATGGTTCTTTGCTTCCTCAGGAAATGGGCTTTATACTATTGATGAAAAAGGGGAGCTTATAAATAGCACGCAGGACATGTTTCAGAAGAGCGCGCTAATGTATAATGATTTGAACTTTCTTTTTGAAGATAGGAATCAAAAATTATGGATTGGTAGTGAAAGAGGCATTTCAAGTTTTGACCCCAAATATTCAGGTTTTATTGGAGTGGGGCCGGGGGCAAATCCTAACAAAAGTCTTCCATCTCCGAATGTTTGGGCTTTTTCAGAAGATGCAAGTGCGAAATATTTATTTGTAGGAACAGACCTTGGGATTTCTAGACTAGATAGAACTACTGGTTTTTTCAATCATTTTAACCGTTGGAACAAAGAGGCAAAAGCCGGAGAAAAAGAAGGGCGCTTTAATGTCCTTTCTTCATATTGCATGGATTCAATGACGCTTCTTGTTGGATTTGAAGATGGTCTTTTTAGATTAGATATTAAAGATAAGACGCATTTTAGCTATACGAGGTTGAATTATGTCAATCCTATTCTTTTAACAAAATACAATAGGTTATACGGCATTGAAAGTTTGAATCAGGATGAATATCTTTTAGCAACAAAAGGAGCTGTTTTTTTATATAATTTGAGAACAGGTGATTCGAAACGATTTGAACACAACATTAATCGGCCAAATGAGTCCTTATCTCCAGGAGTCTGTCGTGTAATCTACAAAGACCGAAAAGATCGTATATGGTTCGCTACAAGTTCCGGGGGTATTAACCTACTCGTTAAAACAGCATCGGGGAATTATAAAATCCAGCCGCACCCAATCAATGCTGAGATTCAAAAATCTTGTAAAGATTATGCAACTGTATTGTGCGATGATTCAGCAGGGAATCTATATCTAGGGACTTATGGTTCGGGGATGTTATATGTGAACCTTCAAACAAGTGAGATTCAGAAGGTGAATAAAAAATCAGGACTCCCAAACAATATTATTTATGGGATTTTGAATGATGGCAATAGAATATGGGTAAGTACAAATAAAGGGATTGCTTCCTATAATCCTAAATCTAAAGAGATAAGTTCCTATTTAGAAGTACATGGGTTGGTTAGTAATGAATTTAATTCTAATGCCTTTTTTAGCTCCTCGAATGGAGAGCTGTATTTTGGTTCTATTTATGGTTATAATGTATTTCGGCCTGATGCCTTAAATATTGCAGATACAGATCAAGAGGTAATCATTACAAAGTTCAAATTAAATGGAGCTTGGTTGAAACCTGGTGATAAAGGTTCTCCTTTAACAATGCCAATTGCCAAGACAAATGCTATAGAACTCCCCTATACCAATCGAAGCTTTACCATTCGTTTTCAAACAAGCGATTTGTCTAATCCGGAATTGACACAATTCAAATACGAACTTATAGGATCTGGTTCAAATGAGCGTTATATTGAAAATAACCATGAAATAACATTTAATTCATTATCTCCTGGACAATATACCTTAAAGATTTACGCAAAACTTGGAGAAGGTCAATGGAGCTCTCGTCCTAAAACTTTAGAAGTGTCTATTCTTCCGCCATATTGGGGAACCTGGTGGTTTTGGACTATTATGGCATTGATTATTTCAATTTTTGTTTTTCTTTTTTTTAAGCGTAGAATAGAATCTGAACGGAGAGAGCAGGTAAAACTTGAGATTAAAGTAACCGAAAGAACAAGAGAAATAAGCAATCAGAAAACTCGAATCGAAGAACAGAGTAAGCAGCTAGAACTAGAAAAGAACAATGTCGTTCGTCAGCAAGAATTATTACAGAAGGAAAAAGACAATGCTGAGCGTTGGCTTGCAAATGCGCTTCCGGAGGAGGTGGTTCGTGAATTGAAGGTAAAAGGAAAGGTAGACGCAAATGCTTTTGATCGAGTATCAGTAATGTTTACCGATGTTGTTGGCTTTACAAACATTTCTAAACGAATGCGACCAAGCAGGCTTGTCAAGCGCTTAGACGTTTTATTTAGAAGATTTGATGAAATCATTCAAAATAATGATTTAGAAAAAATTAAAACGATTGGGGATGCATATATGTGTGCGGGTGGAATTCCAATTGAAAACTCAATCAATCCAATGAATGCTTGTATCGCTGCATTACAGATTCAGGATTATATGTCCAAACTCAAGTTTGATGCAATAGCAAATCATAGTGACTATTGGGAGCTTCGTTTAGGAATTCATACAGGACCTTTAGTCGCCGGAATTATTGGAGACTTGAAGTTGGCATATGATATTTGGGGCCCAACGGTGAATCAAGCTCAACAAATGGAGAAATATGGCGCTTCGGGCGAAGTTACTATTTCGGGAACTACGTTTACCTTCATCGAGCCTTATTTCGAGTGTGTTCATAAAGGAAAAGTAACCATTAAGGGTGGTTTAGAAGTCGACATGTATTCAGTTTTGAAGATTAAACCTGAATTGTCTGAAAAAGGAGAAGGGTTATTTCCAAATGAAAAGTTTAGTGAAATTGTACAGCTCCATCATTTTAGTTCAATTAAATATTACAAAACAGAGCATTTTGTTTTGGATTATTTGAAGAAAGGATTGTCTGAAAAATTACTTTATCACTCTGTTCATCATTCTATTGATGTTGTGCAGGCAGTTGAAAGTATTGCCTTGTCTGAGGGTGTTACAGACGAGGGTTTGTTTTTATTGAAAACAGCAGCGATTTTACACGATGCAGGTTTCGTTAAGCAATATGAAAATAATGAAAGTATTGGCGCTGAGATGGCTGCAGAATGGCTGCCAAATTACGGATATACAGAACAGCATATTAAGACAATTGTTGAGCTGATTCATGTGACTGAAATTCCCCATCGACCAATAAATAAATTGCAGGAGATTATCTGCGATGCTGATTTGGATTATTTGGGAAGAGATGACTTTGAGGAAATTTCCAATCGTTTAAGATTAGAGCTGCGGGGAATGAAAAAAATTGAAAGTGATCGTGAATGGGATAAAATCCAAGTGTCATTTTTAAAGAAACATAAGTATTTCACAAAAACCTCTATCAAGTCAAGACGAAAAAAGAAAAAAGAAAACCTGAAGGTGGTTCAAAAACGCCTTGAGAAAAATGAATATGCTGATTAAACGAGTTCCTCACACAACTCAATAAGCATCCCATTTGTAGATTTTGGATGCAAGAAGGCTATTTTTTTATTGTCCGCACCATTTTTGGGTTGTTCATGTATCAATACGAACCCTTCCTTTTTGAGACGTGCAATTTCAAATTCAATATCATCTACATCAAGAGCTAAATGATGGAAGCCTTCTCTATTTTTATGCAGGAATTTTGCGATAGAAGAAGATGGGTCTGTTGCTTCTAGGAGCTCTATTTTTGATTCACCAAGCGTAATAAATGCAGTTTTAACAGCCTCAGAGGTCACCACCTCTGTTTTATACATTTTTTGATTTAAAAGCTTTTCAAATACAGCTAATGACTTTTCAATGGATTCTACTGCAATGCCCAGATGCTCTATTTTTTTTATCATTCTCCCGCTTTTAAAAATTTCTCAGTTTTATTATCGAAATTCATGTAATAAATACCATTAACGATGTTTCGGCAATCTACTTTATCAGAAAACCCTACTTTCAAAATATTACCGAATGCATCAAAAACCTCATATCTTGTTTTTTGTCTTTTTCCATTTGAGTAGAAAAAGATATCATCTCTAACGCTTGTCGGAGACATGCTGAATTCCAAGATTTTCGATTCTTGTGTAACTTCATTTGAAATTCTTTTTTCCCCTGAGTTGTCTTTTTGACTTACTCTAAATTTATTTAATCCAGAATGAAGTGGGACTTTGAATGAATACTTATTTAAAGCGCTCCCTCCTCTTCCTCTAACTTGACCTACACTGACCCAATTGTTCCATTTGTATTGCTCAACATCATAATCAAGTATCCCTGTTTCCTTAGTTGTCGTCCACTCTAATATTGCACCATTTGTCATACTTATTTCATTTATTTCAAAAGTGCTTTCAGGAAGGAGTATTTGCGGGTTTAAAAAACGAGGCTTACAGCCTTCAAAATGCTCTATGACGACAAAAACATCATCACCAACTTCGAGATTAAAAAGACTGAAGTCAACTTCGAAATTAGGGGATTGAATGGATGCAGGAAGCACATCTCCATTGACAGTAACCTTTATGATACAATAACCAAAACCGTCAATTTGTTTTGGGTTTTTTATAAATAATTTGTCTCCTTGGTATTGCCCTTCAGTTGAAAGTAGTTTATATTGACTTAAAAGACTAAACGGAATAATAAAAAGAAGAAAACTCAAATACTTCATGCTGGTCAATCAATGAAACAATATTAATGCCAATAAACTTAAAAAGCAAGACAAGGACAAATGGACATTAAAATGTATTTTTGTAAAATGAGTTTTGACATCGTTAAATCGTTACACATCATTTTCGTGGTCTGTTGGTTTGCAGGGTTGTTTTACATGGTTCGTTTGTTTATCTATCACAAGGAGGCACAAATGGCATCTGAAGAAGAGAAGTTGATTCTCTCTAAACAATTCACAATAATGGAAAATAAACTTTGGTGGATTATAACTACACCATCAATGTATTTGACGGTTCTTTTCGGTATCTGGATGCTCGTTTTGAATCATGAGTATTATTTGTCCCAGCCGTGGATGCATTTAAAGCTTTTATTTGTTGCTTTATTAATAGTTTATCATTTTTTTACGCAAAAAATCATGCATGGAATTCAAGGAGGAATATTGTCCTGGACAAGTACACATCTCAGGCTTTGGAATGAACTTGCAACCTTGTTTTTAGTGGTCATAGTGTTCTTGGTAGTACTTAAAAGCACCTTGAATTGGGTGTATGGAACAGTGGGTTTCTTTACAGTTGGAATTGGCCTCATGATTGCGGTACGAATTTATAAGAGATTTCGGTCCTGATTGTCCCTTTAAATCTTCACTTAATTGTATTGTTTCTTTTAAAAGTTTAGTTACCTTTGCACAAAATTTTTGAAAAGACATTTTTAACGTGAAAAAAGCACTAACATATTTTATAATCTCATTGGTTTTTTCAATGTCTTCATTTGTATCAATTGCAAATGAGCATGAGGCTGGAGGTCATGAAGAAAAAGAGTTCGATGTAAGCGAGATGATAATGCATCACGTAAAAGATGCCCATGAGTGGCACTTGTGGGGCCCAGAGCACGGTGGAACATCCATTTATTTACCAGTAATTCTCAAGACAGAAGATGGTATTAAAACGTTCTCTTCTTCACACCTGTACCACGGAGAGCTAGTGCATGAAGGCGAAAATCATTACTACAAAGGTGTTGGTCCAGCAGAAGGTTTTGGTATGTTTCACGAAAAAATATATCAATTAGATGCGCATGGAGCGCTTCATTTTGAAGAGGGTCATGTCCATGGGAATGTTAAACCAATGGACTTTTCGATTACAAAGAATGTCACCTCCTTGTTTATTGGTTCTTTTCTTGTATTTATAATAATGTTTTCGTGTGCCCGGTTTTACAAAAATAATGGAGCAGTCGCTCCACGAGGTATTGCCAAGTTTATGGAGCCTTTGATTTTATTTGTTCAAGACGACATAGCCAAGGCAAATATAAATGAGAAGAAGTACAAGAAATTTGTCCCATTCTTACTCACGATCTTCTTTTTTATTTGGATCAATAACTTGTTAGGTTTGATTCCTATTTTCCCTGGAAGTGCAAACTTGACAGGAAACATATCTGTGACCTTCTTTTTAGCTTGTTTAACGTTGATTATTATTTTAGTTAACGGAAACAAGAATTATTGGGGTCATATCTTTGCACCTCCGGGAGTACCTAAAGCCTTATTGCCGATTATGATTCCAATTGAGATCGTAGGAATCTTTACAAAACCCTTTGCATTGATGATTCGTTTGTTTGCCAATATAACGGCAGGTCATATTATCATTCTTGCATTAATATCCATCATTTTCATAAATAAAAACGTAGCATGGGGTGCACTTTCCGTTCCTATGGCTTTATTTATTTCAGTGTTGGAATTGTTAGTAGCTGCACTTCAGGCGTATTTATTCGCAATGTTGTCAGCTTTGTTTATCGGTGCCGCCGTTGAAGATGCGCACCATTAATTAGTAATTTTTAAATTCTATATAGTATGTACGGAAGTATAGCAGCAATTGGAGCAGGACTTGCAGTTTTAGGAGCAGGTATTGGTATTGGACAGATCGGTGGAAAAGCCGTTGAAGGTATCGCACGTAACCCTGAAGCTTCAGGTAAAATTACAACTACAATGATTATTGCAGCAGCCTTAATTGAAGGTGTTGCATTATTCGGTGTTGTAATTGGCCTTTTAGGAGGAACACCTGCGTAGTAATTAGAATGAATTCTGCTGCTACGGTTGGTAGCGGCAGAATTTTTAAAATTTAAATTAAAAGAAATGGATTTAGTATTACCAGATTTTGGATTGTTATTTTGGACAGGAATAGTTTTCTGTTCACTTCTTTTCCTTTTGGCGAAGTTTGCATGGAAGCCAATTTTAAATGCTGTGAACGAAAGAGGGAACAGTATTGCAGAGGCACTTGAGCTCGCAGAAAAGACGCGTGAGGAAATGAAGACCTTAAAAGCAGAAAACGACCAAATCCTGAAAGCAGCAAAAGCGGAGCGAGATGAAATTCTTAAAGACGCAAAACAGACTTCAAATGGAATGATTGAGGCTGCAAAAGAAAAGTCGAAAGAAGAAGCTCAGAAAATAGTTGATGCTGCACGAGATTCAATAAGATCTGAAAAAGCAGTGGCAATGGCAGAACTTAAAACGCACGTTGCAGCTTTGTCTTTGGAGATAGCAGAGAAAGTCATAAGAACAGAATTATCATCTGATGAAAAGCAGAAAGCGCTTGCCAACAATTTGGCATCAGATATAAACATGAACTAAACATGAGATCAACTAAATCAGCGATTCGATATGCTAAAGCAATCCTAGAATTGTCCTCAGAAACAAATGCTGTGGATCAAGTTGCTTCTGACATGGAACGCATTGTTGAAGCAGGTAAAGATACGGGTGATTTCCAAGTCTTCTTAAATTCTCCTGTGATTAAGACGGATAAAAAGATTTCGATTTTAAAGGTGTTGTTCCCAGAATTTACGGAGCTTACAATGTCTTTCATTGAATTGATTACAAAAAACAAAAGAGAATATCTTCTTACAGAGATTGCAAGTGCTTTTGTGAGCTTACTAAAAAAGCAAAATGGAATCGTACCGATTTCTGTTACGAGTGCGGTAAAGCTCGAAAAACAAACCCTTAACCAGATCTTAGAAAAACTTAAGTCTCATGTAGATGGAGCATTCGAAGTGACAGAAGAGGTAGATCCTTCATTAATAGGAGGGTTTGTTGTGAGAATGGAAGACAAGCAAATAGACGCGTCAATAGCCTCACAACTGAATAGAATGAAAATAGAATTGGCTAATTAATTTTTAAAAAACAAATAACATGGCAGATATTAAACCAGCAGAGGTTTCAGCAATTTTGAGAGAGCAGCTTTCGGGCTTTCGCTCTGAGGCAGAATTGCAAGAAGTAGGAACTGTACTGCAAGTTGGAGATGGTATTGCGAGAATTTACGGACTAACAGGTGTTCAGTACGGAGAATTGATTGAATTTGATGGCGGAATGCAAGGTATTGCATTAAACCTTGAGGAAGACAATGTAGGTGCTGTACTTTTAGGTAAGTCATCAAGTGTTAAGGAAGGTGATACCGTTCGTCGTCTTGGTAAAATTGCTTCTGTTGAGGTAGGAGAAGGCATCGTTGGACGTGTCGTTAATACCTTAGGTCTTCCTATTGACGGAAAAGGTCCTATTGAAGGTGAATTACACAATATGCCGATTGAAAGAAAGGCTCCTGGTGTAATCTTTCGTCAGCCGGTAAACGAACCACTTCAAACAGGAATTAAAGCTGTTGATTCAATGATTCCAATTGGAAGAGGACAAAGAGAACTTATTATTGGTGACCGTCAAACAGGTAAGACTACCGTTGCTATTGACACGATTATCAATCAAAAAGAATTTTACGATAGAGGCGAGCCTGTATATTGTATATATGTGGCTATTGGTCAGAAAGGGTCAACAGTAGCGGGGATTGTTAAGAAATTAGAGGATGCAGGAGCAATGGCATATACAACGATTGTTGCGGCAAATGCGTCAGATGCGGCTCCAATGCAATTTTATGCACCAATGACGGGAGCAGCAATTGGAGAATATTTTAGAGATACTGGTAGACCAGGTTTGATTATTTATGATGATTTATCTAAACAAGCGGTTGCATACCGTGAAGTATCGCTTCTTTTAAGAAGACCTCCGGGTCGTGAAGCATATCCAGGTGATGTATTTTACCTTCACTCGAGATTATTAGAGAGAGCTGCAAAAGTTATTTCTGATGATACGATAGCAAAAGAAATGAATGACCTTCCTGAATCTTTAAAATCTAAAGTTAAAGGAGGTGGTTCGCTAACGGCACTGCCGATTATTGAAACGCAAGCAGGTGATGTCTCGGCATACATTCCAACCAATGTGATTTCTATTACGGATGGTCAAATTTTCTTGGAGTCAGATTTGTTTAACTCGGGTATTCGACCAGCTATTAACGTTGGTATTTCTGTATCACGTGTTGGAGGTTCTGCACAGATTAAATCGATGAAAAAGGTTGCTGGTACTTTAAAACTTGACCAAGCGCAATACAGAGAGCTTGAAGCCTTTGCAAAGTTTGGTTCAGACCTTGATGCCGCTACTAAATCTGTTTTAGATAAAGGGGCTCGTAACGTTGAGATTTTGAAGCAAAAAGAAGGTGATCCGTTTACTGTTGAAAGACAAATTGCTATCATTTATGTTGGTACAAAAGGGTTAATCCAAAATGTTCCAATCAATAAGGTGAAAGAATTCGAGAATGAATATCTAGATTTCCTTGAGGCAAAGCATGCTGATGTAATGGCATCTTTAAAGTCAGGTAAATATACAGACGAGAATACAGCAGTGCTTGGAAAAGTGGCTAAAGAACTTGCAAGTAAATATTAAGAATCTAGCTTAGCTCACAAAAAAGTTATCGATGGCAAACTTAAAAGAGATACGAAATAGAATTTCATCCGTTGGATCTACAATGCAGATTACCTCTGCAATGAAAATGGTTTCTGCGGCAAAATTAAAAAGAGCTCAGGATGCAATAGTTCAAATGAGACCGTATGCTGTAAAGTTGAAAGAGATACTTACAAATTTAAGTGCCACTTTAGATTTATCTGAAAATGCTTTTTCAGAAGATAGAGAAGCAGGGAAAACACTAATTGTTGGAATAACTTCTAACAGAGGTTTGTGCGGTGGATTTAACAATAATATTGTCAAAAGCATCAAAGAAACTATTTCAACTGAATTCAACAATTCAGACGATGTTCATGTACTTTGCCTTGGAAAGAAAATCAGAGATGCCTACAAGCGATCTGAAAGATTCTATACAAATGAATATTTGACCGCGCGTGAAGATGTGTATGCCGATCTTACCTTCGATAACATCTCAGAGGTAGCTACTGAGCTAATGGAACTATACAAGTCGGGTGCTTTCAACAGAATATATGTTGTGTACAATCGATTTGTTAATGCCGCTACTCAAAAGGTAGAGACAGAACAATTCTTGCCTATTCAAGCTCCAGAATCTGAAACAGAGAACTCAGCTACGGGTGATTATATTTTTGAGCCATCGAAAGAAGAAATCATCGAGGACTTAATCCCTAAGTCTTTGAAAGTTCAACTTTTTAAGGCTATTTTGGATTCTAATGCTGCAGAGCATGGCGCGAGAATGACAGCAATGCACAAGGCTACAGATAATGCTAGTGAACTTCAAAAAGAGCTTAAATTGAGCTACAACAAAGCACGTCAGGCGGCAATTACTAATGAAATTTTAGAGATTGTTGGTGGAGCGGAAGCTTTGAATGCTTAAATTAGTGCAAAACACTCTTTATGGATTCCAATATCAAAGTCCTTATAGTTGATGACCATAAGCTTATAAGTGAAGCATGGTCCTCACTTCTAAAGGATGCTCCAAACATTTTAGTAGTAGGAACGGCGGATAATGTCGATGATGCTTACACGATGTCAATGCAGCACAAACCAGATATCGTATTAATGGATATCAATCTGGGAGAAGGTAGCGGTTTTGATGCTACTGAAAAAATCAACGACAGTTTACCCAAAACTCGTGTTATAGGTCTTTCTTTGCATGACGACATCACATATGTAAAAAAATTCCTTTCCATAGGTGCAAAAGGTTATTTAACAAAGAATACCTCTAAAAGTGAATTGGTTGAGGCCATTCATAGTGTCTATAAAGGAGAAACCTTCATAGCATCTGACATTAAGGATAGATAC
>Ga0206130_10003752_pt1 | contig 19438 bp, 17 predicted proteins | sample Helgoland_Spring_9_FD_148637 | JGI IMG/M metagenome (GOLD analysis project Ga0206130, IMG submission 148637) | Pelagic subsurface seawater microbial communities from Kabeltonne, Helgoland, North Sea - Helgoland_Spring_Bloom_20160512_1 | ecosystem: Environmental > Aquatic > Marine > Epipelagic ... | reverse complement strand
GTCGCCGGTGTTCCTGCAGAAGTTGTCGGCACACCTAAAGGTATTTCACCCGCAGAAGACGTAGACCAGTCCTTCTGATACAGACCTGCCCACCGACGCTGCTGGGCCCGCACGAGGTTAAACTCAACCGGAGACAGCGCACGTGATTTCCAACCTGCTTTCTCTAGGGTTAGGATTACATGGCTGGGACATTACCGGCGTGAACTAAGACTGCCGTTGCTGCAGTTAAGTTTACCAATAGAGTCGCTACTATGGTTGCGGCTGTTGCGGCTGTTGCGGCTGTTGCGGCTAGGGTGATGGCCCTCGCCTAAATCGTCGTTTCCTCTTATACCTAGCGCGTCTAAAGCGCCGCTGAACGCTACTACCGCCGCATCACGGCAGCCAGAACCGCAATGCCGCCGCCTGTGTACTAACATCGATTGTGTACCAACATCGATTGTGCACTAACATCGATTGTGTATTAACATCGATAGTCTTCACGGATAATATCGCCAGGCCATCAGTATTACTGCGCAATGTCGCAATGATATCGAAGCGCATCAACAGATCATCGCTAGCAGCCCTACACAAGTAACATTGCCCTAGGCAACGCTAAACAAACTGTGGAACCCGGCAACGTTACCTAAAATTGAATTCAAGAACACTGATAAATGTTAATCATCACAAGGATGTGCGCTGGAATATATTTCCCAGGCAACCGGCAATTCAAAGGGTACCCAGATAAGAAATGCCACCTGCGCGGTTCATAAACATCGATACCTAAGGCAAGCGGTTTTTATTTTTTTGAATCGTGCCTTTTTGCTGAACAGCCTTCTGCTGAACAGGGAACTTTTGCTGAACAGCGATCTTATGTTAGGCAGGGACGGACTGAGATAAAGCGCTCTCTGATGGCGGACCGGACGGGATTTGAACCCGCGACCTCCGGCGTGACAGGCCGGCATTCTAACCAGCTGAACTACCGGTCCGAACAGAAAACTTGGTGGGTGTTGCAGGGGTCGAACCTGCGACCTACGGCTTGTAAGGCCGTCGCTCTCCCAACTGAGCTAAACACCCGAATTTGAAGAGCGCGAATTGTACCGCGTTAAGAGCTTGAGTCAAGCAGCTTAGCTTACAGAGACAAATTGAGCGTTAAATAAAACTCGCGCCGATCATAATCGAAGAGACTTGAGTTCGAGTCACGTTCAGTTCCGATGTACTCAAGGCCAATGGTTGCCCAACGTTGCCATTCATAATTCAGACCCAACACAAATTCCTGGCGATCATCCTTACGGTCGTCCCCAACATATTCATCTTCGCCGATTGACACAGAAACGTTTGAACTAAGACGCTCAGACCAAGTATGGTCCCAACTGACGGTCGTCGTTAGTTGCTCTATGTAGTCTCCCGTACCATTTGTTTCACCCGCGCCGCTGGATGAATCAAGCGACAGCGTAGAATAGCTTAGTGGTTTCCACTTAACGCCAACGTCCCAAATAGTCTGCCCGCCAGTGCTCACCAGTTGCGAATCAAAATCTTTATCCTGACGACCAATCTCAATCGACCCTGATGTCTTCGCTGTGGCTTCCCAAGTAACGCCAACAAAAGCCGCTTTTTCATTTGAATCCAGCGTGCTGCCTTCTGCCGTTAGGCTGTCGTACTCTATATCATTGACCCGGTAGCCCGCGAACAATCTTGTTTTACCTGAAACGCGTGCGAAGAACTTACTTTCCAGGGTTAGGTCCTCACGATCCCGGTAAACCGTGATGTCACGATTATTGGTGTAATCGATATCAAGGGTCCTTGCTGAAAGCTCCATACCAAAACGCGCTTCGGTCCGGCCGACATCAATCATCACACCCGCTTCTTTCTCGTCATATTCATCTGGCGAACCTTCCAAAGAAGCACCAGCACCTTCCGACGCACCTGTACCACGGTCGTCATGCAGTCTCGCGGTTGAAGCATCCGCAGCCAACCTAACCATACTCGTGCCGCTGTAAGCGCCCGCAACAAATACAGTATGGTCTGCGTAATCATCATCCCGAGAATCGTAGTAGCGTGCATACTTACCGTCATACCTGACTGAAATATAATTCAGCTCGTCTTTCTCGACGTAATACTCTACGCTGGGCGCTAACGATGTGACTGTAGACGACGTCTCCTGGTCCGGCGTGGAGAACAGGTTGTCATCGTGGTAGACTTGGACGTCAAGGGTCGGTATCAACTTACCAATCCCTGCATCTAACGACCCTGCTTCCGCTAAAGCCGAAGAGGACAAGAAACCAGTGATAAAGAGTGTTGACAGTAGAGCAACAATTCGCATGGCTAATTCTTATGGGTTACTATAGGGAGAAAGTATGTTACTACAGTTCAATACCGCTATACCATCAGAATTTTTTTAAAAAAATGTCGAACTAACAGCGAAATGTTCAAGATTTAAGTGTTCAAGATTTAAGTGTTCAAGATTTAAGTGTTCAAGGTTTATTTCGGCTCCGTTATCAATACGCTAGATGCTGCTTTTAAGGCACGGTATGATACGCGGCCAGCGCCCACCCCCAAGAGATCAAGCATTGAAAAAAATATTTCTCCTAGCGTTTTCAATTATGTTGGCCACAGATAGCAGTTTCGCGCAATCAGACTATCGTCTGGGCAGTGGCGACTTGATCTCGATCGTCGTGTTTGATGAACCAGAACTTACAATGGAAGTTCGCGTATCCAAAACCCCTACTACCTACCCCTTCCTGGGCCAAGTAGGGTTGGACGACCGCAATCTGGCAGAAGTAGAGTCCCAAATCATGGAAGGATTAAAGGGCGATTACCTGATCGAACCCAGAGTCTCTATTTCGGTGATTGAATACCGCCCCTTTTTTATTACCGGTGAAGTCGCTAGCCCCGGAAGCTACCCCTACCAGCTGGGTCTCACCTTAAGAAAAGCGATTACGCTTGGTGGCGGCTTCACTGAAAGAGCATCAAAATCGAAAATAATCGTCACGCGGGGTGGTGAAGGGTCAGAACAAAGAATTCAAATGTCTGAACCCGTTTTCCCGGATGATGTCATCACCATAGAGCAAAGCTTTTTCTAACAAACGAACTGCCCAATACGCTTGACCGCAGAACTCATTCGTTTAGACAGAAGAAGCCTGTCATCTGGCCCGAAGAAGCCCAGCGTCTCGACCAAGAAATCCGTCATCTCGACCGAAGTGGAGAGATCTCTCTTTCCAATCTCAGCCACACCACCCCAACACGTTGACCTCCTGGGGACTCTCAACTAAAGCACTCTGACAAAGTGCTTTTTTAAACTCATCGTTAGTTGTCGTGTTAATCCATGCGTAAGGCGTACTTAATCCGCGAATGACGTCCATTGCCTGGACAATAATCGCTATTTGCTGAGTTTCATCAAACTCTAACCAGGCCCAATCCACCAACTGGAAAAAATTATTCCGGACCGATCCCCGCCATGGTTCAGCTAAAAGCGGATACAACTGCGCCAAAACGCGCGCCCCCAATCGCTTATTACCCTTAACTTTGCCAAAGGTATCGCCAAATACCCCAGAGGCCGGACTGCGCAAGCCCCGAACAAAATTATCGACCACCAACTGACGAAAAGTCTCGTCAAAATTCCGATACTCACGCAGACCAATAAAGTTAACCATTCTAATCACGCCAGGTTCCCATGGCCCATAAGCGACAGCATGAGTCAGCGCCGCTTGAAACTCCGCATCTTTCTCACGCAGTAACCACTTTAAATACGCTAATTCTACCCAGGAAAACCCCCAGCGTGATCGAAGCTCAAGGGAGCGCCTGATATGTTGCAGTGCAAATTCAGGATCACGCTTAAACTCGCTTGTGGCATGCAACCGGGTCATACGAATTCGATAGAGTCTGGACAAGCGCTGCTGATATACGGGATTACCTGGGTCTAAGTCTGCCGCGCCCGTAAGGCGTTGTAGCGCAAACTGCCATCGATCTTCAGTGACCGGGTTACGTTCATTCCAACGATCCATTTCTTCATAGCCCTGCTGGGCAAGCATGTCCGCGACGCCCCACCGCACCGTGAACCAACCCGAAAAAACAAGCAAACCCATCAACAACAGTACGATAGTTTTCTGCAAAACCTGGGCTGACCGTTGATGCACTTTCCTTACCGCGACCTACGCCGGTTCAGCGACATCGCCAGAAACGGTATTGCTAACAACAACATAAAGGTGCCGGCATTGGATACCAACTGAAGATTGAAGTCTGCACTAGAATGGATCAACAGAGACATCAACCCCATGGTGCTTGCAAAACCCATACTCTTCATAAAGACATTTCGGCGCACCAGTTGAGCCCGCAAAGCAAGGACAAAACTGTATCCAAGACAGATCAGCAAAAACAGCGACCCTGGAACGCCCAACTCCAGGGGCAACTGCAGCAGGTCATTGTGCGCGTAAATAAAGAAAGCGCCGATACGTTCGTCGCGATAGGTGGGTACGGCAGTATAGTATGCGCCTGCACCGATGCCTGTAAGGCCGTGCACTTTGAGCATCTCGGTCGTGATTTCCGACTGGTAGAGCCGGGAATCTTCAGCGACATTCAGCTCCTCGAACCGATCCTGGAGCTTGTCCAGACCGAAAAACGCTCCCATCAACACAATATCAACAATCAGAATACTAACAAAAAACAGGGTGATGCTTTTGCCACTTCCCCGAAACGCATATAGCGCAAAGAAACCTGACACCAACAACGCGCCAAAAAATGCCGTATTGCCCATTCTTGACCGACTCAATATCAGCCCAACCACCAGGGTAATGATAAGAATTCTAATTAGCACTTTGGCGCTGAGAAAGGTGTTCAACCATCGCCGAACGCTTTCACGCCAACCAACAGCCGAGCTACCGTCAAGCCTCGAAATCATCAGTCCCAGCGCTAACGCCAGGCCCATTTCCAGGTAACCGGCAAAATGGTTACGGTTAATATAGGTACCTGGGCTGTCCGTCACAATTTTAATGACCACCTGCAGGCAACCACCAACGACGATCACCCAGCACAGCAGCTCTAATTCTGGTTGTCCCCGAATCAACAACAACACCAGACAAAAAATACAAAGATACATCAGCGTTTTCTGCATCTGCAGTAACGTGGCGTGGGGCTCCCAGGTGCCATAGGGCTCCGGCAGTATAAATTGCACTCCCATCCAGGCCATCAATAGCAAAAGGCTCAGTATCACCGGCCATGCTAATCGCAATGCAGGTGTTATTGACAAATGACCGCGCCAAAAAGCCACCAAACATACCAATGCCAACACGTAGAAGGCGAACATCGGGGCCATCCACGACATAGGACGATTAGCGCCAAACGGTATCGGCAAAAGGAATAGACAGAACCCCAGCGCAAGTGTCAGAGCTGAATAAGTGTGTTTCAATATTAAAAAGAAATCTGACTAAGCAATGGAGTCCTTGGTTTCATAACTGTCGTAGCTCTCGCCGTAGCCGTAGCCATACCCATAGCCGTAGCCGTAGCCGTAGCCGTAGCCGTAGCCATATCCTTTATTCCTTCCAGGAGAAAAACTATTAAGGACAACACCAAGCAGGGGCGTTTTTACGCGAGAGAGCCTTCTTAAACCGTCAGCTATTGTCGGCACCTTAGTGGCATCGGATCTGACGACAAACACAACGCCGTCAACCAGATTAGCCAACACCAAGGAATCGCTCACTGGTACGCTTGGAGCCGAATCTACAATCACACGATCGTATCTGGCATCCAATGCCTTCATTAATGAACGAAACTTGTTGGATGACAATAATTCCAAAGGATTAGGAACTGCCGCCCCCGCCGCAAGGACGTCAATTCCTTGATGGCGGTGCAGACACTCTTCAAATTTGACACTGCCCGCAATCACGTCTGACAGACCCGGAGATCTGGCTGGCAAACCAATATTTTCAGCAACAGATGGCCGCCGCATATCCGCATCGATCAACAGTACCTTTTCCATCTGGCCCATGGCAAAGGCTATGTTCATAGAGGTTGTGGTCTTCCCCTCTCCCGCGACAGAGGACGTCACTAAAATAGTTTTCAGTGGCTTATCTATCGAAGACAGCACAACACTGGTACGAATTGTTCTAACTGCCTCTGCAAACGAGGCATGCTTTGACGAGAAGAAAAGCTCCGACACTTCGCCATCATCAGGTTCAACTTTCATCAGCGGTAACGTACCGATCAACACCTGATTTAATTTTTCCTCAACCCCCCGGGGATTTCTAATCGTGTTGTCCAGGTAATCACGGAGTACCGCAAGCGCAAAACCAAGGGCGAAGCTTAAAAAGGCGGCAATAAGCACCATGTTTCTCACAACAGGGCGAATAGGGCCACCCGGCTTTAGGGCTTTGTCTATAAACCTTGCCACAGACGAACCAAACTGACTGCCATTTGTTTGTTTAAAGCGAGTAAAGAACAGGTCATATAATTGCTGGTTTGCTTCTACTTCCCGCTCAAGCTGAGATAGCTGGTAGTTTTTCCTGTTGATACCCTGAATTTCATCTTTACTTTGGTCCAACTGCGCCTGCAATGTGCGTTCATCCGCAAGGGCTTTCCTGTAGGCTACTTCGAACCCGGAAACCACTTTGACCACCTGACGGTGATACGCTGCTTTTGCCTCTTCCTTGTTTGAAATCGCGGCAATCAGTTTTGGATGCATCGGACCGTAGCGCAGGGAAAGCTCTGAGACTTCGCGCGCGCCCTCAGATTCTTTTGATTTAAGCTGGCCGGCCAGTCCATCCGCAAGAACCCCCGGAAATCTCTCCCAGTCTTCGTCGTATTCGCTTAGGTCGCCCAGCGTATTGATTTGATTACTAAGCCCGGCCACAAGACTTTTTACCTGCAACAGACTGCTGGCTAAATTGCCAACATCACTCGCCGTAAGTGTCTGCACACCACCCACGTCGATCAGATTTTCTCTTTCACGATAACCCTGTAAATCTGACTCTGATCGTTCAAGATCCGTTCGCATACCATCCAAACGACTCGTCAACCATTCTGCGGCGGTTTGGGTCAGTGCCAGCCGCGCCTCAAGATCACTGTTAATGTATTCACGACCTAAAGTATTAGCGACCTGATACGACAACTCCGGGTCGCTTGCCTCATAGGAAATGTTAACTATTTGTGTGCCAGCAACCGCAGAGACCTTCCGCATTTGCTGAAACATACCCACGGTGCGTCTGAACTGCCCTGCTTCACTAAGCGGCAAAGGTTTACTTAAAAACGGCAGCCACTTATGCGGCGCAAAAAAACCTACGTTTTTCAATGGGTCAAATTCAGGATGCTCTGTAAGCTGCAGCTTCGTGACGACCCTTTCTGCGAGCTGGCGGGAGTTCAGGATTTGTAACTGCGTCGTGAAAAAAGCTTTTTGAGAAGGGTCAACGCCATACAATTCTTCGATCGAGACAATATTGACTTCCTTATCTTCGATAAGAAGGGTCGCTGTCGCACTATAAATCTTCGTCATATTGGTGCCGACAAGCCATGTGAACACAGTCGCCGCTAATACAAGACTGAAGATGCCCCATCTGGCACCCAATAGAACCCGAAGATAGTGACCAAGGTCTATCGCGTCTTCATCAGGTTCTTGAAGCTTTGGATCCAAATAATCACGTTGATATTCGTTCATCTTTGGTCCTGTTCGGCTGACGGCAAAAGCACCATTTCCTACCCTCAATAAGTTGAGGAGCAATAATAGTGGAAACCTACGCCATTGACGAGAGATTCGGAATCTACACAGACAGAAAACTAACGACTGCCCGTTCTGGGCACCTTCTTTGACTAGAAAGTGAAGAGTTCTTTGAACTTCGCCAGATCCTCTTCCATCTTCGTGTCATCCGGCAACATCGTCTGCAGTCGCTCGTCACATTCAATCGTTAAGTCGTGTAAAGGAATGTGCTGGTCGACAAAAATGGTTTCAAGGTCCGGGTAGAGCGCTTTCAATGCATCCACCATACCTAAAGACGATATCTTACGATGCGACAGGTTGTAGACGTCAGATTCCATTTCACGCTTGACCATCCGGGCCATAACCTCTACCAGACGATAAACGCTAATGTGGGTCTGCGTGTGCTCGGGAGAGCCATGGATCGCAATCCGGTTGGTGAACTGCGCATCAAATATCATCTGGTTAATCGGTGTTTCCACACGAAGGTTTTTGGAATAGCCATAAACGTTCGCACAACGAATAAGCTGCACGGGAAGCTTTTCCATCAAGCGCATAACGTGATCTTCACCGCGCATCTTCGAAATACTGTAATAACTACTCGGTACCCGCGGGTGATCCGTTGAGCTGACTTCGCCTTGGCCATAGACAGACTGGCTGCTCAGGTACATCAACCGTTTTACCCCTGCCTCCTCTGCTGCGTACACCACTTCCGCGGTACCCCAGTGGTTGGTTTGCTCAAAGTCATGAGCGTTCTGGTCTGCAAAAGGTGTTTCAACCTTACCTGCAAGGTGGATCACAACATCCATACCTTCCATGTGCTTACGAAGGCTCCTTGAATCCAGGATGTCCGCCCGAAAAAATCGGACATTGCGTCCCGGCACTTTTCTTAGGCCAGTAAAAAGGTTGTAGTTACCTTTACACAAATTGTCATAGACAAGAATGTCCTTAATCCCGGGTTCAGCGGACAGACGATAAACAAGCTCGTTGCCAATGTAACCTGCACCCCCAGTAACCATGACCTTCATACTAATTACCGCCCGCGACAAGCGTGGTGTTAAGGCCGCATTCGGTTTTGTTCATACCAAACCAGCGGGCATTTCTTTCATTGCCTTCACGCGCTTTCGACGTACACGGTTCGCAGCCAATACTTAGGTAGCCCTGCACTTCCAACGGGTGCTCCGGAAGATCGTGGTATTTACGGTAGTAGTAAACCATCTTGGAATCCCAGCCCAGCATCGGATGAAAGCGGCTGCAGCCATAGTTAGCAGGTTCCACTTCAGCCATTGCCGCTCGCACGGAACTCTGGTCTGCCCTGATGCCATTAATCCAGATATCGTGTTCCATCAGGATCGGTTCAAGCGGCTTTACCTTATTTAAGTAACAGCAGTAGTCGGGGTCCGATGCATATAAAAATCGGCCCGCTGCATCCAGTTGTTTGATCTTGGGGGCATCAGGGCGAAGCGCAATAAGGTTCAGACCCAAGTCCTGCTTTAGCTGGTCTGCGAATCGAACAGTATCGGGGAAAAGGAACCCTGTGTTGGTGTAGTAAACAGGAATGTCAGCGTCTAGACGGCTGATCATATGAAGTAGCGGCAGGCTTTGCGACTGGAAGGAACTGGTGGTGAAAACTTTTTTCCCCTCGTCCAGGTAGGTCTGGATACGCTCAACCACCGCGTCTGCTTTTGCTTCAAGATCTTTTTTGTCGAGTATGCCTGTCACTGTAAGAATCCTTGTATATTTGACACTTCGGGTCAGATTTCTACGCTTTGGTCGGAATGACTAAAAACTGGATTTCTCCGCTTCGGTCGAAATGCCTAAAAACCGGCTTTCGCCACGCCGGTCAAGATCACAGTGGGTAGCTTTGCGCTAAAAGAGTCTACAAGGATTACGGGGGGGTGGATTAGAACAGTTGGTTAGTTGTTTATTCCTCGGAAGAATAACCAGAAGAGATGACTGCATAATACCGCTATAAGAAAGAAGGAGCCTTTACAAAGCGCTCAAGCCGTAAGTCGAGCTGACCGGGCTGTAAGAAATTGACCAGGGAATAACGAAACCTCGCCCCTGAGGCGTTTAAACCGTGAACCCGGGTGACCAGGTTGTAAGAGATTGACGGGGGAATAAAAAAATCTTGCCGCCGAGGTGCTTAAACCGTGAACCGAGGCGACAGGGTTGTGCAATAAGGCACTACCCGTTCCCGCAAGAGACGCTAGCACCGTCAGTCAGGAGGACTGACGGCGCGGGCAGCATACCATTGAGATGACGGGACCCGGGACTACTCGCTGCCCAGATAGTCGACGATTTGCTGGACGCACGCTTCTATTGAGTCTTCGCCGGAGTTTAGCCGTATTTCAGCGTTTTCTGGCGACTCATAGGGGCTGCTGACACCAGTAAAATTCGGGAGCTCGCCCCTTCTTGCTTTGGCATACAGGCCTTTGACGTCTCTTTTTTCCGCTGCCTCTATGGAGGTGTCGACATGGATTTCCACGAATTCACCATCCTTGAACAGGCGTCTTGCCATATCGCGTTCTGCCCTGAAGGGAGAAATGAATGATGTCAGTACAACTATCCCCGCATCTACCATCAGCTTGGAGACTTCGGACACTCGACGGATGTTTTCGATTCTGTCGGCGTCCGAGAAACCAAGATCCTGGTTCAACCCATGACGAACGTTATCGCCATCAAGAATGTAAGTTCGAATACCGCGTTTGTGCAGCCGTTGTTCTAGCGCATCTGCGATGGATGATTTGCCTGAACCGCTCAGGCCGGTGAACCAAAGCACCCTCGCTTTGTGACCATTGAGCGTTTCACGAGCGCTTCGGTCCACCACCAGTTTCTGTGCGTGGATGTTCGTTGACCTGCGAAGGGCAAAGTTGATCATACCCGCGGCGACCGTGGCATTGGTGTATCGGTCGATTAGCACAAAGGAACCCAGCGAACGGTTGTTGCGATAGGGCTCAAACGGAATACCCCGATCAAGACTGATCGTTGCAACGCCGATATCATTCAGCGCCATTTCCTTGGAAGAAAGATGTTCAAGCGTGTTGATGTTGTACTTGAACTTGATGTCGCTAATCGTGGCGTTAACCCGGGTGGTGCTGGTTTTTAACCAGTATGACCTGCCATGGTGGCCGGTTTCCTGATCCATCCAAACAATGTTGGTTTCAAACTGATCTGCGACTTCGATGGGTTCTTTCGCCGCAACAATGACATCTCCGCGCGAGCAATCCACTTCTTTGTTTAGCTTCAGGGTCACTGCCTGGTCCGTTATTGCCCGGGGCAGGCTATCTTTGTAAAGAACGATGTCCTCGACTTGCGCGGTTTCGCCTGAAGGTAGAATGCGGACCTCGTCGCCCTTCTTTACGATGCCGGAAACAACAGTGCCTGAAAACCCTCGGAACGTTCTGTCCGGGCGATTGACCCATTGAACCGGCATCCTGAAGGCGCTTTCAATTTTGGATTGATGCGCTTCAACGGTTTCCAAAAATCCAATTAAAGTAGGACCAGAGTACCAGGTGGATTTAGCTGAACGCTGAATCACGTTGTCACCTTCCAGTGCTGACATGGGAATAGGTGTAATGGATTCAAAGTCTAACTGTTCCGAAAAGGTGCGATAGTCCGCGACAATGCTTTCGTAGATTTCTTGATTAAAATCCACCAGGTCCATTTTGTTGACCGCCAGGGCTACATGTTTAATACCCAGTAACGAGCAGATAAAGGAATGGCGCCGGGTTTGAGTCAGCACGCCTTGGGATGCGTCGACCAGGATAACGGCAACGTCTGCTGTTGAAGCGCCGGTTGCCATGTTGCGAGTGTATTGTTCGTGGCCTGGAGTGTCTGCGACGATGAATTTTCGGTGGTCGGTAGCAAAGAAGCGGTAGGCTACATCGATAGTAATACCCTGCTCTCTTTCGGCCGCCAGGCCGTCTACCAAAAGCGCGAAGTCGATGTCACCGTCCTGTGTACCGTGGTGTTTGGATTCATTGCGCAGGGCTGCGACCTGGTCTTCAAAAATTAACTGGGCCTCGTAGAGCATGCGACCGATCAGCGTGCTTTTGCCGTCGTCGACCGAGCCGCACGTAATGAAGCGCAGGAGGCTCAGCTTGGATTGCGATTCCAGATAGTCGTCGATTTTAGTTACTGGGTTGCTCATTTGCTCGGTTCTCTTATTTGTTTGGTACTCTTATTTGTTTGATACTCTTACTTGTTTAGTACTCTTACTTGTTTAGTGTTCGTTTGTTGTTGCCTTGGGCCCCAGATCAGTCTGCTCCAGATCAATCTGCCCCAGATCAGTCTGCTCCAGATCAATCTGCCCCAGATCAGTCTGCTCCAGATCAATCTGCCCCAGATCAGTCTGCCCCAGATCATCCTGCACCGGCCCCTATGCCATTGTGAGTCGGTATGGCAAAGGCCTATACCTTTTCCGGGTGGACGATGTGGCGGATTGTGCCACGAGGCACTAGCTGCCAGGCGCGTTCGTGTCCGTAATAAATGAAGAATTTCGCGATAAACTCAATACTGCCAATCGCGATAGCCGTCGACACATCCCCTGTAATGAACCACGCAATAATGGCCGTCGTGGTAGTAGCCAAAACACGCCAAGAGAGGGCTTTTAAAAAGCTTCTCACATGAGATTCACGGTATTCGGGTAATTCAGATTCCATTTTTTACTCTTTTCTGTCGCCTATTTTACCCTTCGCGTTGCGAAGGAGCAGAACTCTTCGCTTCGGCCCTGGTGACTGGGGTACTGTTCATCCCTTCAGCCAGGAAGACGAAGGGGTGCTAGAAATAGCCTTCCTGTTTTTTCTTTTCCATAGAGCCGGAACTGTCTTTGTCGATCGCCCTACCCTGCCGCTCACTGGTTCTTGCTTCAAGCAGTTCCAGCAGGATTTTGGGCAGGTCATCTGCTTCGGATTCAACGGCTCCTGTTAAGGGATAACAGCCCAGGGTTCTGAAACGCACTCGTTTAGTTTGTATTTTTTCCCCGGGGAATAGCTTTAACCTGTCATCGTCGACCAACATCAACATACCATCACGTTCGACCACCGGGCGCTCGGCGGCAAAGTACAGCGGCACAATAGGCATCTGCTCTTTATAGATGTATTGCCAAATATCTAATTCAGTCCAGTTTGATAAGGGGAATATACGAATGCTTTCGCCCGGACTTTTCCTGCCGTTATAAAGATCCCAAAGCTCTGGACGCTGCGTTTTTGGATCCCAACGATGGGCACTGTTTCGAAACGAAAACACTCGTTCCTTTGCCCGGCTCTTTTCTTCATCTCTTCTTGCCCCGCCGAACGCGGCGTCAAAGCCGTATTTATCCAGGGCCTGCAGCAGACCCTGCGTTTTCATGACATCGGTGTGCAGCGAACTGCCATGATCGAAGGGGTTGATGTTTTTTTCAACACCGTCAGGATTGATATGTACGATCAGATCCATACCGGTATCTGCCGCGACGGTATCACGGAACTTGTACATATCCTGAAACTTCCAACGGGTGTCTACGTGCATCAGTGGGAAAGGCGGCTTACTGGGATAGAAGGCCTTCTCGGCCAGACGAAGCATGACCGTAGAATCTTTGCCAACGGAATAAAGCATGACCGGGTTTTCGGCCTCAGCCATGACTTCTCTGATGATGTGAATGCTTTCAGCTTCTAGCCGATCCAGATGGGTCATATCCATGTTGTTCTCTACTGTTTTTTTACGGCGAACTGTTACCAGCGCCCTCGGTTGTTGGTCGTAGGCTGTCAGAGCAATTGTTGCCCTGCCACCGCTGGCCAGTTTGATCGTGTGTTGTTTGGTTTCACTGACCAGCGTTTTTGCTGTGGTTGCGATTTCGCCGTGCGGCCAGATTAAAAGGGGTTTGGCATAATGTTTTGACAGCGCTTCAAGAAAATTTTTCAGATCAACTGTTTGCGGAGCACTCTCGAAGAACATCCATTTGCGGCCTAAACGGCCGTCGTTGGCCATCAGGGCGCAACCGCGCCCGTTTTGGTGTTGTTGAATAATCAGAGAAGGCTGACGTTGTGATTTTGCGGTGGCTTCTAAATTATCGCGCACCAGTTCCTTGAGCCCCGAACCAAATTCATCTCTGATATCGGAGAGCTTCATGGAAGTGGGTACTAACTTCGCTGCGTTGATGATGCGTTCGACGGTGCGAAGTGAAATGTCGGCGTGATGGATCTGCAGGTGGGTTAGTAGCAATTGGCTATCCCACAGCACCGGGCTGCCGGCCTTGGTTGGCGGGTTGTGGAAAGCACTGTCTGGAAGTGTCAGGGGCATGATGGCTTTATTTGACGCGGTTTACACATATTACCAAATCATCAAGGTTTGTCCTATATTTTTTAGATATTTACATATTGCGACAAATAGTGAGGGCGCTTGCCGCAGCGAAGCGCAGTGGAGGAATCTCAGGCTCGCGATCGCCTGGCTAAAAGGCTCTCCGCCCGGGCGACTATGTTGCGGTTGTCAGGATGAAAAGTGCGATGCACTGCGGACAGCTGATGATGCGCAGCCGAAGCCAAAGAATCGCTCCTTTAAAGCCGCGCAAGCATCAATTTTAGATTTTGGCGCCACGGGGCGGGCTCTATACCTACAAGCTTGGCCAGCTTACGCTTGTCCAAAACGCTGTAAGCGGGCCTAGCGGCTGGCGTGGGGTAATCATCAGTGGTGATCGGGTTTATAGGAATTGTTTGGACCAAGTGGTCTACTTCTAATGCTTCTTGCTGTATTGCCTTCGCGAAGTCACACCAACTAATGTTTCCTTCATCGGTCCAGTGGTAGATACCCGCGGTAAAAAGATCGTGTTCTGCTGCTTGCCAAATCATTTCAGCGAGGCCACGGGCATAGGTAGGCGAACCGCGCTGGTCGTTTACCACCCCTAGCTCATCCTTCTCTTTCATGAGTCTGAGCATTGTTTTAACGAAGTTACTGCCATGCTCGCTGTAAACCCAGGCAGTACGAATAATCATTGTTGATTCCGGCGCTTCTTGCAGCGCCGCAATTTCGCCCGCCAATTTACTTGCTCCATATTCACCCAATGGACTGGTGACATCTTCAGGCAGGTACGGAGATTGTTTCGTGCCATCAAATACAAAATCCGTTGATATGTGAATTAGCCGCGCATTGTTAGCATGGGCAAATACAGCCATGCGGCGAACCGATGCTTCGTTAATCAGATGCGCAAGCTCAGGTTCTGCTTCAGCTTTGTCCACTGCGGTATAGGCGGCGGCGTTAATGATAAGTGCCGGTTTCTTTTCCTCAAGAATGGCATCAACCTGGCCAGAGTCCGCAAGATCACAGGTTCTGTGGTCGACAAAGAACGGTTCTTTATCAAGCTTAGTATCTCGCAGCGATTGCGCGAGTTGACCTGACGAACCAAAAACCAGAATAGTCATGACCTTAAGCGCATAGCTGAAAGCTTCTGCCGAGCCCTATGTCGTTCAAGTCATAACCGGCGTCACGTTGACGATTATCGATGTTGCGGCTGTCAAAGACCGCTCTAGCGGTTAACTGCTTCCCGAGTCGACGAACATAAGCATCTTTGGGCTGGCACCAATTCATCACGACAATAGCGGTTTTCATTTGCCCATCTTCTGATAAACATAGTTAGTCGCTTCAACAAAACCATCCAGACTGCCGCAATCGAATCGCTTGCCTTTGAATTTGTAGCCAAGGACCATTCGTTTCTTACACTGCTCGTTAATGGCGTCCGTTATTTGAATTTCCCCACCTGCGCCAGGCGCAACATGCCTGATAATGTTGAAGATATCAGGCGTAAGGATATACCGGCCTATGATGGCCAGATTCGTCGGCGCATCTTCCGGGGCTGGTTTTTCAACCATGTTGGAAATCTTGAAAAGTCCGTCCTGAATTTCTGCGCCTTCTATCACACCATAGTTCTGGGTCTGGTCCTTGGGCACCTCTTCTATTGCGACGATCGAACACTGGTACTCATTGAACAGATCGACCATTTGCTTGAGGACACCGGTACCGTTGGTACAAAAATCGTCCGCCAACAGCACGGCAAAGGGGTTGTCACCTACCAGCGGTTCGCCCGTTAAGATGGCGTGCCCAAGCCCTTTCATCTCAACCTGACGGGTGTAGGAAAAGGTGCATTGATCGATCACATGACGGATATCGTCCAACAAGGCTTCCTTTGAAGTGCCTGCGATCTGGTGCTCTAGTTCATAGGAAATGTCGAAATGATCTTCGATGGCTCGTTTGCCTCGGCCCGAAATGATGCCGATGTCGGTCAGGCCTGCTTCGATGGCTTCCTCTACGCCGTATTGGATTAACGGTTTGTTGACGATGGGTAGCATTTCTTTGGGCATTGCCTTGGTGGCGGGCAGGAATCGAGTGCCGTAGCCAGCTGCGGGGAAGAGGCATTTAGTGATCATTTTTGAGGTTCCTTGAGAGCGAGATCTCTCCGCTTCGGTCGAGATGACAGGGGTTGAGTCCCCGACATAGTCCCCGACATAGTCCGCGACATAGTCCCCGACATAGTCTCCGACGTGGTCGAGGACGTGGTCTCCGACGTGGTCTTCGACGTGGTCTTCGACGTGGTCTTCGACGTGGTCTTCGACGTGGTCTTCGACGTGGTCGAGGAAATAGACGAGGAAATGGACGCGGTTTCTGGGCTTCGGTCTGATTGAGTGATACGAGATCTTTTCACCCCGTTGCCTTCAGCCAGTACGGTCGAGATGACGGGGGTACTATTACGCGCTGCAAGCGACAGGACATGAGTGCTGTTACGTGCCTCAGCTAAAGTAACAGGGCTTTGTAGGATGACTCCGTTAGCGTCCATAGTTATCATCAAACCTGACTATGTCGTCTTCCCCTAGATAGCTTCCGGACTGTACTTCGACGATTTCTACGGCCATTTCGGTCAGGTTCTGTAAACGGTGCCGGGTTTCGGTGGGTATGTAGCAGGATTCGTTTTTGTTCAGATTAAACACCTTTTCACCTACTGTCACCGTGGCAATGCCGTTAACCACGACCCAATGCTCTGCTCGATGATGATGTAGTTGCAGCGATAGGCTGGCGCCTGGATTCACGCTAAGGCGCTTCACCTGGTAGGCTGGGCCAGCATCAAGTCCTTCGTAATAACCCCAGGGTCGGTAGACCTTTCGGTGGAAGGTTCGTTCTTCTCGCCCTTCGTCCTTCAGGTGGTTGACCACCGCTTTCACGTTCTGAGCCTGGTCTAGCGAAGCAACCATGACGGCGTCAGCGGTTTCTACGACGACCACGTCTTTTAAACCGATCACGGACACCAGTCGATGCTCACTCCAGAGGAAGCTGTTTTCAACGTCGCTAACGACGACATCGCCCACCAGCGTGTTATTGTTTTCGTCCTTCTCTGAAATTTCCCACAGGGCATCCCACGAGCCAATGTCATTCCAGCCAGCATCCAGGGGGACAACAATCGCTTTTGTCGTATGTTCCATCACCGCGTAGTCAATAGAGTCTGAAGCGCTGGCGCAAAATGCTTCGGCATCTACCCGGGTAAAATCAAGGTCACTCTTTGATCTACTGGTTGCCTTTGTCATGGCGGCGGCCATGTCGGGTTTCTGTTTTGCCAATTCTTTCAGGAACACACTGGCCTTGAACACAAACATGCCGCTGTTCCAAAGGTATAAGCCGGATTGAAAAAACTCAATCGCGGTTACCTGGTCGGGCTTCTCTACAAATTTGTCGACACGGTAGGCATCTTCTACGGCCGGACCTTTGCGGATATATCCATATCCCGTTTCAGGCTTGTCTGGCACAACGCCGAAGGTGACCAGTGCGTCAGTTTTCGCCAGATCAATTGCACGGGTCAGCGCGTCCAGAAACACGTCGGTTTGCTTGATCACATGATCCGATGGCAGCACCACTAAAATCGCATCGTCTTCGTGCTTCAGTACTTCATGGGCGGCCAGCGCAACTGCCGGCGCCGTATTGCGACCTTCTGGTTCTAGAATAATGCTTGATGGGACTATCGCTACCTCCCGTAATTGTTCTGCAACCAGAAAACGGTGTTCTTCGTTACAAACCAATATCGGCGAAGTCACCTCCGCGTGGCCATCACACCGGGTGACGGTGTTCTGCAGTAACGAGTATTCATTGACCAGCGCAAGCAGCTGCTTGGGGTATAGTTCGCGGGATAACGGCCACAAACGGGTTCCGGCACCACCACACAAGATGACAGGAATGACTTTCAAAGATAGCACCTAGATAAATTTGGTCATTATTTTAGCGTATGAAGTAGTGATTTACAGTGAAGAGATTGTTGCTTTTGAAAGGTAACATAGGCGTATTACCAATCACCAGGAACTACCATTCGCGCGCAAATCATCAACTGGCTTCACTATCTGGTCGCGATCTGCGCCATTCTTACCTGCAGCACCTACTTTCTAATTGAAAGCGGCAGCGGCAACAGCTTCCCTACCTATTTACTTACGCTGGCGATGCTGGCCCTTTTGGTACTTCAAGGTCGCGAATTACGTGCACTAAAAGTCAACTGGGCGCTGATGACACTGATCGCCTTATTTCTTGTGTACATGTCATTTTCGGTCGCGTGGAGCATCAGCGACGCATCGTTGATGAAAACGCTGGCAGAGGCTTTACTCGTTTTCACGTTTTGCCTGTCCATTCCCATATCCGTGACGCGGTTCCACTGGTTTCTTAATACCCTTGTTGTCTTGGTGATCCTTGCCGCGATTGTTAACTGCGGATACTCCATTTACCTTCACTTTGCATTACCAGACTACCAGCCGTTACCCGAACCCCGGCTGTATGCACTAGGCCGCCTTAGCAATCCCGTTGTCGGCGCATTAAGCTATGGTTTTGCGACGGTTCTTGCCGCCTATATGATACTGACAGAGGAGCGCCGCATCGCGAAAGTCGCCTACATTGTTGCAGCCCTGATGTTTCTGTGGGCCATTGTATTGACCGGTTCCAGGGGGGTTTACCTTGCGCTTGCCGCTGGCCTTTCCACAGGCGTTTTCTTACGTTACCCGGGCTACCTTAAGATTCAAATGCTTGGTGTGATGTTCACGCTGGCCGCCCTTTCCCTGGCGGCGTACCTGTTTCTTGGCCCGGAACTGTTGTTTAGCCGGGCACTTAGTTTCAGGCCTGAAATATGGACAGAGTTCGTTTCTCGCACAATGGCTGGGAATATTTGGCTTGGTGTCGGCATGACCACGGGCTCGTCTTTTCAATTACCCGAACTGTTGATCAAACATCCTCACAGCGTTTTTGTCGCCACATTCTACTACGGTGGCGCGATTGGCCTGCTGACTTATCTGGCGATGATCGTGAAATCGATTTTCGCCCTACAGCAGAACAGAGCATTGAATTTACGCTTGCTGGGTACCATGCTGCTTGTATCTGGTTTGACCGCAACGGCGCTGGACGGCGATGAGATCGTCACCAAGGTCAATTACCTGTGGCTGCTGATCTGGATCCCAGTCGCTATCGCTCTGACGCAGTAACTCGAATAGTGAGTCGAATAGTGAGTCGAATAATAACCCGAACAGTCACCCTGGCTTGTGATCTTCCAGGCGCACAATCTTTGCACGATCGACAGGCTTCTGACGCGATTGGGCAAAACCCCGGTCGTAGGTTTCATCGGCCATGATGTAGCCCGCCACGTATTCTTCAAGAAGCCGCTTAACAGTTAGATAATCCGCCGCCTTACAGGCGCCAATCAGTTCTTCACAGAGCGCTTCCAATGACGCCCAAGTGATGCCGTCTTCCCGTGCCTGCAGAATTTTCGGGTGCCTTGTACCAGAGATATTG
>Ga0206130_10003749_pt1 | contig 19447 bp, 16 predicted proteins | sample Helgoland_Spring_9_FD_148637 | JGI IMG/M metagenome (GOLD analysis project Ga0206130, IMG submission 148637) | Pelagic subsurface seawater microbial communities from Kabeltonne, Helgoland, North Sea - Helgoland_Spring_Bloom_20160512_1 | ecosystem: Environmental > Aquatic > Marine > Epipelagic ... | reverse complement strand
TGGCGTCCAATTTTCAGATGTGGACTTCTCTGCTTTAGGCTCCGAAAGCTTCACCCCCGCATCTACAACCAAGACGCAGGCGCTCTTTGTCAGCGAACATATCCACGGCGATGTCTTGCACTATGAGTTTGGTGGACGTATCGAGCGCACGGACATTAGCGAAGATAAAAAACAGCGTGACTACGACGAGCTAGCGATCAGCCTCGCAGCCGGAGCAACCTGGCATATCGATGAAGCGAACTCGCTGGCATTGGTGCTGCAACGCTCTCAGCGCAACCCGACTTCGACCGAGCTGTATGCCGAGGGCCCGCATTTTGCCACCAGCCAATATGAATTCGGTGATGCCGACTTGAAGCAGGAAACTGCGTATGGCGTGGACCTGACCTACCGTACTACACATGAAAACTGGCAAGCAGAAGTCTCACTGTTCTACACCTACTTCGATGATTATATCTTTTCTGAGGATCTGGGTTATGAGACGGATGTAAATGGCATTGGCGAAAATGATCTTAATCCTGATTTCGATGACGATGAAGCCTTACATACTTATCAATTCGATGCCATCGATGCCCAGTTCTACGGAATTGAGGCGCAGCTGGATTATACACTAATTGAGAGCGAGAGCAATCGTGTGTTGCTGAGCCTGATGGGCGATTGGGTGCATGCGACCAACGAAGATACGGGCGATGATCTGGCTCGGATGCCACCGATGCGCATTGGCTCGCGCCTCAGCTGGGCCACAGGCAACTGGGACTCCGGCGTCGAGCTGCGTTATGCTTTCGAGCAGGATAATACTGGACCGGAAGAAACATCGACGGACGATTACTTGAAATTAAACTTAGATGTGAATTACCGGTTGGACCTAGGGAATGGGATCACTGCAGTGCTTTTCGCACGTGCTGAGAATCTGCTCGACGAAGAGATTCGTCATCACACTTCCTTCGTTAAAGAGGAAGCGGCACTGCCGGGCCGCAATTTCACCATTGGTGCTCGCGTGGAGTTCTAAGCAAACGATTCAATTCTGTTGATTTAGCAACGCGGGGTTCCGAGAGGGCCCCGCGTTTTTTGGTGATTTGATACGGGCGATGTTTCACTATTGATCGATAGCGATCGATGCATTGGATTGATGCTGTGTTAAATCCGAGCATACTTACGCGCATAACTGAGGCACTGAAGAAGAGTGGGGCCCGTATGACTAAAAAGCGCGCCCAAATCCTAACAGCGATCGGGTCATTCAGCCGGCCAGTCTCGGCAGAAGAGATTCGCCAGCAGGCCGGGCTGCCTACTAGTGACTTAGTGACCGTGTATCGAAATTTGGAGGCGTTTGAAGCGATCCAAGTATTGCAACGTATCCCGATGGAAAGCGGCGCGCAGTTATTTGAGCTTACGGAGCCGGGTGCGCATTACCACCATTTGATCTGCCGAGTCTGTCACCAAGCAGAGCGGCTTGACATATGCGTTGGGGCTGAAGTCGAAGATCAGGCAAGCACTCGAGGGTACACTGGAGTGACTCATTTGCTAGAGGTTTATGGAGTGTGCGGGGCCTGCGCCCGGGCTGCATGTTAGCTGTAGCCGGCGGGTCTCAGCAATATCCTCAAGCGCTGTGTTAATGAGCACATGCGCTGCGACGACACAGTCGATAATTACGAACGTGGGCACTTGCGAGGAATAGGCCACCAAGGGTATTGATCCATGCCGCAATGCTCAACGGTTGTGCATCCTCTCCAATCTCACGTACGCAGTGCTGGCAATGTGCGCCTGCAAGCAACTCATCGGCAGGCGTATGCCCGCGTTCATAGATCAAGGCTGCAATGAGTATGCATAGACCAATGGCACTGATAATAAACACCCACTTATCTTTGTGCTGACGGCAACCCATGAAGATCGCAAAACTCGTTGTCGGAATGACCAAATACAGCATCCATAAATGGAAATTTTGATGCACTAAAAAGGAAGTCGCAACAATCGGCAGCAAGACGATAATGATAGGCGTGAGCAGGCAGTGGATCGCGCATACGGTAGCCATACTAATCGCAATTTTGTCTGCCCATCCGTGTGATTTGCACTGTTCATTAAGTCCGCTCATGATTGGGGCCTTTAATGAAAGTTACTTTCGATAGCGTCAACCCCAAAAGAATCAACTCTGAGATTACTGAGGTATTTGTTTGGCAAGCGCCGATTCCCATGCCGTACGACGCTCATCCGAAAAGCCCGAGATACGACCTTCGTCGAAGTCGATCATGTCCATCACGCTGTCGACTACGCCGATCATTTCAGGGTGGCCCATGTTGGTCAGCGATTCGGCGAGGAATTCGCGGCCCATTTTAGTTTGTCCCTTATGGGTGACTTCGCGGTTCCACTCGACGGCCTTGAGGTCGTCAGGAAAGATTTCCCCCAGCAGGCAATCGAGTTCGATTTCGTCGTCACCGGCGGCTTCGACTGCGGCCAGCACCTGTTTCGGATCGATATCTAAGTGCATGGACAAAAACCGGTCAAAGCCGCGGCAGAAATTTTTCTGATAGGACTTAGGCAATTCACCAGCGAGGTGCTTATGGCATTTGGCAATAAAGCGCGGTAAGTAGAGCAGTCCGCAGGGGTGCGCTGCATACGGAGAGGGGAGGTCGAAACATATTTCGCCAGTTGGGCCGAGGTCTTGGTCAGTCATGATGTGGGAATAAAAGTGCGCAGGTAGGAAGGTGCAAAGGTAAAAACTGTAGGGGCTCGGCTTGCCGCGCCCGCGAGTCTGTTGGGTTGTGTGCTGGGCTTCGGCGGGCGTGCCAAAGCTCGCCCCCGCGTAGAATTAGTGCTCGGAGAATAAAACAGTGATTGGAATAAGTTCGGAGTCTGGCATATCTGATTGGATAGTTATGCTGTTACGCTTTATAAAAACACCTGTTGTTCTCCTGGCTTTGTTAATCACTGCTCCAAGTCTGTTGCGCGCGGCGCCTGAGGTCGTCGGGGCTGTCACGGTGGAGTTAATCGCCGAGACGACGGTGGTGGTACCGGGCGAACGCTTTAATGTCGCATTGGATTTTAGGTTGGAGCCGCATTGGCATCTTTACTGGAAAAATCCGGGCGCAAGCGGTCTGCCAGTGGAGGTCGAATGGCAGTTGCCCGCAGGCTTGAGTGCCGGCGAGATTCAGTGGCCGGCGCCTGAGCGAATCGAGTTGGGGGGGCTGATGAACTATGGCTATGAAGACGCGGTCACACTGATAGTGCCGATTCAGGCTGCGCAGGATTTTGAGTTGGGATCTGCAGTGCCGATTAAGGCAGAGGTGTCGTGGTTGGCCTGTGAGGAGTTTTGTATGCCGGGCGATGCGAGCCTGAGCTTGGCGCTAACTGCTGGAGCTGAAGCGGTGAAGAGCGGCGAGGCGCCAGCGTTTGAGGCGGCGCGTGCGCGTTTGCCGGCTCCGATTGCGCCGTGGGGGGTGACTGCGGTGATTGAAGGGCAGGACTTGGTGTTGACGATCGAACAGGTGGACGGCTTGGCGATTCCAAGTGATTTGTATTTTTATGCGGATAAGGAGGGCGTGATTGAGCCGAGCGCCCTGCAGGCCTTAAGTTCGGTCGGTGAGGGGCAGGTGCAATTGCGGGCGGAGTTGGACGTGGCACAGTTGCAGGAGCCGAGTGCTGCTGTTGCGGGTGTGCTGCAATCGCAGTCGGGCAACTGGTCGATCAACCTAAGAATTGGGGCGGACGCCGCTGGCGCTGCAACCGAGTCGTTGGCGGGCCAAGTGCCTGCTGCCACTGGCTTTGAGGGAGTGTTACTCAACCTCGGGCTGCCGGGTTGGTTGCTGTTGGCGTTTCTCGGTGGGCTGATTCTGAATGTGATGCCCTGCGTATTACCGGTGCTGTCGCTTAAAGTGTTTTCCTTGTTGAAGCATTCGGGGCAGTCGCGTGCGCAGGCCTTGCTGCATGGCGGTGCGTATACGGCGGGCGTGGTGGCGAGTTTCTTGGCGCTGGCTGCGGTGTTGTTGGCGCTGCGCGCGGTGGGCGAACGCATCGGTTGGGGGTTTCAATTGCAGAGCCCGAACTTCGTGGTGGTGCTGACGGTGGTTTTCTTCCTGTTTGCGCTGAATTTGATGGGTGTATTTGAGGTAGGCACGAGTCTCGTGGGTGCGGATACCAAGGTGTCGAAGCGCAACGATGCGCTGGGCTCGTTTGGCATGGGTGTGCTGGCTGCTGTGGTCGGTGCGCCGTGCATGGGACCGCTGGTGGCTTCGGTCAGTGGCATCGCAGTGCAGACTAATGCGGCTACAGGCTTGTTGATTTTTGGTGTGATGGGCCTTGGGCTCGCGTCGCCGTTTTTATTTTTGTCGGTCTTCCCGAAGCTGGTCGCTTACTTGCCGAAGCCAGGGGTATGGATGGAGTCGGTGAAGCAGTTCATGGGCTTTCTGTTGATGGCGGCGGTGGTCTTTCTCGCGCTGGTAGCTGGACGTCTCGGTGGAGTGGATGCGGTGATCGCGTTGCTGATCGCCTTGCTGGTCGCTGGTCTGGCGGCGTGGATCTATGGGCGTTGGTCGGTGCCCGTGAAGCCGAAGCGCACGCAGCGAATCGCGCAGGTGATTAGTTTGGCGCTGCTCGTGGTTGCGAGTTATTATGCAATCAGCGAAACCAAAGCTGCGTATGAGAATTTTGAGACCGGTTCATCTGTTTCGAAGAATGGGCAGTGGCAGCCGTGGTCGAGTGAACGGGTCGAGACAGAGTTGGCCGCAGGCAAGCCGGTGTTTATCGATTTCACCGCGAGCTGGTGCCTGATTTGTCAGGTGAACAAAAAAGTGGCGACGCATACGCAAGCGACTGAAGCCTTGTTTGAGGAATATGGCGTGGTCGCCCTTGAGGCGGATTGGACGCGCTATGATTCAGCAATCACTACGGAGCTGGAGCGCTTCGGTCGGTCGGGTGTGCCGCTATATGTTTTGTATGCGCCGGACGGTGAAGTGACCGTGCTGCCGCAGAGTTTGACCAATGGAATAGTGCGTGAAGCAGTTGAAAAAGCGCTGAAATGAGGCTTGTTGAGGGCATCATGAAATTGCTCATATATCTTACGGTTACGTCGCTCGCGTTCTTTAGTACACTGCAAGGCGCAGTCGAGACCGGGGGCACCGCACCGGTGTTTACTTTATCGGACAGCACCGAAGTCGGGCGCAGCTTGTCTGATTTTAAGGGGCAGTATGTCGTACTGGAATGGACGCGGCACAATTGTCCATTCGTGGAGAAGTATTATCAGCACGGGGATATGCAGGCGCTGCAAAAAGAGCTGACTGATACGGGTGCGGTCTGGCTGCAAATTGCGTCGTCTGCGGCGGGCAAGACTGGTTATTTAACGGCTGCCCAAGCCGAGGCGGTGCGCAACGCGACTCAGACGCACTCGACTGCGTTATTGCTGGATGTGGATGGCAAAGTCGGGCGTGCCTATGGCGCTCGCACCACGCCGCATATGTTTTTGATCAACCCTGAGGGCATCGTGATTTATCAAGGCGCGATAGATAGTATCAAGTCAGCCAAGGCCGAGGACATTGCAAGGGCGACCAATTATGTGAAGGTCGCGTATACTAGTGCAACTGCCGGCGAGCCGATTGAAGAATCAACCACCACGCCGTATGGCTGTGGGGTGAAGTATTGATTGAAGAACTTGAGAGTCCAAGCTGGAGCATTCTGGCGAATAAATAGGTCGGAGTTCTAGCTAAGATGGTGTCGCGTAAAAGACACCATCTCACGCGTTATCAGCAATGTTTGTTTTACGTCTGAAGCAGATCCACTCCAAGGTGCGTCGATAGCGGTGCCATTTGTAATACACGACGCTGGCGATGATCGCACCGAGGCTGTCGGCGATCCAGTCGTCCAGTTCGACGTAGCGCCCAGCGGTGAAGGATTGCCGATATTCATCAAGTGCACCAAAAAGTGAGATCAGCGCGATGGTGATGCAGACGCCTTGCCAACCGCTGTTGAAAAAGCGAGGGATACGTAGCACGGCTGTGGCGAGTAGACCGAAGATCAGCAGGTGTGCGAGCTTGTCGTAAGAGAAATCGAAGCCGAGGTCGGGCGCGGTCAGGTCTTTGGTGCCGGAAACCATGAAAATGGTCAGCGCGAGTGCAACAGGCCAGAGGCTGTGACGTTCTACTTTCAAATTAATGTGTCGGTAGCCAGAAGCGAAAGGTGCTGCCCGTGGAGGAGGATTCGACGAGCTCGATATCGCCATGGTGGTCACGAAGGATGCGCTTACTGATAGAGAGGCCGAGGCCTGTGCCGCCGGGGCGGTTGGTCAAGAAGGATTCGAAGATATCGGGCTGTATGCTTTCTGGAATGCCGGGGCCGTTATCGCGGATGATGAAGGCTGCTTGTTGGGTATCTTCTGTACTTGAAATATGGATACGCCCGCCATTGGGCATCACCTGGGTGGCATTGAGGATGAGGTTGAGCATGACCTGCTGGATTTGGCCTTTGTTGACTTCAACAAACAAGGCCCGCGCATCTGGCTCGTAGCCGATCTCGATTTTGCTCTGATGCAGCTTGAGGCGCACCAGTCGCAGGGTGTCTTCGATCAAGTCGTTGAGGTCACAGCGGGCGTGCGTGTCCTGCCGGTTGCGGCCAAAGTCGAGCACGCGACTGACGATCGCTTCGAGCTGATTGATCTTGTCGCCGATCACGGTGATGTCGGTTTGGCGGTCGTCGTCTGCTTCGAACTGTAGGTTGAGCGAATCGAACAGCAGTTTGATCACTGTCAGCGGATTACGAATTTCGTGGGCGATCTCGGCGGCGAGCATGCCGAGTGTGGTGAGCTTTTCGTTTTGGCGCAGCGATTCTTCGGAGCTGAAAATACGTGAATACAGACGGGCGTTTTGGATCGCGATGGCGCCGAGTCGCGCAAGTGTAGCGAAGACTTTTTTCTCGTCGTTGTTGAAGCGGTGCTGGTGGGTGGTGTAGGCGTTGAGCAGTCCGATCACTTCGTTGTTAAAGATGATCGGCGTAGCGAGCATGGAGACGAGGCCTTCGCTTTGCACGAGGTGGATGAAGTCGTTCTCGACGGTAAAGGGCAGGTCGGCGACCTCGACTTGTTTGTGTCGATGGATGGCGGCACCAAAGGAACTCTCCTCGATCGGGAAGCTAACTTGCGCGTCGATCTGGCCGTTGGGGCCAGCCATGGAGTGGAGCTTAAGTTGCTTATGGTCTGGTGTGAGTAGAAACAGCGCGCAACTGTGGCAGTGCATCAGTTGGCGACCTTCACGGGCGAGGCCGCGGAGCACTTCGTCTTGTTCGAGTTCGCCGACGAGGCCTTGCCCCATATTGATGAGTGACTCGAGCTGATGTGCTTTGGCGCGGAGCTGCTGAATCAGCCAGAGCCTGGAGATCACACGGCTGGCTTCGTTGGTCAAGAGGGTGAGGATTTTAAGCGATTGGTCGTCGAAGGCACTGAGTTGTTCGCTATCGATGTTGACCACCCCCATCACGACTCCGCGGTCTTCCATCGGCACCGCCATTTCGGAACGAACGCTTGAGCGGACAGAGATGTAGCGCGGCTCTTGACTGACATCAGGCACGTTAATCGAGCGACCGTGTAGTGCACACCATCCAGTGATGCCTTGGCCGAGGGCGAGGTCCAGATCGTTCCAGTCTTCGGCGAGCCCATGCGAGACTTCCAATTCGAGTCGATGGGTGTCGGGGTTGATCAAAGCGATCGAGGCACTGCTGGGTTGCAGGACGTTGATGATCTCTTGGAGGATCAGGGTGAGGGCTTCTTTGGGCTCTTCGGTATCAGATACTAGGCTACTGATTCGGTAGAGTGAATCGATTGCCGTGCGCTCGGTCTTATTGGCTTTCATCGTATTGGTTGGTTCGACGGTCGCGAATGTCTATTCGTTGATGATTACATTTAGTTTGACGCGTAATTCCGATAGATTTTTGGCGCTGATCGGCTCTTGGCGATTAATCTTATCGATATAGAAGGTGTCGATCGCGAGGCCACGCTCTGTGGCAATTCGTGCGAAGCCAATGTCAAACCCTCTCGAATAAATATGCCGAGCGAGCCCGTACAGGAGGCCGATCCTGTCTTCTGTCTGCACCTCGATAATGGTGTGGTTGAGCGCAGGCTCATGGTAAATGTTGAGCGTTGGTGGAATCGGAGCAGGGAGAATGCCGCGCAGCTTCTTCTTCTGACTTTTTACCTTGGCTTCCATGCGCTCGATTTCGCTGGTGAGACGTCGGCCATGCATGAGGGCATCTTCGATGTGTGTCTTGAAGATACTGTGCGCTTTTTCGTTGGAGACGGCCCCGCCCTCTGGGTCCATGATGTAGAAGGTGTCGATGGAGATGTTGTCGGAGCGGGAGATGGCTTTGGTGCTGACGATGTTGACACCAGCCAGCGTGAGGGCGCCTGCGAGTTTGTAGAAGAGGCCTGCGCGGTCCCAAGTGACGATATTGACGACGGTCATATTGAGGTCGATGTCGTTGCTCCAATCTATAATGGGGGCCAGTGTGCCAGTCGAATCTGCTTGTTGGATTTGAGCGAACAACTGGTTGACCATGCGCAGGTGGAGCTCGATTTCGTTGGGCTTAGTGTTGGTGAAGTAGCGCTCCGGTAAACGGTCGAAGTGCGCTTCGATCTCGTCCTTGGCCACTCCTTCGATCTTGCGTTCGAGCATCTGTTGATGGCGCATCTCCTTACGCTCTTTACGCTTCCGTTCGATGACTTCCTTGCTCTCGAATTGCTCTAGAGTCCGCTGATACAAAGTCCGATGCATGGTGTCTTTGTAGTCGTTCCAGAGAGTCGGCGCGGTGCCGCGGGCATCGCAGTAGGTATGAACATAGAGAAAGCGGAGTTTCTCAGGGTCTTCGATGAACTCGGCAAAAGCGTGTGCGGTCTTTGGATCATCGAGATCAAAACGTTGCCAGATGCGGGACATGGCCAAGTGATGGCGGATGATAAATAGAATTTGCTCCTGCTGCTCGTCGCTGACGTCGAAGCGTGTGAGGATTGGCTGAGCGATGCGGACGCCGTTGACATCGTGCCCTTTAACGCCTTCGGCCTTGCCGATGTCGTGTAGTAGAAGAATCAGATAGAGCAGCAGCGGGTCGTCATTTTTACGTAGTGCGGTCTCGTAGGTAGTGTCGACGGGAGTGTTTTTTTGGAAGACAGCATCGAGATGTTTGATCGTGCGCAAGACGTGCTCATCCGCAGTATAGCGATGGTAGTATTCATGCTGAACCATGCAAGTGAGCTGGCCAAACTCGGGCAAATAGCGTCCGAGCACGCCAAGTTCATGCATCAGTTTCAGGATCGGATAGACTTCACCAGGATTCCTCAGGATGGAGCAAAAGCTCTTTGCCGCTGAAGGGTGATTGATCATCTCATGGTCAATCAATGGCAGTGAGCGAGAGATGCGAAACTTCAGGTCGGGGTGTAGCTTGGCCCCGAACTGTTGCATTAAGTGAAAGGCTCGGATCAGGCGTAAGGGGTCTTCGGTGAAGACAGATTTTTGCTCTGGAGAAAGCACCTTGTCCTGTAAGATGAAGCCATCGACGCGTTTGAGTGGTAGATGTTGATGCGCGCGCAGGGCTTCGCGGAAGGTGATGCCGCCCGAGCTGCGTGCGTCATCTTCGCTGGAGAGAGCGAGTCGTTCTTTGAGCAGCTCGCTGGTATGGTAGATCGTGCGCGCGGCGGTGTAGTAGTCTTTCATGAACGCCTCAACACGCTCGAACATATCTTCCTGCGGATAGCCCAGGCCCGCGGCGATAGTGGGTTGCTGCTCGAGGTCGAGCTTGTCCGTCGGACGTCGATTCTGCAGGTGCAGTTCGGTCCGTGTGCGCAGCAGGAAATCGTAGGCGGCTTCCATTTCGTCGCGCAGGTGCTGGCGTAATAGTTTGGCTTTGTTGATCTCTCGAAACGAGCCATAGCCAAACTTGATATTGGCCATCCACAGGATGTTTTGATAATCGCGCAGGCCACCGACGCCATTTTTGATGTCGGGCTCTTGCAGATAGACTGTGTTGCCAAACTTCGAATGGCGGCCGCGTTCGTCGGCGAGGCGTTGCTGAATGTAGGCCTTGGAGTTTTCCTTTTTACAGTAGCTGGCGAAGCGTTTCTGCATGTCGAGATAGAGTGGGTCGGAGCCGCAGATGATGCGTGATTCGAGGATCGCGTTTTTCGACTGAATTTCGCTCTTCGCCTCTTCGATGGCTTCTTTGGCGTTGCGCGAGGCGTGCCCGACTTTCCAGCCTAAGTCCCAGAGCGGGTAGAGGATCTCTTCGGCGAGCACTTCCTGAAACTTGGCAAAGTGCTTCCCCGAAATCTTCTCGGGGTAGAGAAACATGATGTCGATGTCGCTGTGTGGGTTGAGCTCTTGGCGCCCGTAGCCGCCAGTGGCGAGTACTGCCATCTTGCAGGGTAGTGGGCCATGCTCGGTGGCATATAGATCGAGGGCTGCGAGGAATAGATTCTCAATCACCACATCCACCATCGCGGCGCGCGCTTGGCAGACCTCCAGGCCAGGGTCACCTTTTTGGTGGTAACGCTTGAGCATTTCGCTCTCTAGCTCGATGTAGCGTTTGTAGGCGGGTAGCTGCTTGCTTCGCGAGACACCGGGATCAAACACCAGACGCTTTTGCGCATGCTTATGTAGGCGTCGGAATAGAGGATTGTCTTGAATGGGCATAGGCCGAAAAAGCAGGAAGGCGTCAAAAGTGTGGTGCGTGCGTCTGGATAGAAACCCCATTTTTGGCGCATCCGTCAAGTGAGTTTGCGCGCTGAAGCACTTGAAATCAGTCAGATCGGTCAATCGTTTGGCGAAAATATGTCCCTTTCTTTTTGACGGCACGCGGATATTGACTACTCGTTCTGCTTCGCAATCGCGCAGAAACCACAAATATTACAGATTATGCAAATCGCAGATGGCACAGTAGTCGCAATCGACTACGCCCTTAAAGATGATGAAGGAACTATGATTGATCAGTCCCAACCGGGACAACCAATGGTCTATCTTCACGGTCATCGTAACATCATTCCAGGCCTCGAGGCTGCCCTCGCAGGTAAGCTCGTTGGTGAGACTGCAGAAGTGCGCGTCGATCCAGAAAATGGCTATGGCGAGGTCAATCCAGCATTGGAGCAAGTCGTGCCGAAGGAGCGTTTTCAAGGCGTCGAAGATCTTCAGGCGGGCATGCAGTTTCAAGCCAACACCGATCAAGGCCCGGTCTCGGTTCGTGTGATTAAAGTCGAAGACGACGATGTCACTGTCGACGGCAATCACCCGCTCGCGGGCAAGCACCTCAACTTCAACGTGACGATCCAAGAAGTTCGCGCGGCGACTGAAGAAGAGATCGCACACGGCCACATTCACCAAGGTGGTGGATGCTGCGGTGGCGGCGGTGAAGACAAAGAAGGCGGTTGCTGCAACGACGAGCCAAAAGCTGAAGGCGAATGCTGCAGCTCTGAAGAGCCAAAAGGCGACGATCAAGGCGGCTGTTGCTCCCAATAAGAACGGTCGTGCCGTAACGGTGAATCGTTGGTAGCGGATCGCTGCAAATTTCAAAAGCCCCCGTTTTAGGACGGGGGTTTTTTGGTCTAGATTGTAGGGCCTGTATTTGTCGCAGACCGTGGAGATTCTGAGTCCTGTCTGCGAACAAGTATAACTCGCGATATTGTTTGAGCGATCGCGACGGGCCGGGCGTGGCCTGTATTACTTCGGGCTCTGCGTTGTTTGTATCAACGATCGACTTGACAATATAGCTAGATAGCTAGATCTTTTAGAGATGGAAATGGTTCCCCTTTACGACGCAAAGAATCGCCTCTCTGAGATCTGCAATCAGGTGTCAGAGACTGGGCAACCCTGTGTAATTAGCCGTCGCGGTAAACCTGTGGTCAAATTGGTGCCGATCGAAGAAGAGTGCGCCTCGACTTCCGTATGGGATACCGTTGAAGAGGCACGAGCCCGCTACGGAGCATTGGACGTTGATTTTATTTTGCCGCAGCGCTCGGAGCTGCAGCGTGAAGATCCGCTGGATTAACAATGATCACACACTTACTCGATACTTCGATTTACTCTCAGCGCTTGCGACGCCATCCGCATCAGAGGACGGTTCAGCGCTGGTCGGAGTTGGGCAATGCCTCGCTGGCCATCTCAAGCATTTGCGAAGCGGAGGTGCTCTTTGGTTTGGAGAAAAAGGCGTCGGTCCGTCTCTGGGCAGAGTATGAGCACTATTTGAAAAACCAATTGGTGGTTCTTCCGCTTGATCGCAAGGTGATCGAAACCTACGCACGTATCAAGGCCGGGACCTTGAGGGCTGGCCTGAGCATTGGCGAATTCGACTTGTTGATCGGAGCGACTGCACTCGCTAACAACCTGAAAGTGGCGACCCTCAATACCAAGGACTTTTTAAAAATCCCCAATCTCGTGATTGAGGATTGGAGCTAATGGCTACTTTCGATTTTCTGCGGAGTCGCCTTAGATGCTCCACTGGCGATGACCGACAGGGGAATCCTAATAGCCGCGATTCGGCGAAAGCCACTTTTCGGTCTTCTCCAGATCGAAACCTTTGCGCTGTGCGTAGTCTTCGAACTGGTCTTTGGCCATCGGCCCGACTTGGAAGTATTTGGCTTCGGGGTGGCCAAAGTAGAGGCCGCTGACGGCGCTGCCGGGATTCATGGCGAAGCTTTCAGTGAGGCTTGCGCCGGTGTTGGCTTCGGCTTCGAGTAGCTTCCAAATCATCTCCTTTTCGGTGTGGTCGGGCTGGCTCGGGTAGCCGGCTGCTGGGCGGATGCCGCGGTATTCTTCTTTGATGAGTTGCTCGTTGCTGAGTGTTTCGCCAGGCGCATAGCCCCAGAGCTCCTTACGCACTTTGGCGTGAGTGTATTCAGCGAGCGCTTCGGCAAATCGGTCGCCAATGGCTTTGACCATGATTGAGTTGTAGTCGTCCTGTGCGTCTTCGAACTCTTGCGCAAATGTATCCACACCTTCAATGCAGCATGCGAACGCACCAAAGGTATCGATTTGGCCAGATTCTTTCGGTGCGACGAAGTCGGCGAGCGCGTAATAGGTGTCACTTTTTACTTTCTTCTTTTGTTGGCGCAAAGTGTAGAAGGTGCCGATGGTTTGGCCTGCGTCATCATAGAGTTCGACATCGTCGCCCACGGAGTTGGCAGGAAACAGGCCGACCACGCTGCGGGCACGGAAGCGCTTTTCGTCGATGATACGTTTGAGTAAGGCCTGAGCATCGGCAAGGATGACGCGGGCTTGTTCGCCGTATTTTTTATGCTCAAGAATTTTTGGATACACGCCTTTGAGCTCCCAGGTCCAGAAGAGTGGCGAGTAGTCGAAGTATTGGCTGAGGTCCTGGAGGTCGACATGGTCGGCAACTGTGATGCCTGGAGCGTTGGGTGCCTTGAGCTGCGCATTGGCCCAGTCGCAAGTGAAGCGTTTGGCTTGTGCCGCCGCGAGTGGCAGGAAGTCAGTTGCCTTATTGTTGGCAGCAAAGCGAATACGCTGTTTTTCTTGATCCGCGCTGACTTCGGCGGCGTAGGCTTCGCGTTTCTCAGGGTTGAGTAGATTGTTGCAGACCTCAGTCACGAGGGACGCATCACCGACGCGCACCACGGGTTGGTTGTAGTGCGGAGCGATCTTGATTGCGGTGTGCGCCTTGCTGGTTGTGGCGCCGCCAATCAGCAGAGGCTGCGTGAAGCCGCGCTTTTTCATTTCGTCCGCGTTGAAAATCATCTCATCGAGTGAGGGTGTAATCAGGCCAGACAGACCGATAATGTCGGCGCCCCATTCTTGCGCTTCTTTCAGAATTGCGTCGCAGGAGACCATGACGCCGAGGTCTTTAACTTCGTAATTGTTACACGCTAGCACTACGCCGACGATGTTTTTGCCGATGTCGTGCACGTCGCCCTTTACGGTCGCGATTAGAAATTTACCCGCAGAGGAGCTCTCGGTGGAATCGCCCTTTTCGGCTTCCATGAATGGCAGCAGGTGAGCGACGGCACGCTTCATCACGCGGGCGCTCTTCACGACTTGTGGGAGGAACATGTCGCCATCGCCGAACAGTTTTCCGACGACCTTCATGCCGGCCATCAACGGGCCTTCGATCACGTGCAGTGGTCGCGGGTATTGGAGACGCGCTTCTTCGGTGTCGGCGTCGATGTGCGCGACGATCCCTTTAACCAATGCGTGGGACAGGCGTTCTTCAACGCTGCCGTTGCGCCAGGCGTCCTTTAGTTCAGCCGTTTTTTTTTCCGCGGCAGCAGGCACTGCACCGCTACCAGATTTGAGAAAAGTTTCGAGGATCTCTGGATTCTTCTCAGCGGTGGCGCGTTCGAACAGGGCGCGCAACACGTTCATGCCTTCGAGCATGGCGGCGTTGATGCGTTCCTCTGCTGTGCCGGTGCCGAGGGTGACGGTGCCAGCCTTAATGGCTTCGGCGAAATCGATGAGTTTCTCGGTGGCGTCGTCGTTGCGGTTTAGCAGCACGTCTTCGACCAACACCTTGAAGGCCGGGTCGATCTTGTCGTAGTCCATCAACATGCCGGGGTTGACGATGGCCATGTCGAGGCCCTTGGCGATGCCGTGATGCAGGAACGCGGCGTGCATGGCTTCGCGCACCGGATTGTTACCACGGAAGCTGAAAGATACATTGGAGAGACCGCCGCTGGTGCGGGTGCCTGGGCAGCGTTTTTTGACTTCCTCCACGGCTTCGATGAAATCGACGGCGTAGTTGTTGTGCTCCTCCATGCCGGTGGCGACGGTGAGCATGTTGAGATCGAAAATGATGTCCTGCGGATCCATGCCCACCTCTTCGGTGAGGATCTTGTAGGAGCGCTCGGCGATGGCGACCTTGTCGTCGCGCGTCGCAGCTTGGCCCTTTTCGTCGAAAGCCATGACGATGGTCGACGCACCATAGCGCATGATCTTTTTGGCCTGTGCGCGGAACTCGTCTTCACCGCCCTTGAGGCTGATGGAGTTGACGATGCACTTACCTTGCACGCACTTGAGGCCTGCTTCGATGACCGACCACTTGGAGCTGTCGATCATGATCGGCACCTTGCAAATGTCTGGCTCGGAGGCGACGAGGTTGAGGAAGCGGGTCATGCAGGCTTCGCCGTCGAGCATGCCTTCGTCGAAATTGATATCGATAATCTGCGCGCCTTTCTCGACTTGCGAGAGTACGATGGCGAGGGCGCCGGTGAAGTCGTCGTTCTTAATCAGCTTCTTAAAGCGCGGTGAGCCGGTCACGTTCGAGCGTTCGCCAACATTCACGAACGAGGTTTCGCCCATGATGATGTTGAAGGCTTCGAGACCGCTCAAGCGCTGTGCAGGCACCGCAGTGGGGATCGTGCGTGGTGCATATTGGCTGACTTCCTGGATGATCGCTGCGATGTGATCGGGCGTGGTGCCGCAGCAACCGCCGACCATGTTAACTAGGCTGTCCTTGGCAAAACCGCCGACGGCGCCGCCAGTGTGGGCCGGTGTTTCGTCATAACCAGTGGCGGCCAACGGATTCGGCAGGCCGGCATTTGGATACACGTGTACGTAGGTGTCGGCCACGCGGGAAAGGTCGGCGAGGAACGGACGCATAAGGTCCGCACCGAGGGCACAGTTTAGGCCGACGCACAGTGGCTTGGCATGGCGAATCGAGTTCCAGCAGGCTTCGACAGTCTGCCCAGAAAGTGTGCGGCCGGAGAGGTCGGTGATGGTGACCGAAATGATCACCGGTAGACGCGCTTCCTGTGTGTCGAAGAAATCTTCGATCGCGTGCAGGCAGGCCTTGAGGTTGAGCGTATCAAACACGGTTTCTGGCAGGAGCAGATCCACGCCGCCTGCGACGAGGTCTTCAACTTGCTCGTAGTAGGCTTGATACAATTCGTCGTAACTGGTGGCGCGGTATTCCGGACGGTTGACGTCGGGCGAGAGTGAGCAGGTGCGGTTGGTTGGTCCGATGGCGCCGGCGACGAATGTTGGGCGGCCTTGTTCTTCGGCGACGGCATCGGCGACACGGCGGGCAAGCTTGGCGGACTCGATGTTGATATCGCGCACACGGTGCTCGAGGCCGTAGTCGGCCTGTGCGATGGTGGTGCCCGAGAAAGTGTTGGTCTCGATGATGTCCGCACCGGCTTCGAGGAACTGGCGGTGGATCGTCTCGATGATGTCGGGGCGGGTGATGCTGAGCAGGTCGTTGTTGCCTTTGAGATCGCCTTTGTCGTTGTCGAACGACGCGTTGCGGAAATCCTGTTCCTCCAGCTTGTATTGCTGGATCATGGTGCCCATCGCGCCGTCAAGAAAGACGATACGCTCTGCGAAGAGGTCGGCGAGGAGCTGACCTTTGGCGGTCAGTGGTTTGTTGGAAGTATTCTGGCTCATAGAATTTAAATATCAACGTATCATCATATATTGATATGTTATGGCAAGCTTTGAATCTGGTATTACTTAGCTGCGATTTCAGCGAGCCAGTCGAAGTGTTTGTCGTTGTGGAAGACCTCGCAGCCGTGGTGCTGGGCGGTTGCGTAGATGAGGATGTCGGTGTTGGGGACTGGCTTGCCTGCGATGCGGCATTTTCTGGCGATCTTATATGCGAGGCTCCAAACTTGAGGCGAATGCTCCAACTTGGGCACGGTTTCGACGATCAGTTCAACGGCTTTGGCTTCTGATTGCTTGTAGCCTTGTAATTCCAGTTGAACTAAGTCGCATAGGGCGGCCTTGCCCTGTTGTATCAGTTTCCGTAATTCTGCATTTTTGGGTGACTGATATTTTGGGTTGATGAAGCTGATCCAGGCGGAGGTGTCTATTAGCTTCATTGCTTTGGATTCTCCATATCGCTCTGCTCCTGTAGCTCCATGTTACGCATGTCTTGTAGTTCGTCTTGAGTCATGAAATCAGGCGAACTGCCTTCTAGGGCGAGGATGGCTTTGACGTTCTCTTGGTAAATGTAGTCTTCGATCGCGGTGTTGATCGCTTCCGTCTTGGTCTTCGCTTTTGTGGCCTTTAGTAAGGCCTTCATGCGTTTGTCGGGAATATTTAAAGTAGTCTTCATAGAATACATAATGTCAGCTAATCGCCTTATGTCAAGTTAGCCTCAAATAGGGATTGGCGTTGGTGCAAGAACTGTTCACTGATGGATGCATGGATGTTGATGCACGAATTTCAAAGGAATGGCGCCGCCGGATGCTGTTTATGCTTTTTATGGTTTCCACGATTTCGGCTTGGTTCTTGTATGACGGTTATGTTGTCTGGCCGAATGGGGCGGAGCGGCATGCGGAATTTGTCGAAATTGAGGCAGCGATGGTTGCGTCTGGTAAGATTGAAGCCGTGGAGCATCAGGCGCACGGTGCTGAGGTGAATGAATACCTGCGCATTGCGTGGGAGCGTCATGCGAAGCAGGCTGGCTACAAGCGCGACATGCCGAAGGAGCGCACCGATGCGTCGATTCGTGAGCAGCGGATGATCGGCTGGGTGATGATGACTGGCTCGGTGTTTTTTGGGTTGTGGGTGCTGTGGAACCACAAGTTGAGCGTGCGGGCGGAGGGCGATGTCGTGATTGGCACGTCTGGGCAACGCGTGGAGTTAGACTCGATCGTGAAGATCGACCGTAAGCAGTGGCAGAAAAAGGGCATCGCCTACGCGATCTATGAGGTCGACGGCAAGCAGAAGCGCCTTTGCCTCGATGATCATAAATTTAAAGGCTGTGAGGCGATTATTCTGGAAGCGGATCGCCGGATCAAAGCGCGAAACGAGTGAGGTGATGGCGCCGTTGTTTAAGTTGAGTGCCTGATAGGATCGAAGTCGGAGCCGTTTCTGCGGTACTTCTGGTCTGGTCAAGCATAGTTGTGTGTATTGCTGAAGTTCATTCAAGTGAACTAAAAAAGCTTTACTCAGATGAAGTTCGACGCGATAAAGGTTTTGTCTGTGTTGTTTAAAAGCCGCCTCTGTTATGAGTGAATTGCCTACAAATCCCTTTCGTTATGAGACGATCGATGCCCGTCCTGAGGTGATCAATCGGGTGTCGGATCGTCAGCGATTGCGTGAGGCGCTCAGTGAGCCTGGGCGGCGACTGCTGATTCATGGCCGTCGGCGGATGGGAAAGACGACACTGTGTAAGTCAGTCGTTGAAGAGCTTAAAGCTGAAGGTTTGGCTGTGATGATGGTTGATTTTTCGACTGCGACGCAACTGGCAGATTTATCGAATGCACTGTTACAGCAGATCACCACTGCCAGTGGCAAGAATTGGCAGGATTATTTGGGGGATTTGATGCGAGCGTTGACCTTGCAGTTGGAGACTGAAGCCGACCCGCTGACTGGTGCGATTAAGGTGCGGCTGAAGCCGGTCGCTCGAACGGCGCCGATTGATGAGCAGCGTGCGACGTTTGTTGGGATTTTAGACCGTGCGAATGAACTTGCGAAGCAGCAAGGGCGCCATTTCGGCTTGGTCATTGATGAGTTTCAAGAGCTGGCGCGCTTTGAAGATGAGGCGACTTTGTGGAATTTGCGTGCCGTCATTCAGCACCACTCGAATATGAGCTATGTATTTACGGGGTCGCGTGTGCATTTGATTAATATGCTGATGTCGAGCGATCGTGCGTTTTATAAGATGTTCAGTGCGATCAATTTTGAGCCAGTGCCGTTGCAGGAGATGCGGAATTGGTTGGTTGGTAAATTTAAGGCGAGTGGTGTTTCACAACTAGATGCGCTCGACCGCCTGTTGGAACTCGCTGAGACTTGCACCGTGGATCGTCTGCGTCTGGCAGCGATGAGTTTTCCACTGGCAGCAGCGAGTGGGGAGTTGACTGAACCGATGGTAGATCGTGCATATCGAGCGATTATTGCAGAGGATCAGGCGTATTTTCAGAGCGACTGGCAGCAGTTCACGCAGCATCAGCAGAATATTCTGCGAGCGATGGCAGAGGGGGAGATGAAGCTGGGGAGTGAATCGGTGCGCCGGAGATTTAGTTTGCCAGCAAGCGGTAGTGTCTCGAATACCTTAAAGGCGCTGCTTGAGCGAGGGGTGCTTTACGGTATCAAATCGGCTCCGGGCTATGCGTATGATAATCCATATTTTAAAGAGTGGGTCCATCAACGGAACCGCCTCGACCTAGGCCTTAGTTAAGTGATGAGTGTAGAACAATTAAAAGCGAAATTTCCTAATATTCCTGAAGCGTCCTGGCCTGTGCTGGAGCGCTGGGCGGTGCTGCTGCGTGAGTGGAATGGAAAGATTAACCTGATTTCGCGTAAGGATATCGAGCATCTGGAGGATCGCCACCTCTCGCATTGTCTCGCGATTACCAATCATCTGAAGTTAATGAATGGCACCCGAATCATGGACGTCGGCACGGGCGGTGGCTTTCCTGGGATCATCATGGCGATCTGCTATCCGCAGGCGCATTTCACCTTGATCGATTCGATTGGGAAGAAGATCACGGTGGTGCAGGATTTGATCGCCCAGCTTGGTTTGAAAAATGTTGAAGCTA
>Ga0206130_10003741_pt1 | contig 19495 bp, 14 predicted proteins | sample Helgoland_Spring_9_FD_148637 | JGI IMG/M metagenome (GOLD analysis project Ga0206130, IMG submission 148637) | Pelagic subsurface seawater microbial communities from Kabeltonne, Helgoland, North Sea - Helgoland_Spring_Bloom_20160512_1 | ecosystem: Environmental > Aquatic > Marine > Epipelagic ... | reverse complement strand
ATCTCATCTGTAATCACTAGATCATCTAGCTTTCCGTTAGCTCTAAGGTATTTAGCTGCTATAGTTCCTATATCCATGAGCGAAATAGGCTTATGCTCTCTTCCTAGCTCTTTTCGTAAGGCTAAGTAGCGGTTAAATATTTCTTCTAGTTTATAAGCTAAATCTCCTGCAAACTGGATGTCCTTTAACTCTGTAAAAAAGGTAGTGTGTCTACAATGATCACTCCAATACGTATCGAGTACCTTTAGTTCCGTTTCTGTAGGGTTTCTTTTTTCTTGAATAAAATAGTCTTGAATGAATTTCAAATCTGCCAAGTCAAACGAAAAACTCCATTCGGTATGAAATGACAACAACGCATTTTCATCCAGAGCTGTAAATCCTTCAATGAGCGGGACTTCAGTAGGCTTAGGAATGGATGGATTTACCAAAATATCCAGATTCTTTTCTTGTGAATCTACACTATTAATAAGGTAGTCTTTTACTTTAGCCAAATCAGAATCACTTACCTTGTCAAACACAAAAAGCTTCCCTGTACGGACAGCAGGCTTACTTCCTACTACCAACTGAATAGCCTGAGCTGCTGAGTCTGCACGCTGATCGTACTGCCCTGGTAGATATTCCGTAGCAAAGGAAGAAGTGTTACTCGCTGCAGGATTTTCTGCGTGAGTAATATCTGCCACCGCATCTAAAAGCACTGTTTTGAGCTTGTCCCAAGATTGCTCTTGAGCATCAAATACGTCATAAATTACGTATTGCTTTAAGTGTGTTAGTGAAGTGAATTCTTGGAGTTCTGCAAGTACTTTATGTGACTCGACATCAAACGCGGATTTCTTTTCTACGAAAATTCTTTGATTCATGCGTATTGGTATATGATACGCAAAGGTAAACGCTCCTATTACGTGGCATAGACTGGAGGGCTGAATGTTGAGAAAAATCGAATAATATTAATTTCACTTGAAACGACACCGTGACCATAACTATATTTGAACCATATGGGACCAAATCCAGAAAATCATTATGTCAATCGAAGCAACTGGCTACGAGCAGCTATTCTTGGAGCAAATGACGGCATACTTTCCACTGCTAGTATCGTAATAGGTGTAGCTGCGGCAAGCACCACCAGAGAACCAATAATACTTGCAGGTGTTGCAGGTCTAGTAGCTGGGGCACTTTCTATGGCTGCGGGAGAATATGTTTCTGTGAGTTCCCAGAGTGATTTAGAAACTGCTGACCTAAGGCGTGAGGAGCAAGAGCTTATTGATTTCCCGGTACAAGAAGAGAAAGAGTTAGCCAAAATATATGTAAACCGTGGTCTTACGAAAGACCTAGCTGACCAAGTAGCTCGCGAACTCACAGAGCACGACGCACTTGGAGCACACGCCAGAGATGAATTGGGCATCAATGAAATAACACAAGCTAATCCATTTCAAGCTGCATTGGCATCAGGAGCTGCATTTATCTTCGGAGGCATACTGCCTGTTATCGTGGCTTTCTTTGGTAATTTAAGTGCTATGATTTATTTGCAATATGGCTTTGCCATTGCGTTTTTAGTATTACTAGGCTCGGTAGCTGCTAAAGCGGGTGGATCTTATGTACTCCGAGCTATTATACGTATCACTTTTTGGGGTACCGCTGCTATGGGACTTACTGCACTAATCGGTTACCTATTTGGGGTAAATGTGGGATAGATTATTGACTAATAATAACATCTTTGCACTCTGAATCTACTAGACACCATAGACCAACCTTCTGATCTCAAGAAACTGAGTGTAAAGCAGCTACCGCAGTTATGTCAGGAGATTCGTGATTTTTTCATTGAAAGAATACTTAAAAATGGTGGCCACTTTAGTGCTAATCTTGGAGTAGTAGAGCTTACAGTAGCATTGCATTATGTCTATGAATTTACAGACGACAAACTGGTATGGGATGTAGGACATCAAGCATACATTCACAAGCTACTTACTGGACGTAAATCAGAGTTTGACACAATCCGAAAATTTGGAGGTCTGAGTGGATTTCCTAAGATAGATGAAAGTGAATTTGACCATTTCGGTACTGGACACTCTAGCACTTCCATATCCGCTGTGATGGGAATGGCAGAAGCAGCTCTGCTAGATAAGAAAAAGAATAAACACATAGCCGTAATCGGCGATGGCTCACTTACTGGCGGAATGGCGTTTGAAGCACTCAACAATCTGGGTGTAAGCAAGGCAAATGTGCTAGTGATAGTAAATGACAATCAGATGGGGATAGACCCAAATCTAGGAGCTATTAATACGCACTTGGCAGAAATAGATGGAATTACTCCAAACCTTTTTGAGAACTTAGGATTACAGTATGACGGACCACGGGATGGTCACGATGTAGTAGGCTTGGTTGATTATTTTGAGAAACAAAAAGAGACTAATGGGCCACAAATACTCCATATAAAAACCATAAAAGGCAAAGGACACGAACCTGCAGAAAATGCCCAAACGGACTGGCACAGTGTCAGCTATGTTAAAATAAACCCGTTAAAATCAGAAAGCTTAGCAATAAAGCCTCTCAAATTTCAAGAAGTATTTGGCCATACATTACTAGAACTCGCAGAAAAAGATCACCTAGTAGTAGGCATTACTCCCGCTATGCCAAGCGGCAGCTCTATGAAGATAATGATGGATGCCATGCCCACCCGCGTTTTTGATGTGGGAATAGCAGAACAACACGCCGTGACCTTTGCTGCAGGATTAGCATTGGAAGGCAAACGACCTTTTTGCAATATCTACTCTTCATTTGCACAGCGTGCGTATGACCAAATCATACACGACGTAGCATTACAAAACATACCTGTAATATTCTGCCTAGACCGAGCCGGACTAGTAGGTGCAGATGGACCTACTCACCACGGTACGTTTGATTTAGCTTTTCTAAATGCAATTCCGAATCTTACCATCCTATCTCCCATGGATGAGCACGAACTCCGTAATATGATGTATTGGGCGGTAGACTATATAGGTGGCCCAGTAGTTATTCGCTATCCACGTGGTAGCGGCAGTAAGCTAGAGTACAAAAATGAGATTCAGCAATTAAAAATCGGCAGCTCTCGCACGCTCACTTCTGGAAGTAAACTAGCCATTCTTTCTATGGGGCAAATAGGCATAGAAGTGCAAAAAGCTATTTCTAACAACCAACTAGAAGGCACCGTAACTCACGTAGATGCTCGCTTTATGAAGCCACTTGACTTGCAAAAAATTGGAGAATTATTCCGCTCCTTTGACAAGGTGATCACGATTGAAGAATCATGCCTACTAGGTGGGTTTGGGCAGCAGATAAAAGCATTGGCACAGGATTCTGGATATCAAGGCACCATAACTTCTCTTGGTCTGCCAGATGTATTCGTGGAGCACGGAGAGATCTCAGAACTGAGAGCCAAGTATTGTCTTGATGCTGATGGGATTGGAATGGTGATTTCTACTCTTCTTTAATTATTTGTCGCTATTGACACACCCCGATTTTAATATAAATCACAGATTTGCTTAAAATCTGCCCCTCTGATAGAGCGGACTATTTGTCCCTAGTAAATTTTGCTCCGTAAAATTCTTTTAGACCCGAAAAATCCCCGCTTGAGAGGGGCTTTTAGTCCCAAATCTCTGATTTGGCGAAACTAACAGGGGTGTGCTTCTAAACTCGGAATAACTTAATCACCCAGAACTACACCCTTAGACTCCAGTCAGTACGAATTATTCTATCACAGCCACTACTCTAAATCCAATAGTAGACTTTGGCTCAGAAGCAGGTTGTTCGCTTTCTACTCTCACATCATAGCCTGTATCATTCCAGCTGCCACCCATAGCTACGGTATCGTCTGACACTAACTCTGCTACATTACCAGACATGTTATATATCCCGAATTGGTTTGGATAATAAGATTCTCCAGGAGCTGTTATCGTGTTTTCAACACCCTTATTCCCAGAGGAAACAACAACTAAATTATTGGTACTCCGTTCCAGATGTATATTCTCTGAGCCTACCGCTTTATGATTACTTAAAAAAGAACCCTTAGAATTTCTAAGGTAAGGTCCATCCCAAGGATATTGAGTGGAAGCCCCTCCTCTTGCAGCTCGTATCCATTGCTTCTTGGTAGGAACACTAAAAGTCACCTTAACTCCTTGATCTCGCATAGCAAAAATTTCGGTCAACCAATCTGCATAAGCTATTGCTTGTTTCAGTGTCATGCCTACTGCTGGATATTCTGAATATGTTTGATGTTGGTAGTAATAATTTACAAAGGGTTCATTGTACGCTAGTCGCTGTCGCCAAACTGTGGTGTTAAGAACATTAGCATTGTACTCTTCCATCCTTCCCTCTTGTTTTAGGTACATTAAAAACTCTTTCCATTGGATATTTGTGACCTCGGTACTAGAAATGAAAAATTCCGATGTAGAGTCTAAACCGTCATTAAAAAAACGTTGGGGTAAAACTGCTGCTGCACGTGCATCCAGCATTTTAAAACTATCTAGTTTTTCGGCTCTCATTCTATCAGGATGCATATACACCTTACCTGCAGGCACCTTCACATAGTGCTTTGTTAAATACTTAGACGTCTGTGGTTTTTTGTTTTTGCCGAAGGCGAATAGTAACGGTAAGAGCAGTAAGAAGTATCCCAGTTTGTTCATGACAGTGAAACGAAGGTAGGACAAACTTATTGTAGGTACTGCCCTCGAGGGCAGTACCTACAAACAGAAAACACCTACCTTTGCACCACAAAATAAGAACCAATGCGATTCAACGGCAAAACCATCAATCTACAACGCTATCCCAATACTGCTAATCGATCACTAAGACCATGGAGTGCCGCAGACGAATTACTTCTGGAGACAGCTCTAGGACTTGGTTTAGAAAAGAAAAACATCGCACTGATGCACGACACCTTTGGGGCTATGGCCGTGGCTCTGAGCACCTACAATCCTCATTCTATAATCACCAATGCATCTCAGCTGAAGGCTACCAAGCTAAACTTAGCCAACAATGGCTTAGATAAAAAAGACTGGGAGCATAGTAATCCGCTAAATATACAAGCAAAAGAGATAGACATTGCTCTACTTAAAATACCGAAATCAGCAGACCTTTTTCAGCTTTATATACAGCAGCTCCATGCCGCTGGCAATGCAGATAGTGTTATACTATGCGGATTTATGACTCGTAACTTTACTGCTCGATGGAAGGAGATAGCAGAACTTTACTTTGAAGATGTATCTCAGTCTATGGCTGTAAAAAAAGCAAGAGTTCTTATTCTTAAATCTCCGAAAACTAAGGTAGAAAAAGCACCTCTATTCCACACTATCAAAAACGATCTAGAGCTTAACCTAAAACAGTACTCCGGAGTATTCTCTTCGGAGAAAGTAGATCCTGCTACACAGGTTCTATTGGAGCATCTACCTACTATTACAGAAGACCAAAATATACTAGACCTAGCGAGCGGTAATGGTGTAATAGCTGCATTTATACAAAAGCTACATCCTAAGAATTCTATTTCTGTATTAGACGATAACTATCTAGCTATAGCCTCTGCTAAACTAAACCTAGGAAAAGAAAATATAAACTACCACTGGTCAGACACTGTGACGGCTTGTAGAGATCAAAAATTTGATTTGATTCTATGTAATCCACCCTTTCATTTTGAGTATGAAAACACTATAGAAATATCAATAAATCTTTTCAAAGAAGCCAAAGATGCTCTGAACAATGGAGGATCATTTTATATAGTAGCAAATACGCACTTAAACTACCGCACTCATCTTACTAAGCTTTTCAAAGAGGTAACTCAAGTCACTGAAAGTGGCAAATTTGAGGTAATCCTTTGTAAGTAAAAAATAGCAACTAACCTTAGCCACTACCTTTCAAACTCAAATACTTCGATAATCTCAGGAAAAAAGTACTCTTTTTTTAACTTGAAATCTTCTTGAAACTCAGAAACTAACTGTTCCTTTGGGCCACCATCTGTCATCATAAAAATGACCTTATTTACAGTACTATCTATCCGTGCTTCTGAATACTGATTTATGCCATAGAAATTTTCTTCCTTAAATCCTTCTAACACATTATAAAATCCAAACTCAGCATCGTACTTCATGAACCTTTCGCGATTAAAATAATATGAATAGCCTAAAATTCTATACTTAGGATACATAACTACTCGGGTGTTCTCATCTCTCAGTTCTTGCACTTTGGATACAGCTTCTCTGCTATGCCTGCCATTATCTATGCTTCTCTCACTCTTTACTACAAAACAAGCAAGCAGTATCACTGGTATAATCCATTGCACTAAAGGAAGTTTTATTATAGACAAGCTAGCTACGCTAATCACTAAAATAAATCCTATGAACGCGTGCATTAAATAGCGATTATGAAACATAGGCATTTCATAACTTATAAAATACATACCAAAAAATGGTACGACGAACCAAGCTAAGATTACAAGCAGATTCCTATCCATAGATCTAAAATGTCTAAGATTAAAAACGACTGCTAAACCAATAATACAGAGTAGGACTGTTATCACTTTTTTGCTATTAGCAAACTGCATAAGCATATACTCAATAGTAGGCCACCCATCTGGCGGCAAAAGCCAAGTTCCTTTTTCTTTGGTTACAGAAAATTGTTCTAAAACTACAGGTATATAAGGCCCAAAAAGGACAAACGAAGCTGCCAAACTTAGCACCACTACTTTTAGTTTTTTACCTTCTCTAAAACTAAAAAGCAGTGCAAAAAAAACTTGTATTCCTATAACCATTACTCCAAAATAATGAGCATAGAGTAGCAATGCATTTGCTATCGTAAATAGGACCAAAGTACTAGTAGTGTAACTATTATTTACCCATCTTAAAAAATAATAAAAGCTAATGCACGTGAGCATTCCAAAGAGAGCATACACTCTAGCCTCGTGAGCAAAGTAAGTGGCATAGTTGGAAAACGTAAAAAGCAATCCTGCTAGGATACCCGTATATTTTGAGAAAAATTCGTTGCCTATTTTATATAAAAATGCAGCTGTGATTCCAGTGAATATGAGAGAAGGAACTCTAACAGCCACTTCCTCTATACCAAAAAGGCTCTCCCAAAAATGCAGAAACAGCTCATACAAAGGTGGATTGTTACCTGGTCGCATATGCCTTAGAATATCAGAGATATCCATCTGAGCGAAGTAAACACTATAAGGTTCATCACCTGCTAAGCTATTAACCTCTATTCCAAAAGCTCTAAGAATAATATTGAATAGAAAGAATAAAACGGGTATAACCCAACCAAACTTTCTTAGTCGAGTCATCTCTATAGATCTTTGGCTTGAGCAACAAGCTCTGCAATATCTAGCACCTCTACTTCACCTTCTTTATTGGCATGTTTCACGCCGTCACCCATCATAGTAGTACAGAAAGGACAGTTAGCAGATATTATACTAGCTCCTGTTTCTATAGCTTCTTCGGTACGTTCAATATTTATTTCTTTAGTCCCATTTTCGGCTTCTTTAAACATCTGTGCTCCACCTGCACCACAGCATAAACCGTTTTTACCGCAGCGTTTCATCTCTACTAGCTCGGCATCCATAGCCTCCAATATTCGTCTTGGAGCATCATATATACCATTTGCTCTACCTATGTAACAACTATCATGATAGGTGATTTTTTTACCTTTGAAAGGATCTGCACCAAAAGTCAATTTACCTTCATCTATAAGTTCTTGCAGTAGCTGAGTGTGATGTATCACCTCATACTTACCGCCAAGACTTGGGTATTCATTTTTTATAGTATTGAAACAATGCGGACATGTGGTTACTATTTTAGTAATATCGTATGCATTGAGCGTAGCAATATTTGCCATAGCCTGCATTTGAAAAAGAAACTCATTCCCTGCTCGCTTAGCAGGATCCCCGGTACAGCTTTCTTCTGTACCCAGTATGGCATAATTTAGTCCTACGTTATGCAGTATTTTAACAAATGCTTTGGTTATTTTTTGAGCTCGCTCATCAAAACTTCCTGCACATCCTACCCAAAATAGGATATCTGCTTTTTCTCCTTTTGCTACTAACTCTGCTACTGTAGGTACGTGTATTTGTTCACTCATATACCTTCGCAAGGTATAAAAAAACTGAGTCTTTTTTACTCTTTTGAGATACTACTTTGTTTGTTCTTTTTGGGAGTTGGTTTTTTTATTTTATATCTTACTGTGAACATAACATAACGTCTAACTGCTAGATTTTGGCTCTGAATAAATCTATTTGCCGTCCAGTATCTCCAAAGATTCTGGTTTTGGTCTAAAATATCAAATGCCTTTAATCCTATGCTCCATCTATCTGAGCTATCCATACTATAGCTCAGCTGACTAGTTAATATTGGGATGCTCTGAGCACCTGCAGCGGCATTAGCACCGTACACTTCCATATCTAACTCTGCACTCCACTCTAGTCTTTTTATAGGATTCAATACCAATTCGGCATAGTAGGATTGATTTGTAAATTTATTATTGCTTTGGCCACCTATGCTTCCTCTGTTCCACGTCATGTCAACACCTAACGACATACTCCATTTATCAAATTCATTCCACTGTAGCTCTGTCCCTACAGATGTACTAGCATTTATCTGCTCTAAGTCTACCTCATTTTGTATCTGAAAAGATTGACTCCACTCATAACCTAGCTCACCCGAAATAGAAGCTTTGAGTGGCTTAAATGGCCATTGCACTGATAGTGTCTGAGACGTCTGTGTAGCATTTTTATAATTGAGTATCTCCCGTGTGGAGTAATTAAATTCGTCTACACTTAGCTTAGATACTACCGGATTTAAGGTATGTGTATTCCAGCTATTAAGCGATATAAATTTACCGAGTCCAAACAACTTCCTATAGTTCATATAGCCAGAATAACGGATAAAGTTTTTAAGCTGGATATTCCCAACAATTGTATTGTAAGGATCTGTAGTATTGACCACTGGAAGTAGCTGAGCAGTCTGCGGTCGCTCTACGTTAGCTCTTAAATGTGCATATAAATTGTACTTATGAGGCTTACTAGATTGCACAAATACAAAAGGTATGAAGTAGTATTTATTAAAACTAAACTCTTGCAAAGTATCCGTACTAAAGCTTCTTTTTTCTATCATTTGATTAACCTCTGGCACCACCCGTAAAGTGGTAAATGAGTCAATCTTAAAAATGAAATGCATAAAATACTCCAGGTTGTCTGAGCGTACGTTTCCGCTAGGACTATTAGACTCTAGAAGCGGTGCGTTGTTTGGTTTCCACTGAAAATCATGACTATACGTGCTACCCATCCAATTAACACCTGGTTGGATACTAAATTTTTTAGATATCTCTAAATGGAATGCTGACGTAGTGGCAAATGTTTGTTCATCTGTAGCTAAGTCTGTTCTAATAAGAGGTGCTTCATTTTGAGGAAATTTTAGTAATGCGTTACTTACGGTATTGAAGTAGTTACCCTCTCCCTGGTTTACAAAGGAATTACCATAATATACAGAACCCAAAAAGTAGTTTTTTGAGTTTTTCTTTGCTTTGCGTGTCCAGTGAATTTTGGAAGCCAGTTTGCTATTTTGTTTGCCAGAGTTCACTTCGCTGACACCAGAGTTGAGCACATTTTGACTAGAGTCTCTATAATTAAATGTCAGGTTAGTACTATTCCTATCATTCGCTAGTGTTTCATATTGAAACCTAGCGACAATTCTATTGAGTGTATCTGGTTCAAATTCAATTTTAGAACTTACTTTATGGTTTTGATCTTGTATTAATGAAAACCCTTGCGACTCGCTAAACAAAGTATTGGTGGGGAGATATACTTCAGAATTATACAGGCTAGTATCCACCGTTTCTATGTCTGTAACGATATAACTTAGGTCTACTTTCACCTTTTCTAACGGTTCAAAGTGAAGATTGGCACCGATTCCTGTATTGCTGCTTACTCCTGAGCCCCTAGATGTGTAAGAGTTCCAATTATTCATAGGATTAATAGAAAAAGAGTTGAGCGTTTGCATGTCTCGCCATCCGTAGAGTCTCTTACTTATATTATTCAATCCTCCGATAAGTGAAAGCTGTGTAGCGTCTCTAAAGAAATTTATATTGCCGTGCACATCATACACATCACCAGTACCATATCCGCCTCTTATCTTGCCAAAATATCCGTTCGAATGCTTCTCTTTGAGTACTAGGTTAATCACCTTTTCCGTCTCTTTAGAGTCCCCATCTGTGAACTCATCTTCGTCTGTTTTCTTATCTATAACCTCAATTTTATCTACTAAATCAGCATCCAGATTTTTAGTTGCTGCCTCTACATTACCTCCAAAAAACTCCTTCCCATTAATTAGTACCTTAGTTATTTTTTCACCTTCCGCTGTCAATGTACCGTCCTTGCCGACTTGCACCCCTGGCAACTTTTTCATTAAATCTTCAACGGTCGCATTAGACTGTGTTTTGAAACTGCTACTGTTATACACCACTGTATCTCCATTCATTAAGATAGGAATTTTGCGAGCTTGCACCATTACCTCTTTCATAGATATAGCCGCAGATATCATCTCTATATCAAAATTAGCTTTATTCTCAGTTACAGAAATAGGGACATATTTCACTTCATAACCCACACAAGCTAATACTATATAGTAGTCATTTGGCTCTACATTCTTGAGGTTATAATATCCGTTTTCACTTGCCACAGTAAATTGCAGGGTATTGGTATCTCCCTTATCGGCTAGAGCTAAACTAGCATACGGAACTGCCACTCCAGTACTATCCGCTAGGTGACCAGAGACGGAGTAAGACTGTGCTTTTACATGAAAGCAAAAGAAGATGAGAGCACAAAGAGTTATACTAGTTTTCGGCATACAATTAAGACGATACAAAAATGCAGGTTGTTGCTTCTTAATTTATATCCTTCGTCCAATTAGCTCGGTCGCTGGGCGAAAATTGCCAAGGTGCTTGGTTGTTTTCTATGTTACTATTCATCATAGCCCATTCGCCAGGCATAGCTGATTTCTCAAGTGTTTGGTACTGTCGCATACCAAAAATTATTTCTAGTGGATTTATATTGATAGGACAAACCTCTACACATGCATTGCACGTGGTACAGGCAAGCAACTCTTCTTGCGAAATAAGATCATGTAGCGATTTACCATCGTGATAGTCAGGCCCATGCTCATCTTTGGCATTGCCTAGTTCTTCTGCTCTAGCACGTGTATCCATCATTATTTTACGTGGGCTCAGTTCTTTACCCGTAATATTCGCAGGGCACGCACTAGTACATCTACCGCATTCTGTACAAGCATAGGCTCCCATAATACTGGTCCAACTAAGATCCGTAACATCACTTACCCCAAATTTATCTGGCGGTGGCATATTAGGATCTGCTTTACTTGGATCAAGCATCAGGTTTACCTCATTAGTGATTTCTGGCATATTAGCAAACTCACCAGCCGACTGTAGCCTACTGTACCATGTATTAGGAAAAGCTAAAAATATGTGAAGGTGCTTACTATACGGAACATAATTTAAGAATAATAATATCCCTAAGATATGAAACCACCAAAACACACGCTCCATCACTATTAATGTAGCAGTAGAATATCCAGTAAAAAATCCAGTAAGAAATTGAGAAATAGGAAAACTACCTGCAGCCACATAGTGATCTGCTCCTTGGCTTTGAAGGACTTGGTCTACAGCATTCATTTTAAGTAAAGCCACCATCAGTACTATCTCTATTAATAGAATATACGTAGCATCTTGAGTCGCCCAACCTTTCATCTCTTTAGAATGAAAACGAGGAATCTTAGATATGAATCTTCGTCCTAAGAAAACCACACAAGCAATAAAGACAAGTGCAGCCAAAATTTCGAAGAAACCTATTGCAGCATCATAAACTGGACCTAGAAAAGACAGAACTCTATGTGTTCCAAAAACTCCATCTATTAAAATCTCAAGTACTTCAATATTGATAAGTACAAAGCCTACATAAATAAGAATGTGAAAAAAGCCAGCAACGGGTCTTACGACCATTTTACTTTGGCCCAGAGCCACTTTGGTCATCATTTTCCATCGCTCAGGTTTCCTATCATTAATTTTTTTCTTTTCCCCAAGGAAAATATTTCGACGTACTTTTATGATTTTTTGAACGAAGAAATAGACTGCTACTCCTAGCACAATAACGAAAAGTATTTGTTCTATATACTGCATTTCTGTTGGTTTCAAAAGTAGAACAATTCGGCTCTTAGACATATTTTAAATATCTACAGTAGTTTTGTTTCCTAAAGTCAAGAATAGGCTTATTTTTGCAGCCGCTTTAGAGATAAAGTAAGGAGGTGCGGTAGCTCAGTTGGTAGAGCAAAGGACTGAAAATCCTTGTGTCGGCGGTTCGATCCCGCCCCACACCACTTTAAAAAAGACTCAACTTCGGTTGGGTCTTTTTGTTTATAAAAATCCTACTTCATATGCACAGCAAGACACAAGCTTAAATAATCTGATGGCTTATGGTCGAAAAAAATACCCTGCCGATTATAGCTAAGTGATAATGTCGTATAAGATACAAGTTCCAAATTTTTAGAAGAGGTTATATTTGATGAAATGAGAACACTAATATAGACATGAGATAACTTGTCCGCCTATTAGCGGGTCTTCTTCAGAGTCTCCAGTAGCAATCCATTACACTGATTTTCAAGTCTATCAAGACACTATTGATAAGTATAACTTTAAAGAAGAGAGAAAAATTGATTCTTCAACAACCGCTTTGGTTAAAAAATGTAGAAAATAAAAATAATAAAAACGGCACACCAACTGTATAAGAATACTTCAAAATAAAATAGCAATCACCAACCTACTCTTCCTACCTAACTGCTATCACACTTATTTCTAAGTTAACTTCCTTAGGCAATGTTTTTACTGCTACCGCCTCGCGTGCTGGCGGGTCTGAGCTAAAATACTTAGCATACACAACATTGACAGCTGCATAGTGCTCCATACTACTCATAAAAATACTGCACTTCACTACATGAGTAAAATCCATATCTGCAGCCCTTAGAACTGCCGCTACATTGGTCATAACTTGCTCTGTTTCGGCAGTTATACTATCCATTACCAACTCACCTGTAGCTGGGTTTAGAGCTATCTGCCCACTGCAATAAAGTGTATCGCCAGCAAGCACAGCTTGGCTATAAGGTCCTATGGCCGCAGGGGAATTTGACGTACTGATTATTTTCTTACTCATTATTTATTTCTATTACTTTACGTTTTTACTTGGATGCCATACCTTTGCTAGTACATGATTATAGCAGCTAAAGGTCAACCCAATCAGATTATTGAACTAAGAGAACTGATATCGGATAATCCCATTTTATCCTTCAATATTAACGAAATAGATAGCTACGATATCATATTTGATTTAGATTTTGATGATACACCTGAGCAGATTCAGTATTATTTAGAACTAGAAGGCAAGCTAATTATTTTGGGTGCTGTCAAAGTGCAATTAGAAGAATTACTAGCAGAAGCAGGACAAATGCCCACTTGCCCGATTATAGGGATGAATGCTTTACCTACCTTCATCAACAGACCGCTTTTAGAAGTCTGTGCATTAACAGAAGAGCATAAAGCAATTGCCAGTACGTTACTCTCAGCTTTAGGCTTAGAAACACGCTTTGTAGCCAGCAGAGTAGGATTAGTGACTCCGCGTATAGTATGTATGATAATAAATGAAGCCTACTTTACTGTACAAGAAGGCACAGCCAGCCGAGAAGACATAGACTTAGGTATGAAACTAGGCACAGCATATCCTAAAGGGCCATTTGAATGGAGCAAAGAAATAGGACTAGATAATGTATACGAAACTTTGGAGGCTCTCTATCAAGATACTAAAGACGAGCGATATAAAATATGCCCGTTACTCAAAACAGAATACTTACAGGGGTTTATTCAAGAAGAAGGATGAGGATAGCTCTGATGGCAAGAAAGCTGATATAGTCTCATTTGTACAATAGTATCTTGCCAAAAAGACAATAGACTTAGAAAAACAATTAGAATACTACAAATTCTCATTTCGGTAGTACTGAAATGAGAAGGATGCCAACTTATTGGCTTCGCCGTACAGAATTAAAACTGCTGACCTATGAAGAAGTGAAATTGACCTTTTTGGTCATATCTCCCTGGATCCATAGCCCAAGCATAATCTACTCCTAGCAGACCAAACATAGGTAAGAATAATCGAACACCAACTCCTGCTGCTCTCTTTACATCAAAAGGATTAAATTCTTCGAAACTTTGAAATGCGTTTCCTGCTTCTAAAAATGTCTGAGCGAATATAGTAGAAGACTGACCCACGGTAAGTGGATACCTTGCTTCTAAGGTGTATTTGGTAAATATTGGCATACCTCCTTGACCTTGTACAGGGTCACTTATTCTTCCTTCGTCATACCCTCTTTGAGACACTATTTCTGTACCATATAATACAAAGTTAGACAAGCCACTACCACCTACTCTAAATTGCTCAAATGGTGAGTCGCCTATGTCGCTATTCCAAGCTGTAACCGCCCCAAACTTATAACTTGGCGATATTACAAATTGTCTTTTTGCGTTAGCAGGAAAACCTAAGAACCATTGACCCGAGAACTTAGTTTTCACTAGCTCTACCCATTTAAACTTTTCCGCTGCTGGTAATGCAGCATAATCTTTCTTTGAATTGATAAGAGAATATGGTGGAGTAAACTGTATGCTAGCACTAAATGAGCTACCCTCTGTAGGATAGATCGGGTGATTAGTACTGTTACGTCCAATGGTAGTGGTAAAACTCAAGTTATTCGCACTACCATTAGTAAAACCAAGCTCTGCAGATCCGAAGTTTGCCCAGTCATTTAGTCCATACCTTTGGTACGTTACAGAAGTACTGAAAGAAAAATAATCATCTGGGAATTTCAATTGTTTACCAAAAGAGATACTACCTCCTGTAGTTGTAAACTTAGGTCTATCCTTAGTAAATTGAAAGGTAGACTGGATATTATGGAATAAACTAACGCTTAATGAATTAGGCTTTTTACCACCTAACCAAGGCTCAGTAAATGAGAAGTTGTATCCTTGAAATTGAGGTCCATTACTCTGTGCTCTTATAGAAAGTTTCTGACCATCACCAGATGGAATCGGATCCCAACCTCCTTTTTGAAACATTTTTCGCGAACTAAAGTTATTCAGTGTCAGTCCTAGTGTACCCACAAAACCACCGAAACCACCCCAGCCTCCAGATGCTTCTATCTGATCACTTGGCTTTTCTACTACCGTATACTCTATGTCTACAGTTCCATTTTGCGGATTTGGTACAGGATTCACATCTAGCCCCTCAGGATCAAAGAATCCCAGAGCGGCAAGCTCACGCATACTACGTTGTATATCACTACGGCTAAACTTGTCTCCAGGTCGGGTGCGTATTACACGTAGAGCTACAAAATCACTCGTCTTATCATTCCCTACTATGGTAACTCTATTTACAGTAGCTTGTTTCCCTTCATATATCCTCATTTCCAAGTCTATACTATCATTTTCTACTAATACTTCTACCGGATTCACATTAAAGAATAAGTATCCATCATCCATATACAGACTAGAGATATCAAATCCGTTTTCACTCATAAAGAGTTTACTTTCTAAGCGAGACTGGTCATATATTTCCCCTTTGCTTATACCTAGAAGTGTGTCTAGTAAAGAGGTTCTGTATTTAGTATTTCCTATCCAAGTAATATTTCTAAAGTAGTACTTCTTACCTTCATCTATTATAATTTTAATGATGACAAACTTTTCATCTTTTCTGATGATAGAGTCATAAACTAAGTGTGCATCTCTGTAGCCCAAAGAGCTATATTTTTGAATAATAGCTGGCCTGGCCTCTTCATACGTAGCTTCTACAAATTTAGAAGAGGCAAATGGATTCCATTTTTTATATGTTCTCTTTGGTTTGATGAGCTTACGTAGTTTCTTGTCTTCTATACTCTCATTGCCTTCAAAAACAACATTGTAAACTTTAATCTTCTTTCCTCTTTTAATATCAATTCTTAGCATCTCAAAATTTGGTTTTTCCTTATCCTCTTCTTTAGAAAAAGTAGTCTTAACCCCATAATAGCCCTTATCAAAGAAATAATTTTCTATCTCTCTTCTAGTTCTATTTATTAAATCTTCAGTTATTAATTGATTCTTTTTGAGCGTAATTTCATCTCTGATATTATTCGTCTCCCCTTTTCTAAGTCCTTTGATGGAATACTTAGATAATCTAGGACGCTCCTTTACATCAATATTCAAGAACAGTTGAGTACCTTCAGTTTTTTCTATCCCTATCTCTATGTCACTAAAAAGGCTCTGACGCCACATTCTGTCTATCGCTATTCTGGTCTCGTCACCAGGCAAAGTAATCGTTTGTCCTACACTGAGGCCAGACATAAGTATTACTATTTTGCTGTCTGTAAATGTGTTTCCACTTACAGATATCCCTCCTATTTCAAACTTTTGCGGATTGCTATAGTCTATTATTACGGTATTTATTCTGTCTACTTGGCCGTACGACATAAGTCCACACGCTACCAATAAAATCACTGCTATTCTTTTCATTCTTTTCTTTTAAGCTAATTGCTCACTCGTTTTACCAAACCTTCTCTCTCTACTTTGAAAATCTAAAATAGCTTCGTATAAATGTTCTTTTCTGTAATCGGGCCACAATACTGTGGTAAAATACAATTCACTATAGGCTATCTCCCATAGTAAAAAATTACTTATTCTTAATTCTCCGCTAGTTCTTATCATAAGTTCCGGATGCGGATATTTATGTGTTGTTAGTGTTTTATTGATGAGATCTTCATTTACCTCATCTATACTTATCTCGCCGCTTGCTGCTTTCTGAGCTATGATGCGAGTTGCATTTACTATATCCCACTTGGCACTGTAGCTTAGGGCTAGTATCAATGTCATTCGAGTATTATCTTTAGTGGCCTCCATAGCCTCGTCTAGCTCTTTAAGGCAGTCCACTGGCAACGTACTTCTATCGCCTATGGCATCTAGCTTTATACCATTCTTCATGAGCGTATCTGTCTCACCTTTGATGGTTTTTACTAGCAATGTCATTAGAGCATTGACTTCTATCTTAGGTCTGTTCCAGTTTTCTGTGCTAAAAGCATATAGCGTAAGACACTCTACACCTAACTCTGCACAACCTTCTGATACTTCACGGACAGCTTTCACCCCATTTTGGTGGCCAAAAATTCTAAACTTTCCTTTCTCTTTTGCCCATCTACCATTGCCATCCATTATGATAGCTATGTGTTTGGGTAATCGATTTTTATCTATTTTTTCTTTGCTCAATACTTGGTCTATTTTAGAAAGGACATTTGATCGGAGTAAAACGATATGATATGGTGAATGCAGTTTGAAAATACCAATCTTTAAGATTTGGATCTCCGCGTTGATCACCTGTATTTGCTAACTGCTTGTTATTCTCTGATACTTCCCACGACCTATCAGTTAACAAGCTAGCTTGGCTTCCTCCACCTGTCATATCTGGGTACAGCGTGCTTACATCATCTAAGTAATCTGTAAAAGTTTTTCGCCATCCTACTTCTAAACCTACTATTAAATTAGGCGTAACAGCGTGCTTTACTCCTCCACCAAAAGGTACGGCTATTTGCACTTTACCATACCTCTGAGACTCCGTGCCTATAGATGTAAGATCGTACCATTCGTCATCTAACTTGGCTTCTGGCTTATGCAAAAAAGCAGCAATACCAGCCATGGCATAAAAAGTAGATTTACGATGTATCGTTCTATTGCTAAATTGCTGAAAGTTGAACTCAAACATGCTTCCAACCTCAAGAATGTTATTTCGAAAACTGAGATTTCTGAGTCTATACTCGTCAAAATTACTGTCTGCTCCACTTACCTTGAGATACGATATCGTGGGTTTTATAGACCAGTATTCGTTAAAATTATACTTATAAAAAATACCCCCCGAAAAGCGTGTAGCTTTTGGCACAATGGTATAGGCTAGATCTCCATGATAATTAGACCCGCCCAACATACCGCCAAGCTCCCAAGATTGGGCTAGGCTGCATAGAGATGCAGATAGAATTAAAACAAAAGTGCTAACTGTTTTTAACATTGATTTTAAGTTGTTTTCTTATACTACGAAAAAATAACTAGGATGTTACCTCAGGTGGACCAAATAGGTGAGAATTATGACTTTAATCTACTAAAACGTGGGACATTTGGGTCTGTTGCCATACAGTCTGTATGTCAATGTAACACCGAAAACACCATATGCATCATTTGTGCTTGGGTCCCCTCTATACACAGGGTTACCGTCTAAGTCAGTCTCCGTCTTTAACACTGCACTTCTATCTGCCATAGCAGCGGACATAGGTCCATACTGTGCAGACAAACGCACTGGATCCACATACGTAGAACTTACGTCATCCATATAATCTGTAAAAGTTATTCGTAAACCGTACTCTAAACCAAGTGTCCATTTATGGTTTAGTTTAAACTTGAGCCCACCACCTATCGGTATAGCTACTTGAGTGAGTGAGTATCTTTTTTTCTCGTTAAATTCTGTTGTTTCTTGTCCTTCTGTAGCCAGTGGCTGAAGCTCTACCCATTCCTCGTCTCTATCTGCTAACTGAGAATAAGTTGGTTGACCAAGATATTGAGCAACGGGACTATTTGGATCATAGATAAATTGAGCCTTAGGGTTAAATTTAAAGACACTAACTCCAATAAATGCATAAGGTATAACCCCAGATTTTTCTCTAAAATCTAGCTGATTAAAATTAAACTCTGCAGCGGCTGTAAAATCCCATAAATCTGACTTAAAACTAAGATTTCTTCTATTAGGATCTGCTGGATCTTCGTACCAATCGTCTCTACCTTCTAATTGACCGTATTGGGCACTAATTCTAAAAGTAACCAACTGACCAGGTGTGTATCTTGTAATTAGACCAACGCTTGGCTTAAAACCTCTTGCCTCAAAATGTGTGCGAGTTAGGTCTCCTGAGTAGTGTGAAAAACCGCCAATTAGACCGAACTCCAACGAACTAGTTCTGAACCAACGCTGCTGTGCATTACTTTCTAAAGTGCTCATTCCTACGAGCAAAATGGTACATACTATCCACTTTATATTTATCTTTCCCATTGTAATTCTTTGTAAAAATTTACCTACAGCCTTTACCATAGCAGGCAAAGGTAGTATTTCTTAACGAAAGAAACCGTTGATTTATTGCACGACAAGTATTTAAGCAAGAGTATAAAACTCCATTTTTTCATGCGTATGGTTTCTAATGACTTCTGCACTTATCAAATTTACTAATATTTTAGAGGCTCTCCACCTACTTATATTCACCATTTTCTTGAATTCCATAAGCGTTACTCGTTCATTTTCTTCAAGATATTTCAGCAACATTTCTTCGTTTTTGCCATACTGTATCATGGTGCCTTTATTGCTTGCTTGCCT
>Ga0206130_10003739_pt1 | contig 19503 bp, 19 predicted proteins | sample Helgoland_Spring_9_FD_148637 | JGI IMG/M metagenome (GOLD analysis project Ga0206130, IMG submission 148637) | Pelagic subsurface seawater microbial communities from Kabeltonne, Helgoland, North Sea - Helgoland_Spring_Bloom_20160512_1 | ecosystem: Environmental > Aquatic > Marine > Epipelagic ... | reverse complement strand
CGTCATTTCAATCAGGCGTCGAAAGATATCGCCGAGATCAAGATAAGTTCCGACAAAGCTGGACGGCGCGCGCGTCGCTTGGATAACTTTGACTTTGAAGAATTGTCACCCGATCCAATCGCAAAAGTCGTTCCATTGGCAGGGCCAAAGATTGAACGTTGATTTCGACATATTCGCGCGCGAGTGGGAAAGCGCTTGGAACAGTCACGATCTAGCTCGTATTCTGTCGCACTATAGCGATGACGTTTGTTTTCGCTCACTCAAGGCCGTGGCTTTGGTGGGTGCGGGTGAGTTGCATGGAACTGAAGCATTGCGCGATTACTGGGGACGTGCATTAGAAAAACAGCCGGACCTCAAGTTCGAGGTCTTACATGTTTTCAAAGGTCATCAGATGATGGTGATCACATATCTGAACCACCGCGGTGCGCGCGCGGCAGAGACGTTGCTCTTTGATGAAAACGGACAAGTGACGCAAGCATCGGCCTGTCACGAGGACACTTAGATCCGCAAGAAGCGCTGTGCGAGACGGGGCAGGAACGCGTTAAACTTCAGTGGTGCGTCGGTGACGGCCAAGCAAATGCAGTCTTCGCCTACGTCCGCGATTGGCGTGTGCTCTAGGTCTTCGTTCGCGACTTCGACATCGCCACGTGCGAACCGGTCGTCTTCATCGACGAATGCACCTTGCAGAACGAGTGTCATTTCAGTGCCGTTGTGTCCATGGTCTGGCACGGCTGCGCCCGCTGGAATATAAAGTAATCGCGCAGTTGCCGCCTTTGACGTTGGCAAGATCGCTTGTTTTACGCCCATGCCAAGTGGCTTCCATTTGATCTGATCCAGATCGCCGCCGATATAATCCTGAAGTGGGCTAGGGAGCGTTCCTGATGATCGACGTGGCGTTAACGGGGTGCTGTCACCTGTGGAAATAAGCTTCATTGTCGCGGCGAAAGCGTCATCAGATACGTTGGCTAATTTGGCATCCTCCATAACAACACCGCCGACAGCATCGTAGCTAGCCAGATCAGAGCGACATGTATCGCACATCGAAACGTGGGTTGCCACGATCAGGCCAAACGCCTCTGGCAAAGTGCCAGCGGAATAAGCCATCAGAATTTCGGGCGTCAGGTGGTGTTTAATCGTATCTGTCATGTTCATCACTTCATAGCGTGGCGCAAACGTTCTAGCGCTAACCTAATGCGGGATTTGATTGTGCCCAGTGGGAGACCTGTAATTTCTGCAATTTCACTATGCGAAAGGTCGCCATAATAGGCTTGTTCAATCAAACTCCTTTGTTTCTCTGGCAATTCCTTGATCGCAACTGCCAATTGCTCTGTCTCTTGTTTCAAACCGATTGCATCGGCTTGTTCGGGTTCAGCTTCGGGACCCCAAGGTAAATCTTCCGGTTCAGGCCGACGTTGCTTGCGCAATGCGTCAATTTTACGGTTTCGCGCAATTGTGTAGATCCAGGTAGACGCACTCGCGCGGCTCGGATCAAACATGTGCGCTTTGCGCCATAAGGTGGCCATCACCTCTTGGGTACATTCCTCTGCCAATGACGCATCAGCGCCGCTTTTCATTAAAAAGCCTTTCACACGCGGCGCGAAGTGGGCGAACAGTTCGGCAAAGGCTGCCTGATCCTGTTTGTCCCTGATCGCATAAATTTGCGCGGTCCAGTCTTTCGTTGTGTTGCTCACGTCAGTTCAGTCCTGGCTTTTCTTACTTTTGTACGTCCCAAATGCGGATATTTAGACCGAAACTGGGGTATTTGGATCGTGCTCCAAGACTTTCACGCGTACCAACATAAATTAATACGAGTCTTTTGCTGAATTGGATCACTCGCCTGCTAATTTTCTTCATTTACATCCGATTACAGCGAAGCTGCGTACACTCTCATAACATCTATCAGTATTTAGCTTTGGAGCGCTTTGAATGCCAACAGAGAACGGACACCGGCCAAATAAAAATATTGCCGTGATCGGTGCAGGTATATCAGGTCTTGGTGCCGCGCACATGCTTGCCGGCGACAACCGTGTGACGGTTTTCGAAGCAGAGAAGCGTTTGGGCGGTCATGCGCGCACTATTATGGCAGGAGCGAGCGGGAACCAGCCTGTCGACACGGGCTTTATCGTGTTTAACTACGCGAACTATCCGCATCTGGCTGCATTGTTCGCAGAGCTTGATGTGCCGGTTGTGGAATCGAGCATGAGTTTTGGTGCCTCTATTGACGGGGGGCGTTTGGAATATGGGCTCGCCTCTGTGCGCGCTGTGTTCGCGCAGAGCAAGAATGTCCTTGATCCAAGGTTCCTGCGGATGTTGCGCGATATCAATCGCTTTAACGGCAAGGGTTACGATATCGCCGTAGCAAACCGCGATTGGACAATCGGAACTCTCTTAGATGAGTTGGGTGTCGGACGGTATTTCCGTGACTATTACTTGGCGCCTTTGTCCGGTGCGATCTGGTCGACGCCAACGGACAAGATTATGGATTTTCCTGCGTACGCGATGATGGACTTCTTTAAAAACCACGCTTTGCTGGGGGTAACCGGGCAGCATCAGTGGTACACGGTGAACGGTGGTTCAACGGAATATGTACGCCGTGTTGAGACGTCTTTGCGCGCCAAAGGAGTCGATTTGCGGCTAGGTGCGCCGATTGATGCGGTGCGCCGTGTTGCGGATGGGATTGAGATCAAAGCGTATGGTCGTGAGTGGGAGGCATTTGACGAGGTGATCTTCGCCACGCATTCCGACGATAGTTTGCGTTTGTTGGCGGATCCTACTGAGGCAGAGCAAGCAGCTTTGTCTAAGATCGCATACCAACCGAATGACATCATCCTGCACGCGGACGCGTCGGTGATGCCAAAGCGTAAGGTATGCTGGTCATCTTGGAATTACACAGAGGACGCGAGCAAGACGAATGATCGGATTGATCTGACCTATTGGATGAACTCGCTACAGCCGATCCCTGCGAATGATCCGCATTTTGTGACGCTCAACACAACGCGCTCGATCCGTGAAGAGCTGATCTACGATCAAGTCACTTTGCGCCATCCTGTGTTTGATCTCGCGGCACTGGACGGTCAGCGTGAAGTGGCACAGCTAAATGGTTCGAACAACACATGGTTCTGCGGCGCTTGGATGAAGAACGGCTTTCATGAAGATGGTCTTTCGAGCGCAGTCGATGTGGTCGAAGCCATGCGTGGTGCCAACGCGATGGGGATTGCGGCACAATGAGCCAAGTGCAGCGCATAGCTGGTCACACGTATCATGGGCGCAAAGGCGATATTGCCAATGCGTTCCGATACCGTGTGGATTATGTGCTGCTAGATATGGACACGCCTGTTGATGCGCCGTCGTTGTTTTCGCGTAACGGGCGCAATCTGACTGCGGTTTTCGATAGTGATCACGGTGGTTTGCCCAAACAAGGGCGCGGCGTTGCTTGGGTGCGTGAGGTGCTTGCGCAAAATAAGATTGCGCTAACGGGTTCTGTCCTTCTTTTGACCCAGCCGCGTGTGCTTGGACATGTGTTTAACCCTGTGTGTTTCTGGCTCATTTATAATGAACAGGATCAGCTTTGTGCTGTTATTTCTGAAGTCACGAACACATACGGCGATCGTCATAGCTACCTGTGTCACCATGACGATCTGCGTCCGATTGTGGCGAGTGATCGTCTGAAATCACGCAAACTTATGCATGTGTCGCCTTTCCAACCTGTTGAAGGTGGGTATGAGTTTCGTTTTGACATCACTGCTGCGCGCGTTGGAATTTTCATCGACTACACGAGCCAAGCAGGCGGTTTGATCGCTACTCTGACAGGGCCACGCGCGCCGTTGAGCAATGGCAATATTCTGGGTTTCTGTTTGAAGCGTCCTTTTGGATCGCGGCGCGTCCTAAGTCTGATCCATTGGCAAGCGTTGAAACTTTGGTGGAAAGGCGCTGGTTTTCGCAACCGCCCTGAGCCCCCCACAAGCGAAATATCGTAATGCAGAGCGTGGTTAAAGATAACACGCGGGTTTCCGCGTTGGGTGGCTATGGCGTTTTTGCAGCGTTGCTCTCAGCGGCTGGCTTGCCGATCTACATCCATGCGCCGAAGTTTTACGTGGACGAGTTTGGCGTGTCTTTGGGCGCATTGGGTGCGGTTCTATTCGCTTTGCGTTTGCTGGATGTGGTGCAAGATCCATTGCTAGGTAAACTCGCGGCGATGACAGCTCAGGCACGCGGGATTGCTGTGGTTTTGGGGGTCTTTATCCTTTGCGGTGGCATGATTGGATTATTTGCGATCCCTCCGATGTTTTCGCCCGTTTTGTGGTTCGCAATTATGCTGACGCTGGTTTTTTCTGCGTTCAGTTTTCTAACAATTTCCTTTTACGCCCAAGGTGTTGGTAAAGCGGATGGCATGGCAAATGGGGGTCACTTGAGGCTTGCGCGCTGGCGAGAAACTGGTGCGCTACTCGGTGTTTGCTTGGCCTCTATCGCACCATTCATCTTTCTGACGTTTATGGACTCCGAATTCACTGGATTCGCATTGGCCTTTGCCGTTTTGGGGATGCTCGCTTTGGCGTTGATGCGCGGCGAATGGAGCAATGTGAAACCTGAGGCGGGACCTGGATTTCGGGTCATATTGCAAGACATTCAGGCGCGCCGCTTGCTGTTGATAGCACTGGTCAATGCAGCGCCTGTTGCGGTCAGTTCCACCCTTTTCCTGTTCTTTGTCGAGAGCCGCCTTGATGCGCCCGGCCAAGAGGGTGTGTTGCTTTTGTTGTTCTTTTTGAGCGCGGCCGTTGCTGCGCCGATCTGGGGGTTTTTGGCACAGAAATACGGGATAAAACCTGTGCTTTTGAGCGCTATGATCCTTGCTGTTTTCGCTTTTGCTGTGGCGATTAGCCTTGGGACTGGTGACATCTTTTGGTTTGCTCTCGTCTGCGTTGCTACTGGCGCTGCGATGGGTGCGGACCTCACTCTTTTGCCAGCGGCCTTCGCCACCCGCATGGCGAAAATCGCGCCGAACGCGGCTGAAGGCTTTGGTCTTTGGGCGTTGGTGTCGAAACTGTCGCTTGCGTTTGCGGCTGTCGTTTTGCTCCCCATGTTGGAGCGGGCTGGATTTACCTCCGGCGGCGATAATACGGAAGCCTCACTTTGGCTTTTGACGTTACTCTATGCAGCCGTGCCTTGCGGGTTGAAATGCCTTGCGATTGCGCTGCTTGCGACAACACAAATGGAAAAGGGATAAGCGAATGGAAACGATTGGTTACGTGTTGCTGGGTGTCGCTTTGATGCTGGTTTTGAGCCATCTCAAGCGCAAATATCTAGATTTTGCGGCGCAAAGTCCGCTGGACTATGCCAAGAATGACCCGCAATTTGATCTGCGTGAACACCTCAATGGTCCGATTGAATGCGAAGGCGTTATTTACGGCCCAACAGGTCGCGTGACGTCTCGTTTTGTTGGTAACTTTGAGGCGGAATGGGACGGTAACAAAGGCTACATGCGCGAAGAATTTCGCTATGACAGTGGCACCGTGCAGAACCGTGAATGGCACCTGACGCTTGGCAACGATGGTGGAATCAAGGCCGAAGCACCTGATTTGATCGGGACTGGCTCTGGCACGCAAATGGGATCTGCGGTGCAGTTGAAATATCGCATTAAACTACCAGATGAAGCAGGTGGCCATGTGCTTGATACGATTGACTGGATGTATCTGGCACCGAATGGCACTATCGTGAACCGCTCTCAGTTCCGCAAATTCGGCTTCAAGGTCGCAGAGCTGGTCGCGACAATGAGAAAGAAGGAAGTGGCGTGAGAGATTGGGCAGGCAAACGGTATTGGCTGGTTGGGGCGAGTGAAGGTTTAGGCGCGGCATTGGCGCATCAGTTGGCGCGCGCCGGGGTCGAAGTGATAGTCTCTGCGCGGTCGCAAGACAAGCTCGACGCATTGGTTGCTGAATTGCCGGGAAACGCGTCCGCTCAATTGGTCGATGTGAGTGACCGCGCAAGCGTTGAAGCGGCGGCGTCTGCTGTTGGTGATGTAGACGGCGTTGTGTTTTTGGCGGGCGTTTACTGGCCTATGAAATCGCAAGAGTGGGACGCCGAAAAGGCCGAAGCGATGGTGGATATCAACTTTACCGGCGCGGTGCGTGTCATGGGCGCGGTGATGCCAATGATGCAAGCGCGCGGCACGGGACATCTGGTGATTACGGGATCGCTGTCTGGCTTTCGTGGTCTGCCCGGCGCGATTGGGTATGCAGCGTCAAAGGCGGGAACCATGTCTTTGGCAGAAAGCATGTATGCCGATTTGCGTAACACCGGAATTGATGTGCAGCTCGCCAATCCGGGTTTCATCAAGACACGTTTGACTGAGAAGAACGACTTCAAGATGCCCTTCATTATGGAGCCGGACGACGCAGCGCGTGAGATGTTTGAATTGATGAACACAGACAGGTTTAAGAAGAGCTTTCCTGGCATGTTTTCGTGGGTCTTTAGGCTTAGCCAATTTATGCCGGACTGGATGTATTACCGTCTGTTCGCCTAAATAAAAGTGCGCGCCGCGTATGAACGGCGCGCTTTGGTTTTATATGTGGTCGACGATGGTAAGGTGCTGCGCGAGCTTGTCGATCTCAGCCAGCCATTGCGACAAAAGCTCTGGGTCGTTGGTGGCAGCACTGACGCCAGCGCCTATTTTCCCAGCGATCACAGCCTCAATCGCATGCGAGAGCGGGATAGACACGAGACGCGCCATAGCCGTGCCGTTCTCATCCCCCCAAGCATCCATCACATAGCTCTGATGCCAAGTTGTTTTCCCATTTTTCTCGGCCTTGAGAGCGACGCACAGAACAACGCGGTCGGGCTCACCTTCGTCATAAGCGTTCTCTGCCCAGAATTTGTCTGACATTTCTTTAAGGCGGGCTTCGCCGCTTGCGCCCTCAAGCGTTTCGATTTCAGCGAAGACATTCGCCCATGCATCTGCCCAACCGTTCAAGCGCATTGTGCCGCGCACGAACTCTTTTACGTTCCATTCTGTGTCAAAGTGGTACTGCGCCATGAAAGGAAGGGAATCGCGGTTCGGATACACCTCAAAGCTCTCTGGTGTGGGTAGCGGTACTTCGTAGTGCGTGATCGCATCCCACGGGCGTGCGACGTTAAACTCTTTGAAATCACGGATAGATTTTGAAGGAGACCGCAGTGCTTTAAGCACGCCAAGAGGGGACCAACTGAACTTATATCGGAACGGATTTGGCGTTTTCGGGATGCCACCGCAATAGGAGATGAAGGACAGTTCAGCGTCTTTGTCGAGCGCATTGCTGGCGCGATAGGTCTCGATCAAATGGTGCGCCATGAGGTGGTCGATACCCGGATCGAGGCCAATTTCATTGACCAGTGCAACGCCTTTGCTGCGCGCTTGGTTGTCCAGATCACGCATTTCAGGCGCGATATAAGAGGAGCTGACAAAATGCGCACCAGCGTCGATGGCTTTTTGCGCAAGCGGACCATGCCAATCACCCGGAAGCATCGACACGACAACATCGCCAGTCTTTAGCGCAGCGCTAACAGCATCAAGATCAAACACCCGAATGTCTTTCGTGAGATCGCCAACAGCATCCTGTGCTTTGTTGAGCGTGCGGTTCCAGACGGTGACGTCGTGGCCCGCTTTGATCAAACGTCGCAAACCCGGGATGGCCGAAAGGCCAGTGCCGCACCAATGAATTGTCATGTCTACGTTTCCTTACAGATGTTCTTTGAAAGTGGTTTCAGCTCGCGCCCAGACGCCACTGTCGAGATTGGCGAGGGTGAGGAGGGAAGGCAAGAGTTGCTCTGCGTAATCCTCGGAACTCTCAACTGGCAGCATAGAGGGCAGGTTGTCGATCGCGGTCACATCAAGAGGAGGAGCATCATGCACGCGCAGTGCAGGTTCGTCCCAAGTTGTGGTGCGATTATAGACCTTGATCGGAGAGAAATCGCTATCGGGGTCGCAAGCGATATCGCCGATCACGCTGAGTTGGCGTTCATCGGTCTTAGCGCTCTCGGGAACGAAAACAGGTGTGCCGGATCGTGCCAGAATGCAGTTCAAGAAAAGCGTATGGCCAAGCACTTCGGGGAAAGGGCCGCCGCTCGCGGTTTCGGCCATGTCCCATTTCGTAACGGGGATATCGAGTGTGCTCAGCAGATCGGTTGCACCAGTGCCAACACGGCCAAGTGCGCCTATAATCAGAGCGTTGAGCGTGGATTTATCCAAACCTTTTAGAGCGTTGTGTAAATCATCAACGAGGGCGTCCGAGCTTTTAAACACACCAACAGTGCCAGCGATGCCACCGTTTTGTTGAGCCATCCAGCAACGCAATGTGACCGCTGCGCCTGCATATCCTGCCCAATATCCAAAGGCTGCAACGCGGCGACCTGTTTCATCGACGAGATATTCCAGATCATAAAGCGTGCCGCCGCCCGCTTTGAAGCGATCAAGCAGAATGCGCCCTGTTGGTTGGCCTTTGAATGCATGTCCGAACATGATGTGGAGATGGGAAAGGGGAGTACCGTCTTCGGGTAATTCTTTCAGACCAAAGATAATCGCATTCGCAGGAGCATCGGGCCAGCTGTTCTCTGGCGCAATTTCGCAACCTGCTGCCTTATACCCTTCAATCCCGATCGCGCGGACGGAGCTTTGTTCAACAGTGACACGCAGACCTGCTTTAATAAGTTCCGCCGCGCCCTCAGGTGTTAAGCCGACGCGTTCTTCATTCTCGCGCTGCTCGGCGCGCACCCAGAGATGTGTCATATTCTAAGCCCTTTAGATGTGCGTTTGCGCGTGGTGACGCCCGACGTGCTCAAGATGAGCGATGTTGTTGAATTGCGACAGCGACAGTTTGGAGCCGATCTTGGTGAAGCGATGGGTCGATGAGTTCATAATAGACAAGCATGTGCGCGCATAATTATCCGTACTTAAATCAAGTACTTGGCGCGTCATCAATCCAATCACGCCACCTGATGTGATCACCAATGCGCGATCACTGCGCGCGCTTATGTCTTCAATTGCTTGGCTGACCCGGTCCTCAAAACTCGCGAAACTCTCTGGTATATCTTTCAAATGCCCGTCCATCCACGCTTCGAACAAGCGGGGCATATGGGCGACGAATTCTTCTTGCAGTGTCGGAATAGGCTGACCGCTATAAGCTTCGAACGCGTTGGAAAGGTCGAAGTAGGCAAGTTCATTCAGCCGCGCGTCTTGTGTGATGGGAGCGTATTGCTCAGCGGTCATGCCAGCGGCGGTTTCGACGTGACGTCGCAACGTGCCGCAGTAAACGCTGTCAAAAGCCTGATGCGTCTCGCGCATATGCGCGCCAAGCCAAGCGGCTTGTTCGTGCCCGAGGGGGCTAAGCTTGTCATAGCCGTGTTCATCCGTGCTGTCGGAATTGGCCTGACCGTGCCGCACGAGGGTGATTTGTGACATGTCTTTTCCTTATAGCGTTCCAAAGATGTAGCGCTCGGGATGCAGAGTTGAAAGGGGCGGATTTCTGTGAGTGTAATGCAGCAAAGGAGACTGCAAATGCCCCTCAATCCCCAGCGCTTTTTAGAGAGCTTGCATCACCTGCGCAGTTTTGGTGCGAGCGGGGTGGGCAAAGGTGTGGTGCGCCCTGCTTTTTCTACGCCCGATATTGACGCACGTGCTTGGTTAGCGGATCAGCTTCGCGCTTGTGGGTTAGAGGTGCATGTTGATCCGGCTGGTTCTGTATTCGGGCTTGCGGAGGGTCAAAGTCTGCTGCTGGGATCGCATACAGACAGTCAGCCAGAGGGTGGTTGGCTTGACGGGGCTTTGGGTGTGATGGCCGCGTTGGAAATCGCGCGGGCGCGGTTTGAAGATGGGTTAACGCCTGTTTCTGTCGTCTCTTTTCAAGATGAAGAAGGGCGGTTTGGCGTTACCACAGGTAGCGCTATTTGGAGTGGAACGCTCGATCTGGCAGGCGCTGACGCGTTGACGGATCAGAGTGGGGTTACGTTTGCCCAAGCGCGCGCTTTGATGGGTGGCAAAAGAGAAGAGTTTGTTGATCCATCCCGTTTCACCAGCTTTATCGAGATGCATATCGAACAGGGACCAGTGATGGACGGCACAACCGATGTTGTTGGCATTGTGACTGATATCGTCGGTATTCGAGATATGAATATTACCTTGGAAGGGCAGCAAAACCACGCTGGAACCACACCCATGGCGCTGCGACGAGACGCGTTTCAAGCGTTATCGGGGTTCAATGCGATGCTTAATGATCGCTTGCGTAATGTTGTGACGCCGCAATCGGTTTGGACAATTGGGCATGTTAGTTTGCATCCCAATGCCTCCTCGATTGTTCCTGGGAAGGTGACGTTTTCGATGCAATGGCGCGATGGTGATCTAGATCGACTGGCGCGTATGGAAATGGTGATCAGAGAGACGGTAAATGACATCGCTGAAACCTATGGAATGGAATTGAGCTATGGTCCTTTGCTTGGCCTTGAACCTGTCGCGATGGATTTGCAATTGCGAGCGGCGCTAGAGGCAAGTGCAGATGAGTGCGCGCAAGGTAAATGGCGCAAAATGCCATCAGGTGCCCTGCATGATGCAACGAATGTGTCTGCCTTGATGCCCGCTGCGATGCTTTTTGTGCCCTCAATCAATGGAATCAGCCACGCGTTCGAAGAGGACACGGATGAGGCGGATTTGGTGGCAGGTTTGCGCGTGTTGGCGGGCGCTGTTGCACGCCTAATCTAGGTTTTGACAGGTACCATCGTGCCCTGAACAGCGGCGATATGTTTGCACGTTCCGTCGAGCTCTGCCCAGACGTCAGCCGCGACAACTATTAGACGTTTACCGGGTTTCAGGACTCGTCCTGTCGCTGTGAGAGTTCCTTTTGTGGTGGCGAGATAGTTGATCTTGAGCTCTGCCGTCATGACCTCCATATCGAGAGGCAGCATTGTGAGCGCGGCATATCCGGCAGCGCTATCGGCGAGCGAGAAAATCAGGCCGCCATGTGCAAAACCTTGCTGTTGCTGCACGCGCTCATCTATCGTGACAGATATCTGCGCGTGGCCTAGTGCGAGTGTTTCCATACGCGCGTTTAGAAGTGTCATAAAAGATTGGTGCGCGAAGCTGTCGCGCACCTTTTGTTCGATCAATGAGTCCAAAGGATCAGAAATCAAGGTTCTCCACGTTGAGCGCGTTCTGCTGGATAAACTCGCGGCGTGGTTCAACCACATCGCCCATCAGTTTGGTGAACAGATCATCCGCTTCCGCAACATCGTCAATTTTTACCTGCAACAATGTGCGCGCATCTGGGTCCAATGTGGTCTCCCAAAGCTGATCGGGGTTCATTTCGCCGAGACCTTTGTAGCGCTGCAAAGACAAGCCTTTTTCGCCTTCTTGCAGGATTGCATTCAGCAGATCGAGTGGGCCGTAGATTGCTTGATTGCGCTCTTTGCGAACAAGCGTCGCAGGCAATTCGTATACGTCTTGAAGGCTCTTGGTGAAACTACCCGTTTTGCGGGCTTCGCCAGAACGCATCATTGGACCATCAAGTGTGCGCACTTCTTCTACACCGCGCAAAATACGCGCGAGACGAATGCCGTGATCTTGGGTGATACGGCCTTGCCAACCTTGTTCGTACTCAAGGGCAATCAGGTTCAAACGCTTCGCTACAAGGTCAGCAGTACCTTGCAAATCTTGATCGACAACACCGGGAACAAAGGCACCGGCGATGGCGGCTTGTTCTAGAATGTGACGTGGGTAGTGCGTCGGGAACGCATCGAGCACGCGTTTGAGTTGGCGGGCTTCATCGACAATTCGGCGCAAGTCTTGGCCGAGGATTTCCTCGCCATTGCCTTGGCGCAGAACTGCGCCTTCGATGCCTTGCTCGATCAGGTAATTGTCCATTTCGGCTTGGTCTTTGAGATACACTTCCGACTTGCCACGTGCCACTTTGTAAAGCGGCGGCTGCGCGATGTAGAGGAAACCGCCTTCGATCAAGGCAGGCATCTGACGATAGAAGAACGTGAGCAAAAGCGTGCGAATGTGCGCGCCGTCGACGTCCGCGTCAGTCATGATGACGATCTTATGGTAGCGCAGCTTGTCGATGTTAAATTCGTCGCGTCCAATGCCAGTTCCAAGCGCCATCACGAGGTTGCCGATTTCTTGAGAATTCAGCATTTTGTCAAAACGCGCACGTTCGACGTTCAGGATTTTGCCTTTGAGCGGCAGGATCGCTTGGGTTTGACGATCACGACCTGTCTGCGCAGAGCCACCAGCGGAATCACCCTCGACGAGGAAGACTTCGGTTTTGGACGGGTCTTTTTCGGAGCAATCTTTTAGCTTACCCGCGAGGAAGTTCACATCCATCGCAGTCTTGCGACGCGTCAGATCACGGGCTTTTCGCGCAGCTTCGCGTGCGTGCGCGGCTTCGATGATCTTGCCAACGATGATTTTCGCTTGGGCGGGGTTTTCTTCAAACCACTCGGCCAGTTTTTCGTTCACCAAACCCTCAACCGCTGGGCGTACTTCAGAGCTGACAAGCTTGTCTTTGGTTTGTGAGCTGAACTTCGGATCTGGAACTTTGACCGAAAGAACACATGTCAAACCTTCGCGCGCATCGTCACCTGTGAAAGTCACTTTTTCACGCTTCGCGATGCCGCTTGATTGAGCGTAATTGTTGATTGTGCGGGTCAGAGCGCCACGGAAACCAGCCAAATGCGCACCACCGTCCCGTTGGGGGATGTTGTTGGTGAAGGGCAGGACATTTTCATGGTAACTGTCGTTCCACCAGAGCGCGACTTCGACGCCGATGTCGTCCTTTTCGCCGATCATGTAGACTGGCTCTTCCATGATGGAAGATTTGGACCGGTCGAGGTATTTCACGAATTCCTTAACGCCGCCGTCATAGTAAAGCTCTGTGCGTAGGTGTTCTACAGGACGTTCGTCCGTCAAGATAATGCGCACGCCAGAGTTTAGGAACGCAAGTTCGCGCAGGCGTTTTTCAAGCGTTTCGAACACGTAATCCAGATTGGAGAAAGTGTCGGTCGAGGCAAGAAAGCGGACTTCCGTGCCACTTCGACCAGGGGTGTCACCCACAATTTTGAGGTGTTCGACGGTGTCGCCATGCTCGAACCGTGCGACGTGCTCTTTGCCATCTCGCCAAATACGTAGTTCTAGCCAGTTGGAAAGTGCGTTCACAACGGAGACGCCAACGCCGTGTAAACCGCCGGACACTTTGTAGGAGTTGCTGTCGAATTTACCGCCTGCATGGAGTTGGGTCATGATGACCTCTGCGGCGGAAACGCCTTCCTCCTCGTGGATGCCAACAGGTATGCCACGGCCGTTGTCGCTGACTGAAACAGAGGAATCTGCGTGAATTTTTACGTTCACCGCATCCGCATGTCCGGCTAACGCTTCGTCAATTCCGTTGTCCACGACCTCGTAAACCATGTGGTGCAAACCAGAGCCGTCATCGGTGTCACCGATGTACATGCCCGGGCGTTTGCGTACGGCTTCTAAGCCTTTGAGAACTTTGATAGAATCGGCACCGTATTCGGCGTTGTTCTGCTCGGTCTCGGACATGCGAAAACCCCCTCATTATTTAAAGATTTTATACTAATCTTTGGGGGGAATGTCACGCGCTACACCTATATTTTGTGTGCGGAACATAGCTTAATCAAGTTGCACGACTTTCGTCTCGCTGACACCTGCATTTTCGGTCACTTCGAGGTGCATAGATTGTGTTGAAAGACTATCAAAAAGCGAAGCTTCAGTGCCCGTCATCCATGCTTGTGCGCCCAATGCACTGATCTCGGCATAAAGGGATGCACGGCGGGTCGCATCGAGGTGGGCGGCGACCTCGTCGAGGAGCAGAATGGGCGGTGCACCGATTTGTGCACAAAGTGCGCGGGCATTGGCGAGGATGAGCGAGATAAGCAGTGCTTTCTGTTCGCCTGTGGAGCAATCCTTCGCGGGAACCCCTTTAGCAGTGAAAACCCCATAAAGATCAGCGCGATGTGGTCCGACGAGTGTGCGGCCAGCGGCAAGATCGCGGAAACGGCTGGCTTCAAACGCGTCTTTCAGGTCTGCGCTATCGACGGGCATCGCGTCCTCAGAGTGTATCAGTTCAAGATCAGCTGTGGGAAAGGAGGTTTCGGCTTGGGTCTGTGCTTTGCTAAGAAAATCCAGTGTTTGAACGCGGTTCTCGTGGATCACCGCGCCAGTTTCCGCGAGGCGGGTTTCGAGGACCCCGTACCACATTGGGTCGCGCACGTTCTCTTTCAGAAGCTTGTTGCGCTCGCGCATGGTCTTTTCATAGGTGAGCGATGCCTCTGCATGGTTCGGAAAAAAGCTAAGCGCCATGCGATCAAGAAAACGGCGACGTCCCTCTGCGCCTTCAATCCAAAGGCGGTCCATAGCAGGGATCAACCAGAGCACGCGCGACAGTTCAGCGAGGCGATTTTGCGGGACAGGTTTGGAGTTGGCTTTGGTGCTGCGCGGATTGCCGTTCTCGGACCACATCTCGATTTCGTGGGTCTGCTCTTGAGATTGGAGCAGGCCCGTAATCTTCCATCCAAGCGCTTCGGGGCGACGGGTCATGTCTTCGGCACTGGCGCGTCTCATCCCGCGACCTGGGGAGAAGAGCGACACCGCCTCAAGAATGTTGGTTTTGCCCGCGCCGTTGGGGCCATAGATCGCAACAGGCAAAGGCCCGCAGGAAATGCGGGCCAATTTGTGCGAGCGGAAATGGGAAAGCGTCAGCTCGGTAAGGGCGAGCGTGGTCATTGAGACCCTTTAAACGCGCATCGGCATAACGACGTAGACAGCGCTTGTGTCGTTGCCTTCACGCATCAAGGTCGGATCGCCAGAAGAGTTGAAGAGGAACACAGCATTTTCGCGGTCCACTTGGCTGGCGATTTCGAGCAAGTATTTGGCGTTAAAGCCAATTTCGAGACGCTCATCTCCGTAAGCGACGGCCAGTTCTTCCTCGGCAGCACCGCTATCAGGGGCATTAACGGAAAGAACCAAACGGTCCTCGTCAAGCGAGAGTTTCACAGCTCGAGACCGCTCGGAAGAGACAGTCGCAACGCGATCCACGGCTTTGGCGAAATCGGCAGCGTCGACTTCCATCTTACGCGTGTTGCCTTGTGGGATCACGCGTGTGTAGTCGGGGAACGTGCCATCAATGACTTTGGAAGTCAGCGTAATCTCTGGTGTTGCGAAACGCACTTTGGTCTCGGAAACGGAGACAGCGATTTGCATGTCGTCATCATCGAGCAACTTGCGCAATTCGCCAACGGTTTTACGCGGGACAATGACACCGGGCATGTCGGATGCGTTTTCGGGTAGGTCGGCATCAATGCGGGCTAGGCGGTGGCCATCAGTGGCTACACAACGCAGGACTTTGCCACCCTCGGATTCGGAGACATGCATGTAAACGCCGTTCAAGTAATAGCGGGTCTCTTCCGTTGAAATCGCGAATTTGGATTTGTCGAACAAGCGGCGCAGAACGCTCGCCTTAGCGGAGAAGTTCGCGGAATACTCCGACGTCGCCATCACTGGGAAGTCTTCTTTCGGCAATGTCGCCAAGGAGAAGTTCGAGCGGCCTGCTTCAATCGTGAGGCGTCCGGACGTGCCATCATCGGTCAAAGTGACCTGCGCGCCATCAGGTAATTTACGAACAATTTCATTCAAAGTTGTAGCAGAAACTGTCGTTGCGCCAGCGCGCTCGACCATCGCCTCAACCTTGTCCACGACTTCGATGTCGAGGTCTGTTGCGCGAAAGCGAACTTCTGCACCTTCGGCCTCGATCAGCACGTTGGCAAGGATTGGAATTGTATTGCGGCGCTCGACCACGGATTGGGCGTGCGAGACGGCTTTAAGCAGCGTTGCGCGTTCGATGCTGATTTTCATGTGTCTCGCTCCTCGAAAGACGTGTCGGAACGACAAATTACCTGAAACGGTGCATCCCTCAAGCCCTTTCTAACAAAGGCGTGAGGGTTTGTTGGACCTGTGGCTTATTCTGCGGACTATTCTTCGAGAGCGCGGCGGAGCATTTCGATATCTTCCGCGATTTGACCGTCCTGAATTTTCAGCTCTTCAATGCGTTTAACACCATGCATGACAGTGGTGTGGTCGCGACCGCCAAAACGGCGTCCGATTTCGGGCAACGAGCGGCTTGTCAGTTGCTTACACAGATACATAGCTACCTGACGGGGGCGTGCAAAGTTGCGCACGCGTTTTGGACCGATCAGCTCGGAAAGGCGGATGTTGTAGTGCTCAGATACGCGGCGTTGGATCTCTTCGACGGTGATTTTACGCTCTGATGCGCGCAGGACATCGGAGAGACAGTCAACGGTCAGATCCATCGTGATCTCTCGACCCACAAGCGAGGCAAAAGCGAACAGGCGCGTCAATGCGCCCTCAAGCACACGTACATTGGTACTGATGCGATGCGCGAGAAACTCGATGATACCTTCATCGATATTGAGGCCCGGATATTGTGCCTTTTGGATTTCGACCTTGGATTGCAAGATACCGAGGCGAAGTTCGTAGTCCGTCGGGTGAAGATCAACCACAAGACCACACTGCAGACGCGACTTGATTCGATCCTCTAGGCCTTTGATCTCGCCGGGTGCGCGATCAGCAGAAATGATGATTTGTTTATTCTGGTCGACCAAAGCGTTGAACGTGTGGAAGAATTCTTCCTGCGTACTGTCTTTGCCGCCAATGAACTGAACGTCGTCAACCATGAGCACATCAACCGCACGGAACAGGCTTTTAAAATCCATCATTTTGCGTTCGCGCAGGGCTTGCACGAAGCGATACATGAATTGTTCAGCGGAGAGATACAGCACTTTGAGGTCAGGGCGCGTTGATTGCAGCTCATGAGCAATCGCATGCATGAGGTGCGTTTTACCAAGGCCAACACCACCATACAGAAACAGCGGATTGAACGTCACAGGGCCGCCTTCAGCGACGCGGCGCGCAGCGGCATGAGCCAGCTCGTTCGGCTTACCAACGACGAAGGTGTCGAATGTGAAGCGCTTGTCGAGGGGCGCACCTGGGAGGACATCAGGGGTTTTTGAAGGTTTAGGGCTGGAAACTTGCACGTCAGGCTTGGGCGCGACAGATGCGTGTTGTTTGCTCGTCTCGACTGCGCCAGTTTTCAAGACTGCAAAGTGAACGCGTTGAATGTCGTGTCCGGCTTGTTGTGCTTGGTAAACGATCATATCGCCAAAGTTTTGCGAAACATAGTTGCCAAGGAAGTTCGTCGGAACACTAAAGCTCGCAACGCCATTTTTTGCACCAATGAAGGATAGTGGACCAATCCAATTGGTATAGTTATTCTTGCCAACAGAAGCGCGAAGTATGTCTTGCAGCTGTCCCCAGTCGTCGAGCGTCATGTGTATTCTTTCTTATCCCAACCATCTTTTGCGACCTCCCGGTGAGCGAGCGAGCCCCGGAAAAACGCGCCGTGTCTGAACGATCCGTCTAGGAATCTTACAAACATCAGCATCTTCGCTTTTTAGAAGGTCCCCACCTCTAAACCGCGCAGTGATGCCGATCCTCAAAGCCAAACAATTCTCAAGGCTGCCAAATGACCCCAAATGGGATCACCGACGGCGTCAGTGATAACGAGTGATTCTGAGGCGACGTGTATCGCAATACGTTGGTATCAAGTTGGCCCGTGGTGCGGCAACTTATCTATGACCTTGACTCATTGAATGCCGCAAAAGAATCTCTTTCGGCGATGTGGTGCAACAGGTTCGATGGAAAATGAGTGCCGTCTATTTGAGTCATCTTGACGGTATGAAATTTTGCGAGACCTGCAAGAATCAATTCAAAGATTAGACATGCCGAACGCCGAAACGACGAAAGCGCCAACCTGTATCAGGTGGCGCTCATCATCAAATATGTAGTTTAGCTCGAAAGCTAGACTTAGCCGATCGCTTTGACGCGAGCGGAGAGGCGGGACATTTTGCGCGCCACTGTGTTCTTGTGGAAAACACCCTTGGTCACGCCGCGCATCAATTCAGGCTGCGCGTCACGAAGAGCAGCAGATGCCACATCTTTGTCACCGGATGTAATCGCCTCTTCTACTTTACGCAGAAAAGTACGGATGCGCGAACGACGCGCTTTGTTTACTTGAAAACGTGCTTCATTTTGACGAGCGCGCTTTTTTGCTTGCGGCGAATTAGCCATATATCATCGTCCCACTGTTCGGGTTCGGTTTCATCTTGAAGTCGGGTCTTTAGGGCCGACTCAGCGTCCTGTCAACAGGCCCGAAGGCCTGCGGTGTTTATTTGTCTCGAAATTGCGCCTGACGCTTTTCAAGGAAGGCAGCCATGCCCTCTTTTTGATCTTCGGTTGCGAAGAGCGAATGGAACAACCGGCGCTCGAAGAGAATGCCTTCGCTTAGGGTTGTCTCATAGCTGCGATTGACTGCTTCTTTGACGGCCATCGAGGTCAAAACAGACTTCTCAGCGATCTTCTGAGCGGCGCTAAGCGCTTCTTCTTTTAGTTTTTTTACTGGTACGACGCGACTTACAAGTCCGCTTCGCTCTGCTTCTTCGGCGTCCATGAAGCGACCCGTTAGGTGCATGTCCATGGACTTGGATTTGCCTACGAAACGGGTGAGACGCTGCGTGCCACCGATTCCTGCCACAACGCCGAGGTTAATTTCAGGCTGGCCAAACTTAGCAGTATCCGACGCGATGATGAAATCGCACATCATTGCTAATTCACATCCGCCACCGAGCGCATAGCCAGAAACAGCTGCGATAATCGGCTTGCGAGTCGCGCGTACAGTGTCCCCTTCGGCCGCAAAGAAGTTTGACATGAACATATCAACGAAAGTCTTTTCGGACATTTCTTTGATATCTGCGCCAGCGGCAAAGGCTTTGTCGGACCCGGTCAACACGATGCAGCGCACCTTGTCGTTCTTGTCCGCATCCAAAAGCGCCGTGCTTAGTTCGCTCAAAACTTGGGAATTCAACGCATTCATCGCCTCGGGGCGATTGATGCGAATGAGGGCGACGTGATCTTCGATTTCGACGATCAGCGTTTCATAGGCCATATGGTTAGCTCACTGTTGTTGCGCTCAGACCTGATTGCTTACCATGTGCGCTGTGTGTTTCAAGCTATCTTTGACAAGTTGGGCAATAGAAACTCGAACGACCTGACTGCACGATGCGTTTGATCGTGTTATCGCAACCATCCGTTCTACAGCGTTCGCCCTCACGCCCATAGACATCAAAGCTATGTTGGAAATAACCAAGATCCCCGTCTGCTTGCCTGAAATCTTTGAGGGAGGAACCGCCCGCCGCAATTGCATCGCTCAGAACTTGCCGAATGATCGGAACAAGGCTTGCAACCCGTGGTTTTGAAATCTTGTTCGCTTTGCGCGTCGGAGAAATGCGGGCGCGGTAAAGTGTTTCGCAGACATAGATATTTCCCAAGCCAGCGACGATGCTTTGATCCAAGAGCGCGCTTTTTATAGGGCTACCTTTGGTCGCGAGCGCGTC